>Ga0207873_1004004_pt1 | contig 10116 bp, 8 predicted proteins | sample BGWIniCompost_FD_187373 | JGI IMG/M metagenome (GOLD analysis project Ga0207873, IMG submission 187373) | Cellulose adapted compost microbial communities from Newby Island Compost Facility, Milpitas, CA, USA - BGW Initial Compost (SPAdes)... ... | reverse complement strand
TTGCTCTTCATATCAAGACACAAAGTCAAATGTGCGGCGTGCCGATGAAGGAACCCCGCAAAATGGCCCGTTTTCGGGATACCCCAGGGTCGGGTATTCATCCGCAAAAGAGCAACTTTTCAACGGATTTTGGCTAACTTTACTTCAATTAAAAAGCGCCCCATGAAAGCCCTTTTGATCGCAATACTGGCTGCTTTCATTTCCCTCCCCTTCCGGTCTGCGGCGCAATCGTTAGTAGGCACCTGGCAGCTTGTACGACACAACACATGTCTCGAGAACGAAATGGATGAGGATGAGGCCACAGGCGACCTCCTCCAGGATATTCGCAGTCGCGATTCCGGCACGCCCAGCGTGATCGAATTCAAGGATGACAACAGCGGGGAGGAAACGATCCGGCTCCTCGACACACGACGCTCGTCAAAAAAGAATACCTTTCTCTATCGCTTTAGCGAAGGAAAAATCTACTTTCTGGATAAGAAATCGAGGCTGTTGCTCGGCGCATACGACGTAGATCGCCTCAGTGCTGACTCCCTCGTCTTTTCCGAAGCCTCCAGGGCCTGCGAAACCCGCATTTTTGTTCGGCTCCCCGACCGCTGAGCCCTTCTTTGCTTTTGCGTACCTTTGCACTCATGATCACTACGGCCGATAAGCAGGACATCCGAAAACTGTCTCTTGACGAGATGAAGGCCTTTTTTGTGGCTCACGGCGAAAAGGAATACCACGCCAAGCAGGTCTACGAGTGGATTTGGATGAAGGCTGCGCGGGATTTCGATCAAATGACGAACCTGTCGCTGGCCACCCGCGAGTTGCTGAAAGAGAATTTTTCCTTTCGTCTTCTACACATCGACCGCATGCAACGCAGCGCGGATGGTACAATCAAGAATGCTGTGAAATTGCACGATGGCCTGGTGGTGGAGTCCGTTCTCATTCCACACGAACGCCGGATTACTGCTTGTGTGTCGTCGCAGGTTGGATGCAGTCTCGACTGCCGCTTCTGTGCAACGGCAAAGCTCAAGCGCATGCGCAATTTGTCGGTGGACGAGATTTACGATCAGGTCGTAGCGATTCGCGATCAGGCACAATTATTCTTCGGTCGACCTCTCACCAACATCGTCTTTATGGGGATGGGCGAGCCGCTATTGAACTACAGCAACGTAATCGGTGCAATCGAGAAGATAACATCGCAAAACGGGCTGAACTTCGCTTCGCGGCGTATCACAGTGTCCACCGTAGGAATTGCCCGCATGATCCGTAAGATGGCGGACGACGACGTCAAGTTCAACCTAGCTGTGTCGCTGCATGCTGCGATCAACGAAACGCGTTCCTCTATCATGCCAATCAATGACTCGAATCGGCTTGAAGATCTTGCTGATGCGCTTCGTTATTGGTATTCCCGCACAAAACGGAAAGTCACGTATGAATACGTCGTTTGGCAAGGGATCAACGACACACCCGAGCATGCAGCGGCACTGCTTAAGTTCTGCAAGGTTGTTCCCTGCAAGGTTAACCTGATCGAATACAATACCATTGGGGACGACGCGTTCAAACAGGCATCGGAGCAGGTGATTCAGAATCTGATGCAGCTGCTGGAAAGCAATGGAATCACAACCCGCATCCGGAAGAGCCGCGGAAAGGACATTGATGCCGCCTGCGGACAGCTGGCTAACAAGATTGGATGAGAGGAGTTTGCCGGGCAAGGAATTTAGCTCTGTGGGCGTTGCTGCTGATCGGTTTCGGGCTGGCGCCGCATGCCTATGCGCAGGTTCGGGTCAGCGGGATCGTGATCGACTCCGTGACTTTCAAAGCGATTCCCGGTGTGCACGTTCGCGCCAGTGGTGCTGGTGGTGTAATCTCAGATCAAAAAGGTGCCTTCAGCATCGTCGCCGCTCCATTTGATACTCTCACTTTCAGCAGCGTTGGTTATCGCCCCGTCCGTTTTCCTGTCCTCGTACACGAGGAGGACATCATTATCGTCATGGCAGAGGACGTTACCTACCTTCACCCGGTGCTTGTGACGGCGCCTTTTGTCAGGTCTCCCCTCATCAAGGAAAAAGCTGAAATCGAGCAGCGAATATCACGGCCCGCCCCACTCGCTTCGGGGTCTGGCGTGTCGTTCGATTATTTCTCCCGCGCGCAACGGGAGAAACGAAAGTTGTTCCGATACCTGGAAGCCAACCAGCGCGTAGAAGCTTATGCGAAACTGGTAGCGGATCCGCTGTTCAAGTACGAAATGATCCGGAAGTATTCCCTTACAGAAAACGCCTACTACACCGCTATCGAAAATTTTAATCTCCACCTTCTGGAAAGCATCGAATACAAAACGACGGAAGAAGTAGCGGGTATTCTGGACAATTACTTTTGTCGGGTGAGTTATTGGTGTCAGTAATACGAAACGAAATTCGAAGACCGTAGAAATCGTAGCCCCCAAATCTGCGAACCTGCATGATCTTGGAAATGTCGAGAGCTGTGTGCTATCTTGGATAGCCCCAATATGAAAACAGCGCCTTCGTGGGTTGATCCATCGCTCTTTCCTTTCCGGTCTCAATGGCTTAAGATCGGCGAATGTGAACTTCATTATGTAGATGAAGGAAGCGGCGACGTAATACTGTTTTTGCATGGCACGCCGGAGTGGTCGTTTGGCTACCGGCACGTAATCGGAGATCTAAGACCCTCACTTCGATGCGTTGCTCCTGACATGCTCGGTTTTGGGCTGTCAGAAAAACCTCCGGGAGAGGAATACACCTGCAAGGCACACGCGGAACGACTGGAGCAGCTTGTCAAGACACTGGGTCTGCAAAACATTACCATTGTCGCAAACGATTTTGGTGGCGGCATCGGACTTCACTATGCTGTTCGAAATCCGCAAAACGTAAGCGCTATTCTTCTCACCAACACTTGGTGCTGGTCTGTAGCCGACGATCCACGCTACGCAAAACCAGCGCGCGTGATGCGAACGTGGTTGGGTCGGTTCATGTATCGGCAGTTGAACTTTCCGGTTAATGCCATCATGCCAGCTGCGTATGCTGACCGCAAGAAGCTCACCCGTGAAATCCACAGTCACTATCGGAATGCGTTGCCGGATGCGGCGTCACGAATTGCAACTTATGCGTTCGCGAGGGAGTTGCTGGATGCAGGCAGCTGGTGGGAATCCATCCGACAACAACTTGGCGTATTAAAAGACATACCCAAAGCCATCGTATGGGGTATGGGCGACAAGTTCGTCCAACCGTATGAACTTGAGAAGTGGCGCAAGCTTTTTCCGGAGGCCCGCATTGTCACACTTGATAACGTTGGGCATTTCGTTCATGAAGAGCAGCCTGATGTGCTGGCCAAAGAGATAAGAGCGCTTATTTCCGCGAAGCGTTGAAGAGTTTTTCTTTTTCCTCACGCGTCAGGCTTTCATATCCACCTTCGGATATCTTGTCAAGAATAGCATCGATCTCATCCTGCGAGACGCGATCGCTCGTGGGTTTACGACTTTCCTTAGTTTTCTTTCGCTGTCCGCGGTAGGTAACTTTCACGCGGGCCTGAGGCTTGAGAATTCTTCTGAACCAGTCGAGCAGGAAAGTGACCCATCCACCAATGTTGTGGCCTGCCTTGAGTTGCTTGATGTACAAGTATCCAATGAGTGCGCCACCGAGGTGTGCAAGGTTTCCTCCTGCGTTGGAACCTACGGTACCGATGAATGACACGACAACAAAGAAAGCCGCGATGTACTTAATGCGAACCGGACCCAGCAACAGAAGGAAAAATGTGTAGTTGGGCACGAGGGTAGCACAGGCAACAACTACGGCGTTAACTGCTGCCGAGGCACCCACCATGCCGCCGCCCGGTATGTTCTGTTTATAAAAAGGTATAAGATTGTATGCGAGCAGAAACATAATGGCCCCTGCCAGGAAGCCAAGCACGTAGACCGCAATTAATTTGTCGCTACCCAGGTATTCCACGAAAAGGCGGCCGAACCAGTAAAGGATCAGCATATTGAAGAGGATGTGGAAGATATCGCTGAGGTCGTGGACAAAGGCATAGGTCACGATCGTCCATGGCCGCACCATAAAATCAGAAAACAAGGCAGGTATAGCAATGTTGTGGTGAAGAAGGAAGAAGAATCCTTCAGCACCTAAAATCATTGAGAACACCTTGAGTACAGCCAACGCAAGGAAGATCACCACGTTGATGATGATGATCTGAATGTGTGCGTTGTTGTACCGATTAAAGGCCTGTTTAAAGTCGTCGAACATGTAATCCTCCGTTCTTCATCGGTCTCACCAATACCTACCTCCCTGTTTTCGCCACGCCATGATGAGACCAAACGCTACCACAACGCCGCCGAGGTGAGTAAAGTGTGCCACCTGCCCGCTCCGGTCCATTAGAAACGTAAGCCCGCCCAGCAGGAAGACCAGGTATTTCGCCTTTATGGGAATCGGCGGGAACAGCAGCATCACTTCCATATTAGGGAAAGTCATGCCAAAACCCATCAAAACTCCATAAATGGCACCCGAGGCGCCCACCATTACGCCAAACTCCCCTGCGCCAAAGAAAAAGTTGACTAAGATACTAAATACCGCCGCACCGATTCCCGTAGCCAAATAAAACGCCAGAAAGCGCCTGGGTCCCCAGTACGTTTCGAGCGTGGGACCAATGAAGGCCAGCGCCAGCATGTTAAAGAAGATATGCGAGAAGCCGCCATGGACGAACATGTACGTGAACAACTGGTACGGCTTAAAGCAATCCGACTTATAGCTCCACATCGACAGGTACCCGGTGACGACGTCCGTAAAGTCGGCATAACGGACACCGGCTATCGTGCAAAGAAACTCGGCACTGGGGGCTAATTTCTGGGCAAGGAATACGAGCGCACAAATTACGATCAGGTTCTTGACGACAGGGGTGAGTCTGAACATAGGGATGGATTAAATCAAATCGCAGATTTAAGGACGACTAAAGTAACTTTCGATTTTACCAAACTCAAAAATAAAGAACGTTGGTTTTCCGTCGGGCGTCAGATTCGGCGTCCGGCAGGCCATAAGCTGATCTATGAGGCTAGCCATTTCCTCCTTTTGAAGCGGCTGACCGGTCCTTATGGACGCACGTCGTGCCAGGGCGAGAGCCAGATTCTCGTTGATCGGCAGCGACAGCGTGGCCTGATTCAACTTGAATTGTTCCAGTAGCCCTTCGAACAGCTCCTTCTCGCGGCCGGCGTTGACATGTGCAGGGATACCTTCCACAAGGAATGAATATCGACCAAAGACCTCGAACCGAAATCCAAGCGCCCGAATCTCCGGTGTCATCTCCAATATCAGTGCGAAGTCGGCGGGACTCATCTCGACCGTTTGCGGAAAGAGTGATTGCTGACTTTCTCCGCTTCTGTTCATGAGTCGTTCGAGATTCCGCTCGAACAGGATTCGTTCATGCGCCGCCTGCTGGTCGACGATCATCAGTCCGGCACGTACCTGACGAAGGATGTACCGGTTATCCAGCTGAACAAGCCATCGGTCTACCGCGGGCGCCTGATCGGGCTGATTGACTGCACTCTCAAAGCGGAGTTCACGAACCGGTTGTGTTGGCGACTGTGCAAGCGACGAGGTGTCGAGCAACTCCTCCCATCGCTGAAGGTTGCTGCGCTGCAGGGGTGTGTTGAATCGCTCGTCGAAATAAATCTCGCGTGCCTGTTCGGATGATGCCTTCTCCAGGCGTGACATGATGTTGACGTCTTCCTGGAAGTCGATAGCCGGCATGAGGTTGTGCGCACCAATTGCCTGGCGCACGGCAGCAAGGACTACTCCATATATAGAGCGTTCGTCATCGAACTTGATTTCCGTTTTTGTCGGGTGAATGTTGACGTCGATATGACGGGGATCGATCTCCAGGAAAATCGTGTAGAACGGATAGGCTCCTTCCGGAAGGAGACCTTCGAATGCCGTCATCACCGCATGGTGAAGGTAATTGCTCCGGATGTAGCGGTTGTTTACGAAAATGAATTGCTCGCCGCGTGTTCGCTTGGCCGAGTCCGGTCGGCCGACGTAACCATGCAACTTCACGAGGTCGGTTTCCTCGCTGCAGGGTGCAAGTTGCTTCTGATACGATTTGCCGAAAATCGAAACGATGCGCTGACTTAGTTTTCCCGGAGGTAGTTCACATTCAAGTGTGTCGTTGATATAGTATGTGAACGCGATGTGCGGATGCGCGATCGCAATGCGCTGGAACTCCTCGTTGATGTGACGAAGTTCTACAGGATTTGATTTCAGAAAATTTCTGCGCGCAGGAATATTAAAGAAGAGATTCCGCACACTGACGCTCGTACCGACTTCCGCGGCGACGGGTTCCTGTCTGCGGACCTCTGATCCCTCAACATAGATGAGCGTTCCGATTTCCCTGTCGGCAGGGCGTGTCTTGAGTTCCATCTGCGACACGGCCGCGATCGAAGCGAGTGCTTCACCACGGAAGCCCATCGTACGGAGCGAGAACAAGTCTTCCGTCTTTCGGATCTTCGATGTGGCATGTCTTTCAAGACTAAGGCGCGCATCCGTCTCCGACATGCCTACGCCGTCATCGACTACCTGAATGAGTCCTTTACCTGCATCCTTAATAATAAGCGTGATGCGACGCGCTCCTGCGTCGACGGAATTCTCAAGCAATTCCTTCACAGCCGACGCTGGCCGTTGCACCACCTCCCCGGCTGCTATTTGATTCGCAATCGCGTCGGGCAACAATTGAATGATGTCGGGCATGTGCAATTCAGAACTTAGCGACGTCTCTGTGAGGTTCCGCCGCTGCGCATGAGAAAGTATATCGGGAAGATCAGCAGGAGTCCGTAGAATGCTACATTTCCATACTCGAGGTAAGCGACTACCCAAACCGCAAGGAACGTGAATATGACGAAGCGCATCAGGATCGCCGACGGAGGCGTGCGACCTTGTAGCGAGCGGCGAGATGAAGACCTGAAGGATCCTGCTATCCTTTCACGATATCCGAACATCGACGGATCGACATCTTCCACCGGATCACCGGCTGCTTTGCGGCTTTCGAGTTCTTTACGAATCCGTTCTTCACGTTCTTTGAGCTCATACTCCCTCTCATCATAAAAGCGCGGCGTGAAGCTGAACTTCTTATGCTTTGGTACTTTCGTAAAAAAAGAAGGGAATTTCATCTTGCACGCAGCTAACTTTGATTTTTTGACGTCCGGAAACGCAAAATTGCCTTATAATCGTTTATTTACAAAAACCGTAACGGCCGGATGCTGAAAAAAGTTTACTGCGTGTTTACCCTCCTTTTGGGCCTTTTTACAGCAGCGCCAGCCCAAACCGCTAAAGATCAGTGGGTCGACAGCGTCTTCCAAACATTGGATGAAGATGCAAAGATCGGTCAGCTGTTCATGATACCGGTTTATGCAAAGTCGAACAGTGACTATCTCAACGAACTCCGAAATACAATCCGAAATCATCAACCCGGTGGTCTGATCATCCTGGACGGTGGACCCGTTCAGGTCTCCCAGCTTCAGTCACACGTGCGTGACATCGCTGCAGCACCCTTGCTGCTGGGTATCAATGCGGCTAACGGATTGGGGAACACGCTCGACAGTACAATGGCCTTCTCAACGATAATGAGAATGGGCGCTATCCGTGATGACCGGTTAATCTACGAGGTGGGTGCAGAGATTGCCAGACAGATGAAAGTGCTCGGGCTTCACATCAACTTCGCTCCACCTGTCGAAGTTTTGTCAGCAACGCGGTTTGACACACTCGAGCGCTCGTTCGGCGATGACCGGAACATCATCGCCACGAAGGCTGTCGCCTACGTCCAGGGTTTGCAAGACCAGGGTGTGATGGCATGCGCCCGAAACTTCCCCTTGAAGGGGCTCACCGTCGTGGAGTTGAAGAAGGACGAACTTCCGGTAGTGCAGGCATATATCGACTCGGTTGAAACCTATCCCTACCGCAGGATGCTCCATGCGGGCATCGGTGGCGTACTTGCAGCATCCACCGAGTTCCCACTGTTCTACGAGAAGAAGCGCGCGGCCCGTAAGAATCGGTATCCATCTTCTGTACTGTCATCCATTTATGCGGGCCAGTGGCTGAGGAACAACATGAACTACGAAGGCTTGGTGTTTGTCAATGCGCGGGACCTCGCACAAGCCTCAGACCGCTTCCGCGACGGCGAAGCAGAAGCGCTCGCCTTTGAAGCAGGCAACGACATGATCCTCTTCCCTGAGCAAATTGGTGCGTCGATCCGGCGCGTGCGGCGGCTGGTTCGGAAAGATCCGCGCTATGCCGCGTTGCTCGACGAAAAAGTGCGGAAGATTCTCGCTGCCAAGTACGACCTTGGCCTTCATGATACCAGGACAACACCTTCGTATGAAGTGGCGAGGTCGCTGGATACTGACTATGCCCGTCAACTCCAACGTCGGCTACTTGAACGTTCCGTCACCGTTGTGCGCAACGAACTGGCTATCCTACCACTGCGCTTCCTGGAAAACAGAAAGTTTGCAACGGTCAGTGTTGGCCTTCCTGCGCGAAACACCTTCACAGACATCATCGACAAATACGTTACTGCCGAACATTTTGTCGCCACGAATGACAGCATCGCTTCCCTTGCCGGACGACTAGAGCCGTACACGACCATCATCGTCGGGCTATTTGCCGACCCAACGAACCATGCGGCGGTCCTGGATCAGCTCGCCGACCTGCAGACAAAGCAGGAAGTAATTCTTGCTGTATTTGGTTCTCCATTGTGGCTTACTTCGCTCAGCCGCTTCAACACAGTGGTTGAAGCGTACGAAGGGGGACCTATGGGACAGATTGTTCCGCAAAGCATTTTTGGCGCGCTGACCGCGGATGGAATGTTACCACTCACTGTGGGGACATATGTGTCCGGTAGCGGCGATGTGGTGCAAAGCCTTCAGCGATTGGGATACTCATATCCTGAAGACGTGGAGCTCGATAGTCGCGTGTTGGAAAAGATTGCATCAATTGCCCAGGAAGCGATCACCATGGAGGCTACACCGGGATGTTATGTGCTCGTGGCGCGCAAGGGAAAGGTGGTGTACGAAAAAGCATTCGGCCACCTTACCTACGATACCCTCGCGCCTGTGACAGAAAAAACCATTTACGATCTCGCTTCTGTCACAAAAGTGGCTGCCACCCTGCAGGCAGTGATGTTCCTGCATGATCGCGGGATAATCGACATCTATCGGAAAGCCTCGTATTATCTGCCGCGGCTGCGCAATTCAAACAAACGCGACTTCACGCTGAAAGACATCCTTACCCATCAGGCCGGCTTGTGGCCATTTCTTCCGTTCTGGGCTCAGACCATGAAAAGTGGTCAATACCTGCCAGGATACTACGACACCATAGCAAGCAGCCGTTTCCCTTACCTCGTTGCTGAAGGTCTTTACGCGAATGCGGCAATAAGGGATAGTGTTTGGAGCTGGGTTGTAACATCACGCATTCGCGAGAAGCCTGTGCGCACCCCCTATGATTATAGGTACAGCGACATGGGATTCTACATTCTCCAGCAACTCGCTGAGACGATGTTAAACCAACCGATGGAAGACTTTCTGCAGCAGAATTTATACGAACCCCTGGGTGCGACATCGATAGGATACTTACCCCTGCGAAGATTCCCAAAAGAACTGATAGCGCCTACCGAACGTGATACGCTTTTCCGAAAGAGGCTGCTGATCGGAACGGTACACGATCAGGGCGCCGCCCTGGTGGGCGGCGTAGCGGGACATGCAGGTCTGTTCAGCAATGCCAACGACCTGGCAAAGCTTGCCCAGATGCTGTTGCAGGAAGGATACTATGGAGGCATTCGGTACTACCGGCCTGAAACCGTCCGGTTGTTCACGCGAAGGCAGTTTGAAACGAGTCGGAGGGGCCTGGGTTGGGACAAGGCCGCTCAAAGCGATTGGAACAGTCCAACCTCATTGTTTGCTTCGCCGGCCACTTTTGGGCATACGGGTTTTACCGGAACATGTGTTTGGGTAGATCCAGAATTCGACCTGGTGTATATATTTTTGTCGAACCGGGTACATCCCAAAATGACCAACAATAAACTTTTAAGCCTGAATATCCGTTCCCGGATTCAGGACGTCATTTACCAGTCTATATTCAGCTA
>Ga0207873_1004003_pt1 | contig 10117 bp, 9 predicted proteins | sample BGWIniCompost_FD_187373 | JGI IMG/M metagenome (GOLD analysis project Ga0207873, IMG submission 187373) | Cellulose adapted compost microbial communities from Newby Island Compost Facility, Milpitas, CA, USA - BGW Initial Compost (SPAdes)... ... | reverse complement strand
TCCCTGACTGGGTATTCTCCTGGCCTATGTTGCTGATTGCCTTCGGGTTATTTGTTGGGATCAAGCATGGTTTCCGGAGCGGTGGATGGATAATCCTGCTTTTAGTAGGGATTACCTTTCTGTTTGACCGGATTTACGACGACCAGATCGATTTGCTGCCTTTCCTGCTACCGGCCGCCCTGATCATTGTAGGGTTGGTTATTGCGTTCCGGCCCTGGAAGCGTAAGCGGCATGGAGAATTCAGCCACTGCAGATCGTTCCGCTCCCGGAGACGCTTCGACCCGGACAACCCGATGCCGGCAGCCGCCCAGGAAGATTTTGTGGAAGCGATCTCAATCTTCGGCGGAAGCCAGAAGAATATTTTTTCAAAAAACTTCAAGGGAGGCGACGTGACTGCCATTTTCGGAGGAAACGACCTGAACCTTACCCAGGCGGATTTCACGGGAACCGTGGTACTGGAAATAGTCAATATTTTCGGCGGAACGACCATCATGATCCCATCCAATTGGCAGGTGAAGGACGAAATGGTGAATATTTTTGGAGGAACAGACGATAAGCGGGTCGCCCCCCCTCAGTCGGATCAGGATTCGAAAATATTAATACTCAGCGGGGTATCGGTATTCGGTGGCGTGGAAATTAAAAGTTTTTAAATGGGTTAATTATGAACTGGTTCATTGCAAAGATCATTTTCCAGGTAATCTGCGGAGACGGGGAGCATACCCCCCAGTTTGATGAGCAATTACGGCTTATCCAGGCTAAGAATGAACAGGAAGCGCTTAAGAAAGCCATTGATATTGGCCTGGAGGAGCAGAATACATTCAATAATTCAAGAGACGAGTCGGTGATATGGAGTTTTATCGACGTGACCGAGTTGCAGCGGGTTACCGAACTGAAAGATAAGACCGAACTCTATTCACGGATTGTAGAACCGGAGAACGAAGAAAGTTATGTGGATCTGATCGAGATCCGGGCGAACCGGGTACGGAGCAATTGCGACCGGCAGACCATTGACACGCTTTTGGGTTCCAGCCTGTCTTTGTAGCACACGATAAATGGCAAACTATCCGCTGTCTGACAGAAAATTTACCTGGGCCTTCGCCTTTATCTGGATATGCTGGGTAGGGGTGCATGCCTGGCTGCTGAATTCCCTGGCCGGGATCACCTGGGCGATGGCGCTGATCGACAGCTTTGTGTCCAATGTGTTATTGGGCATCTGCTGCCTTGCCATGACATTCAAGCTGGCCTTTTACCGGCCCCGGCACGACACCTATTTCTTTAGTTTCATTGTTACGCTTGCCCTGGCCGGGATCTGGGTATGCTGCAGCCAGTGGTTACTTCAGGTGATGGTCACCGATTCTGAAGATTATTTACTGTTTGTCCGACAGTCCTGGCCGCTGCGGTTCTGCTTCGGATTCCTGATCATTGGGTGGATCACCGTGCTGAACCTACTCTGGTACACCCAGGAAGAGCGGCAGCAAAGTCATATGCGGGCGCAGGTGACCGAAAAACAGGCGAAGGAGGCGGAGCTTTTCAAACTCCGGCAGCAATTGCAGCCGCATTTTCTTTTCAACAGCCTGAATTCCATCAGCGCGCTGACACTTTCCCGCCCTGAACAGGCCAGGCACATGATCCAGCAGTTATCTGATTTCCTGCGGGGTTCGTTAAAAAAGGAACACCAGGAATTGGTAAGCGCGGGTGAAGAGTTGCAATTGCTTCAGCTTTACCTGGAGATCGAGAAAGTACGCTTCAGTCATCGTCTCAATACCGAAATTGAAGTAGAGGAAGGGGCTTATTCATTGCAGATGCCCCCCTTGTTGCTGCAACCCATCGTAGAAAACGCGATCAAATTCGGTTTGTACAATACCACCGATTCCATCTGCATAAAAATCGCTGTGCGTGCCCTGCCGGATCTGATGGAAATCCGGATAGTCAATCCCTTTGATCCGGAGTCGCCCCCGCAGAAAGGTACCGGTTTCGGACTGAGTTCCATCCGGCGCAGGCTCTATCTGATCTATGCCCGGAACGACCTCCTGGAAACGATCGCCGAGAAAAATATGTATACCAGTATCCTCAAAATACCTCAACACGCATGATACAGGCTGTTTTAATAGACGATGAACCCTTATCCCGCGAAATTATCCGCGAATACCTCCGTCCGTATGAAGACATTGAGATCGTGGAAGAGTGCAACGACGGATTCGAAGGATTGAAAGCCATCACCCAGTGGAACCCCCAATTGATTTTTCTGGATATCCAGATGCCCAAGATCACCGGTTTTGAATTGTTGGAATTGATCGAAGAACCTCCTTCGGTCATTTTTACCACGGCTTTTGATGAATATGCAATCAAGGCGTTCGAAGCAAACGCGGTCGATTACCTATTGAAGCCCTTTTCCAGGGAACGCTTTGATAAAGCCATCCAGAAGTGGATGCTTCGTAAAAATTCGGAACAGGTTGCCTGGCAGCCTTCGGCGAGCCTGTATCCGCCCGCAGCCAGACAAAACCGGGTGGTCGTAAAATCAGAAGGCCGGATCAAGATCATTCCCGTCCAATCCATCCATTACCTGGAAGCCTCGGGCGATTATGTTAAAATCCGCGCTGCCGAAGGCGCTTTCATGAAAAACCGCACCATGCAGTTTTTTGAAGAACTCCTGGACAGCCAGCACTTTATCCGGATCCACCGCTCGTATCTTGTAAATCTCAATCAGGTGACCCGCATCGATCCATATGAAAAAGACTCACACCTGGCTGTGCTCACCTCCGGCATTCAATTGCCGGTAAGCAAGTCAGGATACGCCCGCTTGAAAGAGGCCCTGGGCCTTTAGTTAAATTTGATTGGAATAAAAAGGTCCCGGCAGGATGTTGCAAACTGCCGGGACCTTTTACCTTATTCGATGCACCGCGCACGGTGAGCACGGCGCAAGCTGCATTCGATTATTTAGCCAGCGGGAACGTATAGGTGTACATGCCGGGCTGGCTGGGGAAGAAACCCTGAATCTGGACCATCCCCTGCTTTGACTGTTTCAATGCCCGGCTGACCGATTCTTCGCTGTCAACAGCCTGGCCGTTTACCCGGGTAATCACAAAGCCTTCCCGGATTTGCGTGTAATTATAGATCTGGCTGTTCTCGCTGATACTGGTCACCCGGACACCGTTCTCGGTACGAAGCTGCTTCTTCTCGTCATCCGACAAGGGGGCTAGTTCAATTCCCAGCTCTTTGAAGTTGGATTGCGCAACCTGCGGTTCCAACGTACCCTGCCGGTTCTTGAAGGTCAGGTTCAGCTTACGTTCCTTTCCATCCCGCAACACAGTGACACTGACCTTGTCACCGGGACCGTGCAGCCCCACAATGGCCATTAGGTCGCCCGTGCCTACGATTTCTTTCCCGTCCATGTTGATAATGATATCCCCTTTCCGGATGCCCGCTTCCTGCGCGGCGCCGCCTTCCACTACGTCTTCAACATAAATGCCGTGCGTGGTTTCCAGTTCGCGTTCTTTGGCAAATGCGGCGTCAATCGGGGTGAACGACACGCCAATAAAGGCGCGCTGCACCTCGCCGTATTTCAGCAGGTCGTCAATTACCTTTTTCACAATGTTCACCGGCACCGCGAAACCATACCCTTCATAAGAGCCGGTATGGGACATGATGGCTGTATTGATCCCGATCAGTTCCCCGTTCGTGTTTACCAGGGCTCCGCCGCTGTTTCCACGGTTAATCACGGCATCGGTCTGGATAAACGATTCAATTGCTGCCGTAGGAGTTTCTCCCGGCCGCAGCGCCCGGTCAGAGCCCAGAATACCGATGCTCCGGGCAGTAGCACTTACGATCCCCGCGGTTACCGTAGAACGAAGGTCGAAGGGGTTGCCGATGGCCAACACCCATTCGCCCACCCGGACGTCATCGGAGTTGCCGTAAGGTACGAAGGTCAGGTCTTTGGCATCAATTTTCAGTAGGGCAAGGTCGCTTCCCGGATCGGTCCCGATCACGTTGGCGACGTATGTTCTCCGGTTATTTAAGGTTACTTCCACCTTATCTCCGTTTTCCACCACGTGGTTATTGGTCACAATGTAACCGTCGTCGGTAATTATCACACCCGAGCCCGAAGCGCGCGGTGCCCGGCGCGGCTGCTGGGGCCTGCGTCGATCTTCGAAAAAATCAAAAAAATCATCGAAAGGGAATTGGCGCCCGCCATTCCGGTAATTCATCGGATAAGTTGTCTGAATATAGACTACCGCCGGGGTAACCCGCGCCGCCGCTTCGGTAAAATCCACCAAACCGGCCGATCCGACCATGCGTGGCGTCTTCAGGCTGGCGAACTGGGCCTGCTGCCTCTCTTCTATTGACGTAATTTCCGTTGGTCGTTCAAAGATCTTATAAGCACCAAGCGCGATAAGTCCTCCCAGAATTGCGATCAGTACTGTAGAAAATATTCTTTTCATATCCATCATAGTTACAAATTTTATACCGTTTACATGATAAACTAATGCTCGCTATCTTTGTTGCTGTAAAAATAGATGCTACGGCGATTAATTAACAATATTTAACATTTTTTAACAGGAATTGATGGAAATCAGATTCAGCAAATATCAGGGCGCCGGCAACGACTTCATTCTGATTGACGACCGGGCAGGACAAATCCGGCCCGACACGGATTTATTCAACCGTTTATGCAACCGAAGGTTTGGAATCGGAGCCGACGGCCTTATGCTGGTGCGCGATCACCCGGAATTTGATTTCGAAATGCACTACTTCAACGCCGACGGCCGGGAAGGGTCCATGTGCGGAAACGGCGGGCGCTGCATTGCCCTGTTTGCCCGTGACCTGGGTATTACCGGCTCTGAAACACATTTCCTGGCCGTGGACGGTCCGCACCGTGCGTCCATTTCCGGAGAGCAGGTGAGTTTAGAAATGAAGGACGTAAACCAGATCGAACGCAGTGGAAACGACTACATACTGGATACGGGATCTCCTCATTACGTCCGCATGGAAAATGATCTGGAAAACCTGGACGTGGTGGGCCAGGGAAGGGCCATCCGGTATAACGAACGTTTCCGCGACCAAGGCATTAATGTGAACTTCGTACAGCCGGTGGCAGACCGTTTCGCGGTCCGGACCTATGAGCGGGGCGTGGAAAACGAGACATTCGCCTGCGGCACGGGAGTAACCGCCGTAGCCCTCGCCATGGCCGTGAAGGAGCAGTTGTACGGGGACCAGCATATTACCCTGCAGGCAAGAGGCGGAACCCTCTCGGTCCGCTTCACCCGGACCGGCGAGCAGTCTTTTTCAGGGGTTTATCTGATCGGTCCGGCAAGCTTCGTATACCGGGGTGAAATTTTCATTTAAAATTTTTTGTTTTCATTTATAATTAAAATATATTTAGGTTTTTTATCATTTAAATTACGCTGTAATTTTAATCTGTAGCAGTGTTACGAGTCAGCAGCGTAAAACCTTGTAAAATAGTCTATTCTTTGTTCGAACATGAATACCTTGGGTATCTGTTCGAACCGCACATTGTTCAGCTGAACGAATCGGGTGAGTTCTCCCTGGTTCATCAACGCTTATTTTCACACACCGCTTCCGAATTCATTCAATACCTGGACGAAACCGATCTGCAGATTATCCGGCTGCTCGACCAATGTGAACAGGAACACATCATTAAACGATATTTTAAGAAAGCCATCCGGCCCAGCATTTTTTTTCCGACACACTACGATGAGAAAATGCATGCCGATATCCGTCCACGCATCGAAAAGAGACTGGCCGAAGCGATCCAGCTGATGCAGGACAAGGATGTCTTTGAGACCGACAAAGAAGGCAATCCTACCTGGAAACGGCTTCAGATTGCGGAAGAGCCCGCGACGGTCCTGTTCCATTTCCGACGGAACGAAAACAGCACCCGCTACTTCCCCACCATCAAACACGGCAATTCCCGGGTCGATTTCATGTTCCGGGACGCGCTGATCATATGCAATTTCCCGGCGCGAATGCTCGTCAACGGCATGCTTTATCATTTCGAGGGACCCCTCGAAGGGAAAAAACTAAAACCCTTTCTGAACAAACGCTACATTGAAATACCGCAAAGTTCCGAGCATACTTATTTCGAGAAATTCGTAGCTCCTCTTATTGAAAAGCACCATGTCTATGCCGAAGGATTTGAGATAGTTACTGAAAAACACGAGGCGGAGCCCGTGCTGAAAGTGCCGGCAGCGGATCGCCCCGCCCATCTGGAGCTTCATTTCCGGTACAACCGTTTCGTGTTTCCCTTTTCGCCCAATCCGGTTTCGGTACAGGTCAGCAGGAACAATGGGAGCTACCGCTTTTACCGGATCAAACGCTCCCGGAAATGGGAAGAAAAAAAAGCCGCGGAATTGACCGCCCTGGGTTTGAAACAACAGGGAGCCACCTTCTGCCTCGAGGGGGCGGACTTCTACCGATTGATCCATTGGCTGAATGAGCACAAGGACCTTCTGAAGGAAAAGGGTTTCCAGCTGGAACAGGAGGAAAATGGCCGGGAGGTGGTGATCGGCAAAAGCCTGATCAATCTGGAATTCAAGGAAAACAACGATTGGTTTGATATACACGCCAAAGTAAAGTTCGGAGAGTACGAGATCCCCTTCCTTCAGCTGAAACAACATATTCTAAACCGGGTGCAGGAATTTGAACTACCCAATGGAAAAATCGCCATTATTCCTGAAAGCTGGTTCAGTGATTACTCCAATCTTTATGCGCTGGCCGAAGAGGGGGCCAACCCCAGACTGAAAAGGCATCATGTGGGACTGGTACAGGACTATGCAAGCAATCACCTGGCCTCGGTAACCCTTGACCGGAAGCTGCAGCGGCTGACTTCCTTCGAAAAGATTGAAGAAATTCCTCCCCCGAAAAATTTCAGGGGCCGGCTCCGGTCGTATCAGCAGGCCGGCTACAACTGGTTTAATTTCCTTCGGGAATTCAATTTCGGGGGCTGCCTGGCCGATGACATGGGTCTTGGAAAAACGATCCAGGCGCTGGCTTTACTGGAAAAAGTACGGGAGGAGAACGAAAACCGCCTGACGTCCCTCATTGTGATGCCCACCTCGTTGATCGATAACTGGCAGTCGGAAGCGGCCAAATTCACGCCCGAGCTGAGGATCTATGTCCATACCGGCACGGACCGGATTAAAAATGTGGAATTCTACAGCGCGTTCGATGTGGTACTCAGCACCTACGGCGTGGTACGTCAGGATATTGACCTGCTGGAGAAATTTTATTTTCACTATGTGATCCTGGACGAAAGCCAGAATATCAAGAATTATGCGTCGAAAAGCGCCCGGGCCGTAAAAAACCTGAAATCAAAATACCGGCTTATCCTTACCGGCACACCCATAGAAAATTCCGTTTCGGAACTCTGGTCCCAGCTTTCTTTTGCCAATCCGGGGCTACTGGGCAATTACGCGCATTTTCAAAAGGAATTTCAGATTCCGATCGAGAAACAGAACGACGAGCAGAAGCTGCGACGGCTTCAGAATCTGATCAAGCCCTTTATCCTCCGGCGTACCAAAGATCAGGTGGCGCGTGAACTTCCTCCGAAAACCGAACAGGTTTTCTATTGCAGCATGACCCCCGAACAGGAAAAATACTACGAGGAAACCAAGTCGTATTACCGCAACGAACTGCTTCAGCTGATTGCCACGCGTGGGATTTCCCGTTCACAGGTACCCATCTTACAAGGGCTGGGAAAACTCCGGCAGATAGCCAATCACCCGGCCCTTGTGGATCAGGATTACAAAGAGGGCTCCTGGAAATTCAATCTGGTGCAGGAACTGCTGCAAAGCGTCACGTCCAAAGGACACAAAGTGTTGGTATTCTCGCAGTTTGTAAAGCAGCTCAGTCTGTTCAGGACCACGCTCGATAAGAAGAAAATACCTTATGCTTACCTGGACGGCTCAACCAAGAAACGCGGCAGCGTAGTGGAGGAGTTCCGGACCAATGAGCAGATAAAGGCCTTTCTCATCTCGATCAAGGCCGGCGGAACGGGTTTAAACCTGACCGAAGCGGATTATGTGTTTATCCTGGACCCCTGGTGGAATCCGGCCGTGGAACAACAGGCCATTGACCGTTCCCACCGGATCGGTCAGACCAAAAATGTATTTATTTATAAATTCATCACCAAAAACACGGTGGAGGAAAAGATTCTTGCGCTTCAGGAGAAGAAGCGCAGTTTGGCCTCCTCCCTGATCACGCTCGAGGACTCCTTTGTCAAATCGCTTACCGAGGAGGACATCCGAAGCATTCTGGAATAAAAAATCTTCGGCCCGAACCGGGCGTCACCGTATTACCCGTTTTAAACAAGGAAAAACATGCGTATCATCGGAAATCTGATCTGGTTGATCTTCGGCGGCATCTTTATCTGTCTTGAATACCTGATCGCAGGCGTGGTCATGCTGCTCACCATCATCGGCATCCCCTGGGGACTCCAGTGCTTTAAGCTTGCCGTATTGGCCCTCTGGCCTTTCGGCCGTGAAATCAGGGAAAGCCAGCAGGCCACCGGCTGCCTGAATACCGTCTTAAATATTATCTGGATTTTTGTCGGCGGTATCTGGATTGCCCTCACTCACCTGATTTTTGGGGTGTTGCTTGCCATCACCATCATCGGCATCCCCTTCGCCAACCAACATTTTAAACTCATGCACCTGTCTTTCACCCCATTTGGCAAGGAAATAGTCTGAAAGCGCGTGCCGCAGGTTCCCCATTATCCTGAAATTCCATCGGCCGGGGGATTTGTTACAGCCGGAAAATACTATTATCTTTGCAGGCTCAAAGCCGCTCCCGGCCCACTGCATCGTGTGATGCGCGCGCCCCGGGAAAAGCTGGATGCACCCGTAGTTCAATTGGATAGAATGTCAGATTCCGGTTCTGAAGGTTAGGGGTTCGAGTCCCTTCGGGTGTACGAAAAGCTAAAACCGCCTTAAATGTGCTTTCAAGGCGGTTTTTATTTTCCCCTCCATTTTCTTAACGAGTCCGGTATACACCGGAGATGCACGCTTATCCTGACTGCCCGGGAAGAGGTAATTCAAGGCTGGCTTTTCAATGCCAGTACCCGCGGCTGGTCCACGGTTCCGAACACGCCGTCGGTTTCAAACGAAAGCCGGGTATTTGTAATAAACACATGGGAGGCTTTCGTGCTGTAGTATTTGAAAACAATGCCTTCCTCTTCGGGGGCTGCACCGTGAATAAGCACATAGAACAGCTGGGCACCCTCCACTTCAACGGCCTCCCCCACACCCCGGCATTCCTCACCGATAAAAGCCGCCAGTTCATCCCCTTCGCGGTAATCTGATCGCAGGTGAGCCGGTAACTGCACCACGGCGGTCATGCTGCCGGGATATTGTCCCGCTGCTTCAACGCTCCAGGAGGGTGCACCGGCAGCTAACCGTTCCCGGCGAGAAGCTTCCACCGCCTTCGGTCAGCAATGTGTTTCTGAAGCGGTTATACACCATCATGGAGGCCTCTCTTGACGACCCCCAACTGGACGTGGGCCTCCTGGCGGAAAAAATGGGGGTCAGCCGGCGCACACTCAACCGGAAACTCTCCATGCTGGTCAATCTGTCAGCCAGCGAAGTGATCCGGCGCTACCGGCTACAGAAAGCCGTCCTGTTGCTGCAGTCCGGACTCAATGTGTCTGAAGTTGCGTTCCGCGTAGGTTTCCGGTCCGCTTCCTATTTCAGTAACTCGTTCAGGGAATTTTACGGCGTAATTCCCTCCGCTTACTTTTGAACGGCCGGCAAGTCGTATTTTCAGAATAGGCAAAACTTCCTTATATTGAAGTTTATTTTAGTCGCATGAAGTTAAAACTGCTACTCCTGATTCCGATCATACTGCCGGTATCCCTTTTGATTTCCTGCCAGAAGCAGGCCACCCCGCAACGGCCCAACATCCTGTTCATTTTGGCGGACGATCTGGGCTATTACGATTTAAGTTGCCTGGGCAGTGCCTTTTACGAAACGCCAAATATTGACCGGATCGCTGGAGACGGCGCTGTATTTACCCAGGGTTACGCCGCCTGCCAGGTGTGCAGCCCCTCGCGCGCCAGCATTATGACAGGACAGTTCCCTGCCCGGCACGGCATCACCGACTGGAT
>Ga0207873_1004002_pt1 | contig 10124 bp, 7 predicted proteins | sample BGWIniCompost_FD_187373 | JGI IMG/M metagenome (GOLD analysis project Ga0207873, IMG submission 187373) | Cellulose adapted compost microbial communities from Newby Island Compost Facility, Milpitas, CA, USA - BGW Initial Compost (SPAdes)... ... | reverse complement strand
ACAAACCCCCGGCGACCGTTCGCCGGAACTGGTCGGAACCCGATACCATTCACCCCGGACTCACTGCCTGATCGGCTACAAGTTCCATACTCAGGTCAGCCCAATACATGCACGGGTGCGACCAGGATTCGCGCCGCCGGCCCCCGGCCCGCCGCCAGATTGGAGTCGCTTGCATGCCCCGCTCCTCCGCCAGCCAGTCCGGGTCCGTCCCGCAGCTGGAACCAAGTAGGGACATACCCGGCGAGGCGATGGCGTTCGCGGAATTCGCTCCCGACGGAACACTGGCCTGCGCCAATGCCCGGTTCCAGGCCCTGCTGGGCCTGGCGCCGGCGCAGGTGGGGACCTTGCGGCATGCCCAGCTGTGCCCCGAAGGGCTGGCGGGGAGCCCGTCCTGCGAGGCCATGTGGCAGTCGCTGTGCGCGGGACACGAGTTCTCGGGCGTGGTCGAGCGGGTGCGCAGCGACGGCAGCTCCTGCTGGCTGGAGGTGGTCTATGCGCCCTTGCGCGACAGCGAGGGGGCCGTCACCCGCATCCTGATGGTGGCCACCGACGTCGCCGCGGGCAAGCCGACCGGACCGGCCCGCCAGGACCAGCTGTGGCGCCTGTCGCTGGTGGCCGACACCACCGACGCGGCGATCGTGATCACCGACGCGAAATCCCGGGTGATCTACAGCAACGCCGGCTTCCATCGCATGTTCGGCTGGACCCTGCGCGAGATGCAGGGCCAGAAGATGCTGGAACTGCTGGTGCGGCAGTCGCCGGTCGACCTGTTCGAGCGCATCCGCGGCGACCTGCGCCAGGGCCGGCCCGCGGAACTCGAGGAAGTGGTGACCGGCAAGGGCGGGCGCCGCTACTGGAGCAAGATCATCTGCAATCCGGTCATGGATGCCGATGGCCAGTGGGCCTACACGGTGTCGGTGCTGCTGGACATCACCAAGACCAAGATCCACGAGGTGCTGCACGACCGCGCCCTGCAGGCCCTGGCGCGCGACCTGCCGCTGATGCAGGTGCTGGACGTGGTGTGCGAGGAAGTCGAGCGCCTGGCGCCGGAGGTCTGCGCCTCGATCCTGCAGGTCGACGAGCAGGGACTGATCCACCCCCTGGCCAGTCCCTCCCTGCCCTTCAGCTATTCCTCGCAGCTCGATGGCGTGGAGATCGGCCCGAACGTGGGCTCGTGCGGCACCGCCGCCTGGCGCAAGTCCCCGGTGCTGGTCACCGACATCGCGACCGATCCGCTGTGGGCGGACTTCAAGCACCTGATCCTGCCGCTGGGCTTCAACGTGTGCTGGTCCACGCCGATCCTGCAGAAGGACGGCAAGGTGCTGGGCACGTTCGCCTTCTATTACCGCGAGAACGGGCCGTTCGTGGCGTCCCGCTTCCACGAGCAGCTGGTGGAGGCGTGTACCGACCTGTGCGCGCTGGCGATGGAACGCGAGCAGGCGCGCCAGCGCATCCGCGAACTCGCGTTCTACGACGCGCTCACCGGCCTGCCCAACCGCAGCCTGCTCGAGACCCAGGTGGCACAGCTGCTGGAGACCGCGCAGGCGAACGGCCAGCGCGTCGCCGTGGTGTACGTGGACCTGGACCGCTTCAAGCACATCAACGACTCCCTCGGCCACGCCACCGGCGATGCGCTGCTGCGGGAAGTGGCCGCGCGCATCCGCGAACTGGTGCGCCAGGGCGGCGTGGCCGGGCGCCTGCCGGGCGATGAATTCGTGGTCGCGGCGCCGCTGCGCGCCGACGACGAGATCAACGGACTGATCGAGCGCTGGCAGACCCACCTGATGCAGCCGCTGCGGCTCGCCGGGACCCAGGTGGACCTGAGCGTGGGCATGGGCGTGGCCATGTATCCGCAGGACGCCACGGCGATGGCCAGCCTGCTGCACCGCGCCGAGATGGCCCTGCACCAGGCCAAGGCGGGCGGACCGGGGCGCGTGGGCTTCTTCAGCCCCGAGCTGAGCCGCGCGGCCGAGGAACGCATCGCCCTGGAAAAGGCGCTGCGCGACGCGCTGCAGACCGGCGGCCTGCAGCTGCACTACCAGCCGCAGGTGGAACTGGCCACCGGACGCCTGCGCGGGCTCGAGGCGCTCGCGCGTTGGCAGCATCCGGAGCTGGGGGCCATCCCGCCGTCCCGCTTCATTCCCCTGGCCGAGGAATGCGGCCTGATGGGCCCGCTGGCCCGCTGGCTGCTGGACGAGGCCTGCCGGCAGCTGGCGCAGTGGCGCCGGGACGGGCTGGCGATCCCGGCGGTGTCGGTGAACCTGTCGGCGTCCAACTTCCACAGCCTGGAACTGCCGGCCCTCGTGGCCCAGGCCCTGGAGCGGCATGGCCTGCAGGCGCCGGACCTGGTGGTGGAACTGACCGAGGGCATCCTGCTCGACAGCCACGGCTCGACCCTGCAGACGGTCGAGCGGCTGCATGCCCAGGGCGTGCGCCTGTCGATGGACGATTTCGGCACGGGGTATTCGAGCCTGAGCTACCTGCGGCGCCTGCCCATCTCCGAGCTCAAGCTGGACCGCAGTTTCGTCGCCGACCTCGAACATGCGCCCACGGCGCGCGCGCTCAGCGCCGCCATCCTCGGCATCGGCACCAGCCTCGGGCTGACGGTGGTCGCCGAAGGCGTGGAGACCGCCGCGCAGAACGGGATCCTGCAGGCCCAGGGCTACCCCGTGGCGCAGGGATACTGGTTCGCCAGGCCCATGGCGCCACCGGAACTGGAGCGCTGGATGGCCACGCAGGCGGCCGCCGTCCCGGCGCCATGACATCCCGGGCGTGGCGAGGTGGTTGATCGATTGTCCATGGAGAGCACCGCATGCGCGTACCGGCGATCCCCTGCCCTGGCGGCGTCGACCGCCTGCATCGCCGCCCGGGGGCATGCCCTCGACCACTTCGGGTTCCCGCACAATTGGAAGAAGGACGGCGAGGCGTGGACGCCGCACCGGGCGGTCAGCCATGGGCCCTGGGGCCGACTCAGCGGGCACCTGAGCGGGAACGCACATGACCTGCGAACACCTCATCCGCCTCGAGCAGGCCATCGCCGCGGCCGGCATCGAGGAGACCTTCCGCGGCACGCCCTGGTCGAAGGACTGCCGGGAATGGGTGTACTTCGACTGCATCCTGCCCGCCGACGCCATCCGCGAGGCGTTCGCGCTGGCCGACTGCGTCCGCGACCATGCGCACCTGGGGACGCACGACGGGCAGGAGTCGGGCTTCGTCTGCGACGTCCACAAGGACGCCGTGATGGGACACCATCCCGATGCGCATCCTGGCGCACGGCGGTTCGTTCCCTGAGGGCCGCTGCCCGGTGGCCCTGCCCGCGGCTCCGCCATGAGGCCGCATGGTGCGGGATGGGGACGGTGGGAGCGGCTAAGGTGGCGGGCGTGGCGGCCGCGGTTGCAGGCGGTCGGGGATGGAGCCGCTCCTGCAGCGGCGTGGATCGAGGAGGTGCGATGGAAGTCCGGTTCTTCGTGATCGCGGCGTGCGTGCTCATTGCCGTGCTCAGCGTCCCGCTGGTCCTGCGCCGGGTACCGCCCAATGCGCTGTACGGGTTCCGCACGCCGCTGACCCGGTCCAGCCCGGAGATCTGGTATCCGGCCAACGCGTACGCGGGCAAGGCACTGCTGGCGGCGGCCGCGGTCGCGGGCGTCGCGACCTGGCTGCTGCCTGCCGACGCGGCCGACTGGATGCCGGTCGCGCTGCTCGTGGCGGGCGTGGTGGTGGCGACCGTGGCCGCATTCCTGCACCTGCAGAATTACCGCTGAGCGGCGCGGGGGCCGCGGCGCTCCCGGCTCACGTGGCGATAACGGGGCCCGGGTTACTGGAAGCATCGGGGCGGGCATGGCGCTCGCGCGCGGCCTCCCTTCCCCCGACCCGGAGCCACGGATGCGCATCTCCCTCGCCAGCCTCGCCCTTGCGTTCCTGCTGGTCGCCGGTTGCGACGACGACGTGGAAGACGCGCCGGCGAAGACCGCCGCCAGCGAGGCGACGGCCACGGCCGCCGCACCGCCGCCGATCCTGTCCACGCGCCGCGCCGCGCCACCGGTGCGTGCCGGAGATTCCGCGCCGGCCGCGATGACGCCGGCGGCGCGGGCGCCCGCCGGGGCCACGAGCCGTGCCGCCGACGTCGAGCGCGGGACCGGCGGGCCCGGCCCGCGGCGCCGCGTGGTCGAGCCCGATCCGCCCTTCGTCCGCACGCCGGTGGCCACGTTCAACCAGCCCTGGGCGATGACCTTCCTGCCCGACGGGCGGGCGCTGGTGACCGAGAAGGCAGGCCAGCTGAAGCTGGTGGACGTGCGGACCGGCAGCATCGGCACCGTCAGCGGCGTGCCCGCGGTCGCGGTCGGCGGCCAGGGCGGCCTGGGCGACGTGATCCTGCACCCGAACTTCGCCGGCAATCGTCGCATCTACCTCAGCTACATCGAGCGCAGCGGCTCGAACTACGGCGCGGTGGTGGTGCATGCGCGGCTGGAGCTGGACACGGCCGGCGGCGGCCACCTGTCGCAGGTCACGCGGGTCTGGGAACAGGTGCCGAAGGTGACCGGCCAGGGGCACTTCAGCCACCGGCTGGCGTTCGACGCGTCCGGCAAGCTCTGGATCACCTCCGGCGACCGGCAGAAGTTCGACCCGGCCCAGGACATGGGCACCAACCTGGGCAAGATCATCCGCCTCGATGAGGATGGCAGCGTGCCGGCCGACAATCCCTTCTTCGCGCAGGGCGGCGTCGCCGCGCAGGTGTGGACCCTGGGCCACCGCAACATGCTCGGCATCGCCTTCGACGCCCAAGGCCGGCTGTGGGTGCACGAGATGGGGCCGGAGGGCGGCGACGAGCTCAACCTGATCCTGCGCGGGCGCAACTACGGCTGGCCGCTGGTCTCCAACGGCAACCACTACGGCGGCGCGCCGATCCCGGGCCACAGCACGCGACCCGACCTGGAGGCGCCCAAGGCCTGGTGGACGCCGGTGATCGCTCCGTCCGGGATGATCATCTACTCCGGCGACCTGTTCCCGACCTTCCGCGGCCAGGCGTTCATCGGCGGCCTCGCCTCGCAGGCGCTGATCCGGGTGCGCCTGGACGGCACGAACGCAGCGGAGTACCGCCGCTATCCCATGGGCCAGCGCATCCGCGAGGTCGAACAGGGGCCGGACGGCGCGATCTGGCTGCTGGAAGACGCCAACCCGGGGCGCCTGCTGAAACTCACGCCCCCCGCCTGACCCGGGTGCGCGACCGGCGCGGCTGTCCGCCTTCGCCCGTCCGCAGCGTAGTCCGGTGCAACGGCGCCCCCGCGCCGCTGCCCCCATGGACGACATGAAACGGATCGCGATCTTCTGCGACGGCACCTGGAACAGCGCGGACCAGGAGAAGAACGGGGAGCCCTGCCCCACCAACGTGATCAAGCTGGCGCTGCGCACCGCGCGCCGCGCCGGGACGATGCCGCAGCTGGTGTTCTACGACCAGGGCGTGGGCACCGGCGGCTCGCTCGACAAGCTCACCGGCGGCGCCTTCGGCCGCGGCCTGGACGACAACCTCTACGAGGCCTACCGCTTCCTGGTGCTCAACTACGAGCCCGGCGACGAGCTGTTCCTGTTCGGCTTCAGCCGCGGCGCCTACACCGCGCGCAGCCTCGCCGGCATGATCCGCAAGTGCGGCATCCTGCGGCTGCGGCATGCGCGGCGCTACCGGGAAGCGATCTCGCTGTACTGCGACGACCACCACCCCGACGACGGCCCGGCGCAGGCGTTCCGCAAGGAGTGCTCGGTGACGGGGAACGACCCGGTCCCGATCCGATTCATGGGCGTGTGGGACACGGTCGGCGCGCTGGGCATCCCGGTGCGCGGGCTGCGCGCGCTCACCGCGCACAAGTACAGGTTCCACGATGTCGAGCTGAGCGGGATCGTGCAGCATGCCTGCCACGCGCTGGCCATCGACGAGCGGCGCGCGCCGTTCGAGCCTGCGATCTGGGCCTACCAGCCGAAGGATGGACAGGTGGTCGAACAGGTCTGGTTCTGCGGCGTGCACAGCGACATCGGCGGCGGCTATCCACCGCAGGAATCGGGCCTGTCGGACATCGCCCTGGAGTGGATGCGCGGTCGGGCCCGGGTGGCGGGGCTGGCGATCGACGCCGAGGTCGACGCCACCCATGCGCTCAACCCGGACCCCATGGCGACGCCGCACGATTCGAAGACGGGGCTGTACCGGCTGACGCCCGGCAAGGACCGCGTGATCGGCGTGGTGAACACGCCGGAGGGCAAGACGGCCACCGGGCGCGATCCCACCCAGTCGCTGCATCCGAGCGTGCTCAGGCGCTGGGACGAGGATCCCCGCTACCGGCCCGACAACCTGCGCGCCTACCTGCGCATGATCGGCGACCCGCGCGCGGAGGCCTGAGCCAGCGGAGTCAGCGGCACAGGCGTCCGCCGCCGCGATCGACGTGGAAGTGATCGGCGTGGGCGTCGTTGTAGTCGGGGCCGAGCACGACGTCGAACCAGTCGCAGGCGCCGTCGCGCGCCGCGCGCAGGAACGCCGCTTCGGGTGCGGAGGCATCGTCGCCCGCTGCCCAGTCGCCCAGCACGCGCACCCGGCGACCGTCCTCGAGCACGAAGCCGGCGATGTCGAACGCGTCGGCCGTGGCGTGGCGGCTGCGCCGGCCGCCCTCGCGGCCGTAGAGGTTGCGGCAGGAGTACGAGCCGAAGTGTTCGATCCGCGCCACCGGACTGCCCAGGTGCGTGGTCGCCGCCTGCTGCAGCGCGTGGCGTTCCCACATCGCCAGCGCCAGCGCACTGCGGCAGCTCAGGGCGAAGGGTTCGCCCACCGCCACGCTGGTGCGCGCGATGCGGAAGGCGTTGTCGAAGCCGCAGCCGTCGCCGGTGACCCGGTCCTCCAGCGGCGTCGCGCCGAGCGCGGCCCGGGCCAGCGCCGCGCGGCAGGCGTCGCGGTCGCCGGCGGTGCGATCGAGCTTGAAGCGCGTGAGCAGGTTCGGCGCCTCGTCGATGCGCAGCGGCGCCCACGGATTCCAGCGCTCGGGCACGCGCAGCGCGCCCGACCACAGCGCCCAGGCGGCGAGCGCGACCAGCAGCAGTAACAGCAGGCCGCCAAGGCGGCGCGGTTGGGCCTCCATGGCGCGCAGTGTGGCGGGGCGCGGACGAAGCGCGCGTGAGTGCCAGGTGCGCGCGCCCTGGAAGTCGCGGCCGAAGCCGCTCCTGCAGGAGGTGCGCATGTAGGAGCGGCTTCAGCCGCGACCCGCGGGCTCAATCGTTCGACAGCGTCGGTCGGGCGCGGCAGGGCGACGCGGCTCCTCCCCCGCTTGCGGCGGGTCGGATGGGCGCAGGATCAGCCGCGCCGGACGTCGCCCCCACCCCGGCCCTCCCCCGCAAGCGGGGGAGGGAGACATCGGCTTCGTGGGACGAACGGATGTCAGCGGAACGACGAAGCGGACACGGTGACGCGGCTGGACGGCAGCACGCGAGCGCCCCTTCCCCCGCTTGCGGGGGAAGGTTGGGATGGGGGCAGGATCAGCCGCGACGGACGTCGCCCCCACCGCGGCCCTCCCCCGCAAGCGGGGGAGGGAGACATCGGCTTCGTGGAAGGGAGAAAAGCAGCCGGCGGGAAGAAGCGATCAGACCGCCGCGGTCACCACGATCTCGACTTTCCATTCCGGCCGGGCGAGCTTCGCTTCGACCGTGGCGCGCGCCGGTGCGTGGCCAGGCTCGACCCAGGCGTCCCAGGCGCGGTTCATGCCGTCGAAGTCGGCGATGTCGGCCAGGAAGATCTGGGCGCGCAGGATCCTGCGCTTGTCGCTGCCGGCCTGGGCCAGCAGGGCGTCGATCGCCGCCAGCACTTCGCGGGTCTGGGTCTCGATGTCGGCGCCGTCGGTCTCGGGCACCTGCCCTGCGAGATAGACCACGCCGTTGTGGATGCAGGCCTCGGACATGCGCGGGCCGGCGTCGATGCGCTGGATCATCGGGGGTTCCTGGGAAACGGAGGACGGAGTGCGAGGCGCCACGATAGGGGAATGCGGGCGGCGGTGGCAGGTGGGCGTGGCTGCGCGGGCGGCGGGCCCGGGGGAAAGGGCGACCCTCCCCGGCCCTCCCCCGCAAGCGGGGGAGGAAGAGGGACGTGGCGCTCGTGGAGGGAACCGCTTCGGTCAGCCACAACCCCCTCCCCCGCTCGCGGGGGAGGGTTGGGGTGGGGGCATCCCCGCCGCAGCGACTTACCAGATCCGCACCCGCTCCTCGGGCGCGATCCACAGCGGGTCGCCTTCCTTCACCTCGAACGCGTCGTACCAGGCGTCGATGTTGCGCAGCGGCGCGAACGCGCGGATCTGGCCCGGCGAGTGGGTGCCGTTGACCAGCTGCTGGCGCAGCGCGTCGTCGCGCCACAGCGTGCGCCAGACCTGGGCCCAGCCCAGGAAGAAGCGCTGTTCGCCGGTGAAGCCGTCGATCACCGGCGCCTCCGCTCCGTCCAGCGAGCGGCGGTAGGCCTCGAGCGCGATGGTCAGCCCCCCCAGGTCGCCGATGTTCTCGCCCATCGCCACCCGGCCGTTGATGTGCAGGCCCGGCAGCTGCGGGAACTCGTAGGATTCGTACTGCGCACCGAGCTTCGCAGCCTGGGCCTCGAACTTGGTCGCGTCCTCGGCGGTCCACCAGTCGCGCAGCAGGCCCTTGCCGTCGGACTTGCGGCCCTGGTCGTCGAAGCCGTGGATGATCTCGTGGCCGATCACGCCGCCGATGGCGCCGTAGTTCACCGCCGGGTCGGCGTCCGGATCGAAGAACGGCGGCTGCAGGATCGCGGCCGGGAACACGATCTCGTTCTTGACCGGGCTGTAGTAGGCATTGACCGTCTGCGGGGTCATGCCCCACTCGTCCTTGTCCACCGGCTTGCCCAGGCGCGAGCGGCGGTAGTCCCACTCGAACCGGCGGGCGCGCAGCGCGTTGCCGACCAGGTCGCCCGGCACCACCTCGAGGCCGTCGTATTCGCGCCACTTGTCGGGATGGCCGATCTTCAGGCCGAAGCCCTCGAGCTTGGCCCGGGCCTCGGCCTTGGTCTCGGGCGACATCCAGTCCAGCGCCTCCAGGCGCGCGCCCATGGCCAGCTTCACGTTGGCCACCAGCTCGTCCATCTTGGCCTTGGCGTCGGGTGGGAAGTACAGGGCCACGTAGTCGCGGCCGATGGCCTCGCCCATCACGCGCTCGACGAACATCACGCCGCGCTTCCAGCGCTCGCGCGGCTCGGGCTGGCCGGACATGAACTTCTCGCGGAACTCGTAGTACGCGCTGGCGAATCGCGCGGGCAGCATCAGGGCCAGGGAGTCGACCAGTTCGGCCGCCTGCCAGGCCTTGAGGGTGTCGAGGTCGGTCTCGGCGAAGACCGCCGCCATCTTCGGGATCGCGGTGTCCTGGCGGACCACGGCCAGCTCGGCGTGGCCCAGGCCGCTGCCCTCGAAGAAGGCCGCCCACGGGAAGCCCGGGGCCTTGGCCTCGAACTCGGACAGCTTGACCGGGGTGTAGGTCTTGTCGCGGTCGCGGCTTTCGGCGCGGGTCCAGTGGGCCTCCGCGATCCGGGTCTCGAACGCCAGAACCTTCTCCGCGGCGTCCTGCGGGTTGTCCCACCCTGCCAGTTCAAGCAGTTGGGCGACATATTCAAGGTAACGCTCGCGCTGCGGGGCGAAGTTGTCGCGCAGGTACATCTCGCGGTCGCCCAGGCCCAGCCCGGCCTGCGACAGGTACAGCGTGTAGACGTCCGGGTTGCGCTGGTCGTCGGAGACGGTCAGCCGGAACAGGCCGCCGCCGAAGCCGTCGGCGACGCTGGCGCGCACCAGCGCCTCCTTGTCGGCGGCATCGCGCAGCTCGGCGATCAGCGGGCGCAGCGGTGCGTCGCCGCGGGCCTCGATCGCGGCCTCGTCGATGTAGTCCTGGTACAGGGTGGCGACCTTGGCGGCGTCGCCGGTGGACGGATCGTCCTTCGGATAGCTCTCGACCAGGGCCCGCAGGCGCGCCTCGGACAGGTCGCGCAGGACGCGGAAGCTGCCGTAGCTGGACTGGTCGGCCGGGATCTCGGTGGTGCGCGCCCAGTTGCCGCTGGCGTAGGCGAAGAAGTCGTCGCCCGGACGCACGCTGCGGTCCATGCC
>Ga0207873_1004000_pt1 | contig 10127 bp, 9 predicted proteins | sample BGWIniCompost_FD_187373 | JGI IMG/M metagenome (GOLD analysis project Ga0207873, IMG submission 187373) | Cellulose adapted compost microbial communities from Newby Island Compost Facility, Milpitas, CA, USA - BGW Initial Compost (SPAdes)... ... | reverse complement strand
CGCTGGCCGCCCTCCGCGACACCGAGGCGCTGCCCGCGGTGCTGCGCCTGGCCACCGGGCTGCCCGCGGACCTGCGGCTGCGGGACTCGCTGCTGGACTCGGCCGCCCGGGCCCTGGGCGCGCTCGGGCGGCCGGCCCGGGAGGCGGCGGCGCCCGTGCTGCGCGGCCTGCTGGACGGCGCCTGCGGGGTGTCCGCCGCGGACGCGCTCTGGGCCGTCGAGGGCGACGCCGAGGCCGTACTGCCCGTCCTGCTGCGGGAGCTGGCCGGCGACGGGGAGCACGGCGGTCCCCGGGCTGCGGCGGAGGCGCTGGGGCGCATGGGGCCGGCGGCCCGGGCGGGAGTCACGGGGCTGCGCGAGCTGGCCCGTTCCGGCGGCTTGTGGGAGCGGACGGCCGCCGCGCAGGCCCTGTGGCGCATCACCGGGGAACCGGAACCGGCGGCGGACGTGCTGCGGGCGGCGTGGCGGGAGAACGCGTACACTCGCGTCCCCATCGCGGCTCTGGCGGCGGAGCTGGGCCCGGCGGCCGAGCCCCTGCACGGCCTGTTCCGGGCGGAACTGGCCACCCGCCGCCGGCACCGGGCGAGGCCGGGCGGCCACTGCGACAACGATGTGCACGAGGACGAACTGCTGCTCCGCCACTGCCGGGAGGCGCTGCGAGGTTGCGACTCGCCCGTGGCGTAGGCACGGCCGGCCCGCGCTCACCGGATGGACGGGCCGCCCAGGAGCCGGCCGCCGTCGCTCCCGTCCGCGCTCGTCACCGGCTCAGCTGGTGCTGCGGCCCCACTGCGGTCCGAGCCTCGCCCACTCGTCGCCCCACTCCTCCAGGCGGCGCTCCTCGAGCCGCCGGCGCACCGCGCGGACGGCCGCGACCGGGATCAGGGAGGCGCCCACGGCGGCCGTCGCACCGACCAGGGCCGCCCGGAACCGGGCCTCGGAGGCGGTGGTGGGCCGGGTCACCTGGCGGCCCTCGCGGTCCGTCCAGACGGTGACCGGGGTGCCGGCCGCGCTCCCGGCCGGCACCCGTATCTGACCCGTGTGCGAGGCGCCGTCGGGGGCCGTCCAGCGGGCCGTGGCCCACACGTGGTCGGCCCGGCTGTCCCGCCCGTCGTCGCGCGGCGTGCCCGGTGCCCGCTCGGTCAGCTGCGCCTCGGCCCGGCGCCACTCCGCGCGTTCCCTGGCCAGCTCCTGCTCGACCGAGCGGGCCACCCCCGCACCGGCGGCCACCGCGATCAGCAGGGTGAGGACCCAGGAAGCCAGCAGGAACCAGGACTCGATCCGGTCCGATCGCCGCTTCAGCGGATTGCGCCGCCAGCGCCACAGCCACCGGCCGGGTCCCCGCACCGCCCTCGCCATAGACGGCCCCTCCTCACTGCCCGCGGGGTTCTCCCGCAGCCGCCCTCCCATACGCGGGTCCGCCGCCGGATGCTCACCGCGGGCGGTGTGAGCGGGACCGCACCCGGCCCGCGGCGCCGCGACACCCGGCTGAGCTGCGGCCCGGCTGATCCACAGGTGACTGTCAGTGGCGGGGTGCAGACTGGCCCGTGTCCGGAATCGAGACGTCGACGGCGACGTCGCGGAGGTGATCGGCATGACCGAGGTTCTGCTGACCGTGGGCACCCGCAAGGGCCTGTTCATCGGGCGCCGGCGAGGAGGCGCCTGGGAGTTCGACGAGAGCCCGTACTTCAACGCCCAGGCGGTCTACTCGGTCGCCATCGACACCCGTGGCCCGGCCCCGCGGCTGCTGGCCGGCGGAGACAGCTCGCACTGGGGCCCGTCCGTGTTCCACTCCGACGACCTGGGCCGCACCTGGACCGAACCGGCCCAGCCCGCGGTGAAGTTCCCCAAGGACACCGGGGCGTCCCTGGAGCGGGTCTGGCAGCTGCACCCGTCCGCCGCCGAAGAGGACGTGGTCTACGCGGGCACGGAACCGGCCGCGCTGTACCGTTCGGAGGACCGCGGGGAGAGCTTCGAGCTGGTGCGCCCGCTGTGGGAGCATCCGACGCGGTCGAAGTGGATGCCGGGCGGCGGAGGCGAGGGCCTGCACACCGTGCTCACCGACGCACGCGACCCGCAGGCCGTCACCGTGGCGGTCTCCACAGCCGGCGTCTTCCGCACCCTGGACGGCGGGGCGAGCTGGGCGCCGTCCAACTCGGGGGTGTCCGCGGTGTTCCTGCCGGACCCGGACCCTGAGTTCGGCCAGTGCGTGCACAAGGTGGCGCGGGACGCGGCGGACCCGGACCGGCTGTATCTGCAGAACCACTGGGGCGTCTACCGCAGCGACGACGCGGGCGCGCACTGGACGGACATCGGCGAGGGACTGCCGTCCACCTTCGGCTTCGCGGTGGTGGCCCATCCGCATCGCGGCGACACCGCGTACGTCTTCCCCATCCAGGCCGACTCCGACCGCGTGCCCGCCGGGCGGCGCTGCCGGGTGTTCCGGACGGCGGACGCGGGCCGCAGCTGGGAGCCGCTCAGCGCCGGCCTGCCGCAGGAGGACCACTACGGCACGGTGCTGCGCGACGCCATGTGCCACGACGGCGCGGACCCGGCCGGTGTGTACTTCGGCAACCGCAACGGCGAGGTGTACGCATCGGCCGATGACGGCGACAGCTGGCGGCAGTTGGCCCGGCACCTGCCGGACGTGCTGTGCGTACGGGCCGCGGTGGTCGGGTGAACCGAGGTCTGCCACGCGGTCGTGGCCACTGGTTGATCTCCCGCGCCGTTGCGGCAGTAGGGTGACGCCCGTGGCACCACGACCCTTGCACGAGATTGTCGAAGCGGGATGGGCCAAGGCCCTGGAACCGGTGGCCGGACGCATCGCCGCGATGGGTGAGTTCCTGCGCGCGGAGATCGCCGCGGGGCGCACCTACCTCCCGGCCGGGCATCACGTCCTGCGCGCCTTCCAGCAGCCCTTCGACGAGGTACGCGTTCTGATCGTCGGGCAGGATCCGTACCCGACACCGGGGCACGCGGTGGGGCTGTCGTTCTCCGTCGCCCCGGATGTGCGGCCGCTGCCCGGCAGTCTGGTCAACATCTTCCGCGAGCTGACCGCCGACCTGGGCGTGCCCCAGCCGAGCACGGGTGATCTCACGCCGTGGACCGAGCAGGGCGTGCTGCTGCTCAACAGGGCGCTCACCACGGCCCCGCGACGGCCGGGTGCGCACCGCGGCAAGGGCTGGGAGGAGGTCACCGAGCAGGCGATCCGGGCGCTGGCCGCGCGCGGCAAACCGCTGGTCTCGATTCTGTGGGGCCGCGACGCGCGCAACTGCCGTCCGATGCTGGGCGATCTGCCCGCGGTGGAGTCCGCGCACCCGTCCCCGATGTCGGCCGACCGGGGCTTCTTCGGCTCCCGCCCGTTCAGCAGGGCCAACGACCTGCTGATCCGTCAGGGCGGCCAGCCGGTGGACTGGCGCCTGCCGTGAGCGGGACCGGGGCCGAGCCGGGGTCCGGCTTCCTCGCCGTCGACTCCGGCGGTTCGGGTCTGCGGGTCGTCGTGGGGACGGCCGGGCGGGGACCGCTCGCCCGTGCCGCCTCCGGCGAACCGGTGCGCACCGGTGCCGGGGGGATCGACGCCGGCCACCTTCTGGAGCAACTGCTGCCCCTGGCCCGGTCCTTGGCCGCCGAGGCGGGTGCCGGGCGGCTGGAGACGGCGGTGGTCGGGGCGGCCGGCCTGGCCAGCCTGGGCGACGAGCTGCGGGCCGAGCTGCCGGGTGCGTTCGCCCGGGAGCTGGGCACGCGGCGGACCGCGCTGGCCGCCGACGCGGTCACGGCGTACGTCGGCGCCCTCGGGCCGCGCCCGGGTGCGGTGGTCGCCGCCGGTACGGGTCTGATCGCGGTCGGCACGGATCTGACCGGCTGGCGCCGGGCCGACGGCTGGGGCCATCTGCTCGGCGACTGCGGCGGCGGCGCCTGGATCGGCCGGGCGGGCCTGGAGGCCGCGCTGCGCGCCCACGACGGCCGCCCGGGCGGCTCCGCCCCGCTGCTGGCGTGCGCCGAGGAGATGTTCGGTCCCGCCGCGGGACTGCCTGGGCAGCTGTATCCGCGCGCCGACCGGCCTGCCGTCCTCGCCTCGTTCGCGCCGCGGGTCGCCGAGTGCGCACCGGACGACCCGGTCGCCGGGAGCATCCTGCGGGCGGCGGCGCGGCACATCGCGGACTCGGCCGCGGCCGTTCTCCCGCGAGGCGGCGACGCCGAGCCGCTGGTCGCGCTCACGGGTGGTCTGCTGAATCTCGGCGACCCGCTGGTGACGGCGGTGGACGAGGAGCTGGCGAAGCGGGTGCCGGGCGTGCCGCGGGTGCCTGCGGAGGGGGATCCGCTGCACGGGGCGGTGCGGATCGCCACCGATCTCGCCACCGGCTCGTTCACCCTTCCGGGCGACGAGGCGATGCTGTGTGTGACGGGTCCGGCAGATGAGCGGAGCATCCCCGAGCCGGGCACCGACACGTAACGCAAGCGACATATCCGGACGGATACCGCTCACCTGCACCCTCCCCGAACAGGGGAGCCCAAGAAGCCACTAACATGCCGCACCATGAGCACCCCCACTGGGCCCGCGTCCGGCCTGCCAGTACGAATGCCGCGCCCCCGCCAGCCTGGACGGCACCGCCGCCCCGAGCCTCTGGTGGCTCCCGAGGGCGCGCCCGCGCTCGTCCTCGCCGTGCCGGGTACTCCCAGTAGTGCCATTCGCTCGCTCGCCGACGAGGTCGTGAGCATCGCCCGTTCCGAGCTGCCCGGCCTCGACGCCCGGATCGGCTACCTCGACGGCGAGGGCGACGCGAGCGCGGAGTTCCCCGCGCTGCAGGCGGTCCTCGCGCGGACCGCCGAGGAGCGCACCGCCCGCTACGAGCAGGCACGTGCCGCCGGTCACGACGTGAAGGAGCCGGACGGCCCCGTCGCCGTGGTCGTGCCGCTGCTCGCCGGCCCGGACAGCGCGCTGCTGCGCCAGGTCCGTCAGGCCGTGATGGACAGCCGGGTCGCCGCCGATCTGACCGATGTGCTCGGCCCGCACCCGCTGCTCGCCGAGGCGCTGCACGTGCGGCTCTCCGAGGCGGGTCTGGCGCGCGCCGACCGCGCCCGCCTGTTCACGGTGGCGACCGCCGCCGACGGCATCATCCTGGCGTCCGTGGGCGGCGACGAGGCGGTGCAGGCGGCCGGGATCACCGGCATGCTGCTCGCCGCGCGTCTCGCGGTGCCGGTGATGGCGGCCGCGCTGGACCAGGAGGGCTCGATCGCCTCCGTCGCCGAGCAGCTGCGCGGCGCCGGTTCCCAGCAGCTGGCCCTCGCGCCGTACCTGATCGGCCCGGAGATCGACCAGAGCCTGATCGCCGAGGCCGCGAAGGAGGCGGAGTGCTCCGCCTCCGAGCCGCTGGGCGCGTACCCGGCGATCGGCAAGCTCGCCCTGGCCAAGTACACGACCGCCCTGGGCATCACCCCGCAGCAGCCGCAGGGCACGCCGGCCCGCTAGACGCGGCCGCCGCACCGGCCGGCAGAGGGGCCCGCTCACCGCGAGCGGGCCCCTCTCGGCGTTCGGCCGGTGCTTGCGGCGGGCCGATGCGTGCGGTGGCGGACACGGCGGCCGGCCCGGTGGCACCGGTCGGCGCCTCTGCGGCCGGCGCCGGTGGTCAGCCGATCACCACGCAGGACGCCGCCGTCACGTCGATCGCGCCCCGCCGGCGCGGCACACCGGTGGCCGGATCCGTCTCGAACCAGGCCACGTCGCCCGAGCGTTCGTTGGCGACGTAGAGGAAGCCGCCGTCCGCGGTGAGCGCGCGGGGCCAGTGGCCGCCGCAGGGCACGGTGGCTGTCAGTTCCGGGACCGCGGCGTCCGGGCCGGCCGTGAACACGGACAGCACGTCCTCGCCCCGGGTCGCGGTCCACACGAAGCGGCCGTCGGGCGAGACGGCCACGCCGGACGGGTAGGCGTCCCCGGCCGGGGCGCCGGGCAGCACCGGCAGCTCGGTGAGCGGCTTGAGCAGGCCCTCGGCGGCGTCCCAGTCGCAGACCAGGAGCGTGGGGCTGAGCTCGTTGAGGACATAGGCCCGGGACCCGTCCGGATGGAAGGCCAGGTGGCGCGGGCCGGAGCCGGGGCGCAGGGCGATCTCCCGGTGCACCACGGGCACGCCGTCGTCGAGGGTGCACACCCGCACCGAGTCCGTGCCGAGGTCGACGCTCACGGCCCAGCGGCCGCTCGGGTCGGGCTGCACCTGGTGGGCGTGCGGCCCCTGCTGGCGCTGCGGGTGGGGCCCGGAGCCGGTGTGCGGCAGCGTCCCGGACGGCGCCGGGGCGAGCGAGCCGTCCGCCAGGACGGGCACGGCGGAGACGCTGCCGGAGCCGTAGTTCGCGGTCAGGACGTGCCCCTCGAACAGGCTGAGGTGGGTCGGCCCGTTCCCGTCGACGGGCACCGGAGGGCCCTGTGGTGCGGGCCGGTCGCCGTCCACCCGGTAGGCGGCCACCGCGCCCTCGGCCGTCTCGCTGACCACGTACAGGGTGCGCCCGTCGGCGGAGAGAACCAGATAGGACGGGTCAGGTACGCCGTTCAGGGCCGTCAGGGCGGTCAGCGCGCCGTCGTCGGGCGAGACCGCCGCGGTGACGATGCCGGGGCCGCCGGCCGCCGTGAAGGATCCGATGAACGCCCGTCGCCTGCCGTCCGTCACGGCTGTTCCCCTCTCGTCCCCTGCCGTCCCCTGCCGCTGTCCGCTCGCCTCCCCTGCCGCCGTGCGGCCGGGGCGTGCCGCGTCCGCCCGACGACCGACGGTAGCAGTCGATCAGTTCAGGTCCGGACCAAGTGCCGAGCGGGCGGCGTCCCCGACGGGTGCGTGCGACGCCCCCCGGCGGGTGCAGGGAGTGCGGCGGCTCAGGCGCGGACCAGCGGCGAGCCGGACGGGGCGCGCAGGGGCGCGGCCAGCTCGGCGAGGGCGCGCTCCAGGCCGTGCAGGTGCTCCAGGGCGGGTTCGGTGGCCGCCGGGGCTGTGCGGGGAGCGATCTCGCGCCCCTCGGTCAGCGCCTCGACCGCCGCTTCCACCCGCCAGCAGGCGGCGGCCAGCCGGGCGTCGTGCGAGGCCTCGGGGTCGGCGGCGACGGCGACCAGGCCGCGGATCTCGCGGGCGCAGTCGTCCAGCAGGTCGAGCACCCGGCGGGCCCGCCGCTTGCGGCCGAGCATCGGGTTGAGCGGATGCACCAGCGGGGCGACGGAGAGCCGCACCCGGGCCAGCAGCTGCTCCAGCTCGGCCACCTTCGGCCGAGGGTCCGCGCCCTCGGTGCCGGAGAGCCGGGCGGCCGTCTCGGCCGTGCAGGCGTGGACGCAGCGCAGGGCGCGCTGGATCCAGGCGTCGGTGACGCTGTGCGTGGTCACGGGCAGGAGGAACGCCACCGCGAGCGCACCGCCGAGCACGCCGACACCGGTCTCCGCCAGCCGCAGCGCCAGCAGGCCCGGGCTGAGCACGCCCAGGAGGCCGTAGAGCATCGCGGCCAGCACGGTCACCCAGAGCATCATCCAGGTGTAGGAGAGGGCGGCGGTGTAGAAGATGCCGAAGACCGCGACGGCCACGATCACGGCGGTGGGCAGCGCGTCGCCGTGCACCGGGACGGCGATCAGCAGGCTGAGCGCGCCGCCGAGCACCGTGCCCGTGAACCGGCGGAAGCCACGGACCAGGGTCTCGCCGCGCGAGGTGGTGTTGACGAAGATCCACCAGGTGGCGCCGACCGCCCAGTACCAGCGCTCGCCGGACACCAGCTGGCCGACGACGAGGGCGAAGCCCGCTCCCGCGGTCGCCTGGACCGCCTGGCGGGTGGTGATGCGGGCCAGGCCGGTTCCGCCCGGCGGCGCCGGCACGGTGGCGGGCGGCATCCGGCGCTCGTAGCACCACAGTCCGAACCGCACGACGGCGGCGGTGAGCACGGACAGCAGCACGGAGGCGTACAGCTCGGGCAGCCTGCCCGGCGTCGCCTGCAGGAACTGCGCCACGAAGTACGTCATGAACGCGAACACACCGAGGCTGTGCCCGCGCGGGCCCCAGCGCCGGGCGTAGACGCCCGCGCCGACCACGGCGAGGAAGGCGAGGTCCCGGGCGAGCGGCTGGTCGTGCAGCTCGGCCGCGAGGGCGAGCACGGGCAGGCCGACGGCCGGCAGCAGCGCCGTGGTGACCGCCTGTTCGCGGACGGTGGCGTCGGTGACGGTGAACAGCGCGAGCAGGGCGGCGAGGCCGCCGGTGACGGCACCCACGAGCGAGTGTCCGGCCAGGCCGCACACGAGGACGGCCAGACCGATGCCGAGCACGGCACGGGTCGCGAAGCGCAGCCGCACGCGACCCGGGTCCGGAGCCATGAACGCCCTCTTCAGCACCGTCTACCGCCCCCTGGAAGGTCCATCGGAATGTGGCATGAAAAAGGCGCCGCGGACATCCGCAGCGCCATCGACCCCTCTATATCACCATCACTGCCACCAACGGCTCAAGCGACCAGCTTCTCACTATGCCATTGGTACAGTACGAAGCCCCGAAGAGCGGCCGCTGGAGTGCCAACGGCCGACGCTGACCCGAGGAGGCCGCCTGCCATGGCCGTGGACGAGCTGGACACCCGCATCCTGCGGCTGCTGCTCGAGCAGCCCCGTACCAGCGTGCGGGAGTACGCCCGCATCCTCGGCGTGGCCCGCGGCACGCTGCAGGCCCGCCTGGACCGCATGGAGCGCGAGGGCGTGATCACCGGCACCGGCCCCGCTCTCTCCCCCGCCGCACTGGGGCATCCGGTGCTCGCGTTCGTGCACATCGAGGTCACGCAGGGCCATCTGGACGAGGTCGGCGACGCGCTCGCGGACGTGCCGGAGATCGTCGAGGCGTTCTCCATCACCGGCGGCGGCGATCTGCTGACCCGGGTGGTGGCGCGGGACAACGAGCATCTGGAGGACGTGATCCAGAAGCTGATCAGCCTGCCCGGTGTGGTGCGCACCCGCACCGAGGTGGCGCTGCGCGAGCGGGTTCCGCACCGGCTGCTGCCGCTGGTGGAGTCGATCGGGCGCGGTGCCCGCGGCTGAGACACCGGGATCACCTGCGCCGCGATGTCCGGCTCGCGTGCGATCAGACACCCCGCCCCATGTGTGATCTTCAGCACGCCCCCTGCCGAGACCCTCGACTCTTTGCCCGGAATGCCCGGTTCGCGGGCCGCTGAGCGGGGCGGACGGCACCCGGAGGGCGGTGACGGCACGTCAACTGGCCCAGGAGCCGCGAGATGCGCCGAAAGATTTTTCCCGGAACGCTGATTGTCTTGCCGCTGCCGTGCGTACTTCCTGCTGTTGGGCCGTTCTTATCCCAGGAGGCACGATGCGCATCTCGCGCAGCACGGCAGGAACCGCGTTCGTGGGCGGAGCCATGGTGCTCACCCTCGCCGCGCTCGCTTATCCCACCATGCTGGGCGTGCAGAACACATCGACCAAGCAGGACCGCATCATCGCCAACACCAACTACGGTCCGCTGACGGAGGCGGACCGCGACTTCGTGGTGAAGGTGCGGGCTGCGGGCCTCTGGGAGCACCCCCTGGGCCTGATGGCGATGAAGCGCGGCACCACGAAGGAGATGAAGGAGGCGGGCGAGCATCTCGTCGTCGGGCACGGCCGGCTGGACGAGAGCTGCCGCAAGATCTCGCTGGAGCTGGGCATCACGCTGCCCAACCAGGCGTCGCCGCAGCAGGAGCAGTTCGTGCAGACCGTGAACTCCGCCACCGGCAAGGAGTTCGACTCGGTCGCGGTGAACATCATGCGGGTGACGCACGGCCAGATCTTCCCGGTCATCGCCAAGGTGCGTGCCACCACCCGCAACTCGCTGATCCGGCAGCTGGCCGACCAGGCCAACGACACCGTGCTCGACCACATCACCGTCCTGGAGAAGACCGGCCTGGTCAATCAGGAGCAGGTCAACTTCCAGCAGACCAACCCGCCCAAGATGCCCGCGGAGCAGGTGACCCCGCCGGCGCCGGCGGCCGGCGCACCGGTGAAGGTCCTGGAGATCCCGGAGAATCTGAAGGACCTCAACACCGCCTCGCCCGCTCCGACGCCGTCGCCGTCGGGCGAGGTCAAGTAACGGCCCGCCCCCGGTGGCCCCCTTCGGCACCTCCCTATGACCTGCGGCGGGGCTT
>Ga0207873_1003998_pt1 | contig 10132 bp, 8 predicted proteins | sample BGWIniCompost_FD_187373 | JGI IMG/M metagenome (GOLD analysis project Ga0207873, IMG submission 187373) | Cellulose adapted compost microbial communities from Newby Island Compost Facility, Milpitas, CA, USA - BGW Initial Compost (SPAdes)... ... | reverse complement strand
CGCCTTGACGGCCAGCGGATAGCCACGCGCTCCGAAGCCGGCCATGACCGCGGTCGCCACGGTAGAAACGAGCGAGCGCTGATAGATTTCCTCGCGCCGATGGATGTTCGAAATATGGAGCTCTATGATTGGTCCTGGAAACATTTTCAGTGCGTCGAGCAGCGGAATTGACCTGAAGCTTAAGCCAGCAGGATTGATGATGATGCCGGAGCCGACATCGATCGCCTCATGGATCCAGTCAATAAGTTGGTGCTCGGCATTGGACTGATGGAACCGCAGCGGCCTGTCGCCGGCCGCTTCACGGCACATCGCCTCGATCTCGTCGAGCGTCGTGGTCCCGTAGATTTCCGGCTCACGCTTGCCCAGGCGATTGAGGTTTGGTCCGTTGAGGATGAAAATCGGCTTTGCAGTCATCTTCGATCCTTTCCTCGGTTATCCGGAATATCCGAGTAGCCTCGGCAGCCACAGCACGAGATCGGGAAAAAAGGTGATGAGGGCCAACGAACCCAACATCGCCCACAAGAATGGCAAAACATCGCGCACGATTTCACGCAACGGCACCTCGGCGATTCGTGTCATGACGAACAGGAGCAGGCCGTAAGGTGGGGTGATAAGGCCCAGCATGATGTTCACGACGACAACGACGCCGAAATGGACCATATCGATTCCGAGCGCCTGCGCTGTCGGAATAAAAACTGGCACGACGACCAGAAGGATGGTTGTTCCTTCCAAAAGGCACCCGAGCACCAGCAGCACGAGGTTGACGATGATCAGAAAGCCGGTCGGGGAGAGATCCTGGGCGGTCAAAAATTTGCTCAGGGCCTGGGGAATGTTCTCGACCGTAACGACGTAGTTGAAGACCAAAGCGCCAGCTATCAGCATACCGATAGAGGCCGCCGTACGGGCGCTCGCCAAGACCGACCGATAGAACTCGGAAAAGCTCACGCTGCGATAAAGCAGGGCGGAAACGAGGAGCGCGTAGGCAGCCGCGACCGCTGCCGCTTCCGTTGGAGTAGCCACTCCGGAGTAAATGCCGCCCAGCAAAACGACCGGCATCATCAGCGTCGGAAGGGCGCGCCAAGTGATGCCCGGCAACGCACGAATTGGCGTGGGAGGCTCGACCGGAAAGCCCTTTCTGCGGGCGTCGAAGAAGACGATGATCATCTGCGCCAGGGCCATTAGAAGCCCCGGCACGACACCGCCAAGGAACAGGTAGCCGATCGATGCATTGGATACGAGACTAAAAATGATCATGGGGATGGAAGGCGGGATGATCGGCCCAATCACCGCCGTTGCCGCAGTGAGCGCCGCGGCATAGCTCGACGGATACTTCCCGTCCTTGGTCATGAGGTACTGCATCATCTTGCCTGTTCCCGCCGCATCCGCGATTGCGGACCCGGACATGCCGGCAAAGATGATGGACTGAAGGATATTGACGTAGGCTAGTCCGCCGCGAAACCGGCCAACGACTGCGTTACAAAAAGCCATGAGCCGGTCCGTCATCGAGCCAATGTTCATCAACTCCGCAGCGAGGATGAACAGCGGCACCGCGAGAATAATGTAATTGAAATACATGCCGTTGAGCAGCTGCTCGGCGGCGGTTCCCATATCCAGGCCTGCCAGCATCAAATAAAGAATCGAGCCGGCGATCATTGCGTGGCCGATGGGAAGTCCCAAGAAAGCAAGGGCGGTTATCGCCACGAGCGACAGCGAGAACGGGCTGGCAAAGCTCATAAGTCGGAAACCGCGTTTGTAGCATTGGACCGCCCGGAATCCCGGCCCGCGAGCACCCTCCAGGAGAGCCAGCAATAGCGAACCAGGACGGCCAGCACGAAGATGATGTAGATGGAGAAAACCCAATCGAAGCGAAGCTGGAGATAGGAGGTTTTCTCGACCTTCATGAAGGTCACGTAGTCGACCACCGCCGGGAAAGAAACGACATACAAGAAGATCAGCGCTGCCGCAGAGATCAGAAACATCAGGTGGCGAATCCCCGGTCTCACGGAACTGTAGAGCAGATCGAAGCGAATCTCCTCCTCCTCCCGCAAGACGAATGCAGCACCAAAAAGGACGATCCAAATCCAGAGGATGGAGCTAAGCTCATTGGTCCATCCAATCGGTAAGTTGAGAGCATATCGGAAAAGAACTTGCAGCAGGAACGCGAGGAACATTGCGGCGAGCATGAGCGCCAGGAGGTTTTCTGCTCGCCGGTAGAGCCAGAGGCCTATCCCCATGATTGATCGCATTCAACCCATCCCGTTGAAAGGGTGGAAATTTTGCCTGCCGCAGTGAGAGGCCTGCGGCAGGCAAGGCAATCAGAGCGCGTTGATTTTGTCCACCATGCCGGCGGGCCAGTGCTTCGCGAGATCAGAGGCGAGGTATTTTGCTTGTACGTGCTTGCGGAAGGCCTCCTGGTCGGGCTCATAGACCTTCAGCCCTTTGTCTTTGAAAAATTGGATCAGCTCGCGCTCGCGCGCGAGATGCTTCTCGGTGGAAAAGTCGATCGCCTCGTCCGCCGCCGCCTGGAATTTGGCCTGCTTTGCGGAATCCATCTGATCCCAGACGCGCTTCGAGACCGTCAGAAGATCGAAGCCGACGAGGTGCGAGGTCAGCACGATCTGCGACATGACCTCGTAGAATTTCATATTCTCGACGTTTGGCAGAGGATTATCTTGCCCGTCGATCGCGCCGGTCTGCAGGCCGGTATAGACCTCGGCGTAAGCCATCGGTGTCGGATTGGCGCCAAGGGCCTCACCGAGGAATTGCCAAGCTTCCCCAGGCGGCATACGCAGCTTGATTCCCGCCAAGTCAGCAGGTGTCCGGATTTCTTTGTCAGGCTTGAGGCCGAGTTGGCGAACTCCGAAGTAGGTCGGGCCAAGGATTTTGATTCCAAGTTGATCCTCGGCCATTTTCTTCAACTCGATTCCGGGCTCGCTGTTGAAAAATTTCTTCACGTGAGCCGCATCCCGGAACAAGTAGCCGGCTGTTACAATCGACCATGCCGGGATCTGCTTGGAAATGTCTTGCGGGGCAATATTTCCCATCTCGAGATTGCCGCGTTGCAACGCGACGAGCTCCGTCCCCTGCTTGAAAAGGTTGCCACCATAATAGCCTTCAAATGTGAAGTCGTCCGCGATGGCATCAGCGAACTTCTTCATCATTTCGGCGCGAATATCCTGCTCCGAGAATACCGCAGAGAAGCGAAGCTTCGGCTTTTCCTGCGCGAATGCCGGCAAGGCGGCTGCGGTACCAAGCGCGGCAGTTCCCATCAGAAGCTGGCGGCGTGTCGCCTTCAAGGTCATGACTTTCCTCCCTGTCTCTAGTCAAATTGGATGCGCATCACTCTATCGACGCGCGATCGAAGTCCGCGAAGGTTGCCCTCATCACATCGATGTTAGGTTCAACTCCAGTGAAAAGCTCAAATGCCCGCACGGCCTGAAACACCGCCATGCCTTCGCCTGAGGAGGTTTGGCACCCGAGGCGTTTCGCATGGCGCAGCAACTCAGTTTCGAGTGGAAAGTAGATGATGTCGACCACCCAGTGGCGGGGAGCGATATACTCGGGTTTTAGAGGCATACCCGGCAGCTTGACCATGCCGACCGGCGTCGCGTTGACAATGCCGTCACTGGCGCGGACCGCGGCCGCAATGTCCTCAACGGCCTCTGCCCGATTCGCTCCGAAGCGGCCTTTCAGGCGCGTTGCCAGCCGCGTGGCCCGAAAAAATTCAGCGTCAAAGATTAGCACGCAACCAGTGTCGCATTCGAGGAGTGCGTGCGCAACGGCTGCGCCTGCGCCGCCAGCCCCGAGCAGCAGGACCCGCCGGCGGGGAGCCTCGCTCATGCTGCGACGGAAACTCTCGCGGAAGCCCCACACGTCCGTGTTGTCGCCGATGCGGCGGCCGTCCCTGAAGATGACGGTATTGACAGAGCCGACCTCGCTCGCAGCGGGCGACAACTCATCGAGCAGCGGCAATATTTCCTGCTTGTAAGGGAACGTGACATTCAGGCCAGAGAAGCCGAAGCATTCGGCGAAACGCAGGAGATCTGCGAGCGAGGGCTGCGGCTCGCGCATCTGATCCGTGTCGAGCAGGCGATAAACATAGGGTATGCCGAGGTCGCGTGCTGCCGCCTCATGCATTGCCGGCGTGCGCGAGAGTTGAATCCCAGAACCGAGCAAGCCGACGAGAACCGAGCGCTTTCGCTCACTCACGGTCTGGCACGCCGCAAGAGCACCGGTTGGCCCTGCAGTTTTCAAATTCTCCCCTCCGATTAAAGTCAGTGCTACTACTGAACCATCTGGTTCACTCACGCAAGCACTTTGAACGAACCGGTTCATTCGTGTAGAAAGCCTTCCCGGGTTTGGAGACTGCGTGCATGAGCGAGGTAAGGCTGGACCTGCGGAAATGCATGAACCGCCGCGGCTGGAAGCAGGATCCGGCAGGCGTGCAGTCCAATATTCTTGCTGTCGCGAGCACGGAGTTCGCCGCGAAGGGTCTATCGGGGGCCCGCATCGACGAGATCGCGGCCAAGACGCGCACCTCCAAGCGCATGATCTATTACTACTTCGGCGACAAAGAAGGGCTCTTTCGCCGCGTGCTGGAGGAGGCCTACCAGAAGGTCCGAGAGGGCGAGCAAAAGCTAAACCTGGAGCATTTACCACCGGTGGAGGCGCTAACCCGTCTCGTCGAGTTCACTTTTGATCATCACAGCAGCAATCCCGATTTCATTCGGCTGGTGATGATCGAGAACATTCACCACGGCGCCCATCTTGATCAGTCGAAGCTGATCAAACGTCTGAATGCGGGTGCGATCGAGAAGCTGGAGGCGATCTGCAGGCGCGGCAAGAAGGAGGGTCTTTTTCGCGACGACGTCGATCCCCTGGAGCTGCATTGGCTGATCAGCGCGCTTAGCTTTTTCAATGTGTCGAACAGAGCTACCTTTTCTCGCTTGTTCGGAGATCGTCTATTTCGCGCAAAGGGTCAAAAGGCATTGCGCCAGCAGGCAGTGAAAATGGTCCTGCATTCGGCACTGAAGCCGGATCGGTTGCGACATCGACGCTAGCTAGAGCGGCACTTCGCGTCCGACAACCGAAACAATACATCGGCGGCATATTTACCCTAAGACGTTATACCGAGGCGCTACCATACTCACAACCACAACACTTTCCGTCGCAAATCGAGATCGTCGCGGAGGTCCTTGGATGGGCCGGTGTGGATCACGCGGCCGCGTTCGAGGACGATGGTACGATCGGAAAGGGCGAGGGCGAGGTCGAGGTTGTGGTCGACGATGATGATCGAGACCTCGCGGCGAAGCCGGTCGAAGCTCTCGAACAGCTGCTCGACGATCGCGGGCGCCAGCCCCTCGAAAGGCTCGTCCAGCAGAAGCACTTTCACATCGCCGGAAAGCGCGCGGGCGACGGCCACCATCTGCTGCTCACCGCCGGAAAGGAAATCCGCCGGCGTATCGAGGCGCTCGCGGATTCGGGGGAAGTACTCGAAGACCCGCTCGAGGTCCCAGCGCACGCCGTCGCCCTTTTGGCGATAGAGGCGTCCGAGCTCGAGATTTTGCGCCACCGTCATCCCGGCGAAGAGACCGCGGCCTTGCGGGACATAGCCGATGCCGCGTTGGGCGATTTGGGCTGACGGCAGGCCCGAAATCTCCTGCCCGGCAAGACGTATCGAACCGGAAGCCGGTGGAGCGATGCCGATGAGCGTTTTGAGCAGCGTCGACTTGCCGGCACCATTGCGGCCGAGAAGCGCGACGATCTCGTGCTGGTGCACGTCGAATGAGACGTCCGCAAGGATGTGGCTCTTGCCGTAGAAGGTGTTGATGTTCTCGACTGTCAGCATCGCCTCGGGTTCGGCAGCGCTTTCTCTCGGCTTTGCGGCGACGCTCGCCGCGCCGGAGCCGATATAGACTTGCTGAACCTCAGGGCTCGTGCGCGCGTCCTCCACCGTGCCGTCGACGAGCACCTTGCCCTCGTTCATCACCGTGACGGCATCGGCGATCTGGAAAACGCGGTCGATGTCGTGCTCGACCAAAAGTACCGGCACATCGGCCGAGACACGCTTGATGATATCGCCGATGCGCTGCCGCTCGGCGGCCGAAAGGCCGGCGAGAGGCTCGTCGAGAAGCAGCAGCCGCGGTTTCGTGGCTAATGCCAGGCCCATGTCGAGCAGTCGTTGTCCGCCATAGGAGAGCGCGCCCGCTTCGGCCAGCTCGATGCCTGCAACGCCGAGATAATGGATTATTGCCCTGGTTTCGTCTTCGATCTCCGCGATAGAGCGGGCCGCGGTCCAGGGGTCCATACGCCGCGGATGACGCGCTTGGACGGCAAGCCGCAGATTTTCTTCGACCGTCAAACCCGGGAAGAGATTGGTGATCTGGAAAGAACGGCCAATTCCCGCGGCCGTGATGGCTTCGGGAGCTAGCCCCGCAATCGACTGACCACGGAGCAGAATGTTTCCCTCGTCTGGCGGGAACATTCCGGAAATCAGGTTGAATGCCGTGGTTTTGCCGGCGCCGTTCGGGCCGATGAGCGCGTGCAGGGAGCGATCGCGCACATCGAAACTTACGCCCTGCACGGCGTGAATGCCGCCAAAGCTTTTCGAAATTCCCCGCACTTCAAGGATAGCGCCATCGTAGTGCTCATGGGGGATGAGGAAGGCCGGCAGCGGCTCGTCTGAAATCGTCCGTCCCGCCATGGCGGCTTCTTCAATAATCCGCTTCCGGAACGGCGCGATGAGGCGTCCGGCAACACCGACGAGGCCACTTGGCGAGAACATGACGAAGAAGACGAACAGGATGCCGAAGAAGAGCAGCCAATGCGGCGTCCAGATCGAAAGGAACTCGCGGAATAAAATATAGAACAGCGCGCCGAGAGCCGGGCCGAGGAAACTGCGCATGCCGCCGATTACCACCATGGCGATCAGCTCGCCCGAAAAGGCGACGGCCAAAGGCTCGGCGGAGGCGAAGCGATGGTTGAAAACGGAAAGCACGCCGGCAACAGCGACGACGGCGGCTGAAATCACGAAGCCTAAGAGTTTGTAGCGATTTGTCGGGTAACCAATGAAACGGGCGCGTTCCTCGTTTTCGCGTATGGCAACGAGAGCCGTTCCCGCCGGCGATCGGTGGAAACGCCAAAGCGCGTAGGTTACGCCGAGGCCAATCGCGGCGACCACCCAGTAATAAATGTGATCGTCTTCAAGATTGAGCCCGAGCACCGTAGCGCGTGTGACGCCGCCCAGGCCGCTTTCACCGCCGGTGAATTCCGTCCATCGATAGGTTATCGCGAAGAGCAGGGCGGTCAGCGCCAGCGTGAGCAGTGAGAAATAAACGCCGCGCCGCCGCAGGATGAGGGCGCCAAGCAGCGTTGACGACACAGTAACGAAGGCGATTGCAAACAGCGCCGGAAGAACGACGTCTCCCGGAAACCAATGTTTTTGGCTCAGGGCTGCTGCATAAGCGCCGAGCCCGAACCAGGCGCCATGCCCAAAAGAGACGAGCCCCGTATAGCCAATGAGCACGTTGAGGCCCATGCAGGCGATCGAGAAAACCACCACGTCGATGGACGACCGCAAAGGCAAGCCGACGGCATCCAGCGCGAACGGCAGGATCGCGAGAGCAGCCGCGGCAATGAGAGGAGGCCAGCGATCGCCGAGGAAGGAATTGCGGATCATAGGCTATTCGAATCTCTGGATGCGTTCCCCAAGGAGACCGCGCGGCCTCAGCAGGAGAACCAGCGCCATAAGCAGGTACATCGAGGCTTCGCCTGCCGGCGGATAGAAGTAGATCGTGACGCCACGAACTATGCCCACCAGCAGCGCCGCCAGAATGACGCCCCAAAACGAGCCGAGGCCGCCAATGACCACAACGACGAAAGCGGCGACCAGCATTTCCGCGCCCATTGCGGGATGAACGCCCGTGATCGGGGCAAGCATCACGCCGGCAAGCCCGGCGAGGCCGAAGCCGAGCGCCGCGATTGCCGTCATGTACGGTTGCAGCGGAATGCCGAGTGCGCCGACCATATCGGGGTTCTGCACGCCTGCACGCACAACCCGCCCAAAGGTGGTCCGGTAGACGATGAACCAGGTCGCCGTTACCGCAGCAATGGCAACACCGAAAATTATGAGGCGATATCGCGGGTAAAGAAAATCGCCGATAAAGATCTGGCCGCGCAGCGCCGGTGGAATTGAAAATGGAATTGGCGCGGCGCCGTAGACCATGCGCAGCGACTGCTCGATGATCATCGCCAGCCCGAACGTGAGCAGGAGGCTGAGGATCGGATCCCGGCGATAGAAGCGGCGGAAAAACAATCGCTCAATGATGATGCCGATCATCCCCACCAGAACAGGGGACGCGACAAACGCCCCGCCGAAGCCGAGATGCGGAGCAAGCGTGACAGCAAGATACGCCCCGATGGCGTAGAACCCGCCATGAGCGAGGTTCACGATGCCGCCGAGAGAGAAGATCAGGGACAAGCCCAACGCGATGAGCAGGTAGTAGGCGGCAACCAGAAGCCCGTTCAGTACCTGTTCGAGAAGAAAGATAATCGCCACGTTTCTACCGGCCGCTAGTCACCCACGCTATCGCTGAGCACACGTAGGTGCTGGGGGAGGACGTACTAACGAATGGCGCCAGGGCGCTAAAATTCCGCGCCCCGGCTGATAGCTTGAGCGATCAGGCGCTCATCTTGCAGGTTCCGTCCTTCGGCGGAGCAAGGATTTCGAGGTCCTCTCCAGGCCCAGGAACGGTGCCGAGCGCCTCGTAGATGTCCCACTTGTCGGCCATCTTGGAGGGCTCCTTGGCGCGGACCGCATACATCTCCTGCACCATCTGATTGTCGTAGGCGCGGAAATAGCCCTCGCGCGACTTGAGGACATCGAACTTCGCGCCCTTCCGCAAATGCTCTGCGAGCTTTTGCGGGTCCGTGGACTTCAGCTCCTCGAAGGACTGGGCGACGATTTTCAGGGAGTTGTAATCGCCCCAGGCCTGGTTTTCGGGCAGCTTGCCGTACTTTTTCTTGAAGGCTTCAACGAATTTCTTCGAAGTTGGCGTGTCGACCAGATGGTGCCAGATGAGCGGCCAAATGCCGGAGAAATTGCCCTCGCCGGCACCCCACGCGACAGCCGTGTCGAAGCCGAAACCGCAAATGGGGAACTCCAGCCCATATTCGGCATATTGCTTGATGAAATTAGTAATTTGGTTTCCGGCCAAATTGGAGGCCACCACATCCGGCCGGGCCTGGCGGATTTTCAGGAGGTAGGGGCTGAAGTCGGTGGCGTCGGTCGGCACCAGCTCCTCGCCCACGAACTCGCCGCCATTCTCGCTGACGAACTGCTTGGCCACCCGGAAAAGATCATGGCCGAAAGCGTAGTCGGCCGTGAGCGAGTACCACTTCTTGCCCTGGATCATGTTCTCGGACTTAAGGTACTGTCCGACCGCGCGAACCATCATCGAGTTCGCCGCCTCGATGTGGAACATGAACGGATTGCAGCTTTCGCCACGCAGAGCGTCGGAGTTGGCGCCCGTGTTGATGAACACCGTCTTCGTGCGATTGGCCACCTGACCGATGGCGAGAGCCGTGGCCGATGAGATCTCGCCGATGATCATTGCGACCTTGTCGCGCTCGATCAGGCGTTCGGCCTTGGCAGAGCCGGTCTGCGGGTTAACCGAGTCTTCCATCACCAGCTCGATCTTGCGGCCGAGCACGCCACCGGCGGCGTTGATTTCCTCGGCGGCAAGCTGAATACCCATCTGAGCGAACTCGCCGAGCGGCCCGAGGAAGCCGGTTACGGGCGTGAGATGGCCGATGCGGATGACGTCGCTCTGGGCCTTTGAGATGGCGGGCATGCCTATTCCGGCGAGTGCTGCCGCGCCAGCCGCGCCCTTCAAGAGCTTCCGGCGAGTGAGCTGTGTCTTGGGCTTCATGTTTCCTCCTCCCGATGTCCCGGCCTTAAAGCACTTTGGCTTGCCGTGATCTGTAGTCACCGTGAGGCTGGTTCAAAATCCGGGCTTTGTCGAGTCATTCCGAAATTGGTTTACGCAGCACGCAGCAGAGCTGCCCCTGCGTTCCGCCGGATGATCGGCATCAAGTAGTAAAGTGCCAATTGCTGGGAGCGGTGCGTGCCGCT
>Ga0207873_1003997_pt1 | contig 10133 bp, 6 predicted proteins | sample BGWIniCompost_FD_187373 | JGI IMG/M metagenome (GOLD analysis project Ga0207873, IMG submission 187373) | Cellulose adapted compost microbial communities from Newby Island Compost Facility, Milpitas, CA, USA - BGW Initial Compost (SPAdes)... ... | reverse complement strand
CGAGTGCGATCGCTTCGGCTACCGCCTGTGCCCGCGCGACTTCCCCCTCGGCGAGGGCACCGACGAGGGTCAGGTCACCCGGCCGGGACTCCTCGGCGCTGCGATACTCGGTGAACCGATAGGAAGCGAGGAGATAACCGGTGACCACGGCCTCGGTTGCTCCGTCGACGTCGACGAGATGCAGCGAAGTCGACACGGGACGCCCACCAGGAACGGCCCGTGCGGCCGCACCGGCGGCACGGCGCAGCCCGTCGACGTCGACCTCCTCCCCCAGCCCGACGACGACCAGCGGGCCGCCATGCCTTGCGACCAGCCGTGTCTCCCCCAGCTTGCCCTCGAACCCATCGAGGACCGCCTCCGACGGCAGAGGCTCGAGAGCCGAGCCGCCGAGAACACCGACGATGTGCACGCAACCGTCCGGGGGCGACTCGGCGAAAGAGACGCCCGGGAGACGTGAGGCGTTCATAGCGGGCCACCCCCCGTGGCCAATATCCGGCCGATGAACACGGTCGCCAATCCGGTCAGGACGGCCAGGTAAGAGAGCCCGGTGGCGGCCATCACCCCTGAATACGCAGGATGGCGCAGTGCTCCGAGGACGCCTGCCATGAGGAGGAGGGTGGTAGCGGCCAAAACCCAGAACACCCCCGCGGCGATGCCGCCCTCCGGAGTTCCCACAGTGGCGACGACCGTCAATGTGTCGATGGCGAGTCCGATCATCCCGCCGATCGCCAGGGTGCGAAGCACCAGGCGGGGCATCGTCGGATCGACCAGGTACCAATGCCCAAGGAGCATCTCCCCGGTGATCCCTCCGAGAGCCAGGGTCGCCGTCACCCCCAGCAGAGGCCCACCGTATTGCATGGCCGCGAGAGCGAAAAGCACCGACGCCAGCCCCAACGCAACACCCGAGACCGTGCGGCTGCGTTTGACCGAAACTCCCCCGATGACGGCGGCCGCGATGGCTATCCCGACGAGCCATTCGCCCCCGAGCACGGGCCAGAACCCGATGAGGATCGCCGAAGTGGCCACGAGCCACGTGAAGCCGGGACCGACGATGTCCCATATGGTGACCACCGCCCCGGCGAGCGCGACGCCGCCCGCCCAGGCGAGGAGAACGAACATCGGATCGGATACGGAGACAGGGTCAGGAATCACTGCTGGCGCCGTGATCGACGAGTCGGCGGCCGGCGAGCATCATACTGGGGGCCGATGAGCTCATCGCCACGGGTCTCCGTGATCATCCCGGCCCGCGAAGCCGCCGCGACGATCGCCGATGCCGTCACCTCGGCGCTCGCCCAGCAGGCTGTCGACGAGGTGGTGGTGGCGGCAGCGGATCCGGCAACCCGATCAGCGGTGGAGAGAATCGATGACCCCCGTGTGAGGGTGGTGGGGAATCCGGAGGGCACCACTCCGGCGGCTCTCAACCGGGCGCTGCGTCACAGCACGGGCGACATCGTGGTCCGCTGCGATGCCCATTCCGTCCTTCCGCCCGGATATGTGGCTCGGGCGGTCGAGCTGCTGGAATCGACGGGAGCGGCCAATGTCGGCGGCCGCCAGGTGCCACGCGGGACGGCCCCCTTCGAGAGGGCCGTGGCGATGGCGATGGTCTCGCCGGTGGGTGCAGGCGACGCCCGATATCGATTGGGTGGTCGTCCGGGACCGACGGACACCGTGTACCTGGGAGTGTTTCGACGTTCGGAACTGGAGGCCGTCGGCGGATTCGACGAAACGCTCGAACGCAACCAGGACTACGAGTTGAACTGGCGGCTGCGCCAGAAGGGGGGAGTGGTTTGGTTCGACCCGGAACTCGCCGTCGAATACCGACCGCGAAGCAGCCCGAAGGCGCTGTGGCGGCAGTACTTCGACTACGGCTATTGGAAGCGGATCGTCCTCCGCCGGCATCCCGGCTCGCTCAGGTGGCGGCAGCTGGCAGCGCCGGCGCTCGTGGTCGGGTTGGGCGTTTCGGCTGCCCTGGCTCTCTTCGACTGGCGCAAAGCGGCGGTGCTTCCAGCCGTCTATGCGGCCACCACCGCGGGCGCCGGAGTGGCAGACCTGGTCCGCAGACGTGATCCAGCAGCCCTCCTCGAGCCGGCGGCGTTGTGGGTGATGCACCTGGCCTGGGGCTCGGGGTTCATAGCTGGGCTGCTTTCCGGTAGACGCTGAGCACTTCCTCCTCGGGCCAAGTGAATCTCTGCCTGACTTCGCCCGCTTGGGCCGCGGTCCGCTGGCGGAGACCGGGATCCTCGATCAGTGCTCGTCCCGCCTCCATCCAGGCGGCACCGTCTCCGGGAGCTACGAACTTCACGCCGTCGAAGCCTTCCACTGCATCGCGTGTGCCCGGGAGATCAGAGGCCAGAACAGGCAGACCCAACGCCAGGTACTCAGGCACCTTGGTGGGCAGCGAGTGCCGATAGTTGCCGATGTCGGACAACGGTGACAGACCCGCAGTCGCCGAGGCGACGATTTCGAGGGCCTCGCGATGCGGCTTGGGGCCGAGGAGGCGGAGATCCACCCCGAGCTCCTCGGCCCGGCGGGTCAGAGGCCCCGCCAGCGTCGGGGGCGAGACCCGCCCGACCATCATCAGGGCCTGGCCGGCACCGGCAGCCGCCTCGATCGCCAAGAAGGCACCTCGCACGACCGTGATGTCACCGAGATAGGCGATGTACGGCGGGTCGGCCGCCGGGCGGGGATCCGGCAGAGTCGGGGGCAGATAATTGGCTATGACCGGATGCTCGGCCGCGAACAGAGTGCCGTAGCCGGGCTCGGCGAGAGTGATCGCCATCGACGCCTCGGCCATCCGCAGGACCCGACGTGCGGCCCACGAAGCCACCGGGCGTAGTGGTGAGGGAATGCGTTCGCGAGTGAGGAGCTGGGCAGGGAGGTTCTCGTGCAGATCGAAGAGGGTCGGCTGTCCGCGCCGGGCGCGATAGAGGCCCGGGATCAGGAGCTCGGGGTCGTGGAGTGCCACGAGATCCCAACCCTCGTCGTTGATGAGCCGAGCCGCCTGCCGGAGTCGCTGCAGACGGGTTCCCGACAGGGGGAGCCAGGTGTGATCCGACCTGTCCGTGGGGCCAGGCTCGGAAGCGGCATAACTGACCTCCCACTCGCGAGCGAGAGTGGGGATGAGCTTCGAACGGATCCGAGCGTCGTCCGGGTGGTGAACTGAGGTCACCACCAGGAGCCGAGGCTTCGTCACAGAGGAATCACGTTGTCGGCTGTTATGCCCAATCGCCGGTACACGCCGCGCGTGTCGAACACCTGCTCCACTCGGTCGGCCAGCGTCCGGTAGTCGATCGACTTGTGGTCGGTGAGCACGACGGCGAGCGGGAAGACGGACAGGTCGTCGTCGGCCGCGACCGGCTCATAACCGTGGCTGCGGATGCGCTCCTCGCCGATCACCGGATCGAAGACCGACACCTTCGCCCCGCGGGAGGCGAGTTCGTTGATCACCTGGAGGGAAGCCGACTCACGGTCGTCGGCGACGTCGGCTTTGTACGAGATGCCGACGGCGAGGATGCGGGTCCCGAACACCGGCAGGCCTCGCCGGTTGAGGAGGGCGGCGATGCGATCGGCCGTGTAGATCGGCATCCGGATGTTGACCTGCTCGGCGGTGTCGATGAACCGGGTGGCGAAGTTGGCCTCCCGAGCCCGCCAGGCCAGGTACTGCGGATCGAGAGGGATGCAGTGTCCTCCGACACCTGGGCCGGGATAGAACGCCTGGAAGCCGAACGGCTTGGTGGCGGCGGCGTCGATCACCTCCCAGATGTCGATGTCGAGTTCATGGGCGAGTTGGGCCATCTCGTTGACGAGCCCGATGTTGACTGCCCGGTAGGTGTTCTCGAGGAGTTTCGCCATCTCGGCTGCGCGGGCGGACGACACCCGGTGCACCGATGGCACGAGCCTGCTGTAGGCGGCCTCGGCGACGAGGCCGGAGAGCTCGGTGACACCTCCGACGACCTTGGGGATCTCGGCGGTCTTCATGACGTCACCGGGAGACACCCGCTCCGGCGAGAAGGCGACGTACACGTCCTCGTCGAGAGAGAGGCCGGCGCTCTCCACTGCGGGAACGATGATGTCTTCGGTGGTCCCGGGGTAGGTAGTCGACTCGAGCGAGATGAGCTGGCCGGGCCGGGCGACGGAGGACACGGTACGAGCCGCCGCCTCGATGAAGGAGAGATCCGGCTGGCGGTTGCGTCCCAGCGGCGACGGCACGCAGATGAAGATGGCATCGGCTTCCCTCAGCGCCTGGGGGTCGTCGGTGAAGATGGCCCCGGCGGCGAGCGCATCCTTCAGCTCTTCTTCGGAGACATCACCGACGTGGGACTGGCCGGCCATGAGGGCGGCAGTGCGCTGGCTCGACACGTCGAATCCGATGACTCCGAGCCCACGGGCCGAGGCGGTCATCGCCAGCGGGAGACCGACGTATCCGAGGCCGATGATGCCGGCTGTCCAACGGCCATCGGCGAAACGTTCGATTGGTGAAGTCACTGGAGGAACCTCTCGATGAGCAGAACCTGCGAAATGTTACAGGGGCAGCCCTCGCCAACCGGGAGTCGCCAGCCCGTCGCCAGATGGCGCTACCGGCGAATCGCTCGGGCCAGGAACGACGCCATCTGCTCTCTGGTCACCGGCTGCGTCGGACAGAAGCGGTCGTTCGCCGGCGGGTTGCAACCCTTGGTGACACCGGCCGTGGCGAGGCGGTCGATGTCCCCTTCGAACACCGACCCGTTGTCGTCGGTGAACAGATTGCCCTCACCGGGATCCGTGTACCCGTAGCCGCGGACGAGGAATGCCGCCATCTGGGCACGGCTGACCGATTCCTGGGGACAGAAGCGGTCGTTGGCGGGCGGGTTGCACCCGCGGGTGATGCCGGCGGCAGCGAGGGCATTGATGTCGGCTTCGTGGACCGATCCGTTGTCGTCGACGAAGAAGTCCTGGTCGGTGCGAGGGAGGTCGAGGGCCCGGACCAGAAACGATGCCATCTGTTGGCGGGTCACCGGCCGCGTGGGGCAGAACAGGTTGTTGTCGGGCGGGTTGCAGCCCTTGGTCACTCCGATGCTGGCGATGTAGACGATGTCGTCGAAGTGGACCGTGTTGCCGACGTCGCGGAAAGGAGAGGGGGCATGGATGTCGACGATGTACGGCGACACGCGGGCAGCCCGCCGCCCACCGCCCGGTGCGGGCTCGGTGCCATAGGCATTGAGGACGTTGTAGAGCCACACCGCCGTCACTTCGGTGGAGACGACCTGGCGGCCGACCAGCCCAAAGAGACGGACCCTGCCCGCCGGCGGCTTCTTGACCACCTCGCCGCCCGTGACCGCATCCCAGCACGACCCGGCCGCGCACAGACGGGAGCGGAGGACCTCGCCGTCCAGGAACACCGACCAGCGGGCGAGCGGGTTGATGTTGGGATCGGCCGACCACGGGTCTTCGACCGATCGCAGCCACGGAAGCGCCGGCCCTCCCCACACGTCCTCCACGTTCTCCGATACACCACCGTTGGACGACGAGTAGTAGGCGCTGATGATCCCGCTGTTGGGCGCCTGGGGGTGAGTGACGACCTGGTGGCCTCCGTTGTTGCCCGTGCGCTCCACTGCGGCGACCCACCGAGCGCCGTAGGTGGGCTCACTCTCCTTGGCCCATCCGGAGTAGGCCTGATCGCGGGTGTCGTCGCGGATGTGGCACCCGCAGCTCGAGAGGCGACCTGAGCCGTCGCTTCCCCCGCGGGCGAGAGCCGTGGCGATGGCGTACCCGCGCCCGATGATCGCCTGGGCGTCGAGGGCGGCGTTGGGCCACGAAGAGGGAACCTCGGCGAGGCCCCGGAGGTACAACTCGAGGCCGATCGACAGGATGGTGTGGAACTTGCCGTCTCCGGCGGGTCGGATGCGCAGCCGACCGTGTGCGTAGTGAGTGCCGGCCACGACCAGTCGGTTGCCGCCTCCGTTGTCCTGCCATGTGATGTCGGCGTTGCAGGGGCCCCAACCGTTGTTGTCGACACCAGGGAGGCGGAAACGGCACTCGCCTTGGTGTTCTCCGGACCCGGACTCGAAGATCCACTCCTGGCCGGGCGAGATCTGGAACTGCTTCGTGGGATCGGAGCAGTCGGAAGGCTGGCACACCTGGGCCGGGCCTCCTACTGCGGAGATCTGGAGCCTGGTGTCGCCTTCACGGAGACCGACCCATAGGGCGTCGGGACGAAAGATCCAGTGGTCGGAACCGAGGATCTGTGAGGCGCTCGAGACGCTGGTGCCCTTGTAGTAGAAGGTCAGGATCTGCTCGGCGCTGCGCCCTTCGCGCGCCTGGCCGTACGCGCCGTATTGGGAGAGCCCGACTCCGTGACCCCATCCTCCCCCATCGACGGTCCATTCGCCTTCGGCCGCCCCCGCCGGCCCCGCTAGAAGCGTGACCACGAGCAACGACGCGGCGGCCATCCCACTCCACTTGTTGCGCATATCCACTCCTCGTCCCACTCCACGTCGCCCCGGCGGGGCAGGTTAGGGCATCCGGTCGTCAATCAGGGAGCAATGCCTCGGCCCGGTGGAGGAAGGCCGCCATCTGCCCTCTGGTGATCGGCTGATCCGGGCAGAAGCGGTCGTTCCGGGGCGGGTTGCACCCCCGGGTGATGTCGGCGGCCGCCAACGCACCGATGTCGGCTTCGAACACCGAGTGGTTGTCGTCCACGAATTGGTTGGGAGCGGCGGGCAAGCCGAACGCCCGGGTGAGGAACGCTGCCATCTGGCCGCGAGTCACCGGTTCATCGGGGCAGAAGCGGTCGTTCTGGGGAGGATTGCATCCCCGAGTGATCCCCGCCGCCGCCAATGCTCCGATGTCGGCTTCGAACACCGAACTGTCATCGTCGACGAATTTGTTCTCACCGTTGGGGAGGCGGAGCGCGCGCACCAAGAACGCCGCCATCTGGCCACGCGTGACCCGGTCGTCGGGGCAGAAGCGGTCTTCGAAAGGCGGGTTGCAGCCCCGGGTGATGTCACGTCCGGCGAGCCATTCGATGTCGCCCTGATAGATGGAGTCGTCGTCATCTGCGAAGCGACCCTCGTGGAAGTAGGGAAGTGTGTCCTCGGGGCATTCGAAGTCATCGGGCACGAACCACGAGGACGGAGTCACTCCAGCGAGCCGACTGTTGCCGAGCCACACCCGCATCGTCCCGTCGGCGCCCAGGACCTCCACGTCTGGGCGTCCATCGCCGTCGTAGTCCTCCACCCCGATGACGTCATCGGCACCGAGTGAGGGCCCTTCGACGGTCTCGAGCACGACGTCGAGGCGCGCTCCGGATACGACCGTGTAGGCCCCTCCCTCGGGGGGAACGACGTAGAGGTCGGCGATGCCGTCGACGTTTCGATCTGCAGTCGCAAGACGTGCCTCGGCACTCAGCTCCACATCGGGCGTGAGGCCTTCGGCGATGACCGACGTGAAGCCGCTCGCCGCCGACCAGACCCGGATTCGGATGCCACCGCCTTCGGCGTGCACAGCCCACAGATCCTCGGCGCCGTCCCGGTCGACGTCACCGAACGTGTAACGGAGACCGGTTGGAACGTTGGTCGTGATCGGCGGAGTCGGCCGATAGTCGTCGGCGACGGCGTACCGGTGCAGCAAGAGGCTGGAGCCGCTCTCGTCCAAGAAGAGGAGATCGGGACGCCCCATGGCCGAGACATCGGCGAGGGTGGGTTGCCCTCCCGGGATGTTTCCCAACCACCACCTCCACACCGAGCACTCGCCGTAGCCCTGGCGAGAGACGGCCAGTTCGAGGACGGTGGCTCCGCCGTTCCACGGACGTAGGTGGGCGACATCTGGGGCGCCGTCGCCGCTGGCGTCGAGCACCGCCTGGAAGTTGTCGCCTCTGCCGAAGACGATCGGATGGTTCCCGGCCTCGTCGGTGTAAGGCCGCCTCGAGGTGAGCGGTGGCAGCGGCGGGGGCACCGTCGAGTAGCTCGGGCTGCCGACGGGGCCCACCCATGAGTAATGCATCGGGTCTTTGACGTTGCGCCAGTTGCCGCCCCAGCACATCCCGGCCTTCTCCCAGGCGGCGATGTACCAGGAGGGCATGTCCGTGATGAGACGGCCGTCTGGGCGGTATGGGTTGGTGGCAGCGTTGATGTCGATGGCGGCGCCCAGTCCGTGGTAGCTGAGAGCTTCAGACGAGACGCTGGTGCGGGCGTTGAAGCCCCAGGTGTCGCTGCGGCGGGCATCGTAGCTCCGTCCGGCGGCCTGTTCCCGAGCCAGGTTCTCGGCTACGTCAGCGAGCACCGGCATGAGGCGGCTGTGGACCTGGACCCGCACGCCGTCGCTCATCGGCACGGTCCACCAGACGAGTTGCTGACGGACCGCCCGCAGGGTCCGCCCGAACAGGGCCCCAGCCGGGCCGCGCACGGGGAACGTGTCCGGCAGGGAGCCTGAGCGCCCGGCGTGAGGGAGATAGAAGCGGGGAAAGCCGCATCCAGGCGACTCGGCGATCACACCTCGCCCAGCATTTGCCGACTGGGTGCCGGCGATGAAGATCAGTGCCGAAGCGGCAAGAAAGAGGAGGAGGGTTCGTCTCATCTGGTTCGAGTCATCGTGGTTCGAGGCGATACAGAGACCCGGTGCTCTGCACGACGAGCATCTCTCCGCTTCCGTCGACTCCGAACGACCACAGACCGGGAACCGCTCCCAGTCGGCTCGTCCAATCCTGGCGATCTTCGATGACGACACCGTCATAGGTCCGGAAGCTGCGGATGAAACCGGCGCAGACGTCGCCGTAGAAGTAGTGGCCGGTGAGCCAATGGAGAGCTTCGCCTCGGTACACCACTCCCCCGGTCACGGCACAGGCGCCACCACTCCGCCCGTACTCGACGTCGGGGAACTCCATCCCGGTGCGCACACACGACGGGTCGTGGTCGTCGGGGTTGCACAGGCTGCCTTCGAACCGCGACCACCCGTAGTTGACCAGCGGCCGGTCGGCGTCGACGACGGTGATCTCTTCCCTGGCTTGCTGGCCGACGTCGGCTACGTAGAGAAGTCCATCGTCGAACCAGATCCGCCACGGATTGCGCAACCCTACGGCCCAGATCTCGTCCCGTCCTGGACCCCCCACGAACGGGTTGTCGGCGGGAACGGCGTACGGACTCGCCGTGTCGATGTCGATGCGCAGGAGCTTTCCGAGAAGCGACTGAGAGTTCTGTGCGTTCTGGAAGCGGTCGTTGCCACCCCCACCGTCCCCCATGGCGATGATCAGATAGCCGTTCTCGTCGAAGAGGAGGTGTCCCCCGTTGTGATTTCTGGCAGGTTGGTCGATGGTGAGCAGCGGCGTCTCGGCCGGGCTGGCCACGTTGGGATTGGGCGACAAGCCAAACGACGAGATCTGGGACCGGAGGCCACCGTCGGCGTCTTCGGTGGAGTAGTAGACGAACACTCGATCGTCGTTTGGGAAGTCCGGGTGGAAGGCCATCGACAAGAGGCCCATCTCCCCGCTGTTGAGCACGCGGTCGGAGATGTCGAGGAACGGTTCGGGGAGGATCCGCCCGTCGACGAATACCCGGATCGTTCCCCTCTTCTCGACGACGAAGATCCGGTCGTCACCAGGAGGCGATATGGCGTGTGTCGGTTGCCTGAAGTCGTCGCTCAGGAGCCTGAGCTGCACGTCTGGGCGAGGCGGGACGGGTAGGCCGGTGAGGCCCTCGGCCCGGGCCAGGAAGCTCGCCATCTGTGCCCGAGTCACGTCGTCGTGGGGGCAGAAACGGTTGTTGGCGGGTGGATTGCATCCACGGGTGACATCTGCGGAGGCCAGGGCGTCGATCTCGGCCTCGAAGATCGAGTCCTCGTCGTCTTCGAAGTGGTCGGTCTGGGTGGCGACGTATCCGTAGGCACGGGCCAAGAAGGCGGCCATCTCGCCCCGGGTGATGGAGCGGTTCGGGCAGAACCGCGTGTTTGTCGGCGGGTCGCATCCTCGAGTGATGCCTGCGGCGGCGAGGGCGTTTATGTCGTCCTCGAAGACCGAGGTCCCATCGTCGGTGAAGGCGTCAGGGCCGGACGGGAGGCCGAGCGCACGGACGATGAAGGCGGCCATCTCGCCCCGGGTGACGGCCTGGTCGGGGCAAAACCGGTCGTTCCAAGGGGGGTTGCATCCCCGGGTGATGTCGGCA
>Ga0207873_1003996_pt1 | contig 10138 bp, 9 predicted proteins | sample BGWIniCompost_FD_187373 | JGI IMG/M metagenome (GOLD analysis project Ga0207873, IMG submission 187373) | Cellulose adapted compost microbial communities from Newby Island Compost Facility, Milpitas, CA, USA - BGW Initial Compost (SPAdes)... ... | reverse complement strand
GGCCTCGACCCGGAGGTGGCCGTCGCCTCCGTGACGGCGCCCGCCTCCGTCGCCGAGGGAGAGCCGGTGGCGGTGCGCGTGCGGCTCTGGTCATCGCGCCCCCAGCAGGTCCGCCTGGCCCTCCACCGTGACGGCACGCTGCTTTGGGAGGGCGAGATCGCCCTGCGCGGCGGCTGGCACAACGTCGCCTTCGAGGATCCGTCGCCCCCCGCCGGACCCGTCGCCCTCTACGAGGCCGTCCTCTCGAGCTGGCAGGCCGACCTGGAGCCGAGCAACAACCGGGCAGGAGCAGCTGTCCGGATCGAAGGCCACCGACGCCTGCTCTACGTCGCATCGTCGCCGAGCCCCGGCAGCCGGTGGCTGTCGGCTCGGGGCATCCCGGTGGAGGTCGTCTCACCCGAGACCCTGCCGGACTCGAGGACCAGCCTCGCCCGGTACTCGGCCATCGTGCTGGACGACGTGCCCGCCTCGAGCCTGTCGAGCTCCCAGATGGATGCGCTGGCCGCCAGCGTGCGCGACATGGGCGTCGGGCTGGTGGTGCTGGGAGGTCCCAAGGCATTCGGGCCCGGAGGCTACCTCGACACGCCTCTCGAGGAGCTGCTTCCGGTGCGTTCGGAAGTGCCGGCCCGCCTGCTCGTCCCTCAGGTGGCGCTGGTGCTGGTCATCGACAAGTCGGGCAGCATGGGCGAGCGGGACGTCACCGGCACCAAGCTCGACGCGGCCCGCCGTGCCGCCGCCGCCACGCTGGAGTTGTTGTCGCCCGACGACCTGGTCGGGGTACTGGCGTTCGACGGGCAGCCCCGTTGGGTGCAGCCGTTGTCGCCGGCCTCGGATCCGTCGCCCGTGCTCCGACGCATGGCGACCCTGACCGCCGATGGGGGTACCGACCTGGGCCCGGCGCTGCGGGAGGCGCTCGGGAGCCTGGAGTCGACCCGGGCCATGGTGCGGCACGTCATCGTGCTCTCGGACGGCAAGTCCAACCCCGCCGACTTCGAGGGGATGACCCGACAGGCCGCCCAACGCGGCATCACCGTCAGCACCGTGGCCATCGGCCCCGACGCCGACGCGGCCCTCCTGGCGGAGATCGCCCGGTGGGGAAGGGGGCGCTTCTATCAGACGCGGGATCTGCGGGCGATCCCCCAGATCTTCGCCTCGGAGACCATCGTCGTGACCCGTTCCGCCATCGTGGCCGGGCCCGTGCAGGTGCGCGCCACCGGACAGCACGGCGTGGGCGCGTCGCTTCTGCCGCCGCAGGCGGAGTCGCCGCCACCTCTGGAGGCGTACGTCGCCACCACGCCCAAGCCCGATGCTCCCGTCTATCTCGTCTCGCAGGAGGGCGACCCCATCCTGGCTGCGTGGCGGGCGGGGCTCGGGCGGGTCGTGGCCTTCACGTCGAGCCTCACCGGGCCGTGGGCGAGATCGTGGCACGAGGAGGGCCTGGCGGCCGAGCTGCTGGACCGGATGGCCCGTTGGGTGCTGCCGCCCGCCGATGCCTCACCCGGGACGTCTCGCCTGTATGTCGAGCTGGGCCCCGAGCGTGGCCGGGTCGTCCTCGAGGCCCTCGACGACCAGGGGCGTCCCGTCAACTTCTTGCAGGCCGAGGCCATCGTCAGCGGCCCCGGAGGGGTCTCTGAGACCGTGCCCCTGCGCCAGGAGGCGCCCGGGCGCTACACCGGCGCCTTCGACGCATCCGAGCCCGGGGGCTACGTCGCGACGGTCGCCGTGGAGGGCCGGCGGCTGCAGGCGGTCGCGCTTCGCGCCTACCCGGCCGAACTGGAGCCCGGCCCACCCTCGCCCTCTCTGTTGAGCCGCCTGGCCCACGAGACCGGCGGGCAGATCGTGGCCTATATCACCCCGACGGTGACCCAGGAGCAAGGCCCCCTGCCGGCACCGCTGGCCGACGCCGCCGCTCGGCTGGCGGGGCTGCCCCCCGCACAGGCCGGGGGCTGGCGGACGAGGCCGGCGTGGCCCTGGCTCATCGGCATGGCCATGGCACTCCTGGTGGCTGATGTGGGGGTGCGCCGGTTGACGGAGTCACCCGCGGCCTTGCTGACCGACCTCGTGGGAGTCGTCGCGGCCTGGGCCGGACGGCTGCGGCGCCCGACACGCAGGCCCTCCCCCTCGGCTCGAGACATCCTGGAGGCCAAGCGCCAGGCTCGACCGCGCCCCCTCGACGGCCCGAGCGCCACCGGCGACGACGGTGGCGTCGACCCGGCCCGGGCGGCCCGCCTCTACCTGGCTCGCCTGAGACGGGAGCGCCGGGGCCCGTAGGCCCCGGCGCCCGCTACCCTGCGCCGCTACGCTCCCTCGCCGAAGAACCGCCGGATCTCTGCCTCCGCCGTCTCCGGGCTGTCGGAGGCATGCACCATGTTGAAGGGCAGCTCCACGGCGAAGTCTCCCCGGATGCTACCCGGACTGGCCTTGACCGGGTCCGTGGCGCCGACCAGGTTGCGCACGTGCGCGATGGCCGACGGCCCCTCCACGATGGCGAAGACGACCGGGCCGGCGGTGATGGCGTCCAACAGCCCCTCGAAGAAGGGCTTGTCGGCATGGTGGATGTAATGCTGCCGCGCCAGCGCGCGGTCGATGCGGCCGTCTCGGATGCGGGTGATCTTGAGCCCCTTGCGCTCGAAGCGAGACAGGATCTCCCCGATGAGGCCTGCCTTCACGGCCTCGGGCTTGATGATGACGAGGGTGCGTTCCCAGGCCAACTCGACGTCGCGCCACCTCTCCAGGACGAGGATGCCATGGACGAGCCACCGCTACGACAGGCCGGTGACGAATCCCTCCTCGTCCACGTCGATCCGGAGGGCCGCCGGCTCCTTGGGCAATCCGGGCATGGTCATGACGTCACCCGTCAGGGCCACGACAAACCCGGCTCCCAGCGAGGGCCGTACCTCCCGCACCTGGAGCCGCCAGCCCGTCGGCGCGCCCCGGCGAGAGGGATCGTCGCTGATGGAGAACTGCGTCTTGGCCACGCACAGCGGCAGTCCGCCGAATCCCCGCTCCTCCAGCGCCTCGAGCTCGGCCCGCGCCCGGGGGCTCAGGTCGACCCCGTCGGCGCCGTAGACCTGGGTGGCCAGGCGTTCCAGCTTCTCGGTGAGGGGTAGCTCCCACTCATAGGCAGGCCTGAACGACGGGCGCTCCCGCTCCATCGTCGCCAGCACCGCCTCGGCCAGCTCCACGCCCCCCTCCCCGCCGCGTGCGACGACGTCGGCCACCGCGGCCCTCACGCCCATCTCCTGGCAGTGGGCGACGACGGCCTCCAGCTCTCGAGGATCGTCGGACTCGAAGCGGTTGACGGCCACCACGACCGGCAACCCGAAGCGCCGGAGCGTCCGGATGTGGTGGTCCAGATTGGCGAAGCCCCGGCGGAGTGCCTCGGGGTCGTAGGCGTGCAGGGTCGACCGGGATGCCCCGCCGTGCCAGTGCAAGGCGCGCACGGTGGCCACGAGCACCACCACGTCCGGCACCAGGCCTGTCTGCGGCACCACGATGTCCAGGAACTTCTCGGCGCCCAGGTCCGCCGCGAAGCCGCCCTCGGTCACCACCAGGTCGGCCAGGCCCAGCGCCGTCTGGGTGGCCAGGATGGAGTTGTTGCCGTGGGCGATGTTGGCGAAGGGACCGCCATGGACGAAGGCGGGCTGGCCCTCCAGGGTCTGGACCAGATTGGGCTTGATGGCGTCGCGCAAGAGCACCGCCATGGCCCCGACCACCCCGATCTGCTGGGCGAAGATCCATGGGGCCTTGCGGCCGGCGGTGGCCCGCCCCTCGCCCACCAGGATCCGCCCCAGCCGAGCCTTGAGGTCGTCCATGTCGCGGCTGAGGCAGAGGATGGCCATCACCTCGGAGGCCGCCGTGATGTCGAAGCCGGTCTCCCTCACCACCCCGTCGCCGGGCGCGCCCAGCCCGACCACGATATGGCGCAGCTGCCGATCGTTGATGTCCATCGCCCGGCGCCAGAAGACCCGCTTGGGGTCGAGCCCCAGCTCGTTGCCCTGGTGGATGTGGTTGTCGATGGCCGCCGCCAGGAGGTTGTGTGCCGCGGCCACCGCATGCAGGTCACCGGTGAAGTGCAAGTTGATGTTGACCATGGGGGCGATCTGGCTACGACCGCCGCCCGTGGCGCCGCCCTTGACCCCGAAGGTGGGCCCGAGCGAGGGCTCCCGCAAGCAGACGGCGGCCTTGAGCCCCATCCTGCCCAGGGCCTGGGTCAAGCCGATGGCGACGGTGGTCTTGCCCTCACCCGCGGGGGTCGCGGTGATGGCGGTCGTGTAGATGAGCCGACCCCTGCGGTTGGCGGCCGCTCGGCGTACCGCCGCCATGGACACCTTGGCCATGTAGCGCCCGTAGGGCTCGATGTCGTCGGGTCCCAACCCCAGCTCGTCGGCGATCTCCGTGATAGGGCGCAACCGAGCCCGCTGGTTGATCTCGGCATCGTGCTCCATGTCACCGCGCGCTCCGGCCCCTCTCGCCGTCAGGGGCCGACGAGACCGCGCGCTCGCCCCCTTCCCTGGATCCGCCTCGACCAGCCTGCGCGGAGAAACCGTGACCGCTCTCGCGCGGCACGGAGGGCTTCGAGACGCCGACGGGCCCGCCCTGCCGCGGGCCAGTGACACGATCCCCCGAGGAAAGTCACACTATCTCCATCGTGTGTACAGTGCTGTGCTCGGCTTCATGGCATCAGGAAGGGCGCATGGCAGGGTCGCTCTCCTGGCGCCGGGTGCGGAGGGTGGCAAGCCAGGCCACCCAGATGCTCACCTCGTACAGCGCCACCAGAGGGATGGCCATCAAGAGCTGGGAGAAGACATCGGGCCCCGGGGTCAGCGCGGCGGCCAGTGCGGCGATGCCCACCACGGCGTAGCCCCTGCGCTCCGCCAGGGTCCGGTGGTGCAAGACCCCGAGCCGGGCCAGGAAGAAGATCAGCAGCGGGAGCTGGAAGACCAGTCCGAAGGGCACGACAACGGACAGGATGAAGTTGACGTAGCTGTTGACCGAGATCATGGCCTCCAGACGGTCGGCGGCGAATCCCAGCAAGAAGCGCAGCGCCGCCGGCACGATCCACCCGTACGCGAACCAGGCGCCGATGCCGAACAGCCCCAACGACACGGGGATGGCCAGAAACGTCACGAGCCTCCGCCCCCAGGGGCGTCCCCGCGTGGCGACGGCCCACACTCCCAGCATCACCAGCGGCACGGCCGTCGCGGCCCCCATGGCCAGCGCCACCTTGATCCGCACGAGGAAGCCCTCGGCCGGGGCCAGCATCACCAACCCGTCGGAGCCCGGCATCCGGCGCTGCATGTCCTGCAGCACCGCGGGCGCCAACGAGAAAGCCGCGGTGGCGGCAGCCACGAAGACGACCAGGGCGGCTCCCAGGTAGCGGCGGATGGCCTCGAAGCGATGCACCAGGGGGGAGCGCCGCAGGTACTGGGCCAGCTGCTCCCAGGGACTCTCCTGTGGCGGTTGCGACATCTCCCTCAGCTCGCCTCGCCCCGTACTCCATCCTCGACAGGACCGCGGGCTCTCGCTCGCGCTCCCCATCGGGCGGTCCCGATCGAGACCTCGTACAGCACGACCAGCGGCACAGCCATCAACACTTGCGAGACCACGTCGGGCGGCGTCAGGACCGCCCCTACCACGAAGGCCAGCAGGATGGCCCAGCGGCGCAGCCCCGCCAGCCTGGCGGGCTCCACCAGCCCAAGCCGAGCCGCCACGTAGGCAGCCAGAGGCATCTGGAAGACGAGCCCGAAGGGCACCACCAGCCCCAGCGCGAAGCTGAGCACCCGGCTCACCGCAAGGGCTGAGACGACGCCCGGCCCCGCCTGGGCCAGAAGGAAACGTATCGCCACGGGGAAGATGACGACCGCTCCGAAGGCCAGTCCAGCAGCGAAGAGCAACGCCGCGGCCGGTCCGATCCGGGCGGCCAGCGCGATCTCCGCGGGGTATAGCCCCGGCACCACGAAGAGCCAGATCTGCGCCACGATGATGGGGGAGGCCACCGCCAGCCCCACCGTGAAGGCCACGCGCAGGTAGGTGACGAAGGCCTCAGCCGGCGTCACCACGACCAGCCGCCCGACCTCACCCCTCAGCACGTCGAGCGCGTGGGGCGTCACCCTCCACCCCACGACGAAGCCTCCCGCCAGCGCTGCCAGCGAGACCAGCGAGCGGTATCGGAGCTCCTCGAGGTGCTCGGGCAGCGTCATCTCGGCGCCGGGCAACCGCCGGCGCCACCGCCAGCCACTGAGGCGCTCGGCGGTGTCGGATCGCTCACGCACCGTTCGTGCTGCCGGCATCGCTTCGCGCCGGCTCCGATCGGGGCCCGCTGGTCGACGCCGCCTTCTCGGATGGACGTCCGGTGCTCGGCGAACCGGTCGACGAGGGCTCGCCGCGCTCGGTGGGCTCCTGGGTCGCCCGACGGAACTCGTTGATGGTGCGCCCCAGTGCCCGTCCTACCTCGGGCAGCTTGCCGGGTCCGAAGATGATGAGAGCCAGGAGCAGGATGACCAGCAGCTCGGCAGGACCGATGTTAAACATGGCAGGTCGCGCTCATCTCCCCACGCTTTCCAGGCTCGGCCTCGCCGGCGGCACATGCGGGCCGGATGAGGACCCTTCGAAGCGAGGGGCCGCCCCTCCTCTTGCCGGTTTGCGGCAGGGAAAGGGCCTACCGGCTCCGGGTACCGAGCGCCCCCACCATCTCCCGGAGCAGGTCGGAGGCCTCGCCCGGCGGGATCGCCGCCAGCGACTCCATGGCCTTGCGGGCGTACTGCCAGGCGACCTCCTGCGTGTAGTGGAGCGCGCCGTTTTGGCGCACCAGTTGCAGGATGGCCTGGATGTCCTGGGGGGATGGGGGGAGCACCTGCAACCGGCTGGCCACCCGGTCCCGGTACTCCTCTCGCTGGAGCAGGTAGATGACGGGCAAGGTCAGCACGCCCTGCGCGAGGTCGGAGCCCACCGGCTTGCCCATGGTGCGCTCGTCGCCGGTCATGTCCAGCAGGTCGTCGACCACCTGGAAGGCCATGCCTAGATTGTAGCCGAACTGCCCCATGGCCCGCACGTGGGCCGGTGAGGCCCCGGCCAGCAACGCCCCGCTCTCCGAGCACGCCTGGAAGAAGCGGGCCGTCTTCTTGCCGATGCGCCGCAGGTACTCCTGCTCGGTCAGGTCCAGGCGACCCTTGGCCTCGTGCTGGGCGATCTCGCCCTCGCACATCTCGAAGATCATGTCGGCCATCACTTTGAGCACGCGCGGGTGCCCGTGGTCCACGATGATGCTCATCGCCCGGGCCAGCATGAAGTCGCCCGTCAACACGGCCGGGTAGTCGCCCCAGATGGCGTTGACGGTGGGTCGGCCCCGCCGGCTCCGTGCCCCGTCGATGACATCGTCGTGCACGAGGGTGGCCATGTGGATCATCTCGGCGGCTGCCGCGATGGGTACCACCGCCTCGTCCGGCGCGCCGAAGACCCTTCCCGCCAGCAGCGTCACGACCGGCCGGATGCGCTTGCCGCCCGCGTGGAGCAGGTGCAAGGAGGTCTTGGCCGCCAGCGGCTCGGTGGCGGCCAGCACTTCCTGCAGGAGCCGCTCGACCTGCCCCAGGGCCTCCCCCAGATAGTCTCGTATGCGCTGCTCAACCGTCTGCAGCCTGGGGCACCTCCCCGACGTGGATGGCAGCGATGCCGCCCAGCTTGAGGCGGTACTGCACCCTGGTCAGGCCTGCGGCGGCCATCACCGTGGCGAGGCGATCCGGATCGGGGAAGTCGGTCAACGAGCCCGGCAGGTACTCGTAAGGTCCCGAGCGACCGATGAAGAGCCGCCCGATCCGGGGCACGGCATGGTAGAAGTAGAGCTCGTAAAGCCACCGCCAGAGGGCGGGGGAGGGGTGCGACAGCTCGAGGCAGACCACCCGGCCACCCGGCCGTACGACCCGGCGCAGCTCTCTGAAGAAGCCCAAGAGGTCCGCCACGTTGCGGGCCGCGAAGGCGGTCGTGGCCGCATCGAAGGCGCCGTCCGCGAATGGCAGGGCCAGACCGTTGCCACCCACCATCCGCACCCTCGCCGCCATGCCCTCTCGCTCGATCTTGGCCACGCCTACCTTCATCATGCCCAGTGCGAAGTCGACCCCCACCACCGACCCGTGGGGCCCCAGCCGCCTCGCCACCTCCAGGGCCAGGTCGCCCGTCCCGGTGGCGACGTCCAGCACGTGCCCCACCCCATCGCCGCAGGCCAGGGCGGCGGCGGCCTTGCGCCATAGCACGTCTTGTCCGAAGCTGAGCAGGCGATTGAGCAGGTCGTAGCGGTGCGAGATGCTGTCGAACATCTCGCGCACGTAGCGTTCGCGGCCCTCGCGGTCCTTGGGTACACCCAGCTTGTCCAGCGTCAGCGCCGCGCCGCCGCCCGCCCCTCGCCGCCTCACCACCGTCAGGCCTCGCCGCCCCTCACTCGCCGAGGTAGTAGGCCAACCGCTGCAGCTCCAGGCTGACATCGGCGTTGGCCAGGTGGACGCCCTCGGGCACCGTCAGCTTGGCCGGGGCGAAGTTGAGGATGGCGCGGATCCCCGCTTCGACGCACCGGTCCACCACCTGCTGGGCCGCCGAGGCCGGCACCGTCACGATGGCCATCTGTAGCCCCTCCCGACGCGTCACCTCGGCGAGGGCGTCGATGGGGTGGATCATCAGGCCATCGACCTGGGTGTTGATCTTGGCAGGGTCGTTGTCGAAGAGCGCCACGATGTGCAGGCTGAAGTGTTGGTCTTCGCGGTAGCGCTGCTGGTTGTAGCGAACGAGGGCATGGCCGAGGCTACCCATCCCGATGACCGCCAGCCGGATCTCCCGGTCGAGGTTGAGGATCTTGCGGAGCTCCTCCCGCAGGTAGCGGACCTCGTAGCCTACCCCTTGCTTGCCGAACTCGCCGAACCATGCCAGGTCCTTGCGAACCAGCGCGGGGCTCACCCCGGCCCGCTCCCCCAGCTCCTGGGAGGACATCAGCTTGACGTCGCCGCTTTGATACGCCTCTTCCAGGACGCGCAGGTACAGCGGCAGGCGCCTCACCACTGCGTCGGAGATCTTCTTCCAGCGCATCGTGGCCATCGGGACTCACCCCCGTTCGCAAGGCAGGCGAGGAAAAGGGCGCAGAATCTCGAACCGTAGCGTGCTGGGTCATTATAACGTGCTTGCGTGCACTCGATCAATGCGACCACGCCGGGGCTCGGCCGTGCGACGACGCACGTGGCGGGGCTACTTGTGGTAGTGCACCCCCCGCCACAGGGTGGCGGCACGGTAGAGCTGCTCGGCCAGGACCACCCGAGCCAGCTCGTGCGCCATCGTCAGCGGCGACAGGGAGAGCCGCTCGTCACACCGCTCCACCAGCTCGGCGTCCAGTCCCCAGGCGCCCCCCACCAAGAAGGCCACGTCAGCCGTGGCCAGCCGCTGCTCCAGCCAGCGGGCGAAGGCCTGGCTCCCCTCGGGCAGCCAGCCCCTCTCGTCCAGCGCGACCCTCCACGCGCGTGACGGAAGGGAGACGGCCTCCAGCCGTCGGCCCTCCTCCTTGATCACGACGGCGGGGTCGGTGGCACCCCGGGCCGGCCCGCCCTCCCGGACCTCGACCACCCGCACGGGCAACCCCAGCCGCGCCGTGCGCTCCACGTACGTGTCCACGACCTCGGCGAGGCCCCGCTGGCGCATGCGCCCCACGGCCACGATCCAGATGTGCGCCACCGCGCAGGGATGCCGGGCGGGGCCGTCAGCCTGCGGCCAGCCGCTCCAGCTCGGCCCGCACCTCCTGCTCCATCCGGTCCAGGAGTCCCTGCTCGGGTGCCTCGAGATAGAGCCGCATCAGGGGCTCCGTGCCCGAGGCCCGCAGCAGCCACCAGGCGCCCCCCTCCAGCAACACCTTGACGCCGTCCAGCGACGAGACCCGCTCGACCCGGCGGCCGGCCCACCGCTCGGGGGGGTGCGACGCCAGTCGCTCCAGCACCCGGCGCTTGTGCTCTTCGCGCGCCGGCATGTCGACGCGCCGGCTGTAGGCGGGCCCCACCCGCTCGTGGATGGACGACAGCAGACGGGAGAGGGGCTGGCCGCTCTCGGCCCAGATGCGGGTGACCAGCAGCACCGCCAGGATGCCGTCCTTCTCCGGGATGTGCCCTGC
>Ga0207873_1003995_pt1 | contig 10150 bp, 8 predicted proteins | sample BGWIniCompost_FD_187373 | JGI IMG/M metagenome (GOLD analysis project Ga0207873, IMG submission 187373) | Cellulose adapted compost microbial communities from Newby Island Compost Facility, Milpitas, CA, USA - BGW Initial Compost (SPAdes)... ... | reverse complement strand
CCGCCTCCAGCGACGCGCACCTGCGGCGGCCAGCGCGAGCAGCGCCGCGAGCGCCGGCGCGTCGCCGCGCGGCTCGGGCGCGTAGACGAAGCCGGATGCCGACGCCGAGATCGGCGCATCCGGGATCGGGTTCTTCGCCGCGTCCAGCACGAGTGCGCCCGTGAAGGGCTCGGTCCCGAAGGTCGCCTGCGTGAGCCCCTCGAAAGGCGTGGGGTCGCCCTCCGCGTGTCCGGTGATCGCCGAGACGGACACCGTGACGCGGTATTCGAACGGCTCGCCGAGCACGATCGGCACGTCCAGGTTCACGACCGTGTCGACGTCCTCGTTGGCGAAGAAGTCGAGCTGGATCGGATCGCACTGGCCGATGGTCGTGAGGCCGTCGGGCGTCGTCGATCGGCACTGGAAGAGCAGCATGGCGCTGCCCGAGCCGTTCTGGAACGAGACGGTGACGCCGCCCGTCACGTGGAGCGGGATGCGAAACCAGCCGGGCGCGCCGCCCGTGCCGGCGGTGAGGCCGTCCTGGAAGTTGCCGATGGCCCTGCCGATGCGGGTCACGCGGTTCAGGAAGATGTCGCCCGAGGAGGGCGCGTCGTAGCCGGATGCGGAGACGGTCGAGGAGAACGCGCAGTAGTCGAGGATCATCTGGCCGGAGGCGATGAAGTGGAAGCCGTGGTCGTCGTCGACCCATTCGCGGGACAGCAGGGCCACCTGCCCGGCTCCGACCGGCGTTCCGTTCTGGCACTCCCCGACCCCGGTTCCGGTGCAGACCACGCCGAGCGCGCTCACGAAGGGCGCGGCGCGGGCGGCGGAAGGGGGCGCCATCGGGAGGGCGAGCAGGACGACGAGCAGCCACCGGGCACGCGAGCGGCGAAGCGGCATCGCGGTCTCCTCGGATCGCGGGCTGCGACCCGGGGTGAGTGTCGCGCGGGCCGGAAGCGAGCGCACGCGGGCGCCTCAGACGGCTACCTCGATCGCCTCCCGGCCGTTGCGGCCGATGCAGCCGCGCAGCATCGCGGGGCTGTTGAACGGCATCGCGACGCGCCCGCCGCGGTCGATGGCGACGAGGCCGCCGTTGCCGCCGAGGCGCGCCACGGCGGCGAGCGCGGCGCGCGCGGCGCGGCCGAGCGGCTCGCCGCGATGGCGGATGCGCGCCGCCACCTCGTGGGCGAGCGCGGTGCGCACGAACAGCTCGCCGTGTCCGGTGCCGGAGACCGCGCAGGTGGCGTCCTCCGCCCAGGTACCGGCGCCGATGATCGGGGAGTCGCCGACGCGGCCCGGGAGCTTCCCCGTGGTGCCGCCGGTCGAGGTGGCGGCGGCGAGGTGTCCGTCGCGATCGCGTGCCACGGCGCCCACCGTGCCGTGGTAGCCGCGCAGGCCGCGGCGCAGCGCGGCGAGACGCTCGGGCGTGGCGAACCAGGAGGGGCGGACGAGCGCGAGCCCGCGCTCGCGCGCGAAGCGCTCGGCGCCGGCGCCCGCGAGCAGCACGTGCCGGCCGTCCTCCAGCACCGCGCGCGCGGCGAGCACCGGGTTGCGGATGCGCGATACCGCCGCGACCGCGCCGGCGCGCAGCGTGGCGCCGTCCATGATCGAGGCGTCGAGCTCGCGACGCGCGTCGGCGTTGTAGACCGACCCGCGGCCGGCGTTGAAGTGGGGATCGTCCTCGAGCACGACCACCGCAGCCGCCACCGCGTCGAGCGCGCGGCCCCCCGCCGCCAGCACCTCCCAGCCGGCCTCGAGCGCACGGCGCAGACCGGCGAGGTAGGGGCCCGGCGCCTTGCGCGGCACGAAGCCGGCGCCGCCGTGCACGGCTAGCACGCACCGTTCCCGCCGACTGCTTCCACGCATCCCCACCCTCCGACTTCGTTCTGGCTTCTGCTCGGCAGCGCAACGCGTAGCACCGATCCGCCGGTGCTACGATTCTGCGCATCGGGCTGGCGGCCGAGCTCGGATGCGCCGTGCCCGGAGGATCCCCCGTGGCTGCACCGAGTCCCGCTCCCGCCGCCGGCCTCGACTTCCGGATCTTCGACTGCGACAACCACTACTACGAGGCGCTCGACGCCTTTCAGCGTCACGTGGACCCTTCGCTCGGGCCGCGCGGCGTGCAGTGGTGCGAGATGGACGGGCGCCGCCATCACGTGGTGGGCGGGCGCGTGAGCTTCGCGGTGCGCAATCCCACCTTCGACCCCATCTCGAAGCCCGGCTGCCTCTACGACTTCCTGCGCGGCAACCCGAAGGGCGAGAACCCGCTGGTGCGCCTGCGCGACGCCGAGCCGATCCCGGACCACTACCGCCGCCCCGACGCGCGGCTGCGCGTGATGGACGCGCAGGGCCTCGAGGCGATCTGGCTGTTCCCCACCCTGGGCGTGCTCTACGAGCAGCTCCTGCTTCCGGACATCGAGGCGGTGACGAAGGTCTTCACCGGCTTCAACCGCTGGCTCGACGAGGACTGGGGGCTCGCCTACCGGGGGCGCATCTTCGCGGCGCCGTACCTGAGCCTGTGCGACGTCGCGTGGGCGTGCGCCGAGCTCGAGTGGGCGCTCGCGCGCGGCGCGCGCGTGCTGTGCATGCGGCCCGCCGCGGCCTGGACCCGGGACGGGCCGCGCTCGCCGGCGGATCCCGTCTTCGATCCGTTCTGGGCGCGCCTGAACGAAGCCGGCGTCACGCTCGTGATCCACGCCGGCGACTCCGGCTACTCGACGAACGGCTACGCCGACGACCGCTTCAGCGCCTTCGGCCAGAACGCGGCCGTGGGCTACGTGCGCCCCTCGATCAAGGGCTGGTCGTTCGAGCGCGCCGCCATGGACTTCCTGGCCACGCTGATCTTCGACCGCCTCTTCGAGCGCTTCCCGAACCTGCGCGTCGCGAGCGTCGAGAACGGCTCGGAGTTCCTGCCCTACCTGCTGCGCAAGCTCGCGAGCTCGGGGCGCAACCTGCGGCATTGGTATCGCCAGGATCCCGTCGAGACCTTCCGCCGCCACGTCTGGATCAACCCGTTCTGGGAGGACGACGTGGCCGAGGTCGCGGCGCTCATGGGAGCGGACCGCGTGCTGTTCGGCTCCGACTGGCCGCACATCGAGGGCCTGCCGGAGCCCGGCTACAGCGTGGACGAGCTGCGCGCGAAGTTCGGCCCCGAGGACCTGCGCCGCATCCTTCGCGACAACGTGCGCGCGCTGAACGAGCCCGCTCGCTCCTAGGCCGGCGCGTGCCGCCTGGCTCGCCGGGCGAGCGCGAGCGCGAGTAGCGCGGCGAACGCGCCGGCCCGAGCTCCAGGCTCGGGCGCCTCGTAGGCGCCGATGTCGACCTCCTCGCCCTGGATGCGCGGATTGCCGGCGAGGTCGGTCGTGACGTCGTCGGGCAGGAAGGCGGCGTCGCCGGCGTCGATCGCCGGGGACCCCGGCCGCAGGCGCACGTCCGTCGCGCTCACGTAGAGGGGATCCGCGACGACCAGGTCGATCGGGACGCCCAGGGTGAAGCGCACGTGCGTGCCGCTGTTCGCGAAGAACAGGTTGTTCGCGAAGGACACCGCGCCGGGAAAGTCGGAGCTGACTTCGTTGTCGACGCCGATCCGGTTGTGGGTGATCAGGTCGTTGGCGATCAGGCAGTCGACCCCGCTCGGGTTGGTCTCGGCGACCGCCTCGATCACGATCCCCCGGTCCCAGCCGGCGATCGTGTTGTTGACGATGTCCACGCCGATGAAGCCGTTCGGATCGCCGTCCACCTCGATGCCGTCGAGCAGGGGCAGCTCCTCGCCCGGGCCGAGCAGCACGTTGCCGACGATGCGGGCGGTCGCATCGTCCTCGATGCGGATGCCCGGAGACTCGCCCGAGACGTGGTTGTTCACGACGTCGGTCGTCGTGCGGTCGCCGAGCAGGATCGCGTTGTTCAGGCCCGGCGCCATGACGATCGTGTTGCCGCGAACCGACCCGGTCATCTGGCCCGTGCTCGAGCGGATCGAGATCCCGTGGCCGGTGACGCCGGTGAGCGTGTTGTCGGAGACCTCGAACGAAACCGCACCGGCGCCCGGCGTGTTGCCGCCGATCGAGATCGCGCCGTTCTCGAAGTGGTTGCCCACGATGCGGAAGGTCGTGTCCCCGGTGCTCGCCTGGCTCAGGAAGACGACGCTGTTCACGAAGCGGAGGCCTTCGATGCGGATCGACTGGGGCCCGCTGCTCCCGGTGCTCGCGGTGATTCCGTAGCCCGAGAAGACGGGCTGAAAGCCGCTCTGCGCGCGGAGGGTGAGCGACTTGCTGAAATCGATCTCCTCGCTGATCGGGCCATTGGTCGCGATCCGGATCTGGTCGCCGGAGGCGGCGCCATCGACGCAGGCCTGCAGCGTCGTGTGGCAGGGTGGGACGTCGGAGGGCCAGATGTGGATGGTGGGAAGCTGCGCCTGGGCAGCAGGCGCCAGAGCGCACACGCCCAGCAGCATCGCGATCCGTGTGAGCGGTCCGATCCACGAAGCCTTCATCATCGCCCCGCTCCTTTCCGGCCCGAGGCGGCGCCGCCCGAGCCCCGCCAGGGCCGCCGTGGGCGCCACGCATCCTATCGCGAACCGTCGTCGAGGTGACCTGAACACGGGGCCCGAGAGCCGATCGCTGGCTCCTCCGCCCGAGGCCCGACGTGCGCGCGGACCCGGCGGCGTCCCATCCTGGAAATTGTCCGCGGAATGCCTCATCGTCGCCGGTCATGCAGCCCCTGTCGGAGCTCGCGGAGCGGGTGCGCGCCGCCTGCATCCGCGCCGCCATCGACGCCTACGAGGACGCCGCCATCCGAGGCCTGTGCCCGGAGGGCGCGTGGGAGGCCGCGGTGAGCGCGATGCGCGCGCTCGATCTCGCGGCGCTCGTGTCGCCCGAGAGCGCCGACCGCCCCGCCCGCTAGACCCGAAGAAGCCCAGCGACGCCCCAGGAGGTGGACGAGACTTCCATGGCCGACATCCAGGCCCGCATCGACGCGATCTACCAGCAGGTCGTCCGGCGCAACCCCGGCGAGGTCGAGTTCCACCAGGCGGTGCGGGAGGTGATCGACACCCTAGGACCCGTGCTGCGCCGCCACCCGGAGTACGCCGAGCACAAGATCATCGAGCGCATCTGCGAGCCCGAGCGCCAGATCATCTTCCGCGTGCCCTGGCAGGACGACCGCGGCGAGGTGCAGATCAACCGCGGCTTCCGCGTCGGCTTCAACAGCGCGCTCGGGCCCTACAAGGGCGGGCTGCGCTTCCATCCCTCGGTGTACCTCGGGATCGTGAAGTTCCTCGGCTTCGAGCAGGTGTTCAAGAACGCGGTCACCGGCATGCCGATCGGCGGCGCCAAGGGCGGCGCGGACTTCGACCCGAAGGGCCGCTCGGACGACGAGGTGATGCGCTTCTGCCAGAGCTTCATGACCGAGCTCTACCGCCACCTGGGCGAGGCCACCGACGTGCCGGCCGGCGACATCGGCGTCGGGACGCGCGAGATCGGGTACCTGTTCGGCCAGTACAAGCGCATCACCAACCGCTACGAGTCGGGCGTCATCACCGGCAAGAGCCCGCAGTGGGGCGGCTCGCTGGTGCGGCGCGAGGCCACGGGCTACGGCGTGGTCTACTTCGTCGAGGAGATGCTGAAGGTGCGCGGCGAGTCGCTGGAGGGCCGCACCTGCGTGGTGTCGGGCTCCGGGAACGTCGCGATCTACGCGATGGAGAAGCTCCAGGCGCTGGGCGCCAAGGTGGTGGCCTGCTCGGACTCGGACGGCGCGATCCACCACCCGCAGGGCATCCACGTCGAGACGGTGAAGCGGCTCAAGGAGGTGGAGCGGCGGCGGATCCGCGACTACGTCCTCGAGCACCCCGACGCCAAGTACCTGGAGCACGGCAAGGTCTGGGACATCCCGTGCGAGGTGGCGCTGCCCTGCGCGACCGAGAACGAGCTCGACGAGCAGGCCGCGCGCACCCTGCTCGCGAACGGCTGCATCGCGGTGGCCGAGGGCGCCAACATGCCGGTGACGCCGGGCGGCGTGCGGCTGTTCCAGGAGGCGGGCATCGCCTACGGCCCGGGCAAGGCGGCCAACGCGGGCGGCGTCGCGACCTCGGCGCTCGAGATGCAGCAGAACGCGAGCCGCGACGCCTGGACCTTCGAGTACACCGAGCAGCGTCTGCGCGAGATCATGCAGCGCATTCACCGCGACTGCTACGAGACCGCCGAGGAGTTCGGCTTCCCCGGCAACTACGTGGTCGGGGCCAACATCCGCGGCTTCCGCCGCGTGGCGGACGCGATGATCGCCTTCGGCCTGATCTGATCGCGTCTGCCGGCCGCGCCCGGGAGCAGCGCGATGCCGCGTTCCGAAGACGAAGCGCCTCCCCGCGACGCAACCGGGCGTCACGGGGAGGCGCCCTTGCCTCCAACTTCGGGGGACTTCGCCGTCCCCACCCTCGTGCGAGGCCCCTCGTACCTCGCACCGCGCTTCACGTCGACGCACGGTGGTTCAAGATCCGTGCCGCGCGCGGGCCGCCCGTGCGGGCGCGCTGGGAACGGGCGCGCGGCCGCGATGCCCAGCCGGCGGGCAAGCCCTGCCCGTCGAGCGAGCGACGTGTGTCGCGACCGGCGCGGCCCCGCGCGCCGTGCGGGCCGGATCGCCGCGCGTGACCGCATGCGCTCCCGGTGCCACGCTCGTGGCATGGGCGCGATCCGGATCGGCATCTCGGGCTGGCGCTATCCGGGCTGGCGGGGCGTCTTCTATCCATCCGGGCTGCCGCAGCGGCGCGAGCTCGAGTACGCCTCGCGCGTCTTCCCCACCATCGAGATCAACGGCTCGTTCTACTCGCTGCAGCGCCCCGAGAGCTACCGGCAGTGGCATCGCGACACGCCGCCCGGCTTCGTCTTCGCGGTAAAGGGAGGCCGCTACATCACCCATTTCCTCAAGCTGCGCGACGTGGAGCGCCCGCTCGCGAACTTCTTCGCCTCGGGCGTGCTGGCCCTGCGCGAGAAGCTGGGCCCGCTGCTCTGGCAGCTGCCGCCGCAGCTCGCGTTCGACGAGGAGCGCCTCGAGGGCTTCCTCGCGCTCCTGCCCCGCGACAGCGAAGCGGCGCTCGCGCTCGCGCGCCGGCACGACGCGCGCCTCGCGGGGCGCGTCCACCTCGCCATCGACCGCAAGCGCCGATTGCGCCACGCCGTCGAGATCCGCCACGAGAGCTTCTGCAACCCGGCGTTCGTGCGCCTGCTGCGGCGCCATCGCGTGGCGCTCGTCGTGTCGGACAGCCCCGGGCACTGGCCGCTGTGCGAGGACGTGACGGCCGACTTCGTCTACGTGCGGCTGCACGGGCACGCGGAGCTGTACGCGAGCCGTTACACCGATCGGGAGCTCGCGCGCTGGGCGCAGCGGATCCGCGCCTGGGCGGCGGGCGGCGAGGCGAAGGGCGTCGCGCGGATCGCGCCCGAGCCCGCGCCGCGGCGGCGCGCGCGCGACGTCTACTGCTACTTCGACAACGACGCCAAGGTGGAGGCGCCCTTCGATGCGCAGCGCCTGATGCGCGCGCTCGGGCTGCGCGTGGGGTCGCCGCCGCGACGCTGACCCGCACGCGGACGCTTCACCAGGTGGCGTCCTCCGCGGGCGAGCGTCGCGTGCCTGCCCCAAGGACGTGCCTCCGCGCCGGGCGCGCGGCGAAGGGAGCCCCGCCGGCGACTCTGTGCTCAGCCGCGCTGGAGCCAGCCGGAGGCGAGCGCCCACTGCACGGCGCCCGCATGGATGCCGGGCGCGGCGGTGAAGGCGCTCCACGCGCCGCCGCGTGCGGCCGCCTCGAGCGTGCGCGCGAGCCCGGCCGGCAGCGGCAGGAGCTCGAGCCGGCCCGCGCGCCGGCGCACTGCGAACGGCCAGCGCGCGGGCGGCGCGCGCCGCGCCACCTGTCGCAGCGCCTCGAGTCCGCTCGCCTCCCAGGCGCCCGCCGCCTGCGCGCGGCCGTCGAGATGGCGCTGGAGGCCCTGGCCCGCGTAGAGGAGCTCGGAGAGATCGTGGTCGAAGACGCCGACGCCCGCGCCCGCGGCGAGCGCGACCCCGCCAGGCGCGGGTGGCGCGCGCCGCGCGGCCTCCGCGGCGAGGGCGCGCGCCGTGCGCTCGAAGCGCAGCACGAGACACGCCTCGGCGTCGGGCGCCGCGGCAAGCCGCCGTTCGCACCAGGCCGCGAAGCGCTCGGCCACGTCCTCGCCCGCGCCCGCCTCGAAGTGCGCGCGCAGCTCGGGCGAGGCCGAGAAGGCGAGGAGCGCCGCGCGGTCCGGCGCGAGCAGGCGCCGGGTCCAGGGCCAGTCGCGGTCGACCAGCTCGGCGAGCACGGCCAGGCGGAAGTCGAGCTCGACGCGCAGGCCCTCGGGATCCTCCACCGGCTCGGCGGACGAAGCCGGCGCGCCGGTGAAGCTCTCGGTGAAGACCGCCCAGGGCCGGGTTGCGCCGAGCGCGGCCGGGACGGGGTCGTGGTGCGCCGCCGCTGCCGGCTCTGCTGCAGGCATCGCGTCGCCCGGCCCCGGCTTCGGGGCGTGCGCGCGCAGGCGACGCAGCATCGTGGCGGCGATCGGGTCGGGCTGGCCGTCCGCCTCGAAGGTGAGCGCGCGCAGGCGCGGGCAGCGCGGCGCGACCTCGGCGAGCAGCGCGAGCACCTCCTCGCGCAGCGGCTGCGGGTGGTCGTCGACGTAGAAGCGGCGCGCGCCGTGCCGCGTGACGACGCCGCCCGCCACGTGCAGCTCGATCACGGCCTCGAGCGGAAAGCCGTCGAGGCCGGCGTCCGCGGGCAGACCGCAGGCGAGCTGGTGGCTCAGCAGGTGGCCGAGGTCGAGCAGCAGGCCGCAGCCCGTGCGCGCGTGCAGCTCGGCGAAGAAATCGAGCACGTGCATGCCGCCGCGGCGCGCCACCACCGCGGGGTTCTCGAGCAGGAGCGGCACCGAGAGCGCGTCCTGCACGTGGCGGGCGTGCGCCACGCAGTCGGCGAGGGCCGCGCGCGAGAAGGGCGGCGGGAGATAGCGGTGGCCTGGAAACACGTGGCCGCCTGCGTGCCACCAGGCGACGTCGTTGCTCACCCACGGCGAGCGCATCGCACGCACGTGCGCGTCGAGGGCGGCGAGCGCAGCGGGCGACTCGAGCTCGGGCCCGTAGAGGTTGAGGTGCACGGGATGGAAGAGCGCCGGCAGCCGCTCGCGTCCGGCCCACAGCGCGGCGAAGCGCGGCGCCTCGCGCGCGGCGCGCTCCAGCGCGAGCGGCGCGCTGTACTCGACGTAGTCGAAGAGCCCGGGCTCGGCGGCGTGCAGGCGGAAGGGGTCGGGCAGGCCGTCCGCGGCGAGGTTGCTGCCGAGGCCGAGGCCCATGCGGGGCAGGCCGTCGAGGGCGGAGGGCGGCATCGCGGCGGCGCCGCTCAGCGCTTCTGCTTCTCGTAGGTGCCCACGAGCTCCGCCTTCGCGAGCACGTGGTCGTCCATCGCGGTCTCGAGCTCCACCTTGTTGGGGGCGTCGAGGTCGCCGAGCTCCGTGTCGAGCGCGTAGAGCTTGAAGAAGTAGCGGTGCCGGCCGATGGGCGGGCAGGGACCGCCCCAGCTCGCGCGACCCCAGTCGTTGAGGCCCATCTCGGCGCTGCCCGGCAGCCGGCCCGCGCCGGCGCCCTCGGCGAGCGCGCGCGCGTCCGGCGGCATGCCATACACCACCCAGTGCACCCAGGTGCGCAGGGGCGCCTTCGGGTCGGGCGCGTCCGGGTCGTCGACGATGAGCGCGAAGCTGCGCGTGCCGGGCGGCGGATCGGACCAGGTGAGCGGCGGCGAGACGTCCTCGCCTTCGCAGGTGTGGCGGCGCGGGATCTCGCCGCCGGCCTCGAAGGCGGGCGAGTGAAGCGTGAAGGTCATGGCGGGCGATCCTCCGAGAAGGGCGGCGGCGGCGAGCAGCACGGCGCCGAGGGGAAAGGCGCGCAGGCTGCGCCGGAACGGCGAGCGGCGTCGCGGCGCCGACGGGGCAAGGCACGTGCGCGGGGCTGCGCGGGTCGCCATCCGCCGAGCCTATGCCTCCCGCGCGGATGCGCCAGCCGCGCGGGCCCGGCGGCCCGGCACTTCTTCGCACCGCGCGCGCCTCACCCGCTCGCCGGGGACGATCCGCAGGCCCGGGACGCGGCGTCCGCCACACGCGAGCCGGCGCGTCGATCCGGTAGCATG
>Ga0207873_1003994_pt1 | contig 10150 bp, 11 predicted proteins | sample BGWIniCompost_FD_187373 | JGI IMG/M metagenome (GOLD analysis project Ga0207873, IMG submission 187373) | Cellulose adapted compost microbial communities from Newby Island Compost Facility, Milpitas, CA, USA - BGW Initial Compost (SPAdes)... ... | reverse complement strand
GATCGAAAAATATGATCCTATGAAAGAGCATATTCAGGAGCAGGATTTTAAGTCCGAGGAAATGTACCGAGAATTGAAACGATCTCTGTGAATCACACACCTTAATACAGCTTCAGAATGTTTCCATGGATGTCTAAAAATCTTCCAACCCATTAATAGCGTCCTCTAAATCCTGTACTCCCGGCGTCGTGTAAATCCTGGTTGTATTCAAATTGACATGCCCCAGCAGCGTCGCGACCTTCTCCAGAGATACCCCCGCATCAATCAACGCCTTTGCGAAACTGTGGCGAAGCGTATGGGGGGTTACATTCTTTAACCCAGCCTTTTTTGAAAAGCGCTGCACAGCCCGCTGAATGGTCTTACTTTGCACGCCTTCATTGCGCTGACCTAGAAATAGAGCCTCCATTTCCACATCTGGCCTCATTCGTAAATATTCGAGTAATGCCTTGCGCGCTTTAGCATTCAGCGGGATCTCCCGCCTCTTCGTCCCCTTCCCCTCCCGGACGACTACACTCCCCTTTCGCTCATCAAGAGTAATGTCGCTCATTCGTAACTGAATGATTTCCCCAACCCGTAAGCCTGCAAATAATATAAGCTTGATAATTGCCGCATCCCGCAGATACATCAACCGCAGTCGCGGGTAACGGCGCAAGGCGTCTTCTACTTCCTTGTCTACGGCTCTCAGCAAAGCCGCGCGTTGCTTTCTATCCAGCCACCTGGGAGCCAGTGCAGTTTCCTTCACTGCTTTCACCCCTTGCACAGGATTGCGCGAGTTTCTGACATATCCCGCCTGCTCCAACCAATGGGCGTAGGCTGCCAGGGCAGCCAGCCGGCGGTTAATTGTCTTGGGTTTGGCAGCCTGATTAAGTAAGTGCTGCTTGTAACTTCGGACAGCCTCGTTTGTCAGGGCATCAGGCGTCAGCGCTTCCCCAAGATGTTCTTCGTACCACTTTGCAAATAAACGGACGTCACCGGTATATCCTGTGATCGTTACTGGCGAGCGGTCTTCGGTCAACATGTAAGCCTGAAATTCGTCCAGGTGCAGCGTGTCTGTCATCTTTCGATCTCCATTTCTTGTATTATTGCCCTCAAAGAGCATTTTTCGGTACCATGACCAAAGATAGCCACTCCTTATATTTGGTGGCTCCTGGGCTTTCCTGTTGGCTCATAGGAAGTCCTATGGGGTTTTGGGTTCTCTCCAAAAGGACGCCCTAATAGGACGCCCTGGTGGGACGCCCTACAAATCGCCTTAGGATGCCCTACACAACCAACTTTTCACGATTTCCGCGACGCTTCATCTGCACGGCGTTTTAGGTCCAGGTTGCATTCGAACTTTGGGCAACCTGATGCAATCTTGTACCCCCACAGGCTGATTGCCCGGTTCTCGAGCTGGTGGACCGGTTCGTAGAGCAGGAAAGCCACCAATTGGCTGATCGGAACTCCTTCCTTCTTTGCCAGATTCTCCAGGCGCTTCTTCAAATCCACCGGCAAGTCGAGGTTGATACGGTTAGGTTTGCGCTTCTCAGCTCGCTCACGCTCTTTCTTCTTGCGGGATCGCTCGGTTCGAGGCAGGTGTGCTTCCACCTGGCGACGTTGTCCCTGCCCAAGCAGCGACTCAACCGCCGGGTCGACTGCAGGCAGCTCTTCAAAAATGGTCAATCCGTTCCTGTCGTTTTTCATATCCATTCCTTTACTCGCTCTAATACTTGCAAATATCCGCCTACCCGCCGCTTGCCCTGTTGGTAACCGAGCAAAGCCTTTGCCTGGGGGGAGTACTCCCACAACGTTTTTCCATATCGGCTGGCTACCCGGCATTGGGTGTCCTGAGGTATGGGCGGCAAAACCAGCCTTCCAAAGGTCTGCGCCAGGTGGATCAGTTGCTCATGGCTCTCCAGGGTCACCCGCTCGTAGAAGGTTGGCAGGATGCCAGCCACCTGGCAGTGGCTGATACGCTTCAGGGCTGCCAGAGTTTGCAAGGCATCGCGCACGCCGTTCACTGCCAACTTATCAAGTCGGGTCGGTATGAGTAGATAGTCAGCGGCGACCAGGGCAGCAAAGTGCAGCAGATCAGCCGATGGAGCGCAATCCAGCAGGATGACGTCATAAGGCGCTTCTTCCAGCACATCAGCCAGGACGTATTCGCGCATGGTCACGCCTGCCAGGGTCTGCTTCAGGGCGGTGGTGCTCTTGTCGGAGCGGATCACATCCAGGCGCGCCACCCCAGTGGGGGTGATCGCCTGCTGGAGCGGACAGCGCAGGTCTGGAGAGAGCAAGCGGCGCAGGTCATCGCCGTGCGACAAGCCCAGACAGTCTGCCACATTGCCCTGGGTGTCGAGATCAACCAGCAAGACACGGTAACCGTTCCTTGCCAGTCCGGTAGCCAATGTCACGGCGGTGGTGGTTTTGCCAACGCCGCCTTTCTGGTTCAAAATGGCTAAAGTTGTATGCATTTCACGTATCCTCCCGGTTTGACGAGTTTGACCCGCTTTGACCGCTTTGACAGTTTGACAGGATGTTCAATAGTTTGGATGTGATGTAGCGAGCGTTTTGGCGAGTTGGGTCTTGCCGCAGCCAGCCACGCAGCTCCCAACTTTCTACCAGAGAACGCGCTCCTCGCTCTGGCATTCCCCAAGAGACGAGCAGTGGGATGGACATCCTGCCCCCCGCCTCTTCCAAAGAACGGTATGCTAATAGAAGCTCTTGCTGGCTCAGGGCGGCTTTCGGGCTGCTTTGGGCAATCGAACGCTTATCCAGGTAGAATGTCTGCACTAATCCCCAACGATCCGTGCAGGCTAAGCCAGGACGGCTCTCCGGGATGCGCACCGCTTCCGGACATCCCACTGCCCGGGCAGCTTCGGGGCTGCGTACCTGGAAGCAGATCGCTGCGCTGATTTGATCACGCACCCGCCCAACGACCTGCTTGGTGAAATCCTGAGCAGCGAACACCAGATGGATGCCGAACTTGCGCCCGCGCCAGCCCAGTTCAGCGACCTGGTTGGCAAAGCTACTCTTCGCACCGCCTGAAGAGATCACCAAGGCGCTGAACTCATCCAACACAACCAGCAGCCGGGGCAGTGGGTCGCTGGCATGGCGAGTGCGATACGCGTTGAGTTCCTCGAGACTTTCCGGGTAGCCATCTGCCTGCATGTATAACGTTGCGCGATGGTCGCACTCTCCCAGGGCGAGCTCGACCACTTCCTGGGCTGATTGGGGTGTATTCGCGATCGGCGCGAGCAAAGCCGGGTGCTCAGCCAGCATGGGAAACGTGGCGCCGTCCAGGTCGACCAAAAGGAGCTGGGCACCCTCGACCAACGCCTGGTGGACCAGCAACCGTAGAAAGACCGATTTCCCCGATCCGGTCTTGCCCGCCACCAGCAGATGACCCAGCTTTGACCAGGGCGCGCTGACCGTCTCGCCGGCGTGGTTGATCCCCAAAAGCACCCAGCCGCGTGAAACACCAGGGAATGGCGCCAGTTTTGGCAGACGCGGCAAGGGCGAAAGCGGTATGGCATAGCGTAGTCCATTCGAGTTGGATAGAAACACCGGCAGTCCCTGCAGGTCAGTACTCAGGTGATGCAGTAGTTCAGGGGTGGTGTAGGCTTCCAGCCGCCTGACGCGGGGCAGGTCCAGAATGGCGAAGAGGAGCACCATACCCTGGGTCGAGGTGAGTAAAAATTCGGCAAACGGCGCTTCCAATCCACGCTGCTGCAGCACCTGCGGTAGTCGCCTGGCGATGATCTCCGCCTGGAGTTGGTAGCGCCTGGAAATGAAGTTGTTGGTTTCAAACATCATCGTCTTCTCCTTCCTGTAGCGCCTTTTGCTGAATGCGCGGCAGCACATCCGATATCCAGTCCTTCACTTCGTCGGGTTCTACCACTTTGACATTGGCTAAGGTGGGTTGAGTCTGAGTGAGAGCCGGTAGTGAGCGCCTGCGCAGAGCCTGATTGGGCAAGCCACGGCTGACCAGATCCACCGCCTGGTCACGCGCCTTTAGCTGGGATTGCAGCTCTGGAGCAGCCAACAGTGGGGCTTCTGGTTGACCGGTCCTGTCGATTGATACCACCGCACCGAAGAACAAATCCGGGTCAATCACATGTCGCCTACCGTGATCATCCAGGATCAGGATCGGCGCATCTCCACGTGGATCACGCGGGATGGCGCGCCGGCGCAGAGCTTCCGTGTTGCCCCAGATCCAAGCCAGATACGCCACCATTGGGACAGCGATTGCCAGGATCACCCAGGGAGCGGCGGCTTGAATTTTATTGATCGTGCGCTGACGTTCTGCCGCCATCCGAGCCATATCCGCCTGAGCCGCCTGAGCGGTCTGCAGCGCCTGCACGCTGGCGACTTCCGCTGTAGCCCGATTGTTCCAGGCGGATTGGGTGGCAGTGCTGGACCAACTCACAGCCGTAGCGTTGGCGGCAGCCGTGGCGGTTGCCCGGTTGCTATCGGCTGTGGCGGTGGCGCTCCAGACCTGCTGCGTTTGAGTGGCGGCAGCCGCGGCACGAATGCTTTCATCGGTTGCTTGAGCAGCCACATAATCAGCCTGCAATGCATCCTGCGTGGCCGCAGCCTGGGCAGTCGCCTGCCATTCGGCAGCATATAAAGCCTGCGCGGTGGAGGTTTGTAGAGCCTGAACGAATTCTAGAGTCGCTCTAGCCTGAACTCCGGAGATATTGGGATCCGCGCTGATATAAGCTGCATCAGCACATGCAGACAGTATCCCTCCAGCAATCATTAAAATGAGCAGGATATTCACCGTGTCAGTTTTCATGTGTTCCTTCCTCGCCAACCGCTTCTATCCCCACCATCCGGCAGGCAGTTGAGGCTGATCATCATCTTGGGTTTCCGTCTGGCTCTGCTTAAGAAGCTTAATAAGCAGCATCTGCTGCTGGAGAAGCAATTGCTGGTAGGGATCAGGGCTGTCTACCTGCCTCCAGTGGGCATTTGGTCCACTCATCCACCGTCCGGCGTTCTTTGACTGAGCCTGGTTATGTTTCCAGATCTGTTGCTGGATGACAACATAAACAGCCAATCCGACCAGGATGACCAATACCAGGGTCAGAAGCACCAGGATCAAGGTCTGCCCCCGCCCGACATCGCTCAACCCTTGCGAGGCGATCTGCGCCGCCCGGGCGGCATCCTGAGCAGCTCGGGCAGCCTCGATCACGCTTCGAGCTTGAGCGATATCCACTGCGTTGCCGCTTTGCCCACAAGCCGCAGCAGCCTGCAAAACCAGCACAACGATGGCGATGAAGATTACGATCTTTTTCATGTCACACCTCCATTGAATTGAACCAATTACCAATTTCCATTATCAGGGACCGATAAACCCAATTGATCAGCCAGCGCTCGCAGGCGCGAACGCGGTGCGCCTTCCATTCCCTTCCGCCAGGTCTGGTTCCAGGGGCTTTGTCCATTGATCTCTCTGGCAACCATTTCCGCCAGCTCGTTGGCTGGTAACTCGGACAGCCGATTAAAAGCACCTCCAGCACCTCGACTTGGATCTGGGATCAGGCGAGAGACAGCATGGGCGATGGGATCTCGGATGCCATTTCCGCTCGTGCTCGCGGCATAAAGCAACCAGGAAACAAAAGCCTGAGCAGTCAAACCATTTTCCAGGAGCAACTCCTGGTTTTTGGCGCTTATTCGGTTTCGAACGAGCAAATCCAATAAATTCCATTCCATGCCCACCACCCCCTTCCCGATTGTGCCGGCTGAGACTTCCGAATCGGGTTCATCGTCGGCATCGGTGGTGGTTGGCGTGTTTTTCTTGTGATTCAAACCAAGTGCTAAGGTGTTTAAACTGTGCCACTCGCGCCAATCAAAGGTGACATCCGCGCCAATCATATGAGTGTCATTACCGCCAACGGGTGTGCCATTCGCGCCACCATTGATGTCAACCGCGCCATTATGGGTGTCAATCGCGCCAATCGGATTGCCGATCATTTCACCCCTAATGGTGTCACTCGCGCCGGTAATAGTGTCAGTTGCGCCATTATGGGTGTCAACCGCGCCAACAGAGCTGCCGGTGCGCTCATATCTAATGGTGTCATTTCCGCCAATCGGATTGCTAACCGTGCCAACTACGCCAATCCCTCTATCGGCTAACATTTCATTTGCTCGAGTCCTGTCTTCCTCGGTCATCGGTTCTCCCAGGCAGACCTTGAAGCGGCGTGAGGCGTCTTCCCAGTCGCCAATCTCGTGGCTTGTCTCGCGGATAAACCGGGCGACTTCATCGTTACGTAGCCATTCCCAAACGGTTTTGACGCGCTTCAAGCCGAGCCATGCGGCGACTTCTGCATAACCCCGCTCTGCCTTGGCTTCATCCCGAATTTCACCTGTGCGCTGATTGAGGTAACAGCGCTCGCGCAGCAGCACCACAAACCAACCCGGTCCGTGCCCCAGGATCGGCAACCAATGGGTGACAAAATAGTGAGTGATGAAGATCAAATCTCTGGGTGGTATCAGATGTTCCGCCAGCTTATCGGATAAATCCTGGAATTGCTGGCGTTCGTTTTTCGGGATCGGACCGCACACCAGGCGCAGCACATCCTGGACAGAGTGAAGTTCATTACCGTTGTAACTCAATGACGAGGTATTCTCTTGCCAGGGAATCAGCTCCTCAACCGGGGTTTCGATCGCCCTCTGGATCACCGTTAGTGGGCTTTTCCCTTCGGCCAGGCGTTTATACAGCCAGGCGCGCAGTGAAAGCTCATCGGAGGGGGTCAAAGGGAGGGTCATTGCCACCCGGTAGAAGCGGGGGGTTCGGTGGGGATGATTATCGCTGCCGTGCTGCCAGCGTGGTTTATCCTCAACAGGCGTAACCAGGCCGCGTAAGCGCTGCCAGGTATCAGGCTTCGCAGAGTAACGCCGGAAGGTGCGCAGGCTCATCCCGGAATACTTAGCGACCTTCTGCGCCGGCGCGCCAAACTTTTTACCAGGCTGCCTGGCTGCGCCTGCTTCGTATGCCGCCTGGCGGAAGCCGATGTACAACCATGCCAGTTCCCCGCCAAGCAGTGGAATAAAACGCAGGAAATATCCTGGGAGGACGACCACCTGATCAGGACGGACGATCTCGTCGTAAATCGACTGGTATTTCGCCTGGAGCGACAATACGTCTGGGTGTTCTTCCAGGGTGGTAGTTTCCTGCTCTAGAGCATCCCCTTCGTCTGGATCACCATCATCGTCATCAGGATCGTCGTTCACGATAAAGCGAACAGCTATCTGCTGATTGAGAATGCCGGTCAATATGCGTCTCACGGTGCTGGTCAGGCGGCTGGCGAGCCATTCTCGCCCATATGAATTGGGGGTACCAATCGTGAACACACCATCTTCGAACGACACGAAGCTGGTATCACGCACCCAGGTATCGAAAGATGCCTTCGGCATATCCAAACGTAGCTGTTCAAGCGCCATTTGCCACGCCCTCTCCAGTTGGATATTGGTGCCGTTCATAATTGCTCTCTCCCATTGGGTTTGGGTAGTGCAGTGGTCTTGCGGTAACCGGTTTTGTGTAGAAACTTGCCAATGGCATCTTCTGGGACACGGAAGGTTCGGGGTCCAAATTGGATGGCTTCAAGCTTGCCTTCCTTGATCCAGCGGTAAACCGTTTTAGGGTGGACACGTGCCCATTCCGCCACTTCCAGCACGGTAAGTAAGTTGCGGGCGTTCCAGGTTCCCGGTGGTGGATGTGTAGATTGTGTAGTCATCTCCTTTTCTCCCGCCAGCTTTTTGGGAGAATCAAAAAGCCGGCTCTCAATCTGGCCTGTGAAAACACAGGTTCAGATCGAGAGCCGGCTAATAATAGCTTTTAGCCTACTTTACGCTTGGATGAGCGGGCACCCACCCTCTCCGCCTGAAGATCGTCCGGTGATTCAAACCGGGCGATTTATTAATTCAGGGTGGAATTTGATTCTATTTTCTTCGATTACAACGGCTGCCGGATCAATCGTAGAAGGATCACCTCTCAGGGCAGTGCGCCTGACTCTCATCAAGGATGATGCCCCCGGACCCTTCTAACGCTCGTAAGAGATGTTTCGAAGGGTAAAAACAATCCACTCGTCTTCGTCCTTTAACTGAGGTTCTATGGCCAGAATTGAGCTAACCCATATAGAAGGTGAACACAGCCCTCCTTCAACCGAAACGATCGAAGTACGCCCCTGGGGTCTGGGGGAAGTCAAAACCAGATGTTTGGTATCGGCAGGGGGTATAACTTACAGGCTGCTGCGAATATCTGGCTGGAAATTATTTATTCGGTCAACGGAGCACAGATCTTTTATACCCGCAATTTCCTGCATTACACCCCTGACTTCGATTTAAATAAGTAGCTCGGATACCTGGAAGAGTTGAGGGAAAAGGGTGAAGGAATTTTTGGGTTTGGCGATGTGCTGCCCGAGACCAGCCTTCGTCTGAAGGTTGAGAAAAAGTCCTACCAGAGTCGGGAAAGCAGGAAGCCCCAATATTACCAATCGGTGACCCTGACGATCTCCGCCGACACCGAAACGGTGTTTGGTTTTTTGGCCCCCGGAAGGCGTTTTGTAGAGATCAGGTTAGATCTGAATAATGTCGAAGAAGGGGTGCGCTTCATGCGCGATCTGGTCCATGAACTGGATGCTGTTTTCCAGGGGAAGCACCCCGACCCGGCCTGCTTCCCGCCTGGCTCGTCCGAATGGCCGTTTGTCTGGCATATCAACCGTAAGGCATACGACGAACTGGCAGGGAGCTACCAGGAAAATTATTTTTCTAACCCACTCCTGGCCGGTGCTTTCGAAGCCTGGCTGGCCCAACTGCCAGCCGGCGGGCAGGTGCTGGATGCCGGCTGTGGACATGGAACCCCGGTAATTGCGAAACTCCTGGGAAGCGGCTTTCAGGTAACCGGTGCGGATTTCAGCCCGGAGATGCTCAGAAGAGCCAGAGAGCAGTTTCTACAGGCGAACTTCGTACAGCAGGCCGTCACGCAGCTGGACTTTGAGGCCGCCTTTGATGGCGCCTGTTCGTTCTCTTCTCTGCTCCACCTGGATCCGGTCGATTTTTATCATGCCGTTTACCGCTTGATACCCTACATGCCCGCCCTGGTTGAGTGACCACCTTATGGCTATGTCATCACTGCCCGGCGGGCTGAGTAGGTAATAAAGGGGGAGTCCAGACATAAGCGGCAGCGCGGAGCCTGAACTCCCTTGCTTCTCGCTGTGGTTCAGTATCTACACTGGCGCAGCAGTGGAGTAGGGACGGAGAAAGGCACAGGTCAGGATCACCTGGAGTTGTGGCCCGGCTTGCCGCCAATAGATGCCAGGGTCGCGGCTCTGGCGGCGGTGAGTCACCAGGTATTAATAATGAAGTAGAGGGGTCTCTAAGCAATAACGGTGCACTGACAGACGATATGAATTCCTTACTGCTCAATTGACAGCCGCTGAGTAAGTCTGCTATATTAGTAGTGTTAATGTAATTGGCCTGCAATCGAATCTGCGAGAGGGGTCATGGCCGGCACGCTTCCCGGTATCATGACAACTGGGGAAGCAGCGCGCTATCTTCGAATATCTCATCCTGACTGGCCCAGGTCAGGAGCTGCCTTCTCAGAAGGCTGGCAGGCATTGGGGGTTCAACAAGGCTGAATAAAGGAGTTCTCTTATGAGAACAGGGATGTGCGCAGTCCTTGAGGGGGAACAACTCATAAGTCACTGGACAACGATCCATAATAACCAACCGCGATAGACAGAAAGGAGATATCCATGCCAGCCCAATACAAATTACGTAAGTCGAGTAACGGTCAGTTTTATTTCTCCCTGACTGCTGAGAATAATGAGCCGATCTTAGCCAGTGAGATGTACAAGAGCAAAGACGGGGCCCTGAAAGGCATCGAATCCGTACGGGTGAATTCGCCGGAGGATTCTCGTTATGTCAGGAACACCTCGTCAGATGGCAAGTATTACTTTGTCCTGAGAGCTGCCAACAACGAGCCCATTGGAAGGAGCGAGATGTACAGCTCGAAGCAGGGGATGGAAAATGGGATCCAGGCTGTGAAACGGGTGGGACCGAATGCTCCGGTTTCGGATGAGACATCCTGAGAAAACCGCAGCAGGGCGAGCTTAACTGCACCCTTCCCAGGGGCAGGGCTCTGCTCACCCGGCAGGAACACTCCAGCCCAGCT
>Ga0207873_1003993_pt1 | contig 10151 bp, 10 predicted proteins | sample BGWIniCompost_FD_187373 | JGI IMG/M metagenome (GOLD analysis project Ga0207873, IMG submission 187373) | Cellulose adapted compost microbial communities from Newby Island Compost Facility, Milpitas, CA, USA - BGW Initial Compost (SPAdes)... ... | reverse complement strand
TTCCAGGTCGGCCTCTCGTTCCTGGTGACGGGCGGCGTGGCGGCGCGCGTCGGTGCTGGCGTGGGCCGACTCCTGTCGGGCGCGCCGCGCATTGCGAGCGCCGCACAGAAGGCCATCGCGTACGGCCTGCCCGGCGAGGTCGCCTTCAACCCGTACGACCCGCGCCTCTCGAATTGGCTCGGCATCGACATACTCGCGGCCAACCCGGACGACCCGGAGTGGCTGGCGCGCGCCAAGAGCGCCGCTGAGGGCGGCCTTGCCGGCAAGTTCCTCGGGCTCGCCGGCCGGGGCCTCGGGCTCGCCGTCCAGGGCCTCGGCAAGGCGGCGAAGGCCGCGTTCGCGCGCAACGCCAAGGCCACCGCGAAGTACGACGAGGCGTTCGCGGGCGCTCCCGTCCCGAGCAATGTGCTTCAGGAGGCGTCCGAGTCCTTCGACAACGTCGGCACGCCGCTCAACCCCGAGCTGGCTGGCCAGCCGCGCCTTCCGCAGCCGCAGGTGGACTCGCCCTTCGCGCTCCTCCCCGAGCGCATCCCGACCGGCGAGGAGCTGATTCGCGAGGGTAAGGTGCCGCGGGACATCCTCCTCGCGGCGCAGGACGCCAACTTCGCACGCGCCTTCGTGAAGGATCTGGAGGAAGCCGTCGTTCTGGTGCCCAAGTCGGCCGCCGACGACGTGGAGCGCGCGAAGGTGCTCGCGGCGCAGACCAAGATCGCCCGGGACGAGGCGAAGGAGGTCGCGCGCGCAGCGCGTGCCAAGTGGGAAGCCATGAAGGCTGACCCGCGTTGGGCGCAGATCCCCGACGCCGCGCGCATCGAGCTGACGGCGCTCGCGGAGGGCGGCGACCCCGTCGTCCGCTTCGAGCGCGTCGCTCCGCCCGAGACGCCCATCAACGGCTCGATCATCCTCCCGAAGCCGGGCGTGTTCGAGAACATCGACTCGTTCGGCCCGGCGGCGCAGCGGCGACTGCGTGAGACGTTCCCCAACGCGAAGCTGCAATACCTCGGCACCGAAGGTGGCGTGCCCCACTACAACGTGGACTACCTCCACGGCGCGGACACCACGGCCGGACTCCTCCGGCTGCGTTCGGTGCTGCGACAGGCCCACCCCGGTGCGACCGAGGTGCGCGTGACAATGGTCCCCTCAAATCCAACCATCGCTCGCCTCGCGGGCATGTCGGAGGCGGATCTCGCTGCGGCGAAGGCCGCGGTGGCGAAGGGCGGAGACGCCCCGCGCGTCACCGTCACGCTGCCGCTCCAGCGCAAGGCGATCCCCGCCGTGTTCCGCCCGAGGGCTGTTGAGGCCCCGGCCGCGACCGCGCCCCGAACGATCGGTGCCGTCCCGAGCAAGGTGGAACCTGTTCGGGTGATGGAGTTCGACAGCGAGGGCCGCGTCCTCTTTCAGGACGAGATCGCAGGCCAGATCAAGCACGTGGACTTCACGACCATGGAGGCCGAGGAAGTCCTGGAGCTGATCGACGAGTACACCACGGGTGCCGAGGTGTACGCCCTCCGCGACGCCGACGGTGAGCTGGAGAACACCTTCGCGCTCCTGCAGTCGAACCAGAAGGCCGCCGCCCGGGAGAACGCGAAGCAGCTGGCCGAGAAGCGCGCTGCCGGCGTGGCCGAGCGCGCTGCGGTGCGTGAGGCGGTCGCCGAGGTGGTGACCCGCGAGGTGGCCGCACAGTCCCAGGATCTGGCCCGCGTGGTGCAGGCCGGGACGGCGAGCGCCGCCGACGAGATGCGCTTCGTGCAGACGCTCCGAACCGTCGAGAAGCTAACCGGCTCCGAGCCCCCTCCGGCTCCCAAGCCGGTGCGTGCCAAGCGCAGCGGCGCGGTGACGCAGAGCATCGACGACCTCGACGCGTCCATCGCCTCCGTCACTGGCGGCGGCGGTCGCAAGGAGCTGCGCGCGCTCGCGAAGGAGATCAACGCGGTCGGCGACACCCCCGATGCGATCGGCCGCCGAATCGCCGCGTTCCGCGAGCAGGTGGCGTCCCAGGCCGCGGGCCTGGAGGCCGCGATTCGTCGCTACGCGCAGACGCGCTTCCCGCGCGCTCGCAAGGCCGAGAAGGCGCTGCAAGAGTGGTACGCCAACAGCACGCTCTACGACATCGAGATCACCGTCCGCAACCTCCTGTCGAACACGCACCTCTTTGCTGCGGATCAGATCATGGAGTCTCTGCGGGCGTTCTGGCGCGGTGTCGGTCAGGGCAACGTCGCCGAGGAGACCGTGATCGAGGCCATCGCGCGCTCGCGCGGGGCGGCCCGGCAGGTGTACCAGGTGGCGCAGGCGACCATCGCCGCGTTCCGCAACAGCGCCGACGACCTCGTCAAGGTGCGCAGCACCGTGGCCCGAGAGTCCGGCGAGCGCGTGCGTGCGGCCTTCGCCACCGAGCAGGTCCAGCTCGGCGAGAGTGGCGCATACGTTCTGCCTCCGCACATCCAGGTTCCCTACCTGGGCACGGCAATCCGCGTTCCGCGGCGATTCAACACGACCGTGGACGAGTTCTCGAAGGGCATCAACTACGCGACCGAGATCGCCGTTGAGGGCTACCGCGTGGGCTACCGCAAGGGGCTGCGCGGCAGGGCGCTCGATGACTTCGCCGACCGCTACCACGACATCGCCGACCCGGTGACTCGGGAGCGCGTGGCGCGGAAGGCGCTGGAGAAGGCCAACCGCAACGTCTTCACCGAGCCGCTCGGTCCGCTGGGCAAGGTCGGCGAGGCGCTGCTGGAGGCGCTCCCGTTCGGGCGCGTGCTCGTGCCCTTCTACCGCGTCCCGATCAACGTCGCAAAGATGGTGTTCCGAATGGATCCGATCGGCGCGCTTGTGCGCGACGCTCTGGCCGAGGACAGCGCTCTGCGCATGCTAGTCCAGACTCGCGACTGGCGACGCGTGCTGCAGACGCCGGAGGGCCAGGATCTGGCCGCCCGGCTCACCATGGGTGCGGGCATCTGGGCGATGGCAGGTGCGCTCGTGGACGCCGACCGTATCACCGGCGCGGCTCCCTCGGATCCTCGTGACCGAGAGGTATTCGAGCTGTCGGGCCGCAGGGAGTACTCCATCAAGATCGGCGACCATTGGGTGCCGGCTGCCTACATCGGTCCCTTCGCCATCACGCTGTTCGTTGCGGCGGACGTGTGGACGGCGCTGGACGAGGTGAAGGAGCGGAACCCCGAGGCCGCTGAGAACATGGTGACGACGCTCGTCCTCGGCTACACGAAGGCGCTGAAGAACCTCAACTACATGCAGGGCGTCTGGCGCATGTTCGACGCGCTGCAGAACCCCGAGCGTAGCTTCATTGGCACCGCTGGTCGGTTCGCTGGTGGGTTCATCCCGGCCTTCATCGAGCGCATGCCAGAGCGCCTGGATCTCTTCACGCCGTTCAACGTTGACGGCACCGTGAAGGATCCCAGGCACTACCGGGCGACCGGCGACCTCGATCGCGTGCGGACCGCGATCAACCAGCTCTTCATCGAGGCTGGCATCGCTGGTCCGATGGACGTGCCTCCGAAGTTCACACTGTTCGGACCTGAGGTGCGCCGGCCGTTCTCCATCCGGGCTGCGTCGGCCGAGCCGATCGCACAGGAGATGGCCCGTCTCGGGATGGGCCTCGACTTCGATCGCCGGCTCCGCACGATCAACGGCTACACGCTGAACAACAGCGAGTACCGGGACTTCGGCTACTTCGTGCAGAACTTCAAGATCGGCGGCAAGACGCTGGTCGAGCAGCTCAACGAGGGCGTCCAGTCGAAGGAGTACGCGCAGCTCACGGATGGCGATCCCGCCAACGGCATGCCGGGCACGAAGCATGAGTGGATCGCGCGCGTGCTCGACACGTACATGGCGGAGGCCGAGAAGGCGTTCCTGACCGAGCGCCCCGACGTGTTCCAGAAGGTGGCGGCCCTCTACACCGAGAAACTCCGGCGCAGGGTGTCGGACGAGCCGCCGGATCCCACCAACGAGACCCTCAAGGCCCTGCTGGCCGGGAGTGACCGATGACGCCTGAACAGGAGAACGAACTACTCCAGGCCGTCGCGCGCATCGAAGTGAACACGAACCTGCTGTTGAGGCGGGCTGATGATCACGAGGAGCGCATCCGGAGCCTGGAGCGGTACCGATGGACCGCGGCCGGTGGAGTCGGACTGCTGTCCGCCATCGCCAGCTACCTGGGGTTCAAGTCATGAGCGACCAGAAGATCGACAAGGAGCAGCTGTTCGAGGAGTACCTCGGTGTTCTCCAGGAGCACGTACGCAACGGCGAGCCCGTCATTGCGGTCGTCGAGACCGAGGATGGCGGGAAGGAGCCCCGCGTCGTGGGCCGGAAGTGGAACGCTCAGATGCTCCGGCAGGTGCTCGACATGGCGAAGCACTTCAACCTCGGGCTGGCCGACCCCGCGAAGGCGGTGAAGGTGCTCGACGAGATGGAGCGCAGGATCGCCACCGACGACCTCGACTTCCCCGATGATCCACTTCTCCCGCCGCACCTGCGTGTCGTGAAGTAGTCCCTCTACTTCCCTCAGGTGCCCAAGGCGGCCCCATCCGGTGCAACGCCGGGTGGGGCCGTCTGCCTTGGAGGACACTTTGGCGCGTCTCGACCCTCTCGAAGATTTCCGAGTCTATCTGCGCATGCTGTGGGAGCATCTTCGACTCCCGCCGCCAACCCGCTGCCAGTACTTGATCGCGTCGCGCCTGCAGCACGGCCCGCGGCGCGACATAATCCAAGCCTTCCGCGGCATCGGCAAGAGCTGGATCACCGGCGGCTACGCCACGTGGAAGCTGAAGCGGTTCTACTCGTGCCGCGAGGCCGACCATGGCGACTACAACATCCTGATCGTGTCGGCCGCCATGGAGCGGTCGATCGAGCAGGCCAACTTCATCCGTCAGATCATCTTGGAGTGGGACTTCCTGCGCGAGCTGCGTCCCCGCAAGGGCAGGCGCGACAGCGTGCTCGCGTTCGACGTCGGCCCTGCCGGCACTATGCAGCAGCCCTCGGTGAAGGTGGCCGGCATCACCGGCCAGATCACCGGCTCGCGCGCCAACCTGATCATTGCGGATGACGTAGAGGTGCCCGAGAACGCGCTGACCCAGCTCAAGAGAGATCGCCTTGACGCGAAGGTTCGAGAGTTTGATGCCATCATCAAGCCAGGCGGCCTGATCAAGTACCTGGGCACGCCGCAGATCGAGGACTCGCTCTACGCTCGCCTCGGCCGCCGCGGCGTGATCGACGGGCAGCCCCTCTACAGCACCTTCATCATCCCCGCACGGTACCCGGACGAGGTGAAGCGCGCGCAATACGGCGACGCCCTCGCGCCCGCACTGGCGCTCGACCTCGACGAGGGCCGGGCCGTGCCCGGACAGCCCACCGACCCCGAGCGGTTTGGCGAGCAGGAGCTGATCGAGCGCGCCCTGTCCTACGGCCGCGCCGGCTTCGCGTTGCAGTTCATGCTCGACACGAGCCTGAGCGACGCCGACCGCTACCCGCTGCGCCTCTCCGACTTCTGCGTCCGCGACGTGGATCTGGAGGTTGCCCCCGAACGGGTGATCTGGTCGTCCGACCCGAAGTACATCGCGAACGATCTTCCGGCGGACTGCCTCCCCGGCGACCACTGGAAGCGAGCGGTGCGCCTGTCCGAGGACGAGGAGAAGTACTTCCCGTACTCGATGACGCTCATGACGATTGACCCCGCCGGCCGCGGCAAGGACCGTGTGGGGTACTGCGTCACCAAGGAACTTCACGGCTTCCTTCACATCCCGAAGGGCGGCTGGGGCTCCCTGATCGGCGGCTTCGACGAGCCCACGCTCGTGAAGCTGGCGACCAAGGCCCGCGACCTGAAGGTGGACCTAGTGGTCATCGAGCCCAACATGGGCGCGGGCATGTTCACCGAGCTGTTCCGGCCGGTGCTCAAGCGCATCCACCCCAATTGCGGCCTAGAGGATGGAGAGTGGAGCACCTCGCAGAAGGAGCGGCGCATCTGCGACACGGTCGAGCCTGTGCTCTCCCGCCACCGCATCGTGATCGACCCCGCGGTTATTCGCGAGGACTACGAGACGCACAAGACGGAAGAGCACCGGCCGCACGGGGCGATGTACCAGCTCACGCGCATATCACGCGAGAGGGGCTCGCTCCTGCACGACGACGCCGTGGACGCCCTCGCGATCAACTGCGCGTGGTGGGCGGGCCGCCTGGGCGTGGATGTGGACAAGGCTGTGAAGCGGGACCGGGATCGGGCGCTCGATCGCCTGCTGAAGAAGTGGGAGACGGGCGTGCTCTCAGAGCTGATCCCGGTTCGTACAACGCGCCCCCGGAAATCCCGGTGGGTGGAGGAATGGTGATGTGCAAGCTAGTGGCGCTCGCGTTCGTCGCGGGCGGCGGTTTCTGTCTGACTCTCATCTGGCTGATCCACCGAGGAGGTCACTGATGTCTCCCCTGCAGGCACCGTGGGACAAAGAGGTCCTCGCGGCTGACTACCGTGACAAGCTGCAACTGATGGAGGGCGGCGATCGCGTGCCGGATTGGTTTCGTTGTAACGGCAACACGTTCGTGAAGGACGTGTACGGAAAGATCGACACCACGCCGGCCGGGATCGTGCACGACTGGGACTTCCATGTGGGCGGAGGGTGGCGCGAGTTCTTCGAGGCCAACGCTCGCTACCGCCGGAACCTGCGCCGCTGCGGGCTCCCGCGGACGCTTTCCCTCGTGCGCTTCCTGGGCGTGAACTGCGGCGTCCTGCACTTCAACTGGAGGTGAGCCGTCGTGTCGTCGCGCTCCCGGTACAACACGCCGCCGAACGCGCCCGGTTTCCCTGGGCATCAGACCCAGCACGAGGTCGAGAAGCTGCGCCGAGGCACCTTCGAGCGCGGGCTTGACGTGACTGGCGACGTTGCCATTTCCGGCAGCACCGGGATCGGTACGGCCGAGGTCGGTGAGTCAGCGCAGCTCCAGGTGGAGTCCACCTCCAAGGGCTTCCTACCGCCGCGCATGACGACGGCCCAGCGGCTCGCCATCAGCAACCCTGCCGAGGGCCTGCAGGTGTACGACACGGATCTGGACTGCCTCTTCCAGATGGGGCCGCTCACGTGGCTCCCGGTGAGCCGCAGTCCTCACGTGCTCGACCTCATCGAGGACTTCCTCGGCGGCAGCTCGAATCACGCCACGATTGGCGAGCTGGGATGGCTCGTCCTCGGCGGCACGACTAACGACGCGGTCGAGAGCGGACGGCCGGGCATCACGACGCGCACGGCCAACGACGCCCTCACGGCGATGTACACGAAGGCGACCAACGTCCAGATCTTCGCTGCGAACCTGAAGTACTTCTGCTGGATCATCAAGACCGACGCCAGCACGGTCGCGGACACGGAGATCCGGGTTGGCCTTTCGTCGAATGTTCCCTTGACCACGCCCGGCCACGCCATCCACTTCAAGTACGACTCGGCAACGGACACCAACTGGCAGTGCCAGACGTACAACTTCAGTTCCGCCACGACGACCAACTCCGGCGTCGCTGTCGTTGCGAACACGTGGTACCGCTTCGAGGTGACCTACGACGGCACGACCGTGCGCTTCTACATCAACGGCACGCTCGTGGCGAGCCATACCACCAATATCCCGACCGCTGCGATGCGTTGGTACTCGCAGCTCGTATCGACCACTGCCGCAGACCGCAGCCTGTGGCACGACTACACGCGCCTCGTCCTCACGATGGCGCGGTAGCTCGCAGCCGCTCTGCCATCCGCGCAGGTTCGCCCCCGGTCAGGTTGGCCGGGGGCTTCTTCTTTCTGGAGGACTGCCATGCGTCTCTTCCTGCTAACCCTCCTGTTCCCCCTAGCCGCCGTCGCCGGTGGCTTCACCGCGGCCTTCTTAGCCGCCGAGCGCGGCTTCGTACCCATCGTCCGCGACCCTCATGTGTGCGGCGAGGGCGTCGTGGTGATCTTCGGGCTCGACTCTGGATCGCCGGGGGACATCGGCATCGTCACCCTCCCGGACGACGTGGTGGACGTGAGCCCGTACCAAGGCCGCCCCATCAGTGACGTGCTCGACACCCTCTACTGGCAGCGCGTGAAGCCTGGCCCCGAGCTGGGGGACGCGCCCATCTACGGCCCGATCCTGCCCAACACGGGCGCGACTCGGTGCCTCGTGGAGGGGGCCGATGCCTGAGTCCGCAGCCGCGAAGTGGCGGCGTTGGCTCAGAACTCTGCGCGAGACCCATCCCTGCAAGTACCCCGTCCGCGTCTACCGTCGGCCCTTGAAAGACAAGGACTTGCTGGGCGACTGTCTGCTCATCGACGGCAAGCACGGCAAGTACTTCCGAATCCGCGTCTGCTCGTCGCTACCCGTCGGCCTCGCCTTCGGCATCCTGCTGCACGAGTGGGCGCACGCCATGACGTGGGACCAGTCCCACCAGGAGGACCACGGTGACGCCTGGGCTCTCGCCTATGCGGAGCTGTGGCGCGAGCACATGGGCGACAGCGACTACGAGGACGATGCCTCATGACCACCGCCTACCTCACCGCCGCCATCGGGGTCGTCTACCTGTGGATCGGCATCGCACACTTCGCCGCGGGCCGCATCGGCCTCGGCATCACCTTCACCGCCTATGCGCTCGCAAACGCCGGCCTCGTGCTGGCCGAGCGCGGGAGATAAACATGCCGAAGATCATTATTGGCAAGCCCCACGAGAGCGAGTCGATCCTGAAGCACCCGTCGGGTGTCGTCCTGAAGGCGCGCAAGCTGACGCGCGAGGAGGACGAGGAGCGCCGGAAGAAGATCCAGCGCGAGGGCCAGAGCATCTCCGTCGGCAGCGGCAGGGCCGTCAAGCAGAGCGGCGGCAGCATCATGCCGACCGCGGGCCGTCGTCGTCACAGGCGGTGACCTTTCGTTCGCCGCGACACCTCGGGCGGGCTCAGCCCGTCGTTCCCCGTCCTGGCTGTCCTCCCCAGGATGGGATCCTCCCTGGGCTCGCCCGGGGTGTCGCCTTCGGCTCTCTCCGCTCCCAGCCCGGAGGCTTGCCCATGGAGCCCACCTACTCCGACCTGAACAGTTTCCTCGCCTCGAAGAACGCAATTCTGGCTGAGGTGGAGGCGGCGGTCTATCGGACTCTCAAGGCTATGGGTCCGAACATCAAGGGAATCGCTTGGTTCTCTAGCGCTGCCGAGTCGTACGCCTGCGGCGTCACTAACAAGGCCGCCTAGTACGCCAGCTCCACCAGCTCCTGGACCTTCCAGGCCCGATTCGTCAGCCCAGCGCGCTCGCGTGCGCGCGCCTCGGACGCGCTTTCCTACCTCGCGCTTCAACGCCTCATAACGGGCGGCCTGCGTCGTAGTCATCACCTGGATGATAGCCACGCTGTGTTCCCTGCCGCCTCGCAGCATGGCAACCTGCAGAGGTTGTAGGGTGGCACGGCAGGTGAACCGGCAGTGAGCCGGCAGGTGCGTGGGGGCCGGATAATTTGCGAGAAAAATCCGAGCACCTGGCGAGTTGCACATTAGTTGCACATCCCCCCGTGCCCACTTTCTTCAGCACTTTCAACCACTTACACGGTCACTTGCACATGCACCTAACGCGCAACTTCCGGCAACTAACCGGCAACTCAGGTGCACCGGCAGTACACAAGCACAACACCCGCAGTGAACCGGCAAGTCACCGGCAGGGAACCGGCAGGGAGCCGGAAGGGAGCCGGCAGGTTCACTGCCCCGCGGGGGCGGTGAGGCGGCCGAGCGGCAACTAGGCCGCAAAACACCTTCAGGAACCGGCAAGACACCTGCAGCGCACCTGCAGCTCACCTGCAGGGCACCGGCAGTGCGCCGGCATCGGCAACTTGCATGCAGAACACCTGCAGCTCACCTGCAGCTCACCTGCAGTGCACCGGCAGTGCACCGGCAGGGAGCCGGCAAGTGAGGGGACCGGCAACTAACCGGCAGGGCACCGGAAGGGAGCCGGAAGGGAGCTGGAAGGGAGCTGGAAGGGAGCTGGCAGGGAGCTGGCAGGGAGCCGGCAGATCGCTGCCCCGCGGGGACGCGGCACCGTTGTTGCTTACCGGTTTTCTTCACATTGCCTGCGCACTGGCTGCGCGCACCTAATGCGCAGCCTCAAGTTGCCGGCCGGTGAACCCTAGTTGCCGCCGATTGGACCGCCTGTGAGCCCGCGCCTCAG
>Ga0207873_1003991_pt1 | contig 10158 bp, 6 predicted proteins | sample BGWIniCompost_FD_187373 | JGI IMG/M metagenome (GOLD analysis project Ga0207873, IMG submission 187373) | Cellulose adapted compost microbial communities from Newby Island Compost Facility, Milpitas, CA, USA - BGW Initial Compost (SPAdes)... ... | reverse complement strand
GCCGGATTCGCCGAGGTGTCGCTCAAGCGCGTCGTCTCGCGCGACGGCACGTCGGCCTACTTCCTGAACGGCACGCGTTGCCGGCGCAAGGACATCACGCAGCTGTTTCTCGGCACCGGCCTCGGCGCGCGCAGCTACGCGATCATCGAGCAGGGCATGATTTCGCGCGTGATCGAAGCGCGTCCGGAGGAGCTGCGCGGCTTCATCGAAGAGGCGGCCGGCATCTCCAAGTACAAGGAGCGCCGTCGCGAGACCGAGAATCGTATTTCGCACACGAAGGAGAACCTCGAGCGCCTCAACGACGTGCGCGAGGAGGTCGAGAAGCAGCTGCGCCATCTGCAGCGGCAGGCGGCGACGGCGCGGCGCTATCAAGCGCTCAAGCAGGAAGAGCGCAAGATCGCGGCGGAGCTGATCGCATTGCGCCTGCGCAGCATCGATCAAGATTCGCAATCCAAGGAAGGCATCCTGCGCGAGCGCGACACGGCGCTGCAGGCGGCAATCGCGCAGCTGCGCTCGATCGAGTCGGCGATCGAAACGGCGCGCGAGGACTTCACTGAGAAGTCCGAAGCGCTCAACGCCGTCCAGGGGCGTTACTACCAGATCGGTGCCGATATCTCGCGCGCCGAGCAATCGATTCAGCATGCGCGCGAGCTGCGCCAGCGGCAGAAGCAGGACCTCGAACAGGCCGAGAGCGGCGCGGCGGAAGCCTCGCTGCACCTGACGCGCGACGAGGCGCAGATCGAATCCTTGCGCCAGGAGCTTCAGGAGCTCGAGCCCGGACTGATCGCCGCGCGCGAGCGCGAGCAGGCCTCGGCGGCCGCGCTCGCCCAGGCCGAGGAAGCCATGCAGGAATGGCAGGAGCGCTGGGAGGAGTTCAATCGCGACTCGCGTGCCGCCAGCGAGCAGACCCAGGTCGAGCGTGCACGTATCGAGCAGCTCGAGCATCAGCTGGCAAGGCTCGCCGCGCAGAAAGAGCGACTGTCGGCCGAGCTGGCGCAGCTGCAAGCTGCGGACGCGAGCGCACAGATCGCGAGCCTGGAAGCGCAGGAGAACGAGCTGCGCAGCGACGGGGAGCGCGCTGCCGAGGCGTTGAGCGCGCTCAGCGAACAGCTGCAGCAATCGCGCGAGCGCGAGCGCGAGCTCGTCGCCGCGGCGGATCGCAGCCGGCAGGAGTTGCAGGACGCGCAGGGCCGCCTGATGTCGCTGCAGGCGCTGCAACAGGCGGCGCTCGGTCTGGCGCAAGGCAAGGCAACCGAATGGCTCGCCGCGAACACGCTGAGCGAGCGTCCGCGCCTCGCGCAACAACTCACCGTCGAGCCGGGCTGGGAACGTGCGGTGGAGACGGTGCTCGGCTCCTATCTCGAGGCGGTGTCGGTCGACGCGATCGATTCGATCGCGAGCAAACTGGATTCGCTGCAGGGCGGCGCGGTCACGTTCTTCGCCGAAGGAGGGCGCAGCTCGCAGAACGTCGAACCGGGACGCTTGCTCGCACGCGTGCGAGGGCCGGCGGCGATCTCGGCGTTGCTGACCGGCATCATTGCGGTCGACACGCTGCCCGAAGCGCTCGAGAAGCGTCGCACGCTGCTGAGCGGCGAGTCGGTGATCACGCGCGACGGCGTGTGGATCGGACGCGATTGGTTGCGGGTGAGCCGCGATCAGGATGTGCATGCCGGCGTGATCGAGCGCGAGAAGCAGATGCGCGAGCTGCGCGAGTCGGTCGCCGATGCCGAGGCGCGCCGCGACAGCTCGCAGCTCGAGCTCGCGAATGCGCGCGAACAGCTCGCGGCCCAGGAGCAGCGCCGCGACGAGCTGCAGGCGGAAGTCAATCGCCTACATCGTGCACACAGCGAGCTGAGCGCACAGATCGGCGCGCTTCGGACGAAGGCCGAGCAAACCGCCGAACGCGCTCGCCGTATCGGCGCCGAAGTGGAAGAGATCGACCGCGATCACGAGAAGATCACGGCCACGATCGCGGAGGCAAAGACACGCCTGCAGGAAGGTCTCGATGCGATGGCGCAGTTCGAAGCGACGCGCGTCGAGCTGGAACGGCGGCGCGACGAGCTACGGCAGGATCTCGCGTCCAAGCGTGCGCAGGCGCAGAGCGACCGCGACGGCGCGCAGGAAGTCGCGATTCGCGTGGAATCGAAGCGATCCGCCTTGAGCTCCATCTCGGCGGGACTCGAGCGCCTGCGACAGCAGCTGCAACAGCTGCAGAGCCGGCGCGAAGAGCTCATTCGGCAGCTCGAGGAAGGCGAAGCCCCGCTGCAGCAATTGTCGGAACAGCTCGAAGCATCGTTGCAGCAGCGTGTCGGTGTGGAGCAGGAGCTTGCCGGCGCGCGCGAAGCGTTGGAGAGCGCCGAGGCGCGCATGCGCTCGCTCGATCAAAGTCGAGTCGATGCGGAGGCCGCCGTCGAAGACGCGCGCGCCCGCTTGGAGGACGTGCGCATGGCCGCGCAGGAGCTCAAAGTACGACGCGAGACGCTGCTCGAACAGTTCAAGGCGACGCAGTTCGATCTGGCGACCGTCTATCAAGAGATGCCGCCGGAGGCCGAGATCGGCGCTTGGGAGCAGACGCTCGCGGAGCTGACGCAGAAGATCGAACGGCTCGGCCAAGTGAACTTGGCTGCGATCGACGAGTTCAAGGAGCAATCCGAGCGCAAGGAATACCTCGATCGCCAGTTCAAGGATCTCACCGAAGCGCTCGAAACGTTGGAAGCGGCGATCCGCAAGATCGATCGCGAGACGCGTTCGCGTTTCCAGGACACGTTCGATCGCGTCAACGCCGGATTGAAGGAGCGTTTCCCGCGGCTCTTCGGCGGCGGCCACGCGTATCTCGAGCTCGCGGGCGAGGACATCCTGAGCGCCGGCGTGTCGATCATGGCGCGCCCGCCAGGCAAGCGAAACAGCACGATCAACCAGCTGTCCGGCGGCGAGAAGGCGCTCACGGCAGTCGCGCTCGTGTTCTCCATCTTCGAGCTGAACCCCGCGCCGTTCTGCCTGCTGGACGAGGTCGACGCGCCGCTCGATGACAACAACGTCGGCCGCTTCTGCGAGACGGTGAAGGAGATGTCGAGCCGCGTGCAGTTCATCTTCATCACGCACAACAAGACGACCATGGAGCTCGCGTCTCAGCTCATCGGCGTCACGATGCACGAACCCGGTGTGTCGCGCCTGGTGGCAGTGGACGTCGATGAGGCCGTGCGCATGGCCGCGATGTGACGTCATGCCCGAGCTACGGTGGATCCTCGTCGGCTTCGCGATCGTGCTGCTCGCGGGCATCTACCTGTGGGGCAGGCGCACGAGCGCGCCCGCGAGCGATCACGACTCGACGCTGCGCGCGCGTCCCGAGCCGACGCTCCGCGATGCGAGCGAAGACGAGCTGACGCAGGAGATGTCATCGGTCGTCGCGGAACCGTCGATGCGGGCCGCGGCCCCGACGATCGAGCGACACGAGCACGATCCGGTGCCGGTGAGTCCTAGTGCGCGCGATCTCGGCACGCCGACAGTAGAACGCTCCGCCGCCGTGACGACCGGCGCGCACGACACGTGGCGCGGACGTGTCGAGCCGACGCTCGGCGAGCCGGATCAGACCGCCGAGATGCGTGCCGAGAACCCGCCCGAAGAAGACGAGCGCTCGGAAGAAGACCGCGATGTCGCAAGCGCGGACGCACCGACGTTGTCTTCAGGCGATACGCCGCCGCCTCGCCGTATCGAGCGTCGCAAGATCCTGGCGTTGCGCCTTGCCGCCACACCTCATCGATTGGAGGGCGCGAAGCTGCTCGAGGCCTTTGCTGCGGAGTCCCTGCAGTTCGGCAAGTACAGCATCTATCACCGCCTGCACGACGACGGCACGAGCATCTTCAGCGTCGCGAGCATGGTGGAGCCGGGCACGTTCGATCCGGAGGCGATGGCGCAGACACAGTATCCGGGCGTGACGCTGTTCGCGCAGTTGCCGGGACCGGTGCCGGGCATGCACGCGTTGAACGAATTGGTCGCATGCGCGCGCCGGCTTCAACAGACGCTCGGCGGAACGCTGCAAGACGATCGAGGTGTGCCGCTGACCGTCCATCGAATCGAACGCCTCAGGCAGGAAGTGCGCGAGTTCGAACGCCCGAGCCACGGCGGACATCCGCGCGGCGGCGGTTCCACGCTCGCACGTCTTTGATACGGCGTCGCAGCTGATCGGACGAGCGCGTCGACGTCTGGGATTCGCAAGCACACTCCCCAGCTCCAGCTCACTTGCACGTATGCCGAAATCTTCCAGTGCAGCCGAACGCGTACGGCAGCTGCGCGAGCAGATCGACTATCACAACTATCGCTATCACGTTCTGGACGATCCGGAGATCTCGGACGCCGAGTTCGACCGCTTGATGCGCGAGCTGAAGGCGCTCGAAGAGCAACACCCGGATCTGATCACGCCCGATTCGCCGACGCAGCGCGTCGGCGCGACGCCGGTGAGCGAGCTCGAAGAGGTCGTGCACAGCGTGCCGATGCTCTCGCTCGACAACGCCTTCACGGACGAAGACGTCATCGCATTCGATCGCCGCGTGCGCGAGCGACTCGAGAGCGATGCGCCGGTCGAGTATGCGGCGGAGCCCAAGTTGGATGGGCTCGCGGTGTCGTTCCGCTACGAGCGGGGCAAGCTCGTGCTCGCCGCGACCCGCGGCGATGGTTTGCGCGGCGAGAACGTCACCCACAACGTACGCACGATCCGAGCGGTGCCGATCGAGCTGCGCGGCAACCCCCCCGAGCTCTTGGAGGTGCGCGGCGAGGTGTTCATGCCGATCGCCGGCTTCAAGGCAATGAACGAGCGAGCGTTGGCGCGCGGCGAGAAGACCTTCGTGAATCCGCGAAACGCGGCGGCGGGAAGTCTCAGGCAGCTCGATCCGCGCCTTGCGGCGAGCCGCCCATTCGATGTGTTCTTCTATGGCGTGGGCGAGACGCGAGGCTGGACGTTGCCCGCCAAGCACAGCGAGGCTCTCGAGCAGCTGCGCGAATGGGGACTGAAGATCTCGCCGCTATTGCGCATCGTCGCGGGTGCGGAAGGCTGCCTCGAGTACTACCGCGAGATGGCGGCGAAGCGCGCGAGCCTGCCGTACGAGATCGACGGCGTCGTCTACAAGGTCAACCGCTTCCGGCAGCAACGCGAGCTGGGATTCGTCGCGCGCGCGCCGCGCTGGGCGATCGCTCACAAGTTCCCCGCGCACGAGGAGAACACGATCGTACGTGGCGTGGAGTTTCAAGTCGGGCGCACCGGCGCATTGACGCCGGTCGCACGGCTCGAGCCGGTGTTCGTCGGCGGCGTGACCGTGAGCAACGCGACGTTGCACAACATGGACGAGGTGCGGCGCAAGGACGTGCGCATCGGCGATACGGTCGTCATCCGCCGCGCCGGCGATGTGATTCCCGAGGTCGTCAAAGTGATCGTCGAGCGTCGTCCTGCCGATGCGCGCGAAGTGGAACTGCCCGCGAAGTGCCCCGTGTGCGGCTCGGACGTGGAGCGCGAGGAAGGCGAGGCTGTCGCCCGTTGCACCGGCGGTTTGTTCTGTCCGGCGCAGCGCAAGGAGTCGTTGCGCCATTTCGCGAGTCGACGGGCGCTCGATATCGACGGTCTCGGTACGAAGATCATCGATCAACTCGTCGACCTCGACGTGGTCCGCACGGCGGCCGATCTATACAAGCTGACGGCCGAGCAGCTCGCGAGCCTGGAGCGTATGGGCGAGAAATCCGCGGCGAAGCTGATCGAAGCGCTCGAGCGTAGCAAGCAGACGACGTTGCCGCGTTTCCTGTACGCGCTCGGCATCCGCGATGTGGGCGAGGCGACGGCCGCGGCGCTCGCGGAGCATTTCGGGACGTTGGAAGCGTTGCAGGATGCGAGCGAAGAACAGATCCAGGAAGTACCCGACGTCGGTCCGGTCGTGGCGGCGCACGTGCGCCATTTCTTCGAACAGCCGCACAACCGAGAAGTCATCGCGCAGCTGCGCGAACGCGGCGTGCGCTGGCCGGAGATGAGGCGTCGGGTGCTCAACGGTGAAGGCAAGCTCAGCGGCAAGACCTTCGTGCTGACCGGCACGCTGGATACGATGAGCCGCGACGAAGCGAGCGAGCGCATCGCGGCGCTCGGCGGCAAGGTGTCGAGCAGCGTCTCGAAGAAAACCTCTTACGTCGTCGTCGGCGCCGAGCCCGGCTCGAAGCTCAAGAAGGCTCAAGAGCTGGGTGTGGAGGTGCTCGATGAGCAGGCGTTCTTGAAGCTGATCGGGGAATGAGTGGGGGCGCTGGGCTCTGGGCGCCGGCCAGAAGGGAAGGCGACGTCGTGCGTCGCCTTCCGTTGTGATCTGAAGCGTTTCTAGATTTTCAGATCTTCTTGTCGACCTGGGCGTTCTTGCGCAGGTCCTCGAGATACGTCTGCAGGCGCTTGCGCTCGACCATGATCTTCACGCGGTCCTTCACGTCTTCGAACGGGGGCGCCGCGGCGGCGCGCGAGTCCTCCAGTTTGATCACGTGCCAGCCGAATTGGCTCTGCACCGGCTCGCTCGTGATCTGACCGGGTTCTAGGGCGACGACGGCGTCGGCGAACGGCTTGACCATGCTGCTCGCCGTGAACCAGCCAAGATCGCCGCCGCTCTCGCTCGAAGAATCCTTCGAGCGCTTCTGCGCCAGCTTCGCGAAATCGGCGCCGTTCTTGAGCTCCTTCGTAATCGCTTCGGCCGTGGCCTTGTCGTCCACGAGGATGTGCCGGGCATGGTACTCGCGCGGCATGGCGGCGACCTGCGCGTCGTACTCGGGCTTCAGCTCTTCGTCCTTGACCGGATGGTCTTCCAGGTATTTCTGCAAGGCCGCATCGACGATCACGTTCATGCGCGCGAGCTGCAGTTGATCGCGCACTTCAGCATCCTTGGTGATGCCGGCCTTTTCGGCCTCATCCGCGGCGAGCCGCATGCTGATGAGCTGGTCGAGGACCAGACTCTTCTGCTCTTCGGGAATCGGGCGGCCCGATTGCTGCTCGATCGTCTGCACGTACAGATCGAACGCGGACTTCGAGATCGGCTGTCCGTTGACGGTGGCGACGACTTCATCGGGGGCGGGCGCTGGCTCGACGTCCGCCTTGTTGCAGGCGGCGAGCACGAGAACCGAGCTGACGATCAGGGCGGCGAGGCGATAAGAGGGCATGAGGCTATCCGTTGGGAGTGTGGGAAGTGAGAGAAACGCAGGACAGAGAATTAGAGCCGGTCCGTGCCGCGCGGATCGTGCATCAACTTGCGCGATCCGATTGTGCGCTGCGCGCTTCGTCGGGCGTCAGCGCGACGATGTTCAAGGCGTGAATGTCCGTCTGCATCAGCTCGCCGAGCGCGCTGTAGACGAGTTGGTGTCTCTGCAGGGGGCGCAGGCCCGCGAAATCGCTCGACACGATGCGTACCCGATAGTGACCTTTGCCTTCGCGTGCCCCGACGTGACCGGCGTGCAGGTGGCTGTCGTCGATCAGCTCGACCTGCGCTTGCCGCAGGCGCTCGCGGATGCGGGCTTGGATGCGCTCGGCGCGCGATGCGTTGCTGTCGTTCATGTGCTGCTCGAGCCTGACGCGTCGGCCGGCATCTTCGAGGCGATCCAAATCCCTTGCAGCAGCGCGAACAGGAGCGTGAGCCCGATCGTTCCGTAGAGCTTGAACGACGCCCACACGTCGGTGCTGAACGTGTACATCACGTACAGATTGATCGCGCCGACGATGGTGAAAAAGGCGATCCACATCCAGCTCAGCTTCAGCCAGGAAGCGCGCTCCAGCTCGATGTTCCCCGACAGCATGCGCTGGATGAACGGTCGATCGCCGACGAAATGACTGAGCAGGAAGCCCGCCGCGAGCAGCCAATTGACGACCGTGACTTTCCACTTGATGAACATTTCGTCGTGGATCCACAGCGTCAGCCCGCCGAACACGAGCACCATGCCGCCGGAGATCAAGGCGATCGCGCTGACCTTGCGGTGGCGCAGCCATTGGTATGCGGTCTGGACCACTACGACCGCGATCAGTACGCCGGTCGCGACATAGATATCCGTCAGCTTGTAGGTGACGAAGAAGGCGATGACGGGGAAGAAGTCGAACAGCAGCTGCATGTCGCAAGGGGCGGGGCGGTGAGCGAGGGCAGTATGATAGCCGGAAGGCCGGAGCTTGACAGTTGACGCTGTGAGACAGCGCTCCGGGTGGCAGGTTCAGCATTCATGACCGCAGCAAGCAAATCTCCGATCCCGTGCCAAGTCGCTTCTTCGAAATCCATCCGAAAGATCCGCAGCCGCGGCTGATCCGGCAGGCGGTCGCGATCATCCGCGACGGTGGAGTAGTCGTTTACCCGACCGATTCGAGCTACGCGCTGGGGTGCCACATCGGCGACAAGGCGGCGATGGAGCGCATCGCGAGGATCCGCCAGACGGACAAGCGCCATCATTTCACGCTCGTCTGCCGCGACTTGTCCGAGATCGCGAAGTACGCGCGGGTCAACAATCAGCAATACCGCACGCTCAAGGCATTCACGCCAGGGCCTTACACGTTTCTTCTCGAAGCGACGCGCGAAACGCCCAAACGCCTGCAGAATCCCAAGCGGCGCACGATCGGCATCCGAGTGCCTGATCATGCAGTGCCGAGGGCGATTCTCGAAGAGCTCGGCGAACCGATCATGAGCTCGACCCTGATTCTGCCGGGCGAAGAACTGCCGATGAGCGATGCCCGCGAGATCCAGGAGCGGCTATTCCACGTCGTGGACGCCGTGATCGACGGCGGCAACTGCGGTTTCGAGCCGACCAGCGTCGTCGATTTGACCGGCCCGGCGCCCATCGTGGCGCGCGAAGGGAAGGGCGACGTGAGCGTGTTTCAGTAACGGTGGCTGCGTATAATGCACGCGCCGCCGGTCACCTTCTGCTTCTCGTCTAAGAACATATCGCAAAACGTTGATCTGGTAGGGATTGCGTGCATTCGAACACGCATGATCGTTGAGCGGCAGCCCACCTGTTGATGAGGATGCTTGAGCATTGAGCGCACCTAGTAGCACCACACGAAGAGTTCTATCCGGCATGCGCCCGACCGGCGCGCTGCACCTGGGCAACTACCACGGCGCCCTCAAGAACTGGACCGAGCTGCAGTACCAATACGAGTGCTATTTCTTCATCGCGGATATCCACGCGCTCACGACCGGATACGAGGACACGACCAAGCTGAACGATCACGTCTGGGAGATGGTGATCGACTGGCTGGCCGCCGGCATCAACCCCGCGACGGCGACGCTGTTCATTCAGTCCCGCGTACCGGAGCACTCCGAGCTGCATGTCCTGCTGTCGATGATTACGCCGCTCGGATGGCTCGAGCGCGTGCCGACGTACAAGGATCAGCAGGAGCAGTTGCGCGACAAGGACCTCGCGACTTACGGTTTTCTTGGCTACCCGCTGCTGCAGAGTGCCGACATCCTGCTCTACAAGCCCGCCTACGTACCGGTCGGCGAGGATCAGGTCGCGCACGTCGAGATCACGCGCGAGGTCGCGCGGCGCTTCAACCACGTTTACGGCAAGGAACCGGACTTCGAGCTGAAAGTTGAAAAGGCCTTGAAGAGTTTGGGGAGCCGCAACGGTACGCGCTACAAAGAGTTGCGACGTCTTTATCAGGAGCAAGGCGACGTAGAAGCGCTGGAGAAGGCGCGCACATTGCTGGACGGAAACGCGCGCTTGACGCTGGCGGATCGCGAACGCCTGCTGGGATACCTCGAGGGCACCGGGCGCAGCATCCTCGTCGAGCCCGAGGCGCTGCTGACCGCGACGCCGAAGGTGCCGGGCCTCGACGGGCGCAAGATGTCGAAGTCGTACGGCAACACGATCGGCCTGCGCGAGGATCCCGACTCGGTTGCCAAGAAACTCAAGACGATGCAGACGGATCCTGCACGAGTTCGTCGCACGGACCCGGGCGATCCCGATAAATGTCCGGTCTGGGACCTTCACAAAATCTATTCGGACGCGGACACTCAAGCCTGGGTGCAAGAGGGTTGCCGAAGCGCCGGCATCGGTTGCCTCGATTGCAAGAAGCGTCTGTCGGATCGCGTCGTCGCGGAGATCACCGCGATTCGCGAGCGCGCGCGCGAATTCGAGGAGAATCGCGATCTGGTCCGCGGCATCATCGCGGAA
>Ga0207873_1003990_pt1 | contig 10158 bp, 9 predicted proteins | sample BGWIniCompost_FD_187373 | JGI IMG/M metagenome (GOLD analysis project Ga0207873, IMG submission 187373) | Cellulose adapted compost microbial communities from Newby Island Compost Facility, Milpitas, CA, USA - BGW Initial Compost (SPAdes)... ... | reverse complement strand
GGAAGCCGCGCGCGCCGTTGGCGTCGTTGGCCGCGATCCCCGCCACGTAGCTGGCCGACACGTCGCCCGTGTCCTGGGTGCCGCCGCCGACCAGGAGAACGCCCGGGTACTCGTAGCGCGCCACCATCTCCTGCGCGTTGCCGGTCTGGTCGTAGGTGCCGAACGCCGACGGCCCTCCGGCCGTGCCCACGTCGGCGAAGTTGCCGGTGGTCGTGCCGTTCCAGTTGCACGTCTGTCCGTAGACGGCCACGTTGGCGCCCGGATTGGTCACCGTGCCGTCGGCCGCGCAGGTCGCCGGCGTCGGCGCGACGTTGCTGCGCGTCGCGTAGTCGAACCATGCGGCGCCGCCCAGCGCGTCCGGAGGATGGTAGTAGGCCGCCTTGTACCACTCGTGGCGGTGAGGAATCACCCAGGTCGCGCGCGGCAGCCGCTCGAGCGGCTCGTCGGCGGAGAGGTCGTAGCTCCCCTTCTCCACGAGGGCCGCGGCGGCCGGGCCGGTCGGCATGCCGTGGTGGAGCCAGTTCGCGAAGCGCAGCGCCGCCAGGAACGACACGAACACGACCGGCTTGTCCGCGAAGCCTTCCTTCACCGTGTAGACCCAGCTGCCGGGCGAGCCGCTGATCTCGATCCCGCCCGCCGGGTTGCTTCCTTGCGAGAAGCTCCACAGGCCCGTGTAGTCCTCCTTCGCCACCGCGTTCAGGAACGCGGCGTACTGCGCGTTCGTGACCTCGTACTTGCCGATCTCGAACACGTAGTCGACGGCGCCGAGGTTGCCCGCATCGGGCGCGTTGCCCGGCGCGCCGACCGGGACCAGCTCCGGGGGCAGCGTCACCGCGGGGGCGGCCCACGGCGCCCCCACGAGCAGCGCGAGGAGAGGGACGAGTCGGATCCGCATGCACGGTCCTCCGCTGGATCGAGAAGCGATTCGATGGAAAGGGATCGGCCCGGGCGGCGTTGCGCTTGATGCGCGCAGGCCGCCGGCACGGGGTGCGCAGGCGCGCGGCGTCGCGCGGCGCGAGCGCTCAGCGGAACGTGCGTTCGAACAATCCGTCGATCGCGGCCGCGCCGTTCTCGGCGAGGAAGCGCGTGCCCGTGCCGCAGAAGTGCGGATGGCGGATCACCGGGTCCTTCACCGGCTCGAACGCCTCGCCCGTCCACTGGAACCAGCCGTCGCGCTCCTGGTCGAAGACGAACAGCGGCTTGTTGCACAGCTTGGCGAACTCCGCGCCCCAGCCGGTGCCGCCCTTCACGGTCTGGTCGGGCAGGATCTTGCCGACCACGTAGATCTCCTGGCCGTTGTTCACCTGGTGCCAGATGGTCTGGAGCACCTTCTTGAACAACGGCGTGTCCGGGTAGGTGCGGTGCATGAGCCGGCTCACGTAGGCGAGGCTCACGTCGCCGCGCCGCAGCTCCTCGTTCGTGAGCACCCGGATGCCCCGGTGGCGCGCGTCGTTGTGGCCTTCGAAGGTGAAGTTCACCTCCTCGATGCCGTAGCGCTCCGCCGCTGCGCCGAAGGCCGCCTCGGCGCCGGGGGCGGCGCCGCTGTAGAGCACGCAATCCTCGGGTTTCACGACGTCCCTCCGCTGGCGCTGGCCCGGCCACGGGCCGGGGTGCGAAGGTAACCCGGCGGCCGCGCGCGTCACCGCGCCCGCCCCGGGGCGCTCGGCCGGGGCGGGCTCAGCCGCGCAGCGCGCCGAGCGGGACCACGCGGGTCGTGGGATCCGGGTGGTGCTCGGCGCCCACCCAGCGCAGGCACATCGTGCCGCGCCGATGCCCCGCGGTGTCGAGCCAGTTGGGGACGCCGGGGTCCTCGGCGGCGACCACGATGCGCACCGAGCCGTCGGGCTCGGCCACCGCGTCGTGGTGGTTCACCGCGATCCGGTGGTAGCGGTAGTCGAGCGACTCCATCCAGTGGTTGTTGAGCTGGAAGTTCCAGTACGCGCAGCGCGGCGGCGTGACCTCGACCACCAGCGCCTCGTGCGGCTCGAGCTGCCAGTAGCCGTGGTAGTAGACGATGTTCGGGTCGCCGTGCGCGGCCGCGGCCACCGCCGGATCGAAGCGCGGCAGCTCGTTCGGGCGCTTCGCGAAGCCCTCCGCCCAGTCGGCGAACAGCGCGGCGGTCCCCTGCACGTAGGCTGCGGCCGCCTGCAGGCCGCGGTCGAGGAACGCCGGCGTGAGCGGCGCGGGCGCCCCGCACGCGCCGATCCGCTCGATGGCGAGCTCGGCGACCCGCTCGCGCGCGCGGTCCTGGAAGGTCTGGCGCACGATCAGCAGCGAGGTGTCGGGCTCCATCGGCAGCCAGTTGCGGACGCCGTCGGGCCGGCGGCACGAGATCACGAGCTCGAAGCGCCCGTCGGGCCCGATCTCGAGGTCGCGCGCGTCGACGTAGCCGGTCTGGCCGCGCCGCCCCGAGCTGCCGTAGCCGCCCGCGTAGGTGCCGAAGCCGAGGTAGTGCACGGTGCCGCGCGTGCCCCACAGGCGGTAGTCGTGCGCGCCGTCGATCGCGGCGCTCTGGTAGTGGTTGTCGGGGTTGTCGGCGCCGATCTTCACCGTCTCGTGCGCGGGGCGGCGCAGCACCGGGAACAGGGGATCCGCGAACTCGAGGTGCGACTCGAGGGCGACGCGCACGAGCCGGCTCAAGTAGCGGAAGCCCTCGGCGCGGTCGAAGGGATCCATGGGCGAGCCGGGGCGCAGGATCGTGTCGCCCGCGCGCTCGAGGGCGCGGCAGAAGTCGCGCCAGACCGCGCCGGAGAGGACGCGCGCGTCGGCGTCGTGGTCCGGCATGGCGCGCGAGTATACTGCGCCGCGACGGCGTGGAGGGAAGGCGATGGCGGAGACGGCGCAGGCGCACCCGGCGCAGGCGCACCCGGCGCACGAGCATCCGGCCCGGCTGGCGGCGCGCCGCTCGATGGAGGCGGTGCACCGCAAGGACAAGCAGGCCTGGCTCGACAACTTCGCCGACGACGCGGTGCTCGAGGACCCGGTCGGGCCGTCGGGCTTCGATCCCGAGGGCCGCGGCCACCGCGGGCGCGACGCCATCGCCGCCTTCTGGGACCGCTGGATCGCGCCCAACCGCGTGCTGTTCGACGTGCGCGAGTCCTACGCGGGCGGCTCGGAGGTGGCGAACGTGGGCTCGATCACGACCGTGCTGCCGAGCGGCGCGGCGATGGTGGTGAACGGCGTCTTCACCTACCGCGTGAACGCGGCGGGCAAGGTGGTGGCGCTGCGCGCGTTCTGGGAGCCGGCGCGCATCAAGCCGGTGCCGGCGCCGTCCGGCGCCCCGTAGCCGGGGCGTCCGCTGCGCGTCTCGCTCACGCTCGCGGGCCTCTCGCGGCTGTTCGGCGGCCGGCTGGACGGCGTCGTCGAGCTGGCGCGCATGGCGGACGAGGCGGGCGTGCACCAGATCGCGGCGCCGGACCACCTCGCGATCGGCCCGCGCACGGACGCGTATCCGTACGGCCGCTTTCCGCTTCGGCCCGACGAGCCGTGGCTCGAGCCGATGACGACGCTGGCCGCGTTGGCGGGCGCGACGCGCCGCATCCGGCTCGCCAGCCACGTGCTGATCGCGCCGCTGCGGCCCGCGCTGCTGCTCGCGAAGACGGCCGCCACGCTCGACGTGCTCTCGGGCGGGCGGCTCGACCTCGGCGTCGGGCTCGGCTGGCAGCGCGAGGAGTACGAGGCCGCCGGCGTGCCGTGGGCCGGGCGCGCCGCGCGCCTCGACGACCAGCTGCGCGCGTGCCGCGCGCTGTGGACGACGGAGGGCCCCGTGTCGTTCCGCTCCGAGACGGTGTCGTTCACGGCGCTGCGCTGCGAGCCGCGGCCGCTGCAGCCGGGCGGGCCGCCGCTGTGGTTCGGCGTCGCCGCGAGCGAGCGCCACGCCGCGCGCATCGCCGAGCTGGGCGCGGGCTGGCTTCCGATCGAGACCGAGCCGGCCGCGATCGCGGCCGGCGTCGCGACGCTGCGCCGCGCCTTCGAGCGCGCCGGCCGCGATCCGGCGACGCTCGACGTGCGCGCCAACGTCCCGGTGGCCCGCACCGCGGCCGGCGCCCCCGACCTCGATCGCACCGCCGCCGCGCTTCCGGCGTACGCCGCCGCCGGCGTCACGATCGCCGCGTTCCCGCTGCCGGCGCTCGCCGCCAGGCCCGCCGACCTCACCCCCGAGCGCCTCCGGCGCCTCGCCGAGCTCTGAAGAGGAGACGGGGAACTGTCGCCGATCTCCGGCGGCGAAGAGCGGCCGGTCCGGGCGCGTCTCTCGTCGGCGCGAAGAGGGAAGCGGGCGGCCGGCGTCCCCCGTCGCCTTCTTCAGCGCCAGCCGTCGGCGTGCGGCGCGAGGAAGTGCACGGTGAGCTTCATCGAGGCGTGGAGCCAGCGGCCGCCCACGCGCGCGTACGCGTCGTCCTCGGCGCCCGCCATCCAGGCGGGACGGCCGTCGCGCAGCGTGCAGGGGGCGAGCAGCTCCCAGCGCCCGCGCGCGCGGTCGCCGTCGACCTCGATGACCGGGTTCACGAAGTAGTGTCGCGAGAAGCGCAGCGTGGGCTCGAGCATGCGGGCGCGGATCTCGGCGCGGCCGCGGCAGGTGCCGAGGCGGCCGCCGGCGTCCCACACGGCGTCCTCGGTGAAGAGCGCGGCGATGGCGTCGGCGAGCGGCGCGAGCCGCTCGGGCGGAAGCGGCGCGCCGCCTTCGTAGCGCGCGTCGACGAGCGCCGCGTAGCGCGCCTTGAGCGCGCGGATCGCCTCGACCGCCTCGAGGCGCTCGACGCGCGCCGCGAGCGCGGCCAGCGCCTCCGCGCCGCCGCCCGCATCCTTCCCCGGCCCACCCGACATCGTGCACGCTCCCTTCGATCGCGCCTATGCTAGCCGCCTTGCCGCGACCCGAGCCGACACCCGCCGCCCTGCGCCGCCACCGGATGGTGGACGGCGTCCCGCGCCCTCCCGCCTGGTTCGAGGACGCGAAGCTCGGGATCTTCGTGCACTGGGGCCTGTCGTGCGTGCCGGCCTTCGCGCCCCGCTCGGCGCCGGTCCCCGAGCTGCTGCGCACGCGCTACGGCGAGCTGCAGGCCCTCTCGCCCTACGCCGAGTGGTACGAGAACGCGCTGCGCATCCCGGGCAGCCCGACCGCGCGCCACCACGCCGCGGTGTACGGCGATGCGCCCTACGAGCGTTTCCGCGAGCCCTTCGAGGCGAAGCTCGCCGGCTGGGATCCGAAGCCCTGGGCCGAGCTCTTCGCCGCGGCAGGCGCCCGCTACGTCGTGCACGTGACCAAGCACCACGACGGCTACTGCCTGTGGCCCAGCGCCGTGCCGAATCCGCGTCGCCCCGGCTGGCACGCGCCGCGCGACGTGGTCGGCGAGCTGGCGGAGGCCGTGCGCGCGCGCGGGCTGCGCTTCGGCGTCTACTACTCGGGCGGCCTCGACTGGACCTTCGAGGCGCGCCCGATCCGCACCGTCGCCGACGGCCTCGCCTGTGTGCCGCTCGATCCCGCCTACGAGCGCTACGCCGACGCGCAGGTGCGCGAGCTCGTCGCGCGCGTGCGCCCGAGCGTGCTGTGGAACGACATCGCCTGGCCGCCGCACGGCGGGCGGCTGTGGCGGCTGCTCGCCGACTACTACGCCGAGGTCGAGGAAGGCGTCGTGAACGACCGCTTCGGGCCGGCGCCGGCCTGGCTCGTGCGCGCGCTGCGCCTGCCGCCCGTGCGCGCGGCCGCCGACGCGCTGGTGCGCCGCGCGGTGCGCCGGCCCGACTGGCAGATGGTCCCGCCGCCGCCCCCGGTGTTCGACTTCCGCACGCCCGAGTACGCGCGCTTTCCCGAGCCGCAGCCGCGCAAGTGGGAGGCGACGCGCGGCATCGGTCACGGCTTCGGCTTCAACGCCAACGAGGACGAGGCGAACCTGATCGACCCGGACGAGCTGGTGCGCACGTTCGTCGACGTCGTGGCGAAGAACGGCAACCTGCTGCTCAACGTCGGGCCCACGCGCGAGGGCGAGATCCACCCGCGCGAGCGCCTGCGCCTCGAGGCGCTCGGCGCCTGGCTGCGCGCCTGCGGCGAGGCGATCTACGACACGCGCCCTTGGCGGGTCGCCGAGGGCGCGACCGCGTGCGGCGTCCCGGTGCGCTTCACCGCGAAGGGCGACACGATCCACGCGATCCTGCTCGCGACGCCGCGCGGCGGCGAGCTGCGGCTGCGCGACGTGTCCCTGCCGGGGGACGTGCGCGTCGAGCTGCTCGGCCACGGCGCGCTCGGCGCGCGCCGCGCGGGCGCCGACCTCGTGGTGGCGTGGCCGGCCGGCGCGCCGGCCCGGCCTGCTCACGCCCTCGCGCTGCGCCCGCGCTGAGCGGCGCGGCCGGCGTCGCTGCAAGCTGTACAAACGGAGCTTCCGCGCATCGTGTCGGCCGGCTCGTGGAGGCGGCCACATTCGCGGCAGCTCACCTGCAGGAGCCCGTCCCTGCGGGACGCGCTTCGTCGCGCGTGCGGCGCGGTGTTGGGCTTCGTCGTGGGGCGCATGGGCACGACCTCCACCCGTGAGTGGTGCAATGCCGGTGCCAGGTGACGCCGCTCGAGGTGACGCCGCTCCGCGCCGGGCGGTGACGCCCCTCAGTTCAGGGCGTCCGCGAACAGCTTCAGCGTCGCCGGATCGCGCGCCGTGATCATCAGCGTGGTGACGGGGCTCGACGTCCAGGCGCGCAGCCGCTCGCGGATCCGCTCCGGGGGGCCCACCAGGGAGATCTCGTCCGCCATCTCCTCGGGCACCGCCGCGAACGCTTCGGCGCGGCGGCCGGCCAGGAACAGCTCCTGGACCCGCTCGGCCTCGGGGCCCCAGCCCAGCCGGCGCGCGAGGTCGAGGTGGAAGTTCTTGTCCTTCGCGCCCATCCCGCCCAGGTAGAAGCCGAGCGAGGTCTTCACGAAGTTGAGCCCCGCCTGCACGTCGGGCGTCACGATCGTGGTCACCGTGCACGCCACCTCGAAGCCCGGCTTCTTCTTCGCGAGCGCCTCGCGGTAGATCTCGGTGCGGTAGGGCGAGAAGAAGATCGGCAGCCAGCCGTCGGCGATCTCGATGGTCTGGGCCACGTTCTTCGGGCCCTCCGCGCCGATGTACACCGGGATGTGCTTGCGCAGCGGCTGGTTGATGAGCTTCAGCGGCTTGCCGAGCCCCGTGCCGCCCGGCAGCGGGAGCTGGTAGTGGCGACCCTGGAACGTGACGGGGCCTTCGCGCGCGATGATCTGCCGGAACAGGGCGACCCACTCGCGGGTGCGCTCGAGCGGGCGCGGGAAGGGCTGGCCGTACCAGCCCTCGACCACCTGGGGCCCCGACACGCCGATGCCCAGGATCAGCCGCCCGCCCGAGAGGTGGTCGATCGTCATCGCGGTCATCGCCGCGCAGGCCGGCGTGCGCGCCGAGAGCTGCATCACCGCGGTGCCGAGCTTGATGCGCGAGGTGTGGGCGCCGATCCAGCACAGCGGCGAGAAGCAGTCGGAGCCGTAGGCCTCCGCGGTCCACACCGAGTCGAAGCCGAGGCGTTCGGCCTCCTGCGCGATCGCCACCGCGTCGCGGTCGGGGCCGGTGGTCCAGTAGCCGAGCTGGAGTCCGAGCTTCACGATCGATCTCCCGTGGGCGGCGAGGAAGGCGCGCCGCGCGCCGACGCCTCAGCGCCCGGTGAACTTCGGCTCGCGCTTCTCGAGCAGCGCGCGGATCCCCTCGCGCGCGTCCTCGCTGTGCATGGTCGCGGCCTGCAGGAAGGACTCGATGCGCGCCGCGCCGCGCGGGTCCCAGCCGGCCCCGGCGTAGAGCGAGCGCTTCATGAGCCGCACCGCCTCGGGCGCGCAGGCCGCGATCGCCCGCGCGCGGGCCAGCGCGGCGGGCAGCACCTCGTCGGGCGCCACCGCCTCGTGGACGAGGCCGATCGCCGCCGCCTCGGCGCCCGTCACGAGCCGGCCGGTGAACAGCAGGTCGGCCGCGGTCGGGACGCCGACGATGCGCGGCAGCAGGTGGCTGATCGCCATCCCCGAGTGGAAGCCGAGGCGGGCGAAGTTGGCGCCGTAGCGCGCCTCGCGGTTGGCCACGCGCAGGTCGCACACGAGGGCGAGCCCGAAGCCGCCGCCCACCGCGTGCCCGTTCATCGCGGCGATCACCGGCATCGGCAGGTCGAAGACGTCGAGGAAGGGCTCGTAGGTGGCGTAGAGCCGCTCGTGGTCGGGCAGCGGCGGCGTCTCGCCCGGCGGCGCGTCGCCCGGCACCGGCGAGGCGCTGCGGAAGTCGGCGCCCGCGCAGAAGCTCGGGCCGCGGCCCGTGATCACGAGGACGCGCAGCGTGCGGTCGGCCGCCGCGCGCGCGATCGCGGCGCGGAACGCCGCCAGGAGGTCGGGCGTCATGCTGTTGCGGTTGTCGGGCCGGTTCAGCGTGAGGGTGGCCACGCCGTCCGCGACCTCGTAGAGCACCGGTGCGTCGTCCATGGGGGCCAAGTGTTAGCATGAGACACGCGCCCGCCGAGGAGTCCCCCCGTGTCGCATCCCTCGCGATCGATCTTCCGCGCCATCCTGGCCGCGGCGCTGGTGGTCTCCGGGATCGCCCGCGCCGACGAGCCCTGCCAGTCCCCCTACCTGCCCAAGATCGTGGGCCAGGAGGACTTCCTCTACGTCTGGACGCTCGGCATCGAGGGCCTGGGCGACGGCTCCGACAAGCTCGTCACCGTCTCGGTGAACCCCGAGCGCCCCGACTACGGGAAGGTGATCCACGTCGTCTCGGTCGGCGGCCGCCACGAGGCGCACCACGGCGGCTTCACCGACGACCGCCGCCAGCTCTGGCTGGGCGGCCTCGACACGAGCGCGATCTTCGTGTTCGACGTGGCCTCCGATCCCGCGAAGCCGCGGCTCGTCCGGCGCATCGACGACTTCGTCGAGCGCAGCGGCGGGGTGGTGGGGCCGCACACCTTCTACCCGCTGCCGGGGCGCATGCTGATCAGCGCGGTGTCGAACCGCGACGGCGGCGGGAAGACGGCGCTCGTCGAGTACGGCAACCAGGGCGAGTACGTGCGCACGATCTGGATGCCGGACGAGGCGCCCTACGGCTACGACCTGCGCATCAACGCCAACCTGAATCGCATGCTCACCAGCTCCTTCACCGGGCGCGACAACTACATGCGTCCGCTGCCGGAGCTGATGACCGACGCCGAGGCGATGAAGCGCTTCGGCAACGAGGTGGTGGTGTGGGACGCGCACACGCGCAAGCCGCTGCAGGTGCTCTCGGTGCCGGGCGCGCCGCTCGAGATCCGCTGGGCGCTCCAGCCCGGCCACCACTACGCCTTCACCTCGACCGCCCTCACGTCGCGGCTGTGGGGCATCTTCCGCAAGGACGACGGCACCTTCGAGGCGGTCGACCTCGCGCCGATCGGCGATCCCGAAAAGGCGCCGCTGCCGGTGGACATCAGCATCTCGTCCGACGACCGCTTCCTGTTCGTGTCGACCTTCATGGACGGCAAGGTGCGCGTGTTCGACGTGTCGGAGCCGCGCAAGCCGCGCGTCGTGCACGAGCAGACGATCGGGAAGCAGGTGAACATGGTCTCGCAGTCCTGGGACGGAAAGCGCGTCTACTTCACTTCGTCGCTGCTCTCGCAGTGGGACAAGACCGGCGAGGAGAACGAGCAGTTCGTGCGCGCCTTCGCGTGGGACGGTGCGAAGCTCACGCCGCGCTTCGAGATCGACTTCGTCGCCGAGCAGCTCGGCCGCCCGCACATCATGAACTTCGGCTCGGTCGCGTTCTACGAGGGGCGCGTCGCCGCGCGCCTGCCGGGGGCGGGCCGGTGAGAGCGGCCGCCGTGCTGCTCGGGCTGCTGCTGGCGGCGTTCGCGCCGGCGGCGGCCCACGAGCCGGCGCCGGCGGCTCCCGCGGCGCGCGCGCCGGCTCCCGCGCCCGAGCCCGAGCTTCCCGAGCCGGGCAGCTACGAGCTGCCGGTGATCACGCGCGTGGCGGACGCGCGCCTGCTCGACGAGACGGGCGCCGCCGCGCCGCTGCTCGATCTCGCGCCCGGGCAGGTCGCGGTGGTCTCGTTCGTGTACACGCACTGCGCCGACGGCGGCGGCTGCCCGCTGGCGCTCGCCACGCTGCAGCGCCTCGATCGCCTGGTGGCCGGCGACCCCGAGCTGCGCGGGCGCGTGCGGCTCGTC
>Ga0207873_1003988_pt1 | contig 10162 bp, 10 predicted proteins | sample BGWIniCompost_FD_187373 | JGI IMG/M metagenome (GOLD analysis project Ga0207873, IMG submission 187373) | Cellulose adapted compost microbial communities from Newby Island Compost Facility, Milpitas, CA, USA - BGW Initial Compost (SPAdes)... ... | reverse complement strand
CATCGTCGGCCGTACAATCCAGCCATATTTCTTCGCCGGCCAATGGGATATACAGAATGATATGATTGAACTGTTGGGAAGGAAAATCCCTGTTCACGTCCTCAATCTGCTCGCCTGCTTTGACTTTGGCGTAATAGGAGGGGATTTGCGCGTATTCCAGCATCGTTTTGAAATAATTGGTCAACGCCTTGCAATCGCCATATTTGTTCTTTGCCACATAACTGGCGGGATAAGGCTTTAACCCTCCCGTTTCGATGGATACGTTGATGTATCGCGTTTCATCCTGTAAATAGTGATACAATGTCCTGATCTTTTCCTTGTCGTCTTGTATGTTTCCGATAAGCCGGTCAATCCTGTATTTTTCTATGGGGGGCAGGTCGTTCAAGCCTTCCAACAGGCTGAGTTGCCAATTTCCAAAAGATTTCCAGTCGGCAAGCGATCCCGGTTTCTCAAATTTAAAATCTATTGGCGCGATCTCGACATGGGGCAGGAAATTTGCAATTGGCGGGGAATATTCTTCCGGTCTTACGATTTCCGTGTATGATGTTTTCCAATGGTATTTCACCTGGTCGGCAAGCGTTTCAACCGCCGGTTCGTCCACATGCCGGTTTCTATATGCAATGCGGTACTGGGGCGGGACTGACAGGGTTAACACTGCCGAGCGCGTGGGGACGCTGGAATGGATTACCGGGTTCCAATGGGCAATGGTGAAGAATTCTTTTTGGGTAAACTGGAAAGAATAGGCCAGCGTATAGGGATAATCGTTGTGTTTTAAGGTAAACTCTTTCACGAAGTTATCTTCATAAAAGGAAATGTTTGAAATATAACTCCGGACGATTATATCGCTGTTTTTCAGTGTTTTTACAGTGTTCCCAAATCTATCTTTAATGGAGGCTTTCAGCTTGCCTACCTTTATCATTTTTGAATATGGCACGAGAACTTTTGTATATTTTTCGCCTCTCCTGTTATTGATCTTAATTTCATAAGAGATGTCATGGACGAGTTTGCCATTTTTGATTTCGATAAATGTTTTGTACGAAACAAGTTCGGCGTCGAAATCCTGAGAAAACGCCTTTGCGCCGAAAATCAGAAATACTAATAATACCGATTTGCGTATCATGTTATTGATTTTTGTTGCTGGCAGGTTGCATTCGTAGGGGCGCGATTCAGATATGCGATGCGCTGAAATCACTTTTAATTTTCCAGAATGGAAGATGCGCATGGATATTTGCAGCAAGCCGGACATACTTTTTGAATCGCAATTGTTTTTCATAGCTTTGGGTTTTGTGTACCGGATGTTAAATTATAAAATATTCTGGAAATCAAAAAACATTTCCAATTGATTTTAGTTGGAGATATGCTTTTCAGAAGGAGAGAGGGTTTTAATTCAGCAAATAACGCTTTTCAATTCGCTAATCGCGTCTTCTCTAGTTCCGCCGCTAAAAGTATATATTCTATGTTTGCGAAACTACTTTTTCCGGTAATCGAGGGTTTCAATTATGTTTCCTTCCGCGTCGTATCGCTTCCATTCTCCGGCCGGCCGGCCTCCGCCATAATAGCCATCCCATTCAATGGTTCCCGATTCATAGTATTGTTTGTAGGGGCCGTGTTTCTTCCCCAACTTATAGGCGGTTTCGCTTTTCAGTTGCCCTGAAGGATAATATTCCTTGACCGCTCCGATGATCGCTCCGTATTCATAAGGCTCTTCAAGAATCAATGCGCCAAGCGAATCATAGGTTTTGCGCATGCCCATGAGTTTGCCGGCTTCATACGACTCCACAAGCTTTAGCTGGCCGTTTTCATGAAAATACTGCCATGTCTTTGCCGGATGACCATTGAGGTGGAAAGTTTTTTCTTTCACATTCCCATTCTGGTAATAGACGGCGGTTTCGATATTTTTTTCGTCGGAGCTATATATTGTTTTTTTATGAACTTGCCCTCCGGGATAGTAATCGACGCTCTCGCCGCTGCGGAACCCTTTGGAATAGCGGTAGATATGTTTTATGGAGCCGTCCTCGTAATATCCTTTGTAGATCCCGTCCGGCTTCCCGTCCACGTAGCCGCCCTCCAGGGTAAGCCGTCCCTGCTCGTCGTAGCTCTTGAAGGAGCCATTTTTTGTGCCTGCGATATTGAAGGAAACAGTTTCCGGTTTCCCATTCGGATAAAAAGTCTTGAATTCGCCGTTCAATATCCCGTCCTCAAGCATCGCTTCGGTGTGAACGGCGCCGTTGGGGTAATACGTCCTGGTCAAACCGTTGGGCTTTCCGTTGCGATAGGCGATCTCCTGTTTCAGGCCGCCATCCGGATAGTATTCCTTTACGACGCCTTCGGGCTTGCCGTCTTTGAAGATCGTTTCGCTGCGGATTGCGCCATTCTCAAAATACGTGACGAGCCTTTGCGAAAGCGTATCGTTGATGAAATACGCTTCCTGGATTATGGTTCCGTCTTCCCGGTAAACGGTGACAGGACCATTTTTAAGACCGTCTTTAAAAACTAGCGTCCGCATCACCTCTCCGGTGGGGTAGTATTCGGTGAATTCTCCCGTTTTTACGCCTTTGTTGAAATAGCCTTTTACGGCCTCGCCGCCGTTCTCATGATATTTCAAATACAATCCGTCGATCATGGAGCTATCGCCGTTCAGGATATAGTACCTTTCTTTGACCGCCGTTTGGGTCGAATCATACCAGACGATCACCTCCGTCTGGGCGACAGCGTTTACTGCCGCCGTTAAGAAGAACGAGACGGCCAGAGTCTTCATCGCTTTCATGGCGCTTTGGGTTTTACCAGTCGGGTTTGCCGTCGGAAGGCCTTTTATCCGTCTTTTTTCTCTGCTGCTGAATATATTGGATCTCATTGTTTCTCATCGCTTCCAAAATCATCCGGGCTTTCTCCTTGCTGATCCTTTGTTCTTCCCTTTGCTGGGGAGAGCCTTCCATTTGTTCGTCGCTTTTGTCGGCCTGGTTTTGATTGGGCTGATCCTGGGGCTTGCCATTTTCAGGTTTTTGTTCCTGGGTTTGCTGTTCCTCGCCTTCCTCTTCGGTTTCTTCCCCTTTTTCTTTCTGGCTTTGGTTTTCTTTTTGTTCCTGCCGCTGCTGGCGCTGCTGGTTTTGCCGCTGTTGCTGCTGTTGCTGCTGTTGTTTTTCTTTTTCTTCTATTTTTTCCAATAATGCGTTGAGCTTGGGATTGGACGGATCGAATTTCAACGCGTCTTTAACGATCTTGCGGGCTTTTTCCACGTCGCCGTTAATATAGGCGTTTGCTCCGCCGTGAAAGGCAAGGTTAGGGTCCTGCGCGTTTGCCGCAAGGGCAAAAATCAATGCGCCCAACGCCAATATGTATTTAATATTTTTCATCTATCTCCGCTACGTCTCCCGTTCTTTTTATAAAATCCTGGTATGCGCTCACCGTCTTATCTACCGCCAATCCGTTTTGCATGAGTTGGAAAGCTTCCTTATATCTTCCCTGTCGCACCAGCTCCTCCGCTTGGCGGCGCAGTTTTTTTGCAAATTCGCTTGGCTCAGTTTGATCCTGGCCGGGCGACTCGTCTTGCTGCATCGCCTTTTTCACAAGTTCATAATTATACCTGGCAGCTTCATTGCCAGGGTTCGCCTTGAGGGCGTTTTTAAAATACCCAAGCGCTTGCGCCTGTTGTTGATTTTCAAACGCCAGGACCCCCAATTGCAGGTTAGCCGTGGAGGCTATCGATTTGTCCTTACTTTTAAGAAGCCTGTCGTAGTACATCGTTGCGGCTTCTTTTTGCCCGGTTTTGTAAAGGGCGTGCGCAAGGTTCATCGCCGCCGATTCGTCCTTATAGTCCAACGAATCGACCAGGATTTTGTATTTCTCCGCGGCTTCCTGGTAGTCTCCGGCCAAATAAGCTTTTTCCGCTTCCCTGATCAGCCGGTTGGTTTTCGCAATCCTGTTCACATCCAGATTGATGTTCAATAAGACGACAACGATAAGCCACTTCATATGCGAATGGGTCTTACATAAATTAAGAAATCAGCGATCATCAGAAGCATGGCAAGCGCCAGGAAATAGTAGTATTTGTTTGACGCGACGTCGATCAGCCTGGCGTCGCGCAATTCTCCCTCGATTTGGTTCACGCTGTTGATCAGTCTTTCCACGTCGTTCCGCGATTCGTTGATTTCAAAGTACTTGCCTCCCGTTTTCACGGCAAGCGATTTCAACTGGCGCGAATCGAGCGATGAGATTACAAACGATCCGTCGCGATGAAGTTTGTAACCGTTTTGCGTTTTGATCCGGCTTCCTTCTTTCGATCCTACGCCGAGCGTAAACAAGGCGATGCCGTTCTTTTCGATCTCCTCCGCAGCGTCGTCGGTCTGGTCGCCAAAATCTTCGCCGTCGCTGATCAGGATGATGACTTTCGATTTGGGTTGCGTCACCGTCGTTTCTTCGCCTTTCAGTTTGGTCATCGCCAACCGCAACGCCGGCCCAAAGTCTGTTCCCCCCGACGGCGCAAGGTCTGTGCTCAGCGCTTCAATGAACAACATCAGCGCGCTTTGGTCGTATGTCAGCGGGCATTGCATGAACGCGTCCGACGAAAAGATGATTAACCCGATCCTGTCGGAACTGAACGACCTGACAATGTTTTTCAGCTCGAACTTTACCTTTTGAAGTCGGGAGGGCTGCACGTCGTAAGCGTTCATCGACTCGGAAATATCGACCACCAGGTAGATGTCTTTTCCCACCGATTTGATTTCACGGGTGGAATCGCCAAACGACGGTCCCAGGACGGCCACAATCAGGAGGCTGAAAGAGGCGGCGCGCAATAGCGTTTTCGAGAATACTTTTTTGAAACCCGTGTTCAACGCGGTCGCTATCCGGATAATGCGCCGGATATAGAGCGCGTAGAAGACAATGAACGCTCCGATAAAAATATATTCTTCAACGCCTATGCTTTTAAACCAGGACATATGTCAGTAAACAAAAATATGATTCGCCATGCAATTGGTCATTTTTGGAGCCGCCGTTTTTGTTTGACGCCGCCGGCCGGTTCATTTTATAAAACCCGAAGGAGAATAAAATTATTGCAGGTCGCCCGTTACTTTTGACCGTTGAATTGGAGCAATATTTTATGGAATTCCGCAGGCTCCCGGTATCCCGGCACAGGCTGGATATACCTGAACGTTTCATCGATGAACACGATGGTGGGATAGCCCGTCACCCGAAACGCCCTGGCAAGTTCCGCTTCGGACAATGTGGTCCCGTTGAACGTCACCAGTTTTTTGCTCTCGGCGTTTAACTTTACGGCGTAAAAATGATCGTTCACATATTTGATGATTTCCGGATTGGAAAAGGTGTTGGCGTCCATTTTTTTGCAAAAGCCGCACCAGTTGGTGTAAACGTCCACGAAAACTTTCTTGGGCTCTTTCTTCCCGCGGGCCTGGGCCTCTTCGATGCTAAGCCAGTTTATTCCGTCATTGTTCTTATCCGGCGCGTTGCCCGCAATCGCAGCGGCGGAAAGGAATAACGTCAAGAGCGTCAGGAATCTTCTTCTCATCTTATTTATTTTAAAAGCCTAAAAATAAGCGCTTATAAAACGCAAAAAAAACCTGAATCATACAAAATATTGCACTTCAATTTATTTAAATGTCCGGTATTTTATTCCGTCACAAGCAGGTTGCCGGCGGCGGCGGCGGAGATGAAGACCGTCTTTTTGTTGTCGATCATGATTTCCATCGAGCCGTCGAATTCTTCCTTGTTGATCACTTTCACTTTTGCTCCAAGGTAGGCGCCGATCTTATCGAGATACTGAAGGAATAAAGAACTCGTGTCGCTGACGGCCACGATGATCGCCGTACTTTGGAGGGGAAGCGTATTCAGGGGAACCTGGGGCTTGGCCTTGAATTCTCCGCTTTCGTCGGGTATCGGGTCTCCATGCGGATCGTATTTGGGATAACCCAGAAATTCGTCCAACCGCCGCACCAGCAATTCCGACTCCACATGTTCGAGCTGTTCGGCCACTTCGTGCACTTCGTCCCAATTGAATTTTAGTTTATCCACCAGGAACACTTCCCACAGCCGGTGTTTACGGATCACTTTCAGCGCTTCCTTTTTTCCGTAGTCGGAGAGACGGGCTCCCTGGTACTTCTGGTAGTCCAGAACTTTCTTGCTCGCAAGTTTTGCAATCATGTCGCTTACGGAAGCCGGCTTTGTCTTAAGCGCCTCGGCGATCGCGTTGGTCGATACTTCCCTGGTTCCCGCTTCGGAAAGATGGTAGATCGTCTTAATGTAGTTCTGTTCGGCTAAACTCAATGTCATCGCTTTGCATCTGGATATATGCAAATCTAAGCAATCTTCAGGCTAACCTAAAAATAAATTCCCAAACCGATCAAAAATGACAGAATGTCAGGCAATTTGCTAAATTATTTAGTGAAAAAATAAATAAAAAATAAATTTTAGATTACCCTAAACCTCAATATTTTAGTATTTTTCTTAATCCGGAGGCAGATTGTTCTTATGGCCATGCTCAAAAAATGAGCAACATGAAAGATTCTTCTTCTTTAAAGGCCCATTTTCTCCGAGGCGGGGGATTTGGCCGGTTGTTAGCGTAGCTTTTCCGCTTTAAATGCGCGCAAGGAGCGGGCAATCAGGCGAAAAATTGACCCAGTATGGACGATCGGGAGGGAATCGACCAGCGGTCAGGGGGCGATATTCTCTTAGATTCGCCAGGAATTTTCCTGATTGAGCGCATATATCCGGTTAGAGAGGGAGGACCGGCGGATAAAAGGGCTGTTTGGATACTTTCCCCAATTGGAGCTTTTAAGGGATAAGCGCTCGTTTCATCTCTTTTTCAAAAACCTCAAAATTCTGTTTATAGCGCGCCTTCTCCCCCGGATATTTCATATAAATTTACTTAAAGTATAACATGATATTTTCACCACTAATTTACCTGATATACAGCAACTTATGATTTAAAACAAAATTATGTTTGGAACAAAATATTACAGAATGTCTTAGGAGGCCATTTTCATAAAATATCGGCCTAATCCGGCGCTTTCCCGTTTCTTTTTCAGGCAAAATCGCCGGCTAAATCCAGGTAAAATACTTCGCGTTCCGTAGTTTCCGCCGCTTTTTTTGCTTGCAAATTTGATGATAATTAGTTCGAATTGCCTGGCTTGTAGGTAATCCCTGGCGGGCAAAGTTTTTCGCGACTTTGTCTTGAGGGCGGCGGATAAACGAATTTCCAAACCCATTTAAACCATAAGGCGCATTTGATTAGCTAATAATATTAGCATTACGAAGTTTCCGGGCCGGCCCCGTGGCGCGTTTGGGTTTTTGCGGCAGTGTAAAGTAAAGGAAACTATTGTAGTCTTTGCGCTCAAAGCGATATCTTTGCAGTTTTGAACTAAAGCGAGATAGATCTATGAAAATCAAGGAGATTGTCGAGAACGCATGGGATGACCGGCGGCTGTTGGAAAGTAAAGAAACACAGGACGCCATCAACAGCGTGATCGACCAGTTGGATTCGGGCCAATTGAGAGTGGCCGAACCCACGGAAAATGGATGGAAAGTGAATGAATGGGTAAAAAAGGCGGTGATCCTGTATTTCCCCCTTCAGAAAATGGAAGTCATTGAAACCGGCCCTTTTGAATATCACGACAAAATCAAATTAAAGAAAGGATATGAGAAGTTGGGCGTCAGGGTGGTTCCACCTGCGACGGCCCGGTATGGCGCGTTTATCAACAGCGGCGTGATCCTGATGCCCAGCTATGTCAATATCGGCGCATACGTCGATTCCGGCACGATGGTGGACACCTGGGCGACCGTCGGGAGCTGCGCGCAGATTGGCAAGAATGTCCACCTTAGCGGTGGAGTAGGCGTGGGGGGAGTGCTCGAGCCTGTTCAGGCCGCCCCTGTGATCATTGAAGACAATGCATTCATCGGATCCCGGTGTATCGTGGTGGAAGGCGTGCGCATTGGTCGCGAAGCGGTGCTGGGAGCGAACGTTACGCTTACAGGCAGCAGCAAGATTATCGATGTGACCGGCGACCAGCCCGTGGAATATAAGGGCTATGTGCCGGAGCGGTCGGTGGTCGTGCCAGGCTCTTACACAAAAAAGTTTCCCGCCGGCGAGTACAACGTGAATTGCGCGCTGATTATCGGGAAAAGAAAGGCAAGCACGGATTTAAAGACTTCTTTGAACGACGCTTTGCGGGAAAATAACGTATCCGTATAAGAGTTTCCTGAATTAAGAGGCATTATTCTGGACTTTTGGCGCCTCTTTTGGTTAATACTCAAAAAAAATTTTTAATTATGCGCAACATATTATGGCTGTTATTGTCTCTGCCGCTGATAAGCGCATTTATCAGTATTGCCAAAGAGGACGGGGAACTAAAACTTGCCGACCAACACGGGTTTACCAAGGGTGAGCTTCTTGAGTTCAGAGTCCATTTTGGAATATTTACCGTCGGCAGGGCGAACATCGAAGTTCACCCGCAGCTTTACAACATCCAGGACAAGCTCTGCTATAAAATGGATGTGAACGGCTGGACGACTGGCGCGATAGGATGGGTGGCGAAAGTGGACGACAACTGGGGCGCCTATGTGGATTCGGCGAATCTGTTGCCCTATATTTCCTGGAGAAACATCAGGGAGGGGAAGTACAGAAAGAACGAACTGGTGAACTTTAACCACCAGGACAATGTCGTGGAAGCGAAGGTAATCGACAACAAAACGGGCAAGTTCAAAGAGCCGCTTTACTATGACGTCCCCGACAACATCAGGGACATCATCGGCGGATTTATGTTTGTCAGAAGCATCGACTTTTCCGCGCTGGAGCCCATGGATACAATCAGGCTGGACGCTTTCTTTGAAGACACTATTTATGATTTCAGGATCATGTACTTGGGCAAAGACAGGGTGAAAACCAAGGTAGGGGAGATCAATGCGTTGAAGCTGATGCCCATCATGCCTAAGAACAAGGTGTTCGACGGCGAAAACGCCATCACCTTGTGGCTGTCAGACGACGCCAATAAGGCGCTGTTGAAAGCGGAAGCCAACATGTTTATCGGAAAGGCGGGCATCGAACTGGTTAATTATCAGGGACTTAAAGAGGAATTGAATTTTCATAAAAAGTCCTGATCCGCCGTATCGAGACCCTTTGCGCGACCAAGCCGGCTGACGAAAACCGCTATGTCGATGGACCGTGATTGAATGATGAAGAAATAGCCGCCCTTATTGGGTATTTCCATTGTTATAAACTAAATTAACTGAAAAATTAGAAAAGAAATTCAGCAGAAAGCAAAAGGGTTTTTGATCATGAAAAGTTCACTGAGTTTATTAATTATCGGCTGTTTATTGGTTTCATGCGGCGGCGACGCTTCTGAAGCCGAATCCTATTTCAAGTCGGGCGATTACCGGAAGGCGATCGAATACTATACCGATATGCTGAAGACAAAGCCAAAGAATGTGCACCTGCTTTACAACCGCGGCCGGGCGTATGAAGAATTGGGACATCTGGACAGCGCGATGGCCGACTTTAACAAGGCTCTTGCAGCCGATCCAACCAATGTGGCCGTTTTGACCGGAATAGCCACGGTGTATTTGAAAAAGAAGGATTATGACAATGCGGTGTACTATGGCGACAAGGCCGTAGAGGCGGGCAACGACAACGCGGCGGCCTTTTATGTCCGCGGGCGCGCCTACCATAGCAAGGGAATGTTTAAAGAAGCCCTTGCGGATTATGACGACGCCATCAACATCAACAAAACCTTCGGCCCGGCCTTTTTATACAGAGGCGCCGTAAAAATCTCCATGAAAAGATATTCCAGCGGGTGCAGCGACTTGCGCATCGCGAAATCGCTCAATGTGGCCGAAGCCGATCAGGCGCTTCAAAAATATTGTAAGTAGCTCATTTACAGGTAGTTTGACGTAAGTCTTTAAATAAAAAATTTAAGCAGGAACACCGCCGATAGAACGGCCATTGCCGGGGTCAATTCCTTGCGCCTGCCCGTCAACGTTTTAAGCAGGACGTAGCTGATCATGCCAAAAACAATCCCGTCGGATATGCTGTAGGTAAACGGCATGACGACCATCGTCAAAAACGCGGGAATGCTTTCGGTAAAATCGTCCCAATTGATTTTTGCGACAGGCGTCAACATGAATAACCCCACGATAATCAGGGCGGGAGCCGTTG
>Ga0207873_1003987_pt1 | contig 10166 bp, 8 predicted proteins | sample BGWIniCompost_FD_187373 | JGI IMG/M metagenome (GOLD analysis project Ga0207873, IMG submission 187373) | Cellulose adapted compost microbial communities from Newby Island Compost Facility, Milpitas, CA, USA - BGW Initial Compost (SPAdes)... ... | reverse complement strand
GAGTTCCGGCACCCGGCGAGCGGCGAGCCGCTGCGCGTGAGCGCGCCGGTGCCGGCCGACCTCGCCGGACTGATGGACGCGCTCCGGAAACGGGGAATGTTCCTTCACGGTCCCGGACACGGTTTCGACCAGCTGCTTCCTACGGACGACTACTTTGCCGACCACCCCGAGTGGTTCGGCATGCGCGAGGGGAAACGAGTTCCGCAACAATTCACCGGCGCGCAGTTCTGCTGGTCCAACCCCGGAGCAAGACGGCAATTTGTGCGGAATGCGGTGGATTTTGTCCGGGAGGCCAAGGAAATGCTGATCTTCTCGGTTTCGCCCTTTGACGGCGGAATGGCCTGCACCTGTCCCGAGTGCACGAAAGCCGGAAGCAGCAATTTGCTTCTGCAACTGATGAGCGAACTCATCGACACCCTGGCCACCGTCCGGCCGGAGGTGCTGGTGGAAACACTGGGCGGGTACAATCCCGTAAAAGAACCTCCCACGGACAAGGAGGCCATCCACCCTCGCTTACGCATCATCTGGGCCCAATGGGGACGGTTCCACGGCGTGGGCTACAGCGATCCCGCGTACGACAGCAGCAACCTCGACGCGTGGAGGGAAGCGGCCCGGGGCGGGCTGACCGTCTGCCAGTATTATCCGGATAATTTTGCGGAACCCTGGGTCATGGGACCGTTTACGGTTGCCATGGAAAGCGACCGGGACTATTTTCTGAAAAACCGGATAGACGCGGTGTACATGCTCATGTGGGCGCCCGGCTATTGGTGGAATCACGGTTTGAACGCCTATTTGGGCGGACGCGTTTTTTACGACACCCAGCTGGATCCGTTTGTGGAAATTGAAGATTACGCCACCCATTACTTTGGAGCAGAGGCCGGTCCCCTCCTGGCGGCGTATTATCAGGGATGGGCCCGGAATATTGGTTTAAGCTACCGCATCCGAAGCGGCCATGCCACGGACCAGGACCGCGCCCAGCTTGCCCTGGAACGCAGGCAATTTATTGATCCGGCCGTGAAAGCGGCCGAAAACAAGCCCCTTCTCGCCCACCGGGTGGGAAAAGTGGCGAAGCTCCATTCCCTTGCCGAAAAAATCGCCGAAACCCACGCTTACAAACAGCGCATCCGGGAACTCCGCAAAAACGGATCCTTCGGCCAGGCTGCAGCTCTTCTGGAAGAGGCCCGGCGGAAGGTTCACGATACCATGTATCTGTTTTACGTGCTCGGCGGACTGAACCAGGGACTGATGGATTCCAACGAAGTCCCCAGCTTTATAAAAATGACGGTACAGGACTGGCTGGAAGAGGAGGAAACGTTGATCGGGTCGAAAAGCAGGAACATACCCGGCGAGGCGCCGCCTCCTTCGGAAACGAATATGCTTCCCGCGGAAGTAACCCAGTAACCCGGCGAATACCCTATTTAATCTATAGATTTTAAGTATCGGCTTTTTTTACTCGGACTAATCACTTACATTTGGACGAAAAAAATTTCCAAACAAATAAAAATCCCATAGAATGGCTTCAAATTATCGTTTTGAAACGTTGCAGGTACACGCCGGTCAGGAACCGGATTCTGCAACCAATGCACGCGCGGTACCGATTTACCAGACCACTTCCTTTGTATTCAACAGCGCGGAGCACGGCGCAAATCTTTTTGCATTGAAGGAATTTGGCAACATCTATACCCGGATCATGAACCCGACCACCGATGTCTTCGAAAAAAGGGTAGCGGCTCTGGAAGGCGGTGTTGCGGCTCTTGGAACGGCTTCGGGCCAGTCGGCACAGCTGCTTGCCCTGCACAATATTTTGCAGGCGGGTGAGAATTTCGTGACCAGCTCCCATTTGTACGGCGGGACCTACAATCAGTTCAAGGTTACCTTCAAGCGGCTGGGCATGGAGGCGCGGTTCGCCGATGTGAACGATCCTTCCAGTTTCGAAAAGCAGATCGATGAAAAAACAAAGGCAATCTATCTGGAGACGATCGGAAACCCCGGCTTCAGCATTCCCGATTTTGAAGCTTTTGCCGCCCTTGCCCGCAAATACGACATCCCGCTGGTCGTGGACAATACCTTTGCCGCGGCAGGATACCTCTGCAGGCCCATCGATTACGGCGCGAACATCGTGGTGCAGGCTGCCACCAAATGGATCGGCGGTCACGGGACCAGCATCGGCGGGGTCATCGTGGATGCAGGCAACTTTAACTGGGGCAACGGCAAATTCCCGCAATTCTCCGAGCCGTCGGAAGGATACCACGGCCTGAATTTCTGGGAAGTATTCGGGGAAGGGAATCCCTTGGGCTTACCCAATATCGCGTTTGCCATCCGGGCGCGGGTGGAAGGACTGCGCGATCTGGGCCCTGCTCCCAGCCCGTTCAATACCTTCCTGTTCCTCCAGGGGCTGGAAACGCTGTCCCTGCGGGTTCAGCGCACGGTAGACAATACGCTGGAACTGGCCCAGTGGCTGCAGAACCATCCGCAGGTCGAAGACGTGAATTACCCCGGCCTGCCTGGAAACAAATACCACGAACTGGCAAAGAAATACCTGAGGAATGGATTCGGCGGAGTGTTCTCCTTCAATATCAAAGGCGACAAGAAAAAGGCCGAACAATTTGTGGACAACCTGTCCCTGATCAGTCACCTGGCCAACGTCGGGGATACGAAAACGCTGATCATCCAGCCTTCAGCTACCACCCACCAGCAGCTAAGTGACGAAGAGCAGCTGGCTGCCGGCGTGGAGCCCAACCAGCTTCGGATCTCCCTGGGTATCGAGCACATTGAAGACATCAAGGCCGATATTCAGCAAGCCTTCGACGCGATCAAGTAAGCAGGCCGCGCAATAGGCAAGGATGGACTTTTGCTTCCCGGGAAAACCGCAGGAAACGGAAGTCCATCTTTTTTTGCTTCCCGCTGACACCCGCCGCTTATTTCAGCCTGCCTTCAAGGCGCTCAGTCCCGGATTTCCGCCTCCACCTGCTCCCCGTTTTCATGACCGTGTAGAATGGGCAGCAATTCCTTGATCCGGTAAACGGTCCCGTTATACCGGTTGGCCAGCATAATGATCACGAACTCGTCCTTCGGGCTGAACCAGAACAGCGAACTATAGCCTTTCCACCAACCGTTGTGGTAAATGTATTCTGGCTCGTTGTCTTCCTCCAGGTACATCCTGAAACCGTATCCGTAGTTCTTCACACCCGGACGCTCAAAGCTGCGCGGAGTGAAGGCTTCCCGGAGGGTTTCCTTTTTCAGCAGGCATTCCGAGTTCAGGGCCTTGTACCAGATAAAGAGGTCGTTGACGGTGGAATAAATGCCTTTATCCCCCACCACCATATCGAAGAAATCGCGCGGAACCGCGCGTCCCTTGTCGTGTCCGGTGGTCATGTTTACGTTCAGGGAATCGGGTGAATCGGTGATTGCCCAGGTATCTTTCATCCCCAAAGGATCGAAGATCGCCATTTTCAGATACCCTCCGTACGACAGGCCGGTTATCTTTTCAATGATCGAAGCCAAAACCACGTAGTTCGTATTGTTGTAGGCAAAGCGCCGGTCCGGCGGACCGTAGGGTTTTACGGTGGGCTTGGCAATCTCAAACCAGTGCATGATCCGGGCATTGTCCGGGAGCGCGTCCACCCGCCCCAAGCTGTCGTCGAACGCGTACATGTAATTGGGCAGGCCGCTCCGGTGTGTAAGCATATCCCGAATGCTGACCCCGGGGTATGGGAAATCAGGGAAGTATTGCTGCACGGTATCGGTCAGCTTCAGGTGCCCGTGTTCCTTCAGCATCAGAATGGCCACCGCGGTAAAAGTCTTGGAGAGCGATGCGAGCTGGAAACGGGAATCGCGCGTCAGCGCATCCTTTTTGCGGATATCCCCGTATCCAAAGGAGTTTTCATAAATCGTTACCCCCTCCTGGGCGATCAGCACATTGCCGTTGAACCCTTCCCTGCGCTTGATCCGGAAGATGGAATCGATCTTTGCCGCCTTTTCGTCGGCCCGGATTCTGTTCCGGATCCGTTCTTCTTTCCGGTCGCTCAAATCCAGCTCCTTCTCAATACAGCTCTTGCTGGCCTGATAACTGCCCGGGTCCCCCGGATTCTTGCTTCCACAACCAATAAATAGAAAAGCGCCCGCCGATAGAAGCAGGTAAGGTACGATGGGTAATTTCATTAGCGATTCAATAACCGTTGAACGTACTTCCCGATTACGTCAAACTCCAGGTTAACGACCTGGCCCGTCTTCAGGACCGAAAAATTCGTGTGTGCATAGGTATATGGAATGACTGCGACCGAGAAGCGATCTTCCAGCGAATCCACCACGGTGAGACTTACTCCATTGACGCAAATGGATCCCTTTTCAACCGTCAGGTTTCCGCTGGACGGCGAGTAACGGAACAGAAAAAGATGGCTCCCGTTCTGCTCCTCAATCCGGATGCATTCGCCCGTCTGGTCCACATGTCCCTGAACGAAGTGACCATCCAGCCGGCCGTTAACCAGCAGGGAGCGTTCCAGGTTCACCAGATCGCCCTCCTTCAGCAAACCGATGTTACTCCGTTGCAGGGTTTCTGCAATGGCGGTCACCTTGTATGTATTGGCGTGGGTCTCCACCACGGTCAGACACACGCCGTTGTGCGAAAGACTCTGATCGACTTTGAGCTCCGGAGCGAGCTCCGATTCCAAGGTCAGATGTAAATTGCTCCCTTCCCGTTCCAGGGACCTTACCCTACCCATTGACTCTATAATTCCAGTAAACATGCTTTTTTTCCGGTTAAAATTTGCGGTTTTTATACCAGGACCGGTTCATTTCAGGCCTGACAAAATGACATTTATTGTTTTTTATATTCCTCTCAATCAGCTTATTAGCTACCAAACCCGAAACTATCAGTTCATCATCTGTGCTATCGCCTTCCACGCCCCCCGCCAGGCGTTCCGCGCTCCCTTTCGCGCCGGCGACCAGCGAGGGGAGAAAATGGGTTCCGACAAAATGCGTGTCGAAATTCCCCGAAATGAAATCGGGATGGCGCATGACAAACTCACCGAAGTCCAGGGTGGTTTCCGCCCCCACGATCCGGTATTCCCGGATCGCCCTGCGCATCCGTGCGATGGCTTCCTCCCTGCTTGCCGCATGGACGATGAGTTTGGAGATCAGCGGATCATAAAAAATAGGAATTTCCATCCCTTGCTGATAACCATCGTCCACCCGCACGCCGGGCCCCTGGGGCAGACTGTAACCGCGCAATGTCCCGGTATCGGGCAGAAAGTTATTGCGGGGATCTTCGGCATACACCCGCAGCTCGATGGAATGTCCCCGGATACGTAAGTCTTCCTGCTTGAAAGACAGGGGTTCTCCCCGTGCGATCTTCAACTGTTCCTTGACCAGGTCCACACCGGTGATCATTTCGGTAACCGGATGCTCCACCTGCAGGCGGGTATTCATTTCCAGAAAATAAAAACGGTGGTTTTCGTCAAAGATGAATTCGACCGTGCCCGCTCCCAGGTACCCGCAGGCCTTGCATAACGCGATCGCGCAGCGGCCCATTTTTTCCCGTATTTCCGGGGAAATCACCGGTGAAGGGGCTTCCTCAATGACTTTCTGATGTCTCCGCTGCACCGAGCAATCCCGTTCAAACAGATGAACCACGTTGCCGTGCGAGTCCGCAAGAACCTGGATCTCCACGTGACGTGGTGCGCTCACGTACTTCTCCAAGAACACGGAACCGTCGCCGAATGAAGAGGATGCCTCATTGATAGCCAGCTGCATCTGATCTTCAAGTTCGTCCATCACTTCAACTATGCGCATCCCTTTGCCGCCACCTCCCGCCGCGGCCTTTATCATCAGGGGAAAACCGATTTCATCGGCAACCTGCTTCGCTTCCTCCAATCGGTTGATTGCAGTCAGGGTACCGGGAACCAGGGGGACCCCGAATTTCCGCGCGGCTTCCTTTGCCTGGAGTTTGTTCCCCATCATCTCAATCGCCTCGGCCGGCGGACCCACAAACAGCAATCCGGCCTCCTTTATCCGTCTTGCAAAATCCGCGTTTTCGGATAAAAAGCCGTACCCGGGATGAACCGCATCCGCGTCTGTCTCAAGGCAAGCTTCCACGATCTTTTCAATGGAAAGATAAGACGCCCCGGGGGACGACTGGCCAATGCAGACGGCTTCGTCGGCAAACTGGACATGGGGGGCTCGCCGGTCGGCTTCCGAGTAAACAGCCACCGTCCCGATTCCCATTTCCTTTGCTGACCGCATGATCCGCAATGCAATTTCTCCACGGTTTGCTATTAAAAGTTTGTTCATTGGGTTATTTTTGCGGTTCAGCAAATTTTTGCTGCTAAAATTACTATTTTTCCCCGTATGCCAGTAAAAACGCTTTCATTCCTGCTTCTGTTGTCCATCGCCCATTTGCTGTCGGGTTACGCGCGGCCTTCACAGGGGCAACCGGCTTCACAGCAAGCCAACGCGGAACTTCAGCAGCTGATGAACCGCCGGGCGGACCTGTTGCAGCAATGGCGCCGCTTCAACCTGGAAGAAAATGCGCTGTTTGGCGGAAAAAGCAAGAAAGATCTTCGAAACATCGTAGAAACCCAGCAGAAGATCATTCAGCTGGATAACCAGATATTGAATTTCGGCAAACTGGAAAGTTACGAAAAACAGAAAACCGAAAAACAGGAGAACCTGCAGCTCCACCGCGCGCTTTATAGCCGCATCGATACCCTGGAGAAGGCGTTGGTCCGACAGCAGGAGCAACTGGCCGCGGCCGAAAAACGGGAACTCACCGCCCGGACCGCGATCGGCCGGCAGCAGGCCAGGAACAGAGGCCTTGCCATTGCCCTGGTGCTGGTTACCGGTATCTTACTAGTGAGCCTGTTCTATAATCCGGTCAGAAAAAAACGGAAATCCTAGCCCCGTCAGTCTCCTGTTTCCGCATTCAGGGGAGCGGTGCGGCGTAGGGCCTTTTTGCGCGACTGCGCGGATTTATCCCGAAGACGTTTCTCTTTGGATGCCCGGCTGGGCTTGGTGGCTTTGCGGGGTTTTACCGGGGTGAGGGCGGCACGGATCATGCGGAGCATTTTTTCCACTGCGTCTTCCTTGTTCAGGAATTGGCTACGCCCGGCTTCACTGCTTACCTGTAATACGCCGTCGCGGTTGATCCGGCCGGTAAGTTTTTCAAGCAGCAACTCCTTTTCCCCGGGATCGAAACAGGCCGAGCCGGGAATGTCCAGGTACGCTTCGGCACGGGTAGCTACCTTATTCACGTGCTGACCGCCTTTTCCCGAACTCCGGGTGGTTTTAAAATAAATCTCCCGGACAAGTTCTGCTTCGTTTATCGAGGGTTTCATTAGGATTTTTGCAAATATACCCTTTATTTCGCAGGAAAAACCATGCCAGCTCCCTTCATTATAGCAATAGACGGCTACTCTTCCTGCGGGAAAAGCACCCTCGCCAGGGAAGTTGCCCGCGAGCTGGGATTTACCTACGTGGATTCGGGCGCCATGTACCGGGCGGCCACCTTTTATTTTCTGGAAAAAAATATCGATCTTGAAGACAGTAAAGCCATCGGACAGGCCTTGGATGAGATGCTCATTGAACTGGAATCCGGCGAGGGGGACACCTTGGTGCGTCTGAATGGGCGGGACATCAGCGAAGCCATCCGGCAGATGCCGGTTTCCAATCTGGTAAGTAAAGTGAGCGCAATCCCGCAGGTCCGCCGGAAGATGGTGGGATTACAGCGAAAAATAGGAGAAATGGGAAACATTGTAATGGACGGCCGGGATATCGGCACCGCGGTATTCCCGGAGGCGACTTTGAAGATATTCATGACGGCGCACCCAAGGATCCGCGCCCGGCGGCGCTACGACGAGTTGCTTGCGCGGGGGCAGGAGGTCAGCCTGGAAGAGGTTTACCGGAACCTGATCAAACGGGATTACGAAGACACTACCCGCCTGCAGAATCCGCTGGTTAAAGCGGACGACGCCTGGGAGCTGGACAATTCCCACATGACCCGCCGCGAACAATTGGCCTGGGTACTGGAAAAAGTCAACGCAATCCGAAACGGTTCAACGATCTGAAATCCGTGTTCTCTATTCGCCAGCTATACAAGACCACCCTCCTTTCGGTCCGGGAATTCCGGAACAGCAACCCGCTCCAACTGGCTTCCTCGACGGCCTTTTTCACCTTGTTCGCCTTACCACCCATTCTGATCATCCTCATCAGCGTGCTGGGGATCGTGGTCAAACCCGATATGCTGCGGGGGGAACTCTTCAATAAACTGGCTGCCGTGCTGGGCGACAAAAGCACCGAGACGGTAAATATGATCTTCCGGAACTTTCGATCCATGGCGGGCAATCCGCTGAAATCCATGCTGGGCTTTCTTTTTCTCGTCTTCGTGGCCACCACGCTCATGAGCCTGATCAAACGCTCCATTAATCAGCTGTGGCATCTGAAGGTCCGCGACGGGGTAACCCTGCGCTCGGTCCTGGCGGGCAGGGGACTTTCCTTCCTGGTGGTCCTGATCAGCGGGATCCTGTTTCTGCTCTCCTTGCTCTCGGACACCTTTCTGGCCTTTCTCGGCTCGCAGCTGAACTACGTTTTACCCGGAAAAGATGTGTTTTTGATCAAGTCCATCAATTTCCTCTTCTCGGTACTGAGTATTACCTGCTGGTTCGGAATCATTTTCAAATTGCTTCCCAATGCTCGCATTGGCTGGAAACCGGCCTTTGTGGGAGGATTCTGCACCTCCCTCCTTTTCAGTCTTGGAAAATTCATTCTCGGGCGGGTGCTGATCCGGAGTGAAATAGGCTCCGTCTTCGGAACTTCCGCCAGCGTGGTCCTGTTGCTCCTTTTCGTCTTTTATTCCTCGCTGATTTTCTACTACGGTGCGGTTTTTACCAAGAATTACGCGGCATCCATCGGACAGCCCGTCAGACCGGCCCGCCATTCGGTCAAGTTCAAGATCATGGAACTGGAAGAAAACAAACCCTAAGTCTTTAGTATTTGATAGTTAGTACATTTATTTCTACCTTTGCGTCCCCCGCAAAAGCGGAGGAAAAGGAGATAACATATTGACAACAAAAAAAGAACAGGAAGAATTAAACGAACAAACGCAAGCAGGTCCGGAAGCCGCCTCAGGAGAGGAGCAGGCAAACCAGACCGCTGCCACCCCGGAAACCCCGGAAGCTGAAGCAGAAGAGGCGGAGGCTGAAGAGGCTCCGGAAGAAGAGGCGCCCGTAGCGGAAACGCAGGAAACCGAGCCTGCCGCTGAAGCGGAAGCTGAGGCTGAAGCAGCCCCTGCCGACAGCCCGGCAGAACCGGCCCAGGCCGAAGCGCCCGCGCCGGCTGCGAAGAAAGAAACCGAGGCCGACATCCTCAACTTCGCAACTCCCACCGAGGAGTTTGACTGGGACGCGGACGAGAAAGGTTTTTCAGGCTATTCCAAGGAAGAACGTGAGAAACTGGAAAGCATCTATTCCGAAACCCTGCGTCCCATCAGCAAAAACGAAATCGTGTCCGGCCGCGTGGTAAGCGTGACCGCAAAGGACGTTGTGCTGAACGTAGGTTTCAAATCCGACGGACTGGTTCCGCTTTCCGAATTCCGGGACATGCCCGATCTGAAGCCTGGTGACGAAGTAGACGTTTACGTCGAAAATCAGGAAGACAAGAACGGACAGCTGGTTCTTTCCCGCAAACGCGCGAAGACCCAGAAATCCTGGGAGCGCATCAATCAGGCGCTTGATACCGACGAGGTGATCAACGGTTTCGTTAAAAGCCGTACCAAAGGCGGTCTGATTGTGGATATCGAAGGGGTGGAAGCATTCCTTCCTGGTTCGCAGATTGATATTAAACCGATCCGCGACTACGATCAATACGTAGGCAAGGATATGGAATTCAAGGTGGTGAAAATCAACCACGAATTCAAAAACGTGGTGGTTTCCCACAAAGCGCTCATCGAGGACGACCTGGAAAGCCAGAAAATGGAAATTATTTCCAAACTGGAAAAAGGCCAGGTACTCGAGGGTACGGTGAAGAACATCACGCCGTTCGGCGTATTTATCGACCTGGGCGGTGTGGACGGACTTCTCCACATTACCGATATTTCCTGGGGACGCATTGAGCATCCGGAAGAAGTACTGCAACTGGATGAGAAGATCAACGTGGTGGTACTTGACTTTGACGAC
>Ga0207873_1003986_pt1 | contig 10167 bp, 8 predicted proteins | sample BGWIniCompost_FD_187373 | JGI IMG/M metagenome (GOLD analysis project Ga0207873, IMG submission 187373) | Cellulose adapted compost microbial communities from Newby Island Compost Facility, Milpitas, CA, USA - BGW Initial Compost (SPAdes)... ... | reverse complement strand
GAAGCAGCTCACGGTGCACCTGCAGGCCCCGCTCGCGGCGATTCCGCCGGCGCTCGGCGACTGGAAGCTCGCGCTCAACAACGGCGGGACCGAGCTCGAATTCACGTTCGACGCGAGCGAGGAGCACATGACGGTCCCCGCGCTGCTGCGCCGCATCGTCGACCTCGGCATCGAGTTCAAGGACCTCAACACGCGGCAGAGCACGCTCGAGGAGATCTTCGTCAATCTGGTGAGCGAATCGCGATGAGCACGGCTGTCGAGCGCAGCGGTGCGCGCCGCGGGACGATCGGCTTCAACGGCCGCGGCGTGCTGGCGATCTACCGATTCGAGATGGCGCGCTTCCGGCGCACGCTCTGGCAGAGCCTCGCCACCCCCGTCATCACGACGGCGCTCTATTTCGTCGTGTTCGGCTCCGCGATCGGCTCGCGCATGGGCACGATCGACGGGGTCGCCTACGGCGCTTTCATCGTGCCCGGACTCATCATGCTCTCGGTCCTCACCGAGAGCCTGAGCAACGCCTCCTTCGGCATCCATTTGCCGAAGTTCACCGGCACCATCTACGAAGTGCTCTCGGCGCCGATCTCGGCGTTCGAGATGGTGCTCGCGTACGTTGGCGCGGCCGCCACGAAATCGGTCATCCTCGGGCTGGTGATCCTGGCGACCGCGAGCCTGTTCGTGCCGGTGCACGTGCTGCATCCGCTGTGGATGGTCGCGTATCTGCTGCTCGTCGCCGCGGCGTTCAGCCTCGCCGGCTTCATCATCGGGGTGTGGGCGAAGGGCTTCGAGGAGCTGCAGTTCGTGCCCATGCTCGTCGTCACGCCCCTCACCTTCCTCGGCGGCGCGTTCTATTCGATCGAGATGCTCCCCGAACCCTGGCACACGGTCAGCCTGTTCAACCCGATCGTTTATATCGTGAGCGGCTTTCGCTGGAGCTTCTACGGCACCGGCGACGTCGGCGTCGGCGCGAGCCTCGCGGCGTTGCTGGTCTTCTTCCTGGTCGCGCTCGCGCTGGTCTGGTGGATTTTCCGCACCGGCTACCGGTTGAAGAGCTGAGTCGGGCGCCGCGGAACGGGCGCGTGAGTGGCTCGCGGCCTCGGGGCTCGCACTTGGCCGCTTCGATTACGAAGCACTAGCGCATCACCGCGCCTCGGTCGGACGGAAAACCAGGAAATACTGATTCGGCAGGAAATCGTGCTCCTCGGCGAGCGCGTAGCCCGCGGTCTCGAGCTCCCGAACGACTTGCTTCGGCTCGATGCGCGTGGCCCGCGGCGGTCCGAGCGGCGAATCGAGACGAAAATCGATGATCGCGAGCCGCCCGGCGGGCGCGAGCGAGCCGCGCAGCTTCCGGAAGTATGCCTCCCGGTCCTCGATGTGGTGATACGTGTCGACCAGCAGAACGAGGTCGACCTTCTCGGGCAGCCGCGCATCGTCCGGCGTGCCCTGGACGACGGCGAGGTTCTGCAGCTCTTCGCGCTTCGCCCGTTCGGCGAGGTAACGCACCATGTCGGCCTCCACGTCGACGGCAAGGACGCGCCCCTTGGGCACCGCTCTGGCGAGACGTACCGCGAAGTAGCCGGTGCCGGCACCGATGTCCGCGACCACGGTATCGGGCGCGAGCGCAAGCGCGCGAATCACCTCCTGCGGCTTCTGCCACGCGTCGCGCGCCGGATCATCGAAGACCCGTGCCCAGCGCTCGGCATCGCGGAAGTGATGCTGGTGCGTGTGGGGAGACTGCGCGCACGCGGCGGCCGCAGCGAACCACATCGCGCACACGAACAGGAACAGGTACGGGGAACGCAGCGAGGGGTTTCTCATGCGTTCGATTATATGAGCGCCGGATGCGCGCGGTCGACGTACACGACGCCTGTGCAAGTGCGAGTTTGCACCTCGGCGTACCACGCCGTGGGCAGCGCTCAACCGCGGCCGTCACGGGCGCCGATGCCGATGAAGATGCCCGTCCGCAGCGATCGCCGGCTGTCCGGGCTTCCCATGCGCCGTGCAGGTAATTGCGCTCCCTGTGTAGCCTCGCCGTCTTCCGCCTGAGGTTCTTACGCCGCGCGCTACGCGGAACTACCCCGATTCCCAAACGGCCTGCGCGAGCACTCGCGCCGGCGCGACCGGCCGGTGCACGCAGTCTTCCTTGACCGTAGAGCGCTCCCGCTGTTATTTTACCAGTTGGTTAAATACAGAGCCGCCATGCCGACCGACCGCCTCAGCACCACGTTCGCCGCGCTCGCCGACCCCACGCGCCGCGCGATTCTTGCGCGCCTCGCGCAAGGTGAAGCAACCGTGACCGAGCTCGCCGAGCCCTTCGATATCAGTCTCCCGGCCGTGACCAAGCACCTGAAAGTGTTGGAGCATGCCGGGTTGATCGTGCGCGGGCGTGAAGCGCAGTGGCGGCCCTGCCGGCTCGAGGCGCGCCCGCTGCGCGAGGTCGCCGACTGGCTCGAGCACTACCGGCAGTTCTTCGAGCAGAGCTTCGACCGCCTCGATGTGTATCTGCAGGAGCTGCAGGGCAGACGGCCGAAACGCCGCCGACAGAAGTCGCGCTGAGCAGGACGACCAACCGGAGCGAAACGCATGACCGCAAACGCGCGCATCGTGGAGAAGTACATGGACGGCTTTTGCCGCAGCGATCACGCGGCGATCCTCGCCTGCCTGACGGACGACGTCGAATGGGAGATGCCGGGATTCTTTCACCTGCGCGGCAAGGCGGCGTTCGATGCCGAGATAGAGAACGACGCGTTCGTCGGCCGCCCGGACATCGCCGTGACACGTCTGATCGAAGAGCGCGATGTCGTGGTCGCCGAGGGACGCGTACGCGTGCGGCGCAAAGCGGGCGCCATGCTGCATGCGGTGTTCTGCGACGTGTTCACCTTCGAGAACGGCAGGATCAAGCGGCTCGTCCCGTATCAGATGGAAGTCCCGCCCGATTGGCCGAGCCGAAGCCACGCACCCGCGGAAACGGCGTGATCGCCGCGCGACTGCAAACGCATCACACAGGAGGTCTGCACATGAAAGACATGAGCCAAGCCACCCTCGTCGGCGACCGCGAGCTCGCCATCTCGCGCCTGCTCGATGCGCCGCGCGAGCTCGTATGGAGCGTCTGGACCGATCCCGCGCACATCGGCGAGTGGTGGGGTCCGAACGGATTTCGCACGACTACGGAGATCATGGAGCTGCGCCCGGGCGGTCAGTGGCGCTTCGTGATGCACGGTCCCGACGGCCGCGACTACAGGAACCGGATCGTCTATCTCGAGGTTGTCCGGCCCGAGCGACTCGTCTACGAGCACGCCGGCGAGGACGGCGACGAACCGGTGAACTTTCGCGTCACGGTGACGTTCGCCGAGGAAGCCGGAAAGACCCGGCTCACGATGCGTATGGTCTTCCCCTCCCCCGATGAGCGCACGCGCGTCGTCGAGGAGTACGGGGCCGCAGACGGATTGACCCAGACGATTGGGCGTCTCGAAGAGTACCTGCGGCGCCGGTAGGCTTGGTCCCGCGGCGGCTCCGATCCTGCCGTGTACCGCTCGATCCGCAGGCCGCTTCCGGACCGAGAACCGGCGGTCCAGACCCACAGTGTCTGCGGCCCGGCTGTCGACCCGGGCCGAAGCGCTGCGTCCTTGCTCCCTCCTCCGGGACCCCGGGGTGGGGCGAAAGACTCGCCCCTCCCACCCCGGTAACTTCCCCATTCACCAAACCAGTTCTGCTTGGGGCCCCGTTCGGCTCGTTAATCAACTCCCAATACGGCATTGCGTGATCGGGTACGGTTCTTGCAGTTACTTTCTTAAAAAGGAAAGTGGCCGTTCTGGCCCGTTCTGGTTCCTAGGGGTGCGTTTCCATTGATGCCGGCCGCGGCCGGCACCGCGCATGCGCCACGAACGCGCAGAGGCGTGCTCGCGCCTGCGCGACCGGAAACATCTAGATCGCAGCGAGCCCGAGCACCTCGGTCGCTTCATTCGGTTTCGCCGCCGACGGCTCAAGGTGCACGGGCACCGCAGCGCTGCACTCGAGTGCGTGCTCTCGCGCACCGCGCCGCGGAACGGACTTCGCTACTTCGAAGCCGTGCCGTCGGAAGAGGACGCGAGGATGTACGGCATCGGCGTCGGCGTCGCGATTTGAGGAGAGTGCCATGAAAACGATGATTCGCATGATGCTCGCAAGCGGCGTGCTCGCGCTCGCCCTGCCGGGGGCCGAGGCCGGCGCCGAGGTGGTCGTGATCGTCAATCCGGCGAACAGCATCAAGCGCCTCGACCTGGAGGCGGCCAAGCGCATCTACCTCGGCAAGGACAAGACCTTCCCGAACGGCGAGCCCGCGACCCCGGGCGACCAGCCCGAGGGCAGCCGCACGCGCGCGGAGTTCTACCGCAAGGTGGTGGAGAAGTCCGAGGCGCAGGTGAAGGCGTACTGGGCGCAGCTCATCTTCACGGGCAAGGACACGCCCCCCGAGGTGATCGGCGGCGATACGGCGATGCGCCGCTGGGTGGCGCAACGCAAGGACGCCATCGGTTACATCGACGGCGACGCTGTCGACGACAGCGTCAAGGTCGTCGCGCGGCTGCCCTAGCCTCGCCCCAATCCGCGTGCCGGCGAAGACAAGGACCTAATTCCGCGTGCCGGCGAAGACAAGGACCTAATAGGGAGGTCACCCGCATGCGATGGCTCATCGATCTACGGATCAAGCACAAGATCGCGCTCATCGGCGTCACCGCGATCACCGGCTTCGCTCTCTATTTCGCGTTCAATCTGTTCGTCACCCGCGCGAACGCGGAACGGCTCGAGCAGATCCGCGCAGTGCACTTTCCGGTGCTCGAGCTCACCAACACCAATCTGGTGCTGCTCGACCGGATCAAGCAGACGCTGAACCAGGCCGCGAGCGCGGCGGAAACCGAGCTGCTCGACGACGCCGACCGGCACGTAGCGGCCATGAGCCGGAATTTCGGCCGCATCGCTGCGCTCGACGCCGGCGCCGAGCGCCACATGAGCCGGGCGCGGGAGCTCCTCGACGCCTACTACGGCCACGCCCGGCCGCTCACGCAGGAAATGATGAAGAGTCGGCTTCCGGCCGACATTGCCGCATCGGCCGAAGCGATGCAGGCGGCGCTCGCGTCGCTCGAAAGCGCGCTGCAGAACTTCCGCACCCAGCGCTACGCCCTGTTCACGACCGCGGTCGACGAGGCCAAGCTGTCGGCCTCGCAGGCCATCGGTCTCGGCTCGGTGATCGGCGTGCTCATGCTCGCGATCATCGCCGGACTGAGCTATCTCGTCACCACTCTGGTGGCGGACGGCGTCATGGCGATGCTCGCCTCACTGAGGGAGATCGCCGCCGGCGGCGGTGACCTCACGCGCCGGCTCGCGAGCCGCAGCGCCGACGAGTTCGGGGAGCTCACGTTCTCGTTCAACCGCTTCCTCGATCGACTGCAGCGGATCATCGGCGAAGTCCTCGGCGCCGCGCGCGTCATCGCCGACAAGGCGCGCGAGATTGCGCGCAGCAACGAGGATCTCTCCATGCGGACCGAGACGCAGGCGAGCTCGCTCGAAGAGACCGCGGCGAGCATGGAGGAGATGACGAGCACCGTCAAAGAGAACGCGGACAATACGCGCCGCGCGGCGGAGATGGCGGACTCGACCCAGGCACTCGCCCAGGCGGGCGGGCGCAACATGGACCGGATCGCCGCCGCCATGGCCGAAATCAGCGCGAGCAGCCGCAAGATCGCCGAGATCACGAGCGTGATCGACACGATCGCGTTCCAAACGAACCTCCTCGCCCTGAACGCCGCCGTCGAGGCGGCGCACGCCGGCGACCAGGGTCACGGTTTCGCGGTCGTCGCGAGCGAGGTGCGCAGCCTCGCACAGCGCGCCGCCGCCTCCGCGAAGGAGATCAAAGCCCTCATCGCCGACAGCACCGCGAAGGTGCAGCAAGGCACGGAGCTCGTGACCCACTCGATGTCGAGCTTCGAGGAGATCATGCGCGGCGCCCAGCGCATGGCCGAGATCGTCGGTGAAATCGCCGCCTCGAGTCAGGAGCAGGTAAGCGGCATCGAGCAGGTGAACCGCGCCGTGGTCGAGATAGACCGCGCCACCCAGGAGAACGCCGAGCTCGTGTGCCGCGTCGCCGAGGCGAGCAAGTCGATGGAAGATCAGGCGCAACACCTCTACCGGCTGCTGCGTGCGTTCAAGATCGAGCGCGATTCGGCCCCCGATCTTTCCATCGAAAGCGCTTCGGCCCCTGACCCGTCCCTTGCGGCCGAAAAAGCGGCGCCGAGCGGCGCAACGCAGCCGGCGCTACGCGCCGCGTCCTGACCCCTCTGCGACCTACGTCGCGCCGTGTAACGGCGGGCGTACCCCTGACGCCGCCCCTCCGGCCCCTGTACCCATCGAACGTCTCTGCGTCCGGCAGGCGTGCGCCGGACTCGATGACGCACCCGACGCACCGCCGCATCGTCGGCAGGCGCTGGCCACGCCACACTTCGCCGCCGCAGCGGCCTCGCCACGCCGAAGCGTTCTAGCGCTCGCCAGCGGATAGGCGTTCGGTTTCCGGGGACGTGCGGCGAGAAGCGATGCGATCCCCTGGCCGAAACGCGTGTCCAGAGTAACCAAATCGTGGGACGCGGGCCGCGCTTCCGGCGAATGGCAGGCTCGCGCGAACAGCGCTGCGATGCAGCGCACGCAACTCCTTTTCGTGAAGCGTCGCCAAACGGCGACAAAGGGATTTCACCTAGTCGATGTTGTGCCGCCTCGAATGGCCGCTTAAGGTATTTTCCGCCGAGCAGCTACAGTGCTCGGCTCATCCTCTGATGCGATTCCCCAGGGAAGGCTCGATGCTTTCGCGTCCGCAGCTTGGCGGCCTCCGTGCGCCCGAGGTTGCCGTAAGACGACTCGCTCGAGCGTTCGGTGAAAGCGGAGGAACGTTCCCATGACCACTACGCGCGAAGCCGTCCGAACCTCAGCCCGCCATTCTTCGACGACCACATCCTCGCGCCGGCGGCGGCTTCGGGATCGGGACGACTGGCTCGATGCCCGCGAACTCCTCGAGGTCGTGCAGGCGGTCCGCGACGGAGATTTCTCCGCACGCCTGCCCCGCCGCTGGCCGGGTGCCGCCGGCAAGTTCGCCGACGCGTTCAACGAAATCGTCCGCGCCAACAGCCGCCTTGCCGCGGAGATAGAGCGAGTCGGCCGCGCGGTCGGCAGGCACGGCAGCACGCGGGAACGCGTGCGCGGCGAAGAGCAGCCGGGCGCCTGGGGACGCATCGCGACCTCGGTCAACGGCTTGATCGAGGACCTGTTGTGGCCGACCACGGCGGTCACGCGCAGCATCGCCGCGGTGGCAAAGGGCGATCTGTCGTGCACGGTGCCGCTCGAATCGGACGGACGCGCGCTCGAGGGCGAGTTCCTGCGCGCCGCCAAAATCGTGAACACCATGATCGAGCAGCTGCGCGTATTCACGTCCGAGGTCACGCGCGTCGCGCGCGAGGTCGGCGCGGAAGGCAAGCTCGGCGGCCAGGCGGCCGTAAAGGATGTGTCCGGCGTATGGAAAGACCTCACCGACAACGTCAACTCGATGGCCGCCAACCTGACGGGTCAGGTGCGCAACATCGCCGAGGTCACGATTGCCGTCGCCAACGGCGACCTGTCGCGCAAGATCACGGTCGATTCGCGCGGCGAGATCCTGCAGCTCAAGGACGCGATCAACTCCATGGTCGATCAGCTGCGCTCGTTCGCTTCCGAAGTGACGCGCGTCGCGCGCGAGGTCGGCACCGAGGGCAAGCTCGGCGGGCAGGCCAATGTCCCGGGTGCGGCGGGGATTTGGAAAGACTTGACGGATAACGTCAACTCGATGGCCGGAAACCTCACGGCGCAGGTGCGCAACATCGCCGAAGTGGCGACCGCGATCGCGCGCGGGGATCTCTCGCGCAAGATCACGGTCGACGTGAAGGGCGAGATCCTCGAGCTCAAGAACACCATCAACACCATGGTGGACCAGCTGAGCAGCCTCGCCGCCGAAGTGACGCGCGTTGCGCGCGAGGTCGGCACCGAGGGCAAACTCGGCGGCCAAGCGCAGGTACCCGGTGTTGCCGGCACCTGGAAGGATCTCACCGACAACGTCAACTCCATGGCCGGGAATCTGACCGCTCAGGTGCGCAACATCGCCGAAGTCACCACGGCCGTGGCCCGCGGCGATCTCTCGCGCAAGATTACGGTCGACGTGAAGGGCGAAATCCTCGCGCTCAAGAACACCATCAACACGATGGTGGACCAGCTGAACGGGTTCGCTTCGGAGGTCACGCGCGTCGCGCGCGAGGTCGGCACCGAGGGCAAACTCGGCGGGCAGGCCGAAGTTCCGGGCGTCGCCGGCACGTGGAAGAACCTCACCGACAATGTGAACTCCATGGCGCGCAACCTCACGGCGCAGGTGCGCAACATCGCCGAGGTCGCGACGGCCGTGGCGCGCGGCGATCTCTCGCGCAAGATCACGGTCGACGTGAAGGGCGAGATCCTCGCGCTCAAGAACACCATCAACACGATGGTGGATCAGCTCAACAGCTTCGCGTCCGAAGTGACCCGCGTCGCGCGCGAGGTCGGCACCGAGGGCAAGCTCGGCGGCCACGCCCAGGTGCCGGGCGCCGCCGGGACCTGGAAGGACCTCACCGACAATGTGAACTGGATGGCGGGAAACCTCACCGCGCAGGTGCGCAACATCGCCGAAGTGGCGACCGCGATCGCGCGCGGCGACCTCTCGCGCAAGATCACGGTGGACGTGCGCGGCGAGATCCTGCAGCTCAAGAACACCATCAACACCATGGTGGACCAGCTGAACGGATTTGCCGCGGAGGTCACGCGCGTCGCGCGCGAGGTCGGCACCGAGGGCAAGCTCGGCGGTCAGGCGCAGGTCCCCGGCGTCGCCGGCATCTGGAAGGACCTCACCGACAACGTCAACGTCATGGCCGCGAACCTGACGAACCAGGTGCGCGGCATCGTCAAGGTGGTGACGGCGGTCGCGCACGGCGATCTCACGCAGAAGCTCACGGTCCAGTCCCAGGGCGAGATCGCGGCGCTCGCCGACACCATCAACAGCATGATCGACACGCTCGCCACCTTCGCCGACCAGGTGACGACGGTCGCGCGCGAGGTCGGTGTCGAAGGCCGGCTCGGCGGGCAGGCCAACGTGCCGGGCGCCGCCGGCACGTGGAAGGATCTCGTCGCCAACGTCAATCTGCTCGCCGCGAATCTCACGACTCAGGTGCGGGCCATCGCCGACGTCGCGACCGCCGTGACCGAGGGCGATCTCACCCGCTACATCCAGGTGGACGCGAAGGGCGAGGTCGCCGATCTCAAGAACCACATCAACGCCATGATCGGCAACCTGCGCCAGACCACCGAGCGCAACACCGAGCAGGACTGGCTCAAGACCAATCTCGCGAAGTTCTCGCGCATGATGCAGGGCCAGCGCGACCTGTACGCGGTGGCGCGCATGCTGCTCTCGGAGCTCGCGCCGCTCGTCGACGCCCAGCAGGGCGCGATGTACGTCGCGACCGAGACCCACGGCGGCACGCGGCTGCGCAAGGTCGCCGGATTCGCCGACGCGGACGCCGACCAGCCGCACGAGTACGCGCTGGGCCAGGGGCTCATCGGCCAGTGCGCCTACGAGCGCCGGCGGATGACGATCACCGGAATTCCGGCGCACGCCGTTCGCGTCGTCGCCGATTCCATCGAGATATGGCCGCACACCGTCATGGTGCTGCCGGTGCTGTTCGAGGGCCGGGTGATGGCGGTGATCCAGCTCGCGTCGCTGCGCGAATTCACCCCGACGCACATCGCGCTGCTCGAGCAGCTCGCCGACATCATCGGCATCGTCCTCAATACGATCGCCGCCAACATGCGCACCGAGAGCCTGCTGCAGCAGTCGCAGCAGCTCGCGCGGGAGCTTCAGTCGCAGCAGCGCGAGCTGCAGCAGACGAACGAGGAGCTGGCGCAGAAGGCGCGACTGCTGGCGGCCCAGAACGCCGAGGTCGAGCGCAAGAACCGCGAGATCGAGCAGGCGCGACGCGCGCTCGAGGAGAAAGCCGCCGAGCTCGCCCTCACCTCGCGCTACAAGTCGGAGTTCCTCGCGAACATGTCGCACGAGCTGCGCACGCCGCTCAACAGCATCCTGATCCTCGGGCAGCA
>Ga0207873_1003985_pt1 | contig 10171 bp, 11 predicted proteins | sample BGWIniCompost_FD_187373 | JGI IMG/M metagenome (GOLD analysis project Ga0207873, IMG submission 187373) | Cellulose adapted compost microbial communities from Newby Island Compost Facility, Milpitas, CA, USA - BGW Initial Compost (SPAdes)... ... | reverse complement strand
CCCGCACCGGCCGCTCCTGGGTCCCTCGATTCCGCCGGGTGACGTTGGTCCCCAACGGACGGCACACCATCAGCCTCCTCGACGCCGTCGGCGACCAGGGGCCCTCGGGAGGCGAAGGTCACCTGCGGGACATCAACCGGATCATCGCCATCAACGGCGAACCCGTCGACCCGGACTCGGTCGACGTCGACGGGTGGCAGGTCACCTGGTGGGATGGCCGCTTCCAAGCTTCGGACGGAAAACGCCGGGTCACGATCGACTACGAGTACGGGGTGCCGCACCTCCGCGGCGGAGTCGACCGGATCGCCCTCCTCGAGCTCGCCGACCGGCTCCCCACCAGCCGCCTAAACCGGGCCGCCACCAGCTCGTCCGACGACCTCGGCTCCTACGGGTGGGAACCGCAGAACAACGGCCGCCCCTCCCGCATCCCCGAAGTGAACGAGTGGTGCCGTCAGGAAGACCGGAGGTTCGTCGTCGCATGAACCCGACACCCATCCGGGCTGCGATCGCTGAGGCTCTCGCTCAACGCCCCACCTTCGAAGGCGTCACCATCGAGAGATACCCTCGGCCGGCCGACTCGTCGAACAGCAAAGCCCTCATGTTCGGAGGGATCCCATCCGGCGACACCGAACTCGTCGACTTCGCCGGGTCCTCCACCGTGGAGGACTACGAGATATCGATGGCGCTGTGGTGGGGCCGGGCAGGAGGTTCCGACGACGACTTCGCCGAAGCCGAGACCAGAGCCGTCGCCATGTTCAACGACTTCAACGCCTGGCTCGACGAGATCGGCCACGGCAAACGCCTCACCCTCCCCGGTGTCGTCGTCGACGACATGGCCCTGGTCGAATGGTCGCTCGGGTTCCGCATCACCAACGTCACCGAAGCGGAGATCCAGTTCACCCTCGCCATCTCGGAGGTGATTACCTGATGCTGGATGTCCGCCTCAACGTGTCCCAACTGCGGGAATTGCAGCGGGCGCTCCGGGCCACCACCGACGGCACCCCCCGAGTAATCCAAACCGCCGCTAAAGAGGCCGCCGAGATCACCGTCAAGGCCGCCCGGGCGAACGCTGCCGGCACCCAGCTGCCCGACCGGATCGTCGCCGTCGGCACCACCCGCGCCGCCGCGATCCGCTTCTACGGGCACCGACCGAGGGGGCGGTCCCGCACCACCGACGCCTTCCTGCAGGAGTTCGGCGGTCGGGCTCCCCTGTTCGGGAACATGGACCGTTGGTACACGGTCAAGCCGAGGAAGAAGGACGGCTACATCCTCTACCCGGCGATCCGGGACACCCGCCAAGAGGTAGCAGAGGCGTTCCTCGACCGTCTCGAGGATCTCCTCGCCCGGCACTTCAACGCATGACCTGAGGTCTCCCCCGCTTGGGGGACGAAAGCACCCGCCCACCAGTCAGCGGTGGGTTCGCGCGCGAGAAGGAAAGGAGCCAGCGATGGCTGAAACCAGCTCCGGCGGCGTGATCACGATCCACCACCCCGAGTCGGGTGGGCAGACCGTGATTCCCGCCGTCGCTCTCCCCGCCTACGAGGCGAAGGGATGGAAGGAAGGGCCCCGCCCGAAGCAGCTCGAGGACGCGTGGAACGCCCGGGTGAAGGCCCGCGACGAGCGCGTCCGCGCAGAACGGGCGGCGCGCCGGAAGGCCCGCCAGGAGGCCCGCCGGGCCGCCCGGCAAGCCAGGAAGGAGGACTGAGCAATGGCTGTCCCATTCACCCCACAGGAAATCGTCGAGATCTACTGGGCCGCAGCCGGCTCCGTGGTGGATTTCGACGCCATGACCGAGACGGAGGCTCAGTCCCTCGTCCGGGTCACCGACTTCCTCCAGCAGGGCCTCCCGTCGCCGGCCGGGTCGCAGTTCGTCGACGCCGGCACCCTGGCGAGTGGGTTCCAAGCTCAGGTCGCGTCGGTGTACGGCGGCGGCTCCGGCGACTTCAACGTCATCCGTAAGCGGGACCCGCAGTCCCCCGGATCCGCTGCGGCGGACATCGCCTTTGCGTTGTTCGCCCGCCGCACCGTCGGGACGTTCGTGGTATTCCCCTACGGCGTGTCCGACACGTCCGATCCGACCGACCCGCTGCCGGAAGAGGGCGACGTGTACACGGCGTACCCGGTGGAGGTCGGCAACCGCGGTGAGCCGATCGCACGTGGGGAGCTCATGGTCGGGGTGATCTCGATCGCATTCAACGGTGTCCCCCACGAGCTGAAGCAGGTCGTCGCCGCCTGATGGACTGGGCTGAGTGGAAGGCCCGCAGGCAGAAGGCACCCGCCATCCGGCGGGTGCCTCTCTGCGCGGACGGGGAAGCGCTCGCCGAGCTGGAGGAGGCCCGCACCAGCCGCGACCCGAAGCTGCGCCGGCGGATCCCGGAGCTGGAGGAGAGGGTCGCCCAGGCCACCATCAACGTTGTTCTCCGGGCCCTGCCGGCCGACGAGTACGCCGAGCTGAAAGATCAGTACCGGCCCACCGACCCCAAAGAGGTCGAGGAGGGCCGACAGTGGACCGACGACTTCATGCCGGCGCTGGTCGCCGCCTGCCTCGTCGAACCCGCCGACATTGACCCGAAGGAGCTGTGGGAGCTTGCCTCGGCCGGGGAACGGCGCCAGCTGTTCCTCGCCGCCCACAGCCTCAACGTCCTGGTCCCAGACCTGGATTTCACAAAGCCCGGTATCGGGCTGACCCCTGGTACCGGGCGACCCTCGACTACATAGCCCCCCTCGGGATCCCCCTCCACGAATTCGAAGCGTGGCCGAGGCGGTCCCAGGAAGCCGCCATCGCTTGGCAGCTCGCCCAGGCCGACAAGTGTCCCGGCTGCGGCGGCTACCACGGCATCGACCACGACAACAATCCGGACAACTGGACGTACATCCTCGAGCCCTGCGCCATCGCCGGCGTCCGGAAGATGGGCGAGAGCCAGATCCAGGACGCCGAACGCGGCATAACGTTCGTCCGGGTCGTTAGGAAGGAACCCGAAGGGGAGCCGACATCCGACCCGTCAACCCCCCCGAAAGGATCACCATGACCCTTGACCTCGACACGCCAATCGCGGCCGTCACAGTGTCGATCACGGACCGTACAGGCCACACCTTGACGGAGAGGGTCGAGCTGACCCCTGCGGATTTCGTCCTCTCCGACATCCAGGCGGCGGCATTCTGGGAGGAAGCCGACCCTGAGACCTACGCCCGGTTCACCTCCGGCGAGATCAAGGTCGGCGACCTCGCCGGATCCGCCCTACGGGTGCGAGCGTTCCTCTACGCCATCACCCGCGCCAAGGTCGCCGACTCGCGCATCCGGTCCCAGATGCAGGTCACCGACCTGTCCATGGCGCTCCCCGAGCTGCAGAGGCTCGCCGCCGCCCTCGAGGCGATCCCCGACGACGTCGCCTCCTGACCCGCTGACCGAAGGGAGGCCCCCATGGCGATACGCCGCGGCGGTAGCCGATCGAATTCGCGGCAGATCACGATCGAGATCCTGGGCGACGACCGCCAGGTCCGCCGGACCTTCGAGGCGGCGATCCGGGCGTCCCAAGATTTCTCGACGAAAACCCAGCGCGCCCTCGACCAGGTCCAGACCCGGTCGGAGCGATTCGCCCGAGGGTTCGCCAAGGGCTTCGACACCGCCCGGTTCTCCCTCGACACCTTCGCCCGCCGCCTCGGAGAGAACGTCCGCGGCGACCTCGACGCCCTGGTCACCTGGGGCCAGCGCGCGGTGCTGGCGGTCACCGGGGTAGTCACCGCCATCGGCGGCCTCGCCCTCAAGGGCGGCATAGACCGGGCCCTCAACATCGAACAGGCCCAAGCGAAGCTGCGGGGTCTCGGCCACGACGCCGAGAACATCGCGACCATCATGCAATCGGCCCTCGAGGCCGTCGAAGGCACCGCCTTCGGCCTCGACGAGGCCGTCACGATCGCCGCCTCCTCGGTCGCCGCCGGTGTCCAACCGGGCGAGGAGCTGACCCGGGTCCTCCGCCTCGTCGCCGACGCCGCCACCATCGCCGGCGTCCCTCTCTCGGAGATGGGCCAGATCGTGAACCAGGTCATCGCCAACGGGCGAGCGATGACCCAGGAGCTGAACCGCCTTCAGGACCGAGGCATCCCGATTATCCAATGGCTCGCCGAGGAGTTCGGGGTCACCACGGAGGCCATGCGGCAGATGGTCGCCCAGGGCGTCGTCGATTCCGAGACCTACCTCCGGGCAATCGAGAACAACATCGCCGGCGCCGCCCTTGCCTCCGGCGACACCACGCGGGGCGCGTTCGCCAACATGCGCGCCGCCATGAGCCGCTTCGGCGAGGCGCTCGTCCGCGAGATCCTCCCCGTGGCCAAAGACTTCTTCGTCGCCGTCACCGAAGGGTTCGACCGGCTCACGCGCCGCATCAAACCGTTCGTGGAAGAGTTCACCCAATCGGACCTGTTCCGCACGCTCCGCCGCAACTTCGAGCGGCTCCCCGAACTGTTCGACCGGGCCGTCGACACCGTAATCAGGCTCTGGGAAGCGACCGACGGGCTCCGCACCGCCTTCGGCAACATCGTCGGCGGCGCCGCCGCCATCATCGGATTCGTCATCGATCTAAACAACCGCCTCGGTGGCCTCCCGGCGATCCTCGCCGCCATCGACATCGGCCTGAACGCCCTGTTTGCCCACCCGGTGATCGCCGGCCTCAGCCTGGTCGCCTGGGCTGTTGGTGAGATCACCCGAGAAGGCCGGGAAGCCGAGGCCGCCGTCGGCCGCCTCAAATCGGCGATCGAGGAATTCGAAACCACCGGCGACGACACCAGACTATTCGAGGAGGTGGGGAACCAGCTCGCCGACATCGTCGGCGACGCCCAACTGCTCGTCGACCTCCTCCGCGAGCTGGCGATCACCCCCGAACAGGCGGTGGGGTTCGTCCTCGGTGAGCCCGACGACATTGAGGCCGTCACCCGCGCCCTCCAGGATTACCGGGCGGAGGCGGAACGCGCATTCCAAGCCGGCGAGATCTCGTCCCACGAATTCGCCCGTCGGGTCGGCGCGGTCGGATCCGTCCTCGCCCTCACCGAGGAAGCCCTCACCACCGTCCAGGCCCGCTACAACGAAGGCGAGGCCGCCGTCAACGCCTTCCTCGAGGCCCAGCGGTCACTCGACATGGCGGCCTCGGCCGACCGGGCCCTCCGCTCCCACATCAACCTCGTCGAGGACCAAGCGGAGGCTTGGTATCGATCGGCCGACGCCGCCGAGGCGTACCGCCAGCAAGCCGACGCCCTCGACGCCGCCATCCACGAGCTCGCCACCACCTGGGGCAGCGAGCTAAACAAGGAATTCCAGAATTGGATCAACATCTTCGAACAGGCCCCCGAGCTTGAGCTGACCAAGATCCTCGGCGAGCCGATCGAACGGGACGGCGAGAAGGTCGAGAACGTCCTCGCTTCCGGCCTCGACGCCATGATCCAGAACGCCGAGACCCGCATCGACCAAGCCGAGCGGTGGCTGGAAGGCCTCCAGGTCCTCCAGGAGGCCGGCCTCACTAACCTCCTGGCGGAATTCCGGGCCCGAGGCGTGGAAGGCCTCGCCGACCTCGAGGAGGTCGTCCGGGACATCGACCAGGGCGGCGAACGGGCCCTGAAGCTCGACCAGATGCTGGAGGAGGCCCGCGACGTCGGCACTGAGATCACCGGCGAGATCGGGGTCGCCATGGCGGCCGAAGCCCTCAGCCTCTACGCCCAAGCCGAGGACATCGGCGAGGAGCTGGTCAACCGGATCGCCAAGGGAGCCTCCGGAGCCGAGGTCGACATCGACATGACCCTCGTCACGTCCGCCCGGATTCAACAGGTCGGCGCCGCCAGACAGGACGGTCGCCGAGCCGCCCCCACGTCCTCGGCCGGCGTCATTCCCCGCGCTCTCGGCGGCAGGGTCGACCCCGGCGGCACCTATCTCGTCGGCGACGGCGGCCGCACAGAAGTCCTCCAACTCGGACCCGCCCACCGAGGGTTCATCTGGCCATCGATCCCGGCGTTCGCCCAAGCCATGGCCGCCTCAACGACATCGAGCACGACCATCGACCTCAAAGTGTTCGTCGACGCCCGTGGTGCCACCGACCCGCACGCTGTCGGCCTCGCATCGCGGAGGGCTATCGCCCGGGAGCTCGAGACGTTCCAGCGGGGGATGCCGCAGCGGCGGCTCTAGAGTCGGAAGCGGCGTCCGGCGGCGCTTGAGCAACCACTTCACTACAGGAGGGACCTTGCATGTTGCCGAGAGGGAACTTGCGTATCGGTCGGGTCGGCCTCGATGTCGAGCTCAATGAACCGCAGTTCCTCGGCTACCGGGGAACCGGCGACGGCCGCCAACTGAACATCTCCGGGTACTTGCGGGCCGAAACGTTGGAGGAAACCCAGATCCTCCGCAACGAACTCATCGCCCAGATCGGCAAGCTCGTTACGATCGCCTACGACACCGACGACACCCTCAACGGCGCCGCCATCATCACCGACGCCGACATCGACATCCGCTGGACCGACGGCGCCCTCCTCGACCCCGGCTACTTCCGGTTCGAGATCACCTGCGAGTGGCTCGGGTCGTTCGCCGAACTCGAGTACCAGAGCCTCTTGTCGATGGTGTCCGCCGCTGAGGACTTCGACACCACCCCCTCGTTCTGGCATTCCCCTCCCGTCGGCGCCCGCGCCTACTCCGCCGGCGGCGCCGCCCCGTCACTCATCGAACGTCCCACCGAGGACGGGCCGATCCTCGTCGCCTACAACATTCCTCCCGGCACCCACCCGACCTGGTCTGTCGACCCCGCCGACTACTACCGCGGCGGCGTCGAACTGTGGGCCGGCGGGTACCTCCGCGCCGGCCGGGACATGCCGATGGACCCGGCCGACTGGGAGATCAACGCCAAGACGATCCGCCTCCGCCCCGCCGTCAGCTCCCCCGGAGTGTCCAACGGCCGCTTCGAGCTCGCAGTGTGGAACGGGTCCGACTGGGAGTCGTGGGTCACGTTCCGGATCAGTTGGGCCGACATGTCATTCATCCCCCGCTGGGACTACGTCACCTGCCTCCGCAACGACGCCGAAGCGGTGACCGTCCGTCTCGTCCGCGACGCCGTCGAGGATCAGTCATCCACGGCGAAGCATGAGCTGGACATCACGATCCGCCGAGGCGCCCACCTCGCCTCGTTCGTGTACAAATTCGACGGGGCCGTCCCCCAGGGCCACGGCGTCTACCGCTCCTCGGCCGCCGCCGCCACCCGCCCCGGCGGAACCGCCTCGTTCATCCGCTTCGACGACCTCATCGACGGGTCCCGCTGGTTCCTCGGCACCCCGAAGGCGTTCACGGCAGCCGAGGTGAACGGCGGCATCATCGCCAACGACGCCGACCAGGTCTTCCCCTTCTGGATCGGGGTCGCGGTCGGCGACGCCGACGGCAACGGCGAGGGCGGAGCCGCCCTCGCCCAGCAATACGTCGGCCAGGTCGCCGAATCGGTGAGGGCGGTGATGCGCTGATGCCCGTCACCGAGGCCTACATGGCGCCGGGCGACTTCCGGGTCCGTCTCAGAGTCCAGACCCCGCACCTGATGGAGACGGTGCTAGAGATGGGCCACATCGTGATCCTTCCGCAGTACCCGGGAAACCCGGCAGGGTTCACCGATGCCTCCCTCCTCGCCTCCGCCCGCTACGCCGGCGTCGTCCACGAGCCCGAATGGGCGAACGGGCGGATGACTGTCTACGGCACCGGTCTCGATTGGCACCTCGGTGAAGGCAACATCGGCCCCAGGCTGGAGTCGAATTTCACATTCGACGGCGCCGACCTGGAGGAGGCGCTGACCGGGATGCTGCCGGCGGTCCTCGAGCCGGGGAACATCCAAGCCGTCGGCTCCTACAAGGGGAAGCATGAAGACCAGACCTGCAAAGAGGCGATCACCGCCCTCATGCGGACCCTCGACGCCCACTACCGGATCAACCCCAACGGCACTGTCGACGCCGAGAAGGTCGGCACCGGTGAGATATTCGTCGAGGACCCCCGGGTCGTCGTCGTCCGGACCAACATCGGCTCCGACGCCCTCTGGACCGGCGTCCCCTCCAGGGAGTTGATTAGCCGGAGGAAGGCCCGGGATTTCGCCAACCGCGCCCTCATCGGAGCCGAAGGCGACAACCAGGGCTTCACCGCCAGCAACGCCCCCACCTACTACGGGCTCAACGGCGAGCCGATCCAGCGGACAATCCTCGACTCCGGCGCCGGCGTCGACCCGGACGGCCGGGGCGAATACGCCGCCGGCCTCCTCGAGGAACACTCGATCCTCAAGGAGGAACAGATCCGGCTCGACCAGTACGAGATCGTCCCCGTCGCCGGCGGGTCGATCATCCGCCCGGGCGACGTGGTCTACGTCTGGGATCCCCAGTCCGGGTTCTACGACACAGACAACGCACCCGTGTGGTTCCGTGGGGAATGTATCGCCCCCGCCAAGCTCCGGATCCAGGAGGTTGAGTGGCCGATCGCTGAGGGCATGGGCGTCTACTACCGGCCGTCGAAGGGGTCCGTGACGACTCAGGACTGGATCGACCTCACCCCGTATATCGACTGGGAGGCCACCGCCACCGAGGGCGAATCCTTCCTCCGGATCTTCGACTCATTCACTGTCGCCGGAGGCGCGCACCTGTGAGCTACCTGCGTTTTGCCACGAAAGCGCGGCCGCTCGTCATCCCCGACACGGTCAGCTGGTGCATCGACCCGATCTACCGACCCGACGACGATCCATGGTTCGACAGCTTCCAGGGCTTCAACGGCATCCCGGGCGGGATCGGCACCGGGGTCAACTTCCTCGCCCAGGGCTTCCAAGTCTCGGCCGGCACCTCCGTCGAGGTCATCCAGGTCCGCCTCGGCAACATCGCCGGCGTCCAGAACGGCGCGGTGTACCTCGAGATCGTCGAGGGCGACACCCCGGCCGGGCCCGTCGTGGCCACGTCCAGCAATTCGGTCCCGGTCAATTCCCTCAACGACGTATCCGGTCTCGTGGGCGGCGAGAACCTGGACGTCACCCACCCCATGTCGACGTTCACGTTCGACACGCCTCATGTCTCGTCCGGCGGCCAGCTCTACGTCGTCATGCGGATCACCGAGCCCGTCAACACCGGCGTTCCCTCCGCGCGGCTGCGGTGGGGGAACCCTTGTCCGGGAGGCGCCGCCTGGACGTACAGCTCGGACGAATGGGGGATCCTCGGGATCGGGGAATTCGAAGGCATGGGCGACTTCGAGATCCGGGTGAACCCATGACCGTCATCCGCGCGGTCGGCCGGGTCCGCCCTGCCGTCACCCCCGACGAGGGACCTCCTCCCTGGTGGTTCGTGAGCGGCCAGGGCCGCATCTCGGGCGTGGACCGAAACGGGACGCGGGTGATCTGGTTCGACCCGCCCGTTTTTCCGAAGAGCGGATTCTGGGACATTACGCCGGTCGGCTCGACGCTATGGGTGCTCTCGGGCTGGCTGACCACCTCTCAAGGCTTCTATCTGATGTCCACCGCCGGGGCATCCCTCGGGTTCGTGCCGGCGCCGGTATCCAACCTCATCGCCGTAGGGGTCGCCCGCGACGGGGCCCACATATGGGGCGTCACAGAAACCACCGTCTACAAGCTCACAACCAGCGGCTCAGTCGTGGATTCATTCTCGGCACCCGGCCCCGAAGCCCGAGGGATCTGCGCTGACCCAGACGGCGCTCACCTCTGGATCACCGACACGGACACCCGGATCGTCTACCAGATCACGACGTCGGGATCCGTGGTGCGATCCTGGCCATTCACCCCCGGCCGGTGGTTTCAAACCCTCGCCTTCGACCCGACCAACGACACGCTCCTAATCCACGGCGGCGAATCCGCCGAGCTCCACCGCCTCGACCGGAACGGGAACCTACTGGAGATCATCCAAACGAACGCCGTATTCCCAGGCTCCGGCTTCGCGCATGTACCGGCATTCGGCGCCACTGAGTAACCCCCCGACTGGCAACTAGTCGTCTGCGCCTGAAAGGAACCTCTCCTATGCGTCTCACTTGGCTCCCCGATGTTCTGAGAGACGCCGGCCTTCAAGTCGTGGAGGTGGACGGCTGGGAAACGAGGGGCAGGGATTTCAGCGAGCCGATCCGTGGGGTGATGGTGCATCACACCGCCACCCCGGCTTCGGTGTCGGGCGATTATCCGTC
>Ga0207873_1003984_pt1 | contig 10171 bp, 9 predicted proteins | sample BGWIniCompost_FD_187373 | JGI IMG/M metagenome (GOLD analysis project Ga0207873, IMG submission 187373) | Cellulose adapted compost microbial communities from Newby Island Compost Facility, Milpitas, CA, USA - BGW Initial Compost (SPAdes)... ... | reverse complement strand
CCGATCAAGAAACCGATCGCGAGGAAGACACCGAAGGTGACGATTCCGACAGCCGCGAGTACAAGACCGATCTTCTTGTCGGCCCTGCGGGTCATCTTGTAGGTCAGGGCGATCTGCTTCAGTCGCCCGGGGTTCGCAGCGTCCGCTGCAGTTTCCTTCCTCGCCATGCCACGAAGTCTACGTGGCTCCGGCGGCGGACTCAGCGGCGGGCGGACCGGGACTGCTCGAGGACCCGCTGCGCCTCCACCCGGTCCTTGGCCCGGCGGCGGTCCTCGAGCACGGAGGTCCAGGCATTGCGGCGGGCGGTGCGCTGGCCCCCGCTCATCAGCAGCGACTCCACGGCCCGCAGCGCGGTGGTGAAGGACGGTACGGCGGTGGCGCGGACAGGCGCGGCCTGCATGGTGGAGGTACCCCCTCGGTCAAGGCTCCGGGTGACGCACGGGATGCACGTGCTGTGATTCCACTGTCACTGATGGGTGTTACCAGGGCGTGACCAGGCGGTCAAACGCCCATGAAGCCCCGGTGCGCAGGCCCGGAACGCCGGCGCGGCCCCGACCGGTGCCCTCATCTGCGAGGACGGCCGGGGCCGCGCTTCTCGGCCATTACCAGCGAGTAGGATCTTGTGCGCGAATTCACACGCAGCTCGGGCCCGCGACGGTTAGATCCGCGGAAGTCCGGTTCCGGAAGGTCAGCACTGACAGTGCCGGTCCGCTCCCCGCGCCGGACGGCCCGGCCTCAGACCGCCTGAGCCGCGATGTAGCCGCCCCGCTTCTCCACGGCCATCTGGTACAGGCGCCCGGCGCGGTACGAGGAGCGCACCAGCGGGCCGGACATCACGCCGGAGAAGCCGATCTCCTCGGCCTCCTCCTTCAGCTCCACGAACTCGTGCGGCTTCACCCAGCGCTCCACCGGGTGGTGCCGGACGGAGGGGCGCAGGTACTGGGTGATGGTGACCAGCTCGCAGCCGGCGTCGTGCAGCTGCTGCAGCGCCTCGCTGACCTCCTCGCGGGTCTCGCCCATGCCGAGGATCAGGTTCGACTTGGTGACCAGGCCGTAGTCGCGGGCCTTGGTGATGACCTCGAGGGAGCGCTCGTAGCGGAAGCCGGGGCGGATGCGCTTGAAGATCCGCGGCACCGTCTCCACGTTGTGCGCGAAGACCTCGGGGCGGGAGGAGAAGACCTCCTCCAGCTGCTCGGGGACCGCGTTGAAGTCGGGGGCCAGCAGCTCGACCTTGGTGCGGCCGCCCTCGCGGTCCGCGGTCTGCTGGTGGATCTGGCGCACGGTCTCGGCGTACAGCCAGGCGCCGCCGTCCTCCAGGTCGTCGCGGGCGACACCGGTGATGGTGGCGTAGTTCAGGTCCATGGTGACCACGGACTCGCCCACCCGGCGCGGCTCGTCACGGTCGAGCGCCTGGGGCTTGCCGGTGTCGATCTGGCAGAAGTCGCAGCGCCGGGTGCACTGGTCGCCGCCGATGAGGAAGGTCGCCTCGCGGTCCTCCCAGCACTCGTAGATGTTCGGACAGCCGGCTTCCTGGCAGACCGTGTGCAGGCCCTCGCTCTTGACCAGGTTCTGCATCTTCGAGTACTCGGGGCCCATTTTCGCCCGGGTCTTGATCCACTCGGGCTTGCGCTCGATGGGGGTCTGGCTGTTGCGGACCTCCAGGCGCAGCATCTTGCGTCCGTCGGGTGCGACTGCGGACACGACCGGCTCCCTAACGATTGATTCTTCGGCGACCTTCAGGGTACGCCCGTGGATTTGAATGCCCGGGGTGAGTACCGACCCCACTGTCAACACCGGGCGGACCGTATCTATGCCGGTGTCTTCTCGATCGCCCTCGGCTTGAGTTCCGCGTTCTCCAGCACGTCCCGCAGATGCCGCTCGACCACCGGCAGAACCTCCTCGACGGTGATGTCCCGGCCCAGCTCGCTCGCGAGCGAGGCGACCCCGGCGTCCCGGATGCCGCAGGGGATGATCTTGTCGAACCACTTGTTGTCCGGGTTCACGTTCAGGGCGAATCCATGCATGGTGACGCCCTTGGCGACCCGGATGCCGATGGCCGCGATCTTGCGGTCCTCGCGGCGCTGGCCGGCGTTGGACGGGGCGTACTCCGGGCCGTTGAGGCGCGGGTCGAACTCCTCGTCGTGCAGCCGCGGGTCGAAGTCCAGGGAGAGCCCGCCGAGGGCGGGGCGCTGCTCGACCGGGTCGCCGAGGACCCAGACGCCGCTGCGGCCCTCCACCCGGGTGGTCTCCAGGCCGAACTCCGCACAGGTGCGGATCAGCGCCTCCTCCAGGCGGCGCACGTGGGCCACCACGTCCACGGGGCGGGGCAGCTTCTGGATCGGGTAGCCGACCAGCTGGCCGGGACCGTGCCAGGTGATCTTGCCGCCGCGGTCCACGTCGATGACGGGGGTGCCGTCCAGCGGGCGCTCGCTGTCCTCGGTGCGCCGGCCCGCGGTGTAGACGGGCTGGTGCTCGAGCAGCAGCACGGTGTCGGGCACCTCGTCGGCGAACCGCGCGGCGTGCACCCGGCGCTGCTCCTCCCAGGCCGCCCGATACTCCACGGCGTCGACACCGAACCCCATCCGGACGAACCGCAGCTCACTCACGGCAAGCGCCTCCCTGCAAGTCGTAAGGCACGAAACGCACCCACGCCACTGTACGTCCGCGTGACCGGACGTCCTCCGTCAGCCTCAGGAGCCAATCCTCACACGATCGGATGAATGCCTCCCGAACGCTGCGATCGGCTGCTTACTCTCCGCTACATTCGCGCCGTCCGGGGCGCCATAAGGGCTGCTCACCGGCAATACGGGCACATCAGATCCACGGCAGCACCGGATCACCATCAGTTCACGCACATCAGTTCGCCGGAAGGCAGGAGACCGCACCGCAGATGACGGAACGACCCGCGCAGCGCACCCCCAACCGTCAGCTCGCCGCGCTCATCGCAGAAGCGGGGTTCTCCAACGCGGGGCTCGCCCGTCGGGTGGACCAGCTCGGTCTGGAACACGGGCTCGACCTGAGATACGACAAGACCTCCGTCACCCGCTGGCTGCGCGGGCAGCAGCCCCGCGGCACCACCCCGGCGCTCATCGCGGAGGTGTTCACCCGCCGCCTCGGGCGCCGCCTCACCGCGCAGGACCTCGGGCTGGACTCCTGCACCCCCGTCTACGCGGGCCTGGAGTTCGCCGCCACGCCCGAGGAGGCGGTGGACATCGTCAGCGGGCTGTGGCGCAAGGACTCCGGCAGCCATGCGGAGCTGCGCAAGATCGCCTTCACCTCGGCCGGACTCGTCGTCCCCAGCCGCGACTGGCTGATCGGCCGCCCCGACGAGCGGGTGGCCCGTGCCGAGCCGCCGGTGCGGATCCCGGCCCAGGGCCGGCCGGCGACCCGCCCCTCCGCCCCGGCCGACCTCGGCTCCCGGCGCCGCCAGGCGGCCGAGCGCGCCCCCGGCCAGCGGGTCACCGGCGGCGACATCGCCGCGCTGCGCTCGGTGGGCGAGCTGTTCCGCACCCTGGACGACGCCTACGGCGGCGGGCACGCCCGGCAGGCGCTGGTGCGCTATCTGGAGCACGAGTGCGAGCCGATGCTGCGCGGCACCTACGGGGAGCAGATCGGCCGCCGCCTGTTCGCCGCCGCCGCCGACCTGACCCGTCTCGCGGGCTGGACGTCGTACGACATCGGCGCGCACGGGCTCGCCCAGCGGTACTTCGTGCAGGCGCTGCGGCTGTCCCAGGCCGCCGGGGACCGGGCCTTCGGCGCCTACGTCCTGGTCTCCATGAGCCGGCAGGCCGTCTACCTCGGGCACGGCCGGGAGGCGGTGCAGCTGGCGCGGGTGGCGCAGCAGGGCGCGGGCAGCTCCGTGCCGCCCGTGGTGCAGGCGCTGCTGCACGCCGCCGAGGCGCGCGGGCACGGGGTGCTGGGCGAGGTGCGGGCCTGCACGGCCGCGCTGGTGCGCGCCGAGCGGGCGCTGGAGAGCGCCAGGCCCGGCGACGAGGTGCCGCACTGGGCGCGGTTCTTCGACGAGGCACAGCTCGCCGACGAGTTCGGGCACTGCCACCGGGATCTGCAGCAGTTCCGGGCGGCCGCCCAGCACGCCGAGCGCTCGCTCCATCTGCGCGCGCCCGGGTACGCGCGCAGCCGCCTGTTCTGCCGGGTGGTCCTCGCCACCGCCCGCCTCGGCCTCGGCGAACTCGACCAGGCCTGCCAGCTGGCGGCCGAGGCGGCCGGCCAGGCGGCGGAGATGCGCTCGGTGCGAGCGGTGGAGTACGTGCGCGACTTCGAACGCAGGCTGGAGCCCTACAAGGACGCGGTCCCGGTCCGTACCTACCGCGACAGAGTCGCGGCCCTCGGGTGACGGCGGCTGCCGGGCCCGGGACGCGGCACAGGGAACCGGCGGGCCCCGGGAGCCCGCCCCGAGGTACGCCCGCGGGCGTACCTTGGGGCGCATGGAGATCTGGATCAATCCCGCCTGTTCCAAGTGCCGCAGCGCGCTCAGCCTGCTCGACGCGGAGGGCGCCGACTACACCGTGCGCCGATACCTCGAGGACGTGCCGAGTGAGGACGAGATCCGCGAGGTGCTCCGGCGGCTGAAGCTGGAGCCGTGGGACATCACACGCACCCAGGAGGCCGCGGCCAAGGAGCTGGGGCTGAAGGAGTGGCCGCGGGACGCCGGGGCGCGCGACAAGTGGATCGCGGCGCTGGCGCAGCACCCCAAGCTGATCCAGCGGCCGATCATCACCGCGGACGACGGGACGGCGGTGGTGGCCCGTACCGAGGAGGCGGTGCGCGACGCGCTGTCCCGGTGACGCAGGCGTGGCACCGGGGGCGCGGTCGGCGGCGCCCGGCGCGCCACCGCCGGGCGAGCCGTCCCGGGCCACGGCCAACTGCCGTGTGACGCAGGTTACTTCGGCGACTTGGGTCAACCGCTGAGTAACTCCGTTCGGTATCTCGTACATAGCGGCGTACGCTCCCCTACCTCTTCAGGAGGCGCGCATGTCGCGTAGGAGAACTCTCGGCCCGAAGAAGAAGCTCGCGCTGCTGCTGAGCGCGGCCACGGTGGCGGGTGGCGGTGCCTTCGTCATGGCGAACACCTCGAACGCCGCGCAGACGCCGACCACCAAGTCGGCGGCGGACTCGACCGTGTGTCAGGGCCTCGCCACCGCGCTCGGCAACAACCAGCGCTTCATCGAGGCCCAGCGGGCCAACCCCGATGCGCAGTCCGAGGCGCGGATCGCCAACCGCGAGGCGGTCATCGAGGAGATCAAGCGCAAGCAGGAGGCGTCCGGATGCCAGGTTGGGGAGTCGGCTCAGGGCTCCCAGGCCGGGCAGCAGGCGGCGCCCTCCCAGCCCGCGCAGGGTGACCAGGCCGGCGGCGGCCAGCAGGCCGGCGGTGGCGCCGCGGCCGGTGAGCAGGTCTGCCAGGGATCCACGGTCACGCTGTCCGGCGAGGACGGCGCCCCGGCCGCGTCCAGCAACCAGTTCCCCGCGGGCACCAAGCTGAAGGTGACCAACCTGGACAACAACAAGTCCACCACGGTGGAGGTCACCTCCGTCTCCGGAAGCTGTGTGCTGCTCAACAACGCCGCGTTCGAGCAGGTCCGCGAGCCCGGCAAGTTCCTGATCCGCCGGGCGCTGATCGAGAAGGTGGGGTGAGGCCCGGGCCGTCAGGAGTTCCCTGAGGCGGTGGCCCGGTTCGGGGGGCGGGGCGTGGTTCGTCGGCACGCCCCGGCTCCGGCCGCCGCCTCTCGCGGGCCCCGCCGCTCACGGCCACGAGCGGCGGGGCCCGCTCTTTGCGTACGACCGGACGGACCACCGGGCGAACGGCCGTACGAAGCGGGCGGGCGGGCCGTGCCCCAGGCGGGCGGCACACCCGCTTGCGTCGTGCTCACAGAGTGAGCCGGCCCACAGCAGGCTCAGGTAACACGGGGTTCACACCTGGGCAATGGCCGGGAAATCGCCTGTTGCCAGGCTGCGGGGCACCGAGAGCGTGGCGCCCCGGTGCCGCAGCGCCAACGCACCCGCACTAGCGCCCAGACCCACCCCCGAAGGATGTGGACCGTGAGCTTCAAGGCTGAGTACATCTGGATCGACGGCACGGAGCCGACGGCAAAGCTGCGTTCCAAGACCAAGATCCTGTCCGATGACGCCAAGGGCGCGGACCTGCCGGTCTGGGGCTTCGACGGTTCCTCCACCAATCAGGCCAAGGGCCACGCCTCGGACTGTGTGCTCAAGCCGGTCTTCGTCTGCCCGGACCCCATCCGCGGCGGCGACGACGTCCTGGTGCTGTGCGAGGTCCTCAACACGGACATGACCCCGCACGAGACCAACACCCGTGCCGCGCTGGCCGAGGTCGCCGAGCGGTTCGCCGCGCAGGAGCCGGTCTTCGGCATCGAGCAGGAGTACACCTTCTTCAAGGACGGCTACCCGCTCGGCTTCCCCAAGGGCGGCTTCCCGGCCCCGCAGGGCGGCTACTACTGCGGTGTCGGCTCGGACGAGATCTTCGGCCGTGACGTCGTCGAGGCCCACCTGGACAACTGCCTCAGGGCCGGCCTCGGCATCTCCGGCATCAACGCCGAGGTCATGCCCGGCCAGTGGGAGTTCCAGGTCGGCCCGCTGTCCCCGCTTCAGGTCGCCGACCAGCTGTGGGTGGCCCGCTGGCTGCTCTACCGCACCGCCGAGGACTACGGCATCGCCGCCACCCTCGACCCCAAGCCGGTCAAGGGCGACTGGAACGGCGCCGGCGCGCACACCAACTTCTCCACCAGGGCGATGCGCGAGTCCTACGACGCGATCATCACCGCCTGCGAGGCGCTCGGTGACGGCTCCAAGCCGCTCGACCACGTCAAGAACTACGGTGCCGGCATCGACGACCGCCTCACCGGCCTGCACGAGACCGCCCCGTGGGACAGGTTCTCCTACGGCGTCTCCGACCGCGGCGCCTCGGTCCGCATCCCGTGGCAGGTCGAGAAGGACGGCAAGGGCTACATCGAGGACCGCCGCCCGAACGCCAATGTCGACCCGTACGTGGTGACCCGTCTGCTGGTCGACACCTGCTGCACCGCGTTGGAGAAGGCCGGCCAGGTCTGATCCGCACCGCACGTGCGAAGGGGGCGCCCGCCCCGTCCGGTGGGCGCCCCTCGCGTTGTCAGTGGGGCGTGCCATCGTGAGGCCATGGAGATCGACGAGGGCCTGGCGGTCGAGGTCGAGGCGGAGAACGGGCGCACGTACACGCGGGTCACGGCCGAGCGGCTGCGGGAGCTGGTGCTGGGGCTCGGCGGACCGGGCGACCGCTGGCTGGTCCTGCAGCGGATACCGGACCTGCCGGACGTGTTCGCGCAGGTGTGGCACGAGTCGGGCGGCAACTACCACCTGGAGCACCGGCTCGGCGCCCGTCTCCTCGGCGCGGAGCTCTCCGATGCCGGCCGGGTGGCCGACCTGATGACGGGCTGGGCGCGGCAGGAGCCGGACTGGGACGCGGGCGTGGCATGGACGCCGGTGGAGCCCGGTCCCGGGAAGGACGCACCCGAGCCCCCGCGGAAATCGGCCGACGTGGTCGAGGAGCTGCTGCGGCAGCGGCTGCACTGCGGCTACGACACCCGGGCGGAACTGGTGGAGACGGCCGTGGACCACCTGGTCGGCAGCGAACTGGAACCGCTCACCCGGGCGCAGGCCCGCGCGCTGGTCGACCGGCTGTGGGCGGCACGGATCGCCGAGCAGCGGACCTGGCAGGGCGTCACCGACCCCGAGCGGCTGACCCGGGCCTTCCTGGCACTGGAGGCCGCCGGCATCACCGCCCGGGAGAACTTCACCTGCTGCCGCGGCTGCGGGCTGAGCGAGATCGGCGCCGAGCGCCCGGGGGCACGCGGTTTCGTGTTCTTCCACCAGCAGAGCACCGAGAGCGCGGCGGCCGGCCACGGACTGCCGCTGTACTACGGCGGGTTCGACGGCTCGGCGGACACCACGGCGGCCGTCGGGCGCGAGGTGGCGGCGGCGCTGCACGCGGAAGGGCTCTCCACCACGTGGGACGGCAGCCCGGACCGGGCCATCGTGGCGCCGCTGGACTGGCGCAAACGGCTCATGGGCTGAGGCGGTACAGGCCAGTTGGGGACCGCCGGACGTCCAGTGGGTGAGAGAGGGCTCCTGCGCGGGGGCCGAGTCTGCTTCAATGGGGCCATGGCCAGCTTCCAGAAGAATCTCGCGACAGGTCGCCATGACCTCGAGCCCTTCTGGCCTTCCCGTCAGCACGACGACTTCGACCGGGTGTGTTGCCGCGCGAGCATCGCGCAGGCCCGCTGACGCCGTTCACCCGGTTCTTTCTCACGCCGTACCCCGGCGGTCTTCCGGCCCGCGCGCACCGACGTTAGTCCCTCGTCGTTCTCACGCGCGAAAAGAGCTGACCTCTCATGGCGACCACTCGTTCCCTGTCCACCGCCCCTCTCGCCCGCGTCACCACCCCGGCCGAACACGGCGGCCGGCACCGGCTGCGAGCCGTCAGCCCGGACGAGCCGGTGAATGTGGCGGACCTCCTGCCGCCGGGCGCCACCTGGCTGCCCGCACCGCAGCACGCCCTGCCCACCCTGCCGGGGCAGCCGCCGATGGTCGGCTACCTGGTGCTGGTCCCGGCCGACCAGCAGCCCCCGCTGCTCGCCGCCGCGGCACCCCGGGCCGCCACCGGCCCGCAGAGCACCGGCCCGGACGGCCGCCCCGCGGCCGACGCCGGTGCGGAGAACGGCACCGTCGAGGATCCCCTGATCCGCATCGACACCGTGCAGCGCACCGCCGAGGTCGACGGACGGCGGCTCGACCTCACCTACCTGGAGTTCGAGCTGCTGGCCCACCTGGTCGCGCATCCGGGCCGGGTGCACACCCGCGACCAGCTGGTCGGCACCGTCTGGGGCTACGGCCACGTCGGTGACGGCCGCACCGTGGACGTGCACATCGCCAGGCTGCGCCGCAAGCTCGGCCCGCGCCACCGGGGCGCCATCCACACCGTGCGCCGCGTCGGGTACAAGTACGTCCCGCCGGCCGGCCGCTGACGCCTCCCCCGGGGCTGCCCGCGGCCTCCCCGGGGCTCGGCAGGTCCCTCCGGCCGCCCCGGGCTTCCCCGGATCGTCTGCCGACAGCAGATTCCCGTTCCCCGGCCCCGGCCGGGCGGGCATGGTCACCGGCATGAGACTGCTGATGCTGGGTGGTACGGAGTTCGTGGGGCGGGCCGTCGTGGCGGCGGCCCTCGGGCGGGGCTGGGAGGTGACCGTCTTCCACCGGGGGCGGCGGCCGGCCCCGCCGGGCACCCGGGAGCTGCTCGGCGACCGCACCGAGGTGGACGGTCTCGCCCCGCTCGACGAGGAACCGGGCACCTGGGACGTCGTCGTCGACACCTGGTCCTGGGCTCCGCGCGCGGTGCGGGACACGGCCCGGCTGCTGCGCGGGCGCGCCGGGCGGTACGTGTATGTGTCGAGCTGCTCGGTGTACGCCTGGGCGCCGCCCGCCGGGTACACCGAAGAGGCCCCGGTGGTGGAGGGCGCCTCCCCGGACGCCGGGCAGACCGACTACGCCCGCGACAAGCGCGGCGGGGAGCTGGCGGCGGCCGGCGCCTTCGGCGAGGACCGTTCCCTGCTGGTGCGGGCCGGGCTGATCCTCGGCCGGAACGACAACATCGGCCGGCTGCCCTGGTGGCTGAACCGGACCGCCCGTGGCGGCCAGGTCCTGGCCCCGGGGCCGCAGGACCTGCCGCTGCAGTACGTCGACGTGCGCGACCTCGCCGAGTGGATCCTCGGCGCGGCCGAGCAGGGCCGGAGCGGCCCGTACAACCTGATGTCCCCGCAGGGGCACACCACCATGGGCGAGTTGCTCCAGGTGTGCACCGAGATCACCGGCGGTGCGGCCGAGCTGCGCTGGACCGACCCACGGGTGATCCTCGACGCCGGGATCGAGCCGTGGACGCACCTGCCGATGTGGGTGCCGCCCGACAGCGAGGGGTACCGCGCCCTGTACTCCGCGGATGTGTCCCGCGCGGTCGGGGCGGGGCTGCGCTGCCGTCCCGTCCGGGAGACGGTGGCCGACACCTGGGAATGGCTGCGGAGCATCGGCGGCACGCCCCCGCGGCGGCCCGACCGCCCGGCCGTGGGGCTGGACCCGGAGGTGGAGGCGAAGGTGCTGGCGGCCTCCGGGG
>Ga0207873_1003982_pt1 | contig 10180 bp, 6 predicted proteins | sample BGWIniCompost_FD_187373 | JGI IMG/M metagenome (GOLD analysis project Ga0207873, IMG submission 187373) | Cellulose adapted compost microbial communities from Newby Island Compost Facility, Milpitas, CA, USA - BGW Initial Compost (SPAdes)... ... | reverse complement strand
CCGCTGCGGAGACTGCGGCGGCGGCGCGGGAGGCGCCGCGCCGGCCCCGAGCTCCCGCTCCGCCATGTGCTCGAGCCAGGCGGCCGGCGGTTCGGCGCGCCAGTCGTGCGCGAACACGCCGTAGCGGCGCCCGTCGAACGAAGCTTCGGCATCCGGCGCCCGCGTGAAGTTGAGATGCGTGAACACGGGCAGCCACCGCTCGGGATCGCTCGGCGCCGCGAAGGACCAGGCGACCGCGGGCGTCGTGAGCCAGGAGCGCAGCGATAGCACGGAGATGAGGTTCGACGACGCCGCCTGCGAATCGCGATCTTCCCTGGACCAATGGCGGGCGAGGAGCAGCGCTTCGCCGTGGCGCGGCGGAGCGTTCGTACGCGCATAGGCGTAAGCGCGCTGCAGCAGGATGTCGTGCCGCAGATCTTCGTCGCGCACCTCCCGCACCGCGAGCAGAAATCCGTAGCCGTAGATCCGCTTCGCCGGGCCGCGGAAGACGTAGAACGCTTCCGGCTGCCGGGATAGCCAGTAGCGCGCGGTCGCGGCCGCGACCTCGCCGTCCTGCGCGTGCACGAGCTCGAGCAGCGCCGCGTGGCCGTCCGCGGCGAGCGGCTCCGCGTACGCGGTGCCGAAGCTCTTCCAGGAATAGTACGGCCCCATCGTAGGCGAATGGCGGTGGAGATAGACGAGATCGAAGAGCACCTGCTCCTGTTCCGTTCCGCTCGCCGTGCGCATGCGCTCGAGCACGTGCTCGCGGATGCGCCGGTGCACGCTCCGGTAGCCTTCGGGGTCGCGCCAGCGGAAGTCGGCGTCGAGCACGTCGCGTACGAGATCGTGCGGGTAGAGCCCGTGCGGGCCCTGCTCGACGAGCGAGAGCCCGCGCAGCCAGGCGAACAGCCGGGTCGCTTCGGTGCCGCCGATGACGTGCGCGAGCAGCGATTCGGTGGTCACGCGCGCGTGCGCGCACACCTCGAGCGCCCGGCGGAACTCGGGGCCCGGCGTGTCGCGCACCAGGCAGTCGAGCAGGGTGCGCAGAATGTCGGGCTGCTCGCGAAGGTCGAACGTCGTGCCCGCATCGCGCTGTGCGAGCATGTCCGCGACGAGCGAGATCGCGAGCGGGTGCCCGTGGGTGAACGCGAGCACGGCCGCATCGTGCGCCTTCGCGATCCGGCGCCTGCGCAGGTACGCCTTCGCGGCCTCCGGCTCGAGGTTGCGCAGCGGCAGAATGCGCGCGAGCGCCGCCCATTCGGGAACCGTACGCCACGAGGCGGCGGGAGGCTCGCGCCCGGCGATGACGACGAGGCACTTCGCCGGCAGATCCGGCAGGAAGCGCTCGCGCAGCCAGCCGTCGAGCGGGGCCAGGTATTCGTAGCCGTCGATCAGGATGACAGCGGGTTCCTCGACGGGCACCTCGCTCGACGAGCCGAGCACGCCGCCGAGATAGCGCAGAAACGAATCCGGCGACGGATCGAGATCGCGCCCCTCGATCCAGGCTACCGGCCGGCCGGCGCGCACCGCGAGCCGCTGGTATTCGCGCAGCAGCGTCGTCTTGCCGATGCCGCCGGGACCGTACACGTGGAGCACGGCGAACGGCGGCTCGTGCGCTCTGAGCGCTTCGCGGAAAAGGGCGATCTCGGCCGTTCGGCCGACGACGAGGCGCTGGCGCACGCTCGCCAGCCGGTCGCCGAGGCGCAGCGGTGTTTTGCGGGTTGCGGCTTTCGGCATGGTGCCGGCTTGGCCCGGGATGGGCGGGATCCAATGTTACGGGCGGTCCCGGCGGAATGCACCGGGCACGGTACCCGAGGCGGCGCTGTATCCGGCGCGAACCGAGCGCTCCGCCGTGCGTCGTGTCGACGTCAGACGCGGGCGCGGCTCAGCTTGGGGCGGTTGCGCAGCAGCGGGATCAGCACGCCAGGGGTGCCGACCACAAGGGCGCCAAATGCGAGCCCGGCGTGCGTGAACGGGACGTCGCCGCCGCCCGGTATGGCGAGCATCAGCCCCGCGGCGAAGAGCGCGAGGCGGGCGATCCAGCCGAGCACGTCGTTGCCGAGGTTGCCGGCGCCGAGAAGGTTGCCTTGCAGCGCGGCGGAGATCAGGAACACGCCGAGCACCGCGGTGCCGACCACGATCGCGATCTCGCCGGGCGCACCCCGCAGGAGGAGCGCCGGGTTATAGACGAAGAAGAACGGGACCACGTACAGGATCATCCCGAGGCGCATGGCTTCGAGGCCGACGCGCATCGGGCTCGCACCCGCGAGGCCGGCGGCGGCGAACGAGGCGAGCGCCACCGGCGGCGTGATGTACGAGATCATCCCGAAGTAGAGCATGAACAGGTGCACCGCAATCGGCTCGAAGCCGGCGGCGGTGAGCGGCGGCGCGAGCACGATCACGAGAAAGATGTAGCAGGCGGTGATGGTCATGCCCATGCCGAAGATGAAGCTCGTGATCGCGCCCATGATGAGCAGCACGAGCGGCGCATCGCCGGCGAGGTACACGAGATCGTTCGCGAGCGTGCCCGCGAGACCGGTGACCGAGAACGCCCCGACGATGAGGCCGATGCCGGCGAGCAGTCCCGCGAGCTCGGCGAGCGAGGCGGTGATGCCGGCGAGGAGTTTCGTAAAACCGCGCCAGTCGATGCGGTTCTTCGGCGAGAGCTGGTTGATCGCAAGGAGCACGGCGGTAGCGTAGAACGGCGCGAGCGCTTCGCGCTGCAGCACGACGAGCATGTACACCAGCACCGCGAACACCGCGAGGTAGTACCAGCCCGCCCGGAACGTCCCGCGGATCGACGGGAGCTCCGCGCGCGGCAGGCCCTTGAGGCCTTCGCGCGCCGCATAGGCGTCGATCTGCATGAAGAGGCCGAAATAGAAGAGGAGCGACGGCGCCAGCGCGGCGACCGCGACCTCGAGATACGGGACGCCGAGGAACGAGGCCATCACGAATGCCGTGGCGCCCATGATCGGCGGCATCAGCACGCCGCCGGTCGACGCGCAGGCTTCGACGGCGCCCGCGTAGGCCGGCTTGAAGCCGATGCGCTTCATCGCCGGGATCGTGACGACGCCGGTGGTTAGCACGTTGGAGACCGCGCTGCCGCTCACGGAGCCCATGAGCCCGCTCGCGAAAATCGCCACCTTCGCCGGCCCGCCGCGCAGCGCCCCGAAGAGCGCGAGCGCGATGTTGTTGAAGAACGCGCCGGCGCCGGTGTACTGCAGCGCCGCGCCGAACATGATGAAGCCGATCACGAGCTCGCCGAACGCGCGCATCGGTATCCCCATGACGCTCTCGGAGCTCGCGAAGTGATACGCCGCCACCGTCGGCAGCGGCTGCGGGAGACCCGCGATCGGCCCCGGCATGTAGCCCGCGAACACGGGGTAGAGCGCGAAGAAGAGCACGACCAGAAACAGAACCGTGCCGCCCGTACGCCGCGTGACGTCGAGCAGGAGCGCGAGCCCGAGATAGCTCATCCAGATCGCATGCGCGGGTGCGGCGAACTCCCAGCCTTCCTGCACGATGCGCGTGCCGTTCCAGGCGAAGTAGCCGAAGGTGCCGACGGTCGTCGCGAAGAGCAGCGCGTCGTACCACGGCACGCGGTCCCGCGGCGCGTTGCGGTGCGCCGGGAACAGCAGGAACACGAGGCTCACCAGCAGCGCGGCGATCAGATAGAGGTAGCTGCTGGTGAGGACCGTGTAGCCGACGAAGAAGCCGAGGTTGAGGAGCTGGTTGAGCGCGAGGAAGATGCTCGCGATCCCGAAAACGATCGCGAGCGCGCGCCACCCGGGCGGGAGCTTGCGGTAGCGCTCGATCTCGACGGCGTCGGCGGTCTGCGTCTGCATGGCTCGGACTCGATCACCGCACGTCCGCCGGTGCCGCCGGCGGCGAGTGCATCAGGGAGCTTCCGCGCCGGGCGGCGGGCGCGCGGCCGCTCAGGCCGCGCTCAGAGGTCCCACTCCTCGACGACGACGTCCATGCCGGCCTTCGCGAGCGCCTCGGCGCGCACCTTCATCCAGGCCTTCGCGAACGCCTTCTCGTCCGCGTAATCCTGCCGCTTCATCTGCTGCCAAGCCTTCGCGAGCACTTCCTGGCGCTTGATCAGCCGGTCGTTGTGCTGCTGGTGCTCGGGCGTCCATTTCCCGATCTCTTTGAAGTAGCGGATGGCGCCCTCGTGGAAGGGCACCACCCATTCGAACACCTGCCGTTCGAGCGCCCAGCCGTTGTTGCCGGGGGCGCCGTCCTTGTAGGCGTCGAAGTTCTCGACCATCGCCTTGGTCATGCTGTAGGTGAGGTCGGCGTCCTGATCCTTGTAGGTGATCAGGATCGGGTAGGGGTAAGTGGCGTTCTCGACCGGCTTCTCCTTCGACAGCCCCGCGCCCTCGCTGCCCATGGCCGGCACGTAGAACGGCGCTATCGCCTTTAGCCGCTTCCAGCCTTCCTTGTCGTTGCGGGGAATGACCGGGTAGCGGATGCCGCGCGGGGACTTCTCGAGCTGATAGCACTGACCGGAGATGGAGCTCGCGAACGCCGCGTCCACTTGGCCGTTGAGCATCCCGTTCCAGGCGGCGCCGAAGCCGCCGAACTCGACCCGCTTGACGTCGTTCCACGTGAGGTTCGCGAACGCGAGCAACGCCGTGATGTTCTGGTTGAGCGCCGGCGCGCCGACCACCCAGGCGACGCGTTTGCCCTTGAGGTCGGCGAGCGTATGGATGTTCGCGTCGGCGGCGGTGATGACGGTCAGCACCGCGTCGCTGTTGTTCTGCAGGAGCACGCGCACCGGCTGCGGACCCCAGTCCGGCACCCCGAAGTCGTACAGGCCTTCCTGGGCCATGTAGGTGCCGCCGACGCCGTTCGCCGAGAAGTGCACGCGGCCGTCGCGCAGCACGATGTTGCGCGACACGTCGTTCTTGCCCGGCAGCACGCGCAGGTTCACGCCGTACTTGTTCTTGAGCACGTTGCCGATCGCGACCGCTTGGTTGTAGCCGCCGGAACCGACGTCATAGGCGCTCCAGGCGAGCGTCGAAGGAAGCCTGACCTCGGCGGCAGGCGCGATCGAGGCGACACCGAGGGTCAGCACCGCGAACGCGGCGAGCCGGGAAAGGGACTTCAGTCGTTCGTGGAGCATGCACGTCCTCCTATTGACCTTTTTCTTGCTGGGCAATGTGAGCGTCGGCTGCGGCCGGTTGGTGCTGCCGCCGAGGCGGGCGGTGCCGACGAAATGCGAAGGCGGGTGGGGCAAAGCGTGCGGCGTCTGCTCATGCCGAAGAAGCGAACTGCCTTCCGCGGTTGCGAGCCGCCAATTTACATTGCGGGCGCAGCGTTTCGCAATCGAAACGCCGCGTTCCGCATTGCGGGATTCGAGACGTGACGTCCGAACGCCGCGCTACGCCGCGAAGGCGTTGCGGAGCGCCGCCGCCGATTCGCGCAGCGCGCGCCCGGCGGCATCGATCATCCTGCCCATCGTGATGAAGCCGTGAATTTGTCCTTCGTAGCAGGTGTAGCGCACCTCGACCCCGGCCGCACGCAGGCGCTCGGCATACGCCTGACCTTCGTCGCGCAGCGGATCGCAGCCGGCCGTGAGAATGAACGCCGGTGGAAGGTGCGAGACATCGGGCGCGAGCAGCGGCGAGGCGCGCCAGTCGCGTCGCTCCTCGGGCGTGCTCAGGTAGCAGTTGCGGAAGTAGTGCATGGTGTCGAGCGCGATGATGTAGCCGCGCGGTCCGAACTCGGCGGTCGAGGGCGTGTCGTGCTCGAGGGTGGTCGTCGGGTAGATCAGTACCTGCGCGACGAGGGGCGGGCCGCCGGCGTCGCGCGCGAGGAGCGCGACCACGGTGGCGAGGTTGCCGCCCGCGCTGTCGCCGCCGACCGCGATCCGCCGCGCGTCGATGCCGAGCGCCGCCGCTTCCTGCGCCACCCAGCGCGTGGCTGCGAAGCAGTCGTCCACCGCGCAGGGAAACTTGTGCTCCGGTCCGAGCCGGTAGTCGGCCGAGACGACGGCGCAGCGCGCCTCGTTGGCGAGCGTGCGGCAGACGCCGTCGTGCGTGTCGAGATCGCCGATGGTGAAGCCGCCGCCGTGGAAATAGACGAGGACGGGGAGCTGTTCGGCATCGCTAGTGCCGCGCGCGCGATAGAGGCGCACCGGGATCGGGCCGTGGGGTCCGGGCGCCGTGAGGTCGCGGACCGCGGCGACGTCTTCGGGCGGCGGCTGCAGCGCCTTGCGGGCGGCGCGGTACTGCGCGCGGGCCTCGGGCGCGGAAAGGGTGTGCAGCGGCGCGCGGCCGGCGGCGGCGATGAGATCCAGTACGGCTTGCGCTTGCGGATCGAGCATGGGCGTCTCCAGGCGGTGGAACGGAACGAAGCGCCGTGCGCGGCGCTGCGAGCCGAATACCTGAGTCGTCCGGAGATTGCAACAGCGCCCGCCGGCTTCAGCGATCCCGCACCGGCCGCGTCGGATCGTGCGCAGGGTCGCCGGCCGGCAAGACGTCTCTTGCCCAGGGGAATTTTTTCCAGCCGGGAACCGGGGCGGGGCAGCCCGCCCGGGGGACGAACTGCGAGCGTTCGACGAGCTTGAGCTTGTGGATATAGCGCGGACAGTTCGGAAACACGTCGCGTACGGCAACGCGCACGATCAGCTCGGCGTCGGGGTACGCGGCGAGCAGCGGATCGTCCCTTTCGATGCGCGCCGCACCGTTCACGCGCAGGCGCGTCTGGCGCTCGAAATCGATGAACAGCATCCCGACCTGGCCGGTTTCGAGCATGTTGCCGATCGAGAGATACATGCCGTTGCCGTTGTAGCTGGGGAAGGCGAGCGTCTTCGGATCGAGCACGCGCACGAAGCCCGGCTCGCCGCCTTTGTAGGAACAGTTGACGTAGCCACGGCGATCGACGCTCGCGAGGAAAAACATGTCCATGCGCTCGATGAGCTCACGGTCGCCGGGGAGCAGCTCGTGGCGCACCGTGACCTGCTCCAGCCGGTCGGCCAGACGCCGCGTGTCGAAGCGATCCTGAAGTCGCCGGCTGCTCTCGGGATAGAACGATGTCATGCGCCCTCCGATGATGCGGCGTTGCCGCGGCGCGTACGCTTATGCAGGGTTGCGCGCGGAGATGAACCAGGTGCTCGACGGCCCCCACACACCCTCGTTGCGCACGTAGGGCGCAAGCGTCTCGCGCAGCGCCGCGATCACCTGCGGGCGGCGCCTCTCGCCTTCGTCGCCTGCGAGCCGGATGATCTCGCCCGCGGGGCCGAGGGCCATGGCAAACTCGACGGCTTCCTCGAGATCGCGGCCGATGCAGATGTCGCAGTCGAAGCGCTCGAAGCGGATGCGGTCGAATCCGGCGGCGCGTAGCATCGTGCTCACCATGTCGGGGCCGGCCATCGAGAACGGTCCCGGACCGCAATGCACCTGGTCGGTGTCTTCGTGCGCGATCACCGGCACCAGCTCGCGCACGCACTGCTCCGCCTCGTGCAGCCACGGGTTGTCCTCGCGCTTGCGCCACACGATCTGGACGAACTCGCCGCCCGGTCGGAGCGCGCGGCGGATGTTGCGCATCGCGGCGCCGGGCAGGTTGAAGAACATCGTGCCGAAGCGGGCGAACGCGTGGTCGTAGGGGCCGCGCAGGTCGTCCATCTGCACGTCGGCGACGAAAAAGGAAGCGTTTTCGATGCCCGCCGCCCGTGCCTCCTCCTCGGCTGCGCGCACGAAGTTGTCCGCGCAGTCGACGCCGACCGCGGCGCCTTCGGGGGCGACCGCCCGGGCGATGCGGCGCGTGCTGTCGCCGAAGCCGCAGCCGACGTCGAGCACGCGCGCGCCCGGCGGATGCAGGTTGCGCCCGAGCAGCTCGTCGCTGTGCGCGGCAAGGCCCTCGATCAGGAGGTGCTTGAAGCGCACGAACTTCCCGAACAGCACGGTGTTCCAGGCTTCGATGATGATGGCGTTGTCGTCCATGATCGGCTTCTCCTTGCCGGGTGGGTTGCGCCTCGTGGGCGGCGCGAGGAGTGCAGCGCTGCGCGGCGTGCCCGCTCGGTGCGGTGTCGATGGCGCGCGATGCGCGCGAAAGAATCCAGAGCTTCCGCGCGTCGACGGGCCGACGTCAATGAGGATTGTGCCTACGGCGACGGTGGTAGGCGCGCGGCGGGCGGCAGCGCTGTTGCGGGGCGACGAAGCCCCGGCCGGTCGCCGCAGCGGGCGATGTGAGGGGCGACTATTCGATCACGCCGAGCCGCCCGTTGTGGCTGCCCATGTACCAGTAGCGGCCGTCGGCGGCGATGATGGCTTTGCGGATGCCGACGCCTTCGGAAGGGAGCGCGATCACGCGAAACCGCTCGGTTTGCGGGTCGAAGAGCGCCACCGTGTCGGTGGCGATCTCGTTCGCCCAGACGCGCCCCGCCGCATCGACGGTGACCGCGTACGGCCCGCCGCGTACGCCCGCCGGCATCTCGTACTGCTTCACGATTCGCATCGCGCGCGGGTCGACCTTGTAGAGCTTGCCGTTGCCGTAACCGGTCACCCAGAGCGTGCCGTCGGGTGCGACCGCCATGCGCCGCGGCTGCGAGCCGGGGCCCATGTCGAGATCGTCGATCTTGCCGCTCGCGGGATCGAGGCGACCGAGCTTGTTGCCGCCGATGCGGCAGAACCAGACATAGCCGTCGCGATCGATGGCGATACCGTACGGCCGCCCGGAGGTGGCGTACTCGGTGATCTTGCCGGTGCGGCGATCGAGGCGTCCGATGCGGTTTCCCGCCTGCACCGTGAACCAGATCGCGCCCCGATCGTCGAGTACAAGCGTGTGCGGATCGCCGCCCGAAGGCGCCGGATACTCCGTCACCTGCCCGGTCTTCGGATCGAGCCGCCCGATCGTGCCGTTACCGTTGCCCGTGTACCAGACGTGGCCTTCGGGATCGACGAGCAGTCCGTGCGGTTTCGCGCCGGCAGGCAGGTCCCATTCGGTGAACGTCTGGGTGCGCGGGTCGAAGCGCGCGATCTTGTTGCCGTGCATCACGGCAATATAAATGTTGCCGTCGGGACCCGGGGCGGGATCGCGCGCGAATTGCGGCGTCGGCACCGGCCATTCGCTCACCTTGCCCGCGACTTCCCTTAGCGCGCCGGGCACGATCCCGTAGTTGCTGCCGCCGGCTGCCGCGGCGAACGAAGCGAGGCAGGCGACCGTTCCGGCGAGCGTCGCGAGTGAACCGGCGCGCGTCATGACAATGCGACCCTCCAGATGGCGCGAAGCCAGTAGTTTGCACCCGGCGCGCGCGCTCGTCACGCCGCACAACGGCGGCGCAGGCGCGCTCGCGCCTGCACCATTTCTGGTGCGAGACCGCCGTCCGCTGCTTAGCCGACCTCGCGTTTTTCCCGGGCACCGGGCGGGTTTGCCGGGGATTGCGGATGGCACGAGACATGCTGGGCGATTCCCGGAGGCAGCCACATGCCGGCGGACATACAGCGCTTGCGCATGCCGCGGCCGCGGCGGCGCGATTCGGAACCGCGCGCACCGGGTGCGCGCGAAGCGGGCGGTGCGCTCGAAAGGCTCGGCAGCTCGCGCGCGCGGCTGCGCGACTACTCGCTGCACTTGCAGCGCGTCCGCGAGGAGGAGCGCAAGCGCCTGGCGCGCGACATCCACGATTCGCTCGGAAGCGCACTGGTCGCGCTCAAGCTGGAGCTCGGTGGACTGCGGGTGCGGCTCCCGGGCGGAGACCTGGCGGTGCGCGCCGCGGCCATGGCGCAGCTCATCGATACTGCGCTCGCGGATCTCGACCGCCTGGTCACCGACCTGCGGCCGTCGATACTCGATCATCAGGGGCTCTGGGCGGCGATGGAATGGCACATGGCCGAGTTCTTGCGCGCGAGCGGACTGCACGGACGGCTCGAGCAGCACATCGCACCGCAGGCACCGGCGCCCGACGATGCGTTCGCAACGGCCGCGTTCCGGATCTTCCAGGAGGTGCTGAATAACGTCGCGCGTCATGCGCGCGCAACCGAAGTGCACGTTACCATCGCAGCGGATGCGCAATGCCTCGTAGTCGAGGTGCGCGACAACGGCCGCGGCGTGACGCTCGCCGAGCTGCGCCGTCCCGCCTGCTACGGCGTGCTCGGCATGAGCGAGCGCGCCCGCGCGCTCGACGGCCGCCTCGAGATCGGGCCGGCGCGCGGCGGCGGGACGCGCGTGCGGGTGTGGCTGCCGTTCGCGCGGAGCG
>Ga0207873_1003980_pt1 | contig 10184 bp, 9 predicted proteins | sample BGWIniCompost_FD_187373 | JGI IMG/M metagenome (GOLD analysis project Ga0207873, IMG submission 187373) | Cellulose adapted compost microbial communities from Newby Island Compost Facility, Milpitas, CA, USA - BGW Initial Compost (SPAdes)... ... | reverse complement strand
TCACCCCCTGACCCCCTCTCCCAACTTTGGGAGAGGGGGAGTGTCAAGTGTCACGCGTCACTCGTATTGCGTAGTGCGTACTGCGTATTCCGTGTTCCGTAGTTCTCCCCTCTCGTCCTTGTGGGAGAGGGGTCGGGGGTGAGGGCTCTCTCCCTCACTCACTCCCGAGAGCCTGTCCTGAGCGGAGCTAAAGGGTGGTGGGCGGGCTCACGGGTGAGGGGCGTACCGACATCAGGCAAGCGAGCGGAGGCGTTCGGCGAGGGCGGTGTAGCGGCGGGCGATGCGGTCGTTGCGCACGGCGATTGCGATGGCACGGGGCTGGGCGACGAGCACGACAAGTTCCCGGGCGCGCGTGATGGCGGTGTACAGCAGGTTGCGCTGCAGCATCAGGTAGTGTGCCGTCAGCACAGGCATTACCACGGCACGGAACTCCGATCCCTGCGCCCGGTGGACCGAGATGGCGAAGGCATGGCCGAACTCGTCCGCCTGGGTGAACGGCACGTCGACCGTGCGGCCGTCGTCGAGTGCGAGCCGGAACCGCTGCTCGATCGGGTCCAGGCTCTGCACGTAGGCGAGATCGCCGTTGAAGACCTCGAGTTGATAGTTGTTGCGCAGGGCGATCAGGCGGTCTCCGGTGCGGATGAGCCGCCCGGCCGCCCTCGTCTCCAGCTTACCGGGCGCGGCGGGGTTGAGCGCCTCCTGTAGCAGCTCGTTCAACCGGCGGGTGCCGGCCGGGCCGCGGTTCATGGGGCTGAGAACCTGGATCTCGCCGGGGTCCAGACCGTAAGCGCGCGGCAGCCGCTCCTGGACCAGCTCGATGATCGTCTCCGCAGCCCGCTCGATGACGTCGGAACCCTCGGGGAGACGGAGCACCGCGAAGTCGCGGATGTCGCGGCCCCACTGCGGCATCTCGCCGTGGTTGATCCGGTGGGCGTTGCGCACGATCGCGCTCTGCTCGGCCTGACGGAAGACCTCGTCGAGTCGAACCACGGGCACCGCGCCGCTGTCGATCACGTCGCGCAGGATATTGCCCGGCCCTACCGATGGGAGCTGGTCGACATCGCCGACGAGCAGCAGGTGCGTCCCCGGTTCGATCGCCTTCAACAGCGTGTTGCAGAGCGCGACATCGAGCATCGAGGCCTCATCGACCACGACCAGGTCCGCTGGAAGCGGGTTCTCCTCGTTGAAGAAGGCGGCGCCGCCGGGCTGGAGCTTCAGGAGCCGGTGGATCGTCTGCGCTTCGCGCCCGGTCACCTCCGCCATCCGCTTGGCGGCGCGGCCGGTCGGCGCGGCCAGGATGACGCGGGCGCGCTTGGCCCGCGCCAGCGTCACGACCGCGCGCAGGGTGGTGCTTTTCCCTGTCCCCGGCCCACCGGTGAGGACGGTCACGCGCTGGGTAAGGGCGGTGCGCACGGCCGCGACCTGTTGTGCGGCCAGGGGTGGCATGCCCTGCGTGTGGTGGAGCCAATCGAAGGCGCGCTCCCAATCGACGCTCTGGAAGGCAGCCAACCGGTCGTCATCGGCCTCGGCGAGCCGGGAAAGTCGCCGCGCCACGGCGATCTCGGCGCCGCCGAGCGCGCTGAGGTAGACCGCTTCCACTCCGTCGCTCGCTTCGACGAACACATCCCGCGCGGCGACGAGATCCGGGATCACGGCGTCCACCTGGGCCGGGTCGCAGCCGAGCAGTTCGGCGGCGGCTGTCACCAGCTCGTCGCGGGGGAGGTACACGTGGCCGTCGCGATCGGCGGCCTGGGAGAGGACGTAGCGCACACCGGCTGCGAGCCGCCCAGGGTCGTCGTGGGGGATGCCCAGCGAGCGGCCGATCGTGTCGGCCGTCTTGAAGCCGATGCCCCAGACATCGCGCGCGAGCCGGTAGGGGTCGGTCTGGACGATGTGGAGGGCGTCGTCGCCGTACTCGCGGTAGATGCGCACCGCCAGTCCGGTGTGCACGCCAAGGCTCTGGAGCAGGACCATCACGTCCTTGATCGCCCGCTGCTCGGCCCAGGCGGCGATGATGGCCTTGATCCGCTTCGGCCCCAACCCGCGCACCTCGCTGAGTCGCTCGGGCTGCTGGTCGATCACGTCGAGGGCTTCGGCGCCGAAGTGCTCGACGATGCGCCGTGCGGTGACCGGGCCAACCCCTCGGATGAGCCCGGAGCCGAGGTACTTGCGGATGCCCTCCGTCGTCGCCGGGAGGATCGAGCGGAAGCCCGTCGCCTGGAACTGGCGTCCGTGCTGTGGATGTGTGGTCCAGAATCCATCTAGGTGCAGCGTCTCGCCGGGATTGACCCCGCCGAGTTGCCCGACCACCGTCACCTCGGCACCGCGCCGGGTGGTTACCTTCAGAACCGTGTACCCGTTGCTCGGGTTCTGGTAGGTGATGCGCTCGACGGTGCCTTCCAGCTCCGCCGTGGGAGGGGATGGAGACGAGGACGTGATGGCCATGCTGCTCTCTTCTGGTGCTGGACCGCCGGCTGGAGGCGACGTGGCATGTGTCCGGCCGGGTTTCCTGCCATAATTCTACCTGGTAGGGGCCGGACCCTGGCCGGAGGATGGTGGTTTCCCTGGCGTCGCGCCGCGAAATCCGGTAGGCTTGCGTCGTGGTTCCGACCCCGTGTGTGCGTGGTTCCAATGTAAGGAACGCTCTGTGTGGATCGTCGTTCCGCTGATCCTTCTCATGTCGTGGCGGACGTGCCGCAGCCTCGGCCAGGCCATTAGCGAGACCGCGGCCTGGGCGGCCGGGTATCTCGGTACCGCGGGCGTCATCGTCATCGCGAACTGGGGCAACATCGACATCATCCGAGACCGGCCGGACAGCCCCGGCTCGGCGCTCGCCATCCTGGGCGGGTTCGTCGGCATGGGAATTAGCCGCTACCTCTGGAAGCGGCGCGGTGGGCACCTGAACCGGAAGCCGAACCGCTGGCTCCAGGCGGCGTCCCGCTCCGTCCAGGCAATGCGAGCGACCCCAAGTGCCAATGGGAAGACGCCTGTCCCGGCGCGTAAGCCAGCCCCGGCCAAGCAGCCCGCCGCCACCGCTTCTGCGCCCGTCGCGCAGGCGAAGAGCACCACCGCCAAGCGGAGCACCGCTCCGCGCTCGGGAGGGGCCATCGAGTCGACGGCGCGCGAGTTGGGGCGGAACCCCAACGTGCGCAAGGCGATGAGCAACCGCTGGGTGCGCGGGTCGGTGCGCGCCATCGGCGCCATGCTCGAGCAACCTGATCCGAAGAAGCGGCCGCAGCGCTAGCAGCGGGTCAAACCATCGCGCACACGATGCAGGCGTCGGCCAAGGCCGGCGCTGTACTGTGCCGGGCGCTTCGTCCCTCCCACCATGGTGTTCTTCTCTGACCGGCAGATCCGCCGGCTGCCGCGCGGCATGGATCGCACTCCGTGCGGAGGCGGGGGCGAGACTCGGTCGGCTGGTATAGTACCGGGCGGCATGAGGACATCCCGGTAGGTGGAGGGAGTGAGGAGACCTGATGGATCGCGCAGAAGCCTGGCAGCTCGTCACCGAGTACACCACACAGCCGCATCTGCTGCGCCACATGCTCGCGGTGGAAGCGGCGATGCGGGCCTATGCCGAGCGCTTCGGTGAGGATCCGGACCTCTGGGGCCTGGTCGGACTGCTGCACGACTTCGACTACGAGCGCTACCCCGACATCAGCGTCGAGGGTCATCCCGTAGTCGGCGCGAAGATCCTGCGTGAGCGCGGCTGCCCGGAGGAGGTGGTCCGCGCGATTCTCAGCCATGCCGAGGACATCACCGGCGTCAAGCCCGAGAGCCTCATGGAGCGGACCCTGGTCGCGGTGGACGAGTTGACCGGCTTCCTGGTCGCCGTCGCGCTGGTCCGGCCGACCAAGAGCATCCTGGATGTCGAGGTCAAGAGCGTCCGCAAGAAGTGGAAGGTCAAGGAGTTCGCGGCGGCGGTCAACCGGCAGCAGATCGAAGAGGCGGCCGCGGCGATCAACATGCCGCTGGACGAGCACATCCAGGTGGTTCTCGACGCCATGAAGGCCAATGCCGAGGCGCTCGGCCTCGAGCGAAAGGTGGCGTGAGGGGAGAGGATACCCCTCACCCCCGGCCCCTCTCCCACAAGGGGAGAGGGGAGAGATACCCACTGCGCACTACGCAGTACGGGTGACGCATGACGTATGACGCATGACGGTCACTCGCCGGTGAGCGTGAGGAGGGCGTCGACCACGCGGTCGGTGTCGGTGAGGTCGGGCAGGACGACGTCGGCACCGGCCTCTCGCAGGGCGTCTTCCGCGTAGCGGCCGGTAGCCACGGCGAGCGCCGCGGCGCCGCCTACATGGGCGCAGCGCACGTCGTGTGGTGTGTCGCCGACGATGACGACCCGGTTCGGCGGGAACGGCACGCCGTAGTGTGCCTCGGCCCGCTGAATGGCAAGCGGCAGCAGGTCCGGGCGCTCCTCCACGTCGTCGTCACCGAAGGCGCCGATGGGGAAGAAGTCGGCCAGGCCCAGCCGCCTGAACTTGATCTCGACGATCGGCCGTATGCCACCGGTAAGCACGCCGAGGGCGAAGCGCGGGTCGGCGGCGACCCGGTCGAGGAGGGGACGGATACCCGGAAGCAGGTCGTGGTCGCCGCTCCGCCCGCCCCAGGCCGCCCGGTAGAGCTCGGCCCCGGTTTCGAAGATGGCGGCGAGGGTGCTCGGCGGCACTGCGGGGTCGATCCCGGCGGCGGCCAGGACGCCGCGCACGAGCTGGCGGTCCAGCTTGCCGTCCATGTCGAGGTGGAGGATGCTGACGTGGGCCGCGGCAGGGAAGACCGCGTGGATTCCACGGTCGATCGCCTCGACGTGCGCCGGGTCGCCCCGCTCGATGAGGGTGCCGTCGACATCAAACAGCACCAACCGCCGCGTCATGTTCCAGCCCTGCTTCCGCTCCCGTTGTTCGTGTGACCGCTTCGCTGTGGCGGCCAACTGCTGCAGGCCAGCACGATATCGTCTCCCCGGTACCAGTGCTCGCGGACCGCGCCGACGAGGTAGAGCGAGCCGGTAGCCACGATCTCGTCGTCGGGGGTCGCCCGCTCTAACGCCGCCACGATCGCATCGCGTGGTTCGGCTACCACCTCGGCCGGCCTGCCTGCCGCCATGATGGCGTCCGCCAGGACCCGGGCGTCGGCCGCGGCGCGCTGCGTCGCCATCGGGGTGGTCACGATCACCTCGTCGGCCGCCTGGGCGACGAGGTTCGCCATGGTCAGGTAGTCGTGGCTGTCGAGGGAGCCGAAGACGACGATGCGGCGGCGCCGGCGACCGAGCCGATCGAGGTTGCGCGTCAGCGATGCCATCTTCGCCGGGTTGTGTGCGCCGTCGAGGACCACGCGGGGACGCTCCTGCACGACCTCCATGCGCCCCGGAAAGCGTGTGGCGGCCAGCCCGGCCGCGATCGCGGCATTGTCGATTGGCCCGCGCGGGAGATCTCCCAGCGCGCGGGCTGCCGCAATCGCCGCGGCGGCGTTCGCACCCTGAAACTCCCCCGGCATCGGGACGTGGAAGACCGTGCCGCTGGCGATGTCGAGCACCTGGGTGCCGGTCGCGTCGCTGGAGAGAACACGGAAGTCCCGCTCGGGCACCAGGTGTGTCAGCGGCGCGCCCTGTTCTTCCGCTTCGTGCTGGATCACGTCGAGCGCGGCCGGGTCGTCCACCGTGGTGATCGCCGGGCGGCCCGGCTTGATGATGCCTGCCTTGTGCCAGGCGATCTCGGGGATCGTGTGCCCCAGGGTCGCGACGTGGTCAATGCCGACCGAGGTGATGACGGCCACCTCGGAGCGGACGACGTTGGTGAGATCGAAGCGACCCCCGGCGCCGACTTCAATCACGGCAAATTCGACGCGCTCCTGGGCGAAGGCCCACAACACCAGGGCCAACCAGAACTCGCCGTATGTCAGACGCTGGCCGCCGGACCGCGTCCACTCCTCCATTGCAGCGGCCACGTGCTCGACGTAGTCGGCGAAGCGGTCTCCGGCGATGAGCCGCCCGTTGATCTGCAGTTTCTCGGTTTCGACCTGGAGGTAGGGAGAGATGTGCAGCCCGGTGTGGTAGCCGGCCGCGTGCAGGATCCCGGCCAGCATGGCGGCGGTGGAGCCCTTGCCGGACGTGCCGCCGATGTGCGCGATGCGGTACCGCTCCTGGGGGTTGCCGAGGACGGACAGGAAGGCGCGGAGCCGCTCCATACGTGCTCGTGCCCTGGCCCGTACCTCCTCCATCGGGGTCCCCGGTGCCGGAGTCGGCGGGGCCTGGATCAACCCGTTGATGAAACCGGCTGCCCAGTGGTAGCGGGTCAGCGCCGTCGCGCCCGACGCCGTCATGGTTTGTCCCTCGCTCTTCTCTCCCCCGTCGCTTGCCCGCCGCGCCGGGCAGCGCGACAATTCTAGCAGTCGGGCAGAAACAGCAGACGTGTCCGGTGCTGCTGCACTGCCGGCGAGCACGGGGCCAGCCTGCTCGGGCACCGCCCACGTGGCCGCCGGCACGGGAGTCCACAGCGATGCGCCAGAGCGATGATCCCCGACCCAATGGCTGGGACGCCGCCCGCCGAACCGCGTTCCTCCCCTCAGTTCGCCTGTTCCGCGAGCTGCCCCCCGAGGCGCTGGCCGCCATCGCCTACCGCCTGCGACCACGGCCGGTCAAGGCGGGCGAGTTCGTCTTCCTCGCGGGCACTCCTGCGGCGCATGTCAGCCTCCTGGCCGAGGGGCGGATCAAGATTATCCGGGAGACGGAGGACGGACGTGAGGTCATCCTCCGGGTGATCCAGCCGGGGGAGATCTTCGGCGGCGCCGGCATCTGGGGTGAGGCGGTCTACCCGGCGAGCGCCGTCGCCCTCGATGCAGGTGTTGTGCTGCAGATGCCGGTCGGGGATTTCTCTGCGCTGATCGGTGAACATCCCGACGTCGCCCTGGCGGTGATCCGGGAGCTGGCGCAGCGCCTCCGGGAGGCAGAGGCGCGCATCAGCGAGTTGCAGACCGAGCGGGCCGAGCGCCGCATCGCGCGGGCGCTGCTGCGCCTGGCCAGCAAGACCGGCGTCCAGACCGAGGATGGGGTTGAGATCGGGCTGCGGCTGACGCGCCAGGATCTGGCCGAGCTGGCGGGGACCACGTTGAGCACCGCCAGCCGGACGCTGAGCGCCTGGGATCGTGCCGGCCTGATCATTGCCGGGCGGGAGCGCGTGGTCATCCGCGAGATGCACCGGTTGGTCGCCCTGGCGGAGGACCTGCACGAACTGGAGAGCGAGTGAGGCGGGCAGCGAGGGCCTCCTTGCGCAAGCGCAAAGACGCTGTGCGTGCGGCGTGTCAACCTGTCAGGGACCCCGGCACGCGCCGTGGGCGTACTCGGGCTGGAGTGTGACATGACACCGGCTGACGCACTGCTGATCGGTCCCGACACGAACGTGGAGGCCCTGCTCGACCGGTTCCCGGTGGCGGCGACCGTCTTCCTCCGCCGCCGAATGCACTGCGTCGGTTGCAGCATGGCGCGCTTCGAGACCATAGCCGACGTGTGCGCCATCTACCGGCAGCCGCTGCAGGCGATGCTGGCGGACTTGAACGCCGCCGTGCGCGGCGGGGCGCACGCGGGCTGACCGGACTGGTCCCCGGCGGCCATGAAGCGCATGACGGTCCAGTTCGCGGTCAGGAGTTTGCGGGATCAGTGCTCAGGGCGCCGGGGATGTTGTTGATCGAGCTGAACAGGGGAGGTCATGACCTACGTCATTGCGGAGCCCTGCATCGGCGTGAAGGACGCCTCCTGCGTGGAGGTGTGCCCTGTGGACTGCATTCACTCCGATGACGAGGCCGAGCAGTACTACATCGATCCGGATGAGTGCATCGACTGCGGGGTATGCGCCGAAGTCTGCCCGGTCGAGGCCATCTTCTTCGAGGATGACCTACCCGAGCAGTGGGCCGACTTCCTGCGCATCAACCGCGAGTACTTCCAAAAGTAAGCGGAGGCCCGCACTCCCCGGCCTCGTCTCCCAGGATCGGAGGCGCGGGCCGGGGGTGAGGACCGGTCGACGACCCCGGACGCGCGCCAGACACTTGAGCAAGGGGAGGTCGCCATGACGCAGCCAGCCGTCACGCTTGAACGGCGACAGCCGTCGCTCGGTTCCACGATCTGGAGCTGGATCACGACTGTCGACCACAAGCGCATCGGGATCCTCTATCTGTTCACCTCACTCTCGTTCTTCTTCGTAGCGGGCGCGCTTGCACTCGTCATCCGGGCACAACTGGCCGTGCCGGACAACACGCTCGTCAGCCCGGACGCGTACAACCAGGTCTTCACCATGCACGGCCTAATGATGATCTTTCTCGTCGCAATGCCGCTCAATGCTGCCTTCTTCAACATCCTGGTCCCGCTCATGATCGGCGCGCGCGACGTGGCGTTCCCCCGGCTCAATGCCTTTAGCTACTGGGCGTACTTGTTCGGGTCGATCCTCCTCCTCACCAGCCTGGCCCTGGGAGAAGCGCCCAACGCAGGCTGGTTCGCCTACGCCAACCTGACCAGCGAAACCTTCTCGCCCGGGCGCAACCTCGACTTCTATACGATGAGCCTGCAGGTGCTGGGCGTCTCCTCCCTGGCGTCGGCGCTGAACTTCTTCGTGACCATCGTCAACATGCGGGCGCCGGGGATGACGATGCTGCGGATGCCGCTCTTCGTCTGGATGACCTTCATCACCTCGGTCCTGATGCTGCTCGCCTTCCCGCCGCTGACGATCGGGCTGATCGAGTTGATGTTTGACCGCTACTTCGGCACCGTCTTCTATCAGCCTGCCGCGGCGGGTGACCCGGTTCTGTGGCAGCACCTCTTCTGGATCTTCGGTCACCCGGAGGTCTATATCCTGATCCTGCCCGCCTTCGGGGTCATCTCGGAGATCCTGCCGACGTTCTCGCGCAAGCCGCTCTTCGGCTACCCGTTCATGGTCTACTCCGGTATCGCCATCGCGTTCCTGTCCTTCGGCGTCTGGGCGCATCACATGTTCGCCGTGGGGCTCGGAGCGATACCCAACTCGGTGTTCGGCACGACGACCATGCTGATCGCCATCCCCACCGGCGTGAAGATCTTCAACTGGCTGGGGACCCTCTGGGGCGGCTCGATCCGGATCACCGCTCCGCTGCTGTTCGCCGTGGGGTTCGTCGGGATGTTCACCATTGGCGGCATCTCGGGCGTGATGCACGCCTCGGTGCCGGTCGACTACTGGCAGACCGACACCTACTTCGTGGTGGCCCACTTCCATTACGTGCTCTTCGGCGGCACGATCATGGCCCTCCTGGGTGGCATCTACTACTGGTTCCCCAAGATCTTTGGGCGGATGCTGAACGATCGGCTGGGGCAGGTGCACTTCTGGCTGACGCTGATCTTCTTCAACGTCACCTTCTTCCCGATGCACTTCCTCGGGGTCGACGGCATGCCGCGCCGCATCTTCACCTACGCCTCCGGGATGGGCTGGGACCTGTGGAACATGGTCGAGACGGTCGGGGCGTTCGGTCTCGGGCTCTCGATGCTCCTCCTGGTCTACAACGTGGTGACGTCCCTGCGCTCGGGCGAGCGCGCGAAGGCCGACCCGTGGGACGGCCGCACGCTGGAGTGGTCGATCCCCTCGCCGCCGCCTGAGTACAACTTCGCCGAGATCCCGCACGTGCGTGGGCGTGACGACTGGTGGCGGCGGAAGCAGGAGATTGCCGACGGGTCGGCCCAGCCGCCGGCGACCCAGCCGAAGGCGCCGATCGAGCTGCCGCTACCGTCCTACGTGCCGTTGCTCGCCTCACTGTCGCTGACGATCGCGGCGGCGGGGATGGTGTGGCAGGTCTACCCGGTGGTCGGGATCGGCCTGGCGCTCCTCCTCATGAGCCTCGTCGCCTGGGCGCTGGAGCCGAATCACCCCACGGGCCCGGCGCACCACTCCGCGCAGCCGCAACCCGGTTCCCAACCCATCCAGCAGCCGACAAGCGACTGACCGCCGGGCTGTGCGAGAATCGAGGACCGGGCATGTAGAGCCCGGTCCTCAGTCGTTGTGGAGAAAACATGGGGAGGAGTCGGAATGGGTGCGCGCGTCGAACCAGTCAGCTTCACCATCGAGCCGCTGCCGCCGTTCCGGCTCGACCTGACGGTCTGGGTCCTCCGCCGCCGGCCGGACAACGTGGTGGATCGCTGGGACGGCCGGACGTACCGGCGGGGG
>Ga0207873_1003979_pt1 | contig 10185 bp, 5 predicted proteins | sample BGWIniCompost_FD_187373 | JGI IMG/M metagenome (GOLD analysis project Ga0207873, IMG submission 187373) | Cellulose adapted compost microbial communities from Newby Island Compost Facility, Milpitas, CA, USA - BGW Initial Compost (SPAdes)... ... | reverse complement strand
GCCCGCGGGCCTGCTCGGCCTCGTCGTCGCCTCGCTCGCCGCGGCCTACATGTCCACCATCTCGACGCACCTGAACTGGGGCGCGTCGTACGTGGTCAATGACTTCTGGAAGCGCTTCGTCGAGCCGGACGCGAGCGAGCGGCGCCTCGTGCTGGTGGGCCGCGTCTCGACCGTCGCGCTCATGGTGCTCGCGTCGCTGTTCGCGCTGTGGCTCCAGAGCGCGCTCCAGGCGTTCCAGATCCTGCTCCAGATCGGCGCGGGCACCGGCCTGCTCTTCATCCTGCGCTGGTTCTGGTGGCGCATCAACGCGTTCAGCGAGCTGGCGGCGATGATCGTCTCGTTCCTCGTCGCGGTCTACCTCGAGCTGGTGCACCCCGCGGTCTTCCCCGCGGCGGCGCTCGGCCCGACGACCAAGCTGCTGCTCGGCGTGGGCATCACGACCGTGGCATGGATCGCGGTCACGTTCGTCACGCGCCCCACGGACGAAGAGACGCTGCGGCGCTTCTGCGCGCTGGTACGGCCCGGCGGACCGGGCTGGGCGCCCGTGGTGCGCCGCGCGGCGGCAGAAGGCCGCCCGCTCGAGGCCGCCGGCGAGCGCTGGACGGTGCCGCAGGGCATCCTCGCCATGCTCGCGGGCTGCTTCGCCGTCTACTCGGCGCTGTTCGCCATCGGCTCCTGGCTCTACGGCCGCTACCTCGTTGCCGCGGTCCTCACCATCGTCGCGATCGGGGCATCGATCTACCTGGTGCGGGTGTGGGGCGCGGTGAGCCGCGGCGCGCCCGAGCCCGTCGGCCAGGAGGTGCCGGCGCGATGACGTCGCGCGTGCCCGCGCCCGCGCGCGCTGTCGTGCTCGCCGCGGGCCGCGGCACGCGCATGCGGCGGCCCGCGCCCGGCGTGCCGCTCGACGACGCTCAGCGCGGCATGGCGGATCGCGGGCTCAAGCCGCTCGTCCCGTTCCACGGCCACGCGTACCTCGACTACGTGCTCAGCGCGCTCGCCGATGGCGGGTGCGGCGAGGCGTGTATCGTGGTGCCGCGTGACGACGACGCGATCCGCGCCCGCTACGCGGCAATGGACACGCGCCGCATCCGCCTCTCGTTCGCCACGCAGCACGAGCCGCTCGGCTCCGCGCACGCGCTCCTCGCCGCGGAGGCGTTTGTCGGGGACGACGAGTTCCTGGTCATCAACGCGGACAACGTCTACCCTCCCGCCGCGGCCGCCGCGCTGCTCGCGGTGCGCGGCAACGCGCTCGCGGGGTTCCGGCGCAGCGCACTCGTCGCCGGCGGCATCCCGCCGGAGCGGATCGCGGCGTACGCGCTCGTCCGCGCGGACGCCGAGGGCTGCCTCGCCGAGATCGTGGAGAAGCCCGGCCCGGACGAGCTCGGCCGGTTCGGTGACGATGCCATGGTCAGCATGACGCTGTGGCGTTTCACCCCCACGATCCTCGATGCGTGCCGGAGCATCGCCCCGTCCACGCGCGGCGAGTACGAGCTGCCGGACGCGGTCGCGTACGCGATGCGTGAGCTCGGCGCACGCTTCCGCATCGTGCCTGTGGACGGCGGGGTGCTCGACCTCTCGTGCCGCGAGGACATCCCGCTCGTGGCCGAACGCCTGCGCGGCGCGCGCGTGGAGCTGTGATGACGCACGGCGCCGCCGGTGCGGGCGTGAGTGTGGAGACGCCGGGCCGCGTGGCACGGTTGCTCGCCGAGCCGACCGCGCCGCTGGGCACGTTGACGGAGCCGGCCGCCCTCGCGGATGGCCTTGCGGCTGGCGGCCTCGCGCCCGACACGGCCGACCGGCACGCGCGGCGCCTGGCCCGGTGCGCGCAGGCCCTGCTCGACACGGGCGTTCCGCCGGACCGCGCGGCGTGCGCGCTCGTCGTGCCCGGCCGCATCGAGGTGCTGGGCAAGCACACCGACTACGCGGGCGGGCGCAGCCTGCTGGCCGCGGTGGAGCAGGGGATCGCCGTGGTCGCGGCCGCGCGGACGGATGCGCGCGTCAGCATCCACGACCTGGGCTGCGCGGCGCACGTGGCGTTCGACCTCTCGCCCGACCTCCACACCGAGCCCGGCGACTGGACCAACTACGCGATGACCGTGGCGCGGCGGCTCGCGCGCGACTTCGGCCGGGTGCGTCGCGGGGCCGACATCGCCTTCGAGAGCGACCTCCCACCCGCCGCGGGTATGAGCAGCTCGAGCGCGCTGATCGTTGCCTTCGGCATCGCGCTCGGCGCCGTGAACGAGATCGCGCGCGACGACGCGTTCCGAGGCGTCGTCGCCCTTGATGAAGATCTCGCGGACTACCTTGCCGCGGTGGAGAGCGGCGCGCCGTTTCGCGGACTGGGCGGGGACCGGGGCGTGGGCACGCAGGGCGGGAGCGAGGACCACACCGCCATCCTTTGCGCGAAGGCCGGCTGCCTGGCGCAGTACGCGTTCCTCCCCACGCGCCTCGAGCGCGTGCTGCCGCTGCCCGCCGGCTTCGTCTTCGCGATCGGCGTGAGCGGCGTGCACGCGGTCAAGACAGGCGGCGCGCTGGAGCTCTACAACCGTGCCTCGAGCCAGGCGCGCGGCATCGCGGAGCTCTGGCGGAGAGCGACCGGCCGCGACGACGCGACGATCGGCGCGGCGCTGGAGGCGGATCCTGGCGCGGCGGAGCGGATGCGCGCCATCATCACGGCCGCAGACCACGACGCTGCGCTGAGGGACGCCCTGCTCGCGCGGCTCGACCAGTTCATCGCAGAGACGCGCGAGATCATCCCCGCGGCGGCCGACGCGCTCGCGGCAGGCGACCTCTTCGCGTTCGGCACCGCGGTGGGCCGCTCGCAGATGTTGGCGGAGCACGCGCTCGCCAACCAGGTCGAGGAGACCGTCTTCCTGGGGCGGTCGGCGCGTGAGCTGGGCGCGGCCGCCGCGTCCGCGTTCGGCGCGGGCTTCGGCGGCAGTGTCTGGGCGCTCATCGAGGAGGCCGACGCCGCGCGTTTTCTCGGCGCGTGGCGCGCCGCCTACGTCGAGCGCTTTCCCGCGCGCGCCGCGGATGCCAGGTTCCTCACCACGCGTGCGGGGCCGCCCGCGCTCCGCGTGGTCTAGGCGGGCGCCGGCAGCGCGAATCAGCTACGGCTTGGGGCCACCGTTGGACCGAGACTGAAGTCACACCGCGAATCCGGAGCATCATCATGGCCGACGCATTCGACCGCAGGGAGTTCCTCGTGACCGCAGCCGCGGCGGGCCTGGGCCTGTCGCTGGACCCCGGCCGGCTCGCGGCCGCGGCGGCGCAGCGTCCGCCTGCGCCGGCCGCGCAGGAGCCGCGGCTGTTCGCCGCGCCGCCGATCGAGACCGTGCGCATCGGCTTCGTCGGCGTGGGGCACCAGGGCTCGAGCCACGTGCAGAACTTCCTGCGCATCGAGGGCGTGGAGATCCGCGCCGTGTGTGACATCGTGCCGGAGAAGGCGGCGCGCATCCAGAAGTGGGTCGTCGAGGCGGGACAGCCCGAGCCGAAGGCCTACACGCGCGGGCCGGAAGACTTCCGTCGCATGTGCGAGGAGGAGGACCTCGACCTCGTCTTCACCGCCACGCCCTGGGAATGGCACGCGCCTGTGTGCCTCGCCGCGATGCGCAACGGCAAGCACGCGGCGACCGAGGTGCCGATGGCCGTGACCATCGACGAGTGCTGGGAGCTCGTGGAGACCGCGGAGAAGACCCGCCGCCACTGCGTGATGATGGAGAACTGCTGCTACGACCGCACCGAGATGATGATCCTGAACATGGTGCGGCAGGGGCTGTTCGGCGAGCTGCTCCACGCGGAGTGCGGCTACCTCCACGACCTGCGCGTGCACAAGCTCACCGACTTCTACGAGGGGCGCTGGCGCATTCGCCACTCCATCGAGCGCAACGGCGACCTCTACCCGACGCACGGGCTCGGCCCCGTCGCGCAGTGGATGGACATCAACCGCGGCAACCAGTTCGAATACCTGGTCTCGATGGCCAGCCCATCCCGCGGGCTCAACCTCTGGGCCGCGGAGCACATCGGGCCGGACAGCCCGGAAGCGAGGCAGCGGTACGCACTGGGCGACGTCGTCAACACACTGATCCGGACGGTCCGCGGGCAGACCATCCTGGTGACGCACGACACGAACTCTCCACGGCCCTACAGCCGCAGGATCCTCCTCCAGGGGACGAAGGGCCTCGTGCGCAAGTACCCGGAACAGAAGATCCACATCGAGGGCCGCAGCCCGGAGCACCGGTGGGAGGAGCTGGAGGCGTACCGCGCCGAGTTCGAGCATCCGATCTGGAAGGCGCTCGAGGAACGCTCGCGCGGCGCGGGGCACGGCGGCATGGACTTCATTGAGGACTTCCGGCTCGTCGAGTGCCTGCGCAAGGGCGAGCCCCTGGACATGGACGTCTACGACGGCGCGGCGTGGAGCGCGGTCAGCGAGCTGAGCGCGCGGTCCATCGCGGAGCGCAGCCGGCCCGTCGACTTCCCGGACTTCACGCGCGGCGCGTGGCGGTCGCGTCCACCGCTCGGGATCGTCAGCGCGGGGGTGTGAGGGCGCGGAGTTTCCTGCCTCCGCTGCTTGGTCAGCCTCCGCGGCTCGATCAACCTTCGCGGCTTGGCTGGGTCACATGGAGTAGTCTCACACGGAGACGCGGAGGGGTAATCAGCGCCCAACCTGAAGAAGCCGCTCAACTCGCTGCCGGAGCTCCGGTGATCGGCACGTCGGGCTCGAGGATCAGCAGCAGTCGGAGGTCGAGCAGAGCGTGGGCGATCATGGGCACCCACAGGTTGCCGGCCAGGACGAAGAGGAGCGTGAACACCAGGGCGAGGAAGCCGGTCTGGAGCATGCCTTTCCAGCCCTGGTAGCCGTGGTCGATGCCGAAGACGAGGGCGGCGGCGAGGATGGCGCCGCTCCAGCCGAGGCCGGGCACCACGGCTTCGAGGTAGCGGATCAGGAACCCGCGGAAGATCAGCTCCTCGCAGATGCCGGCGGAGACACAGACCGCGGCGAACCAGCGCCGCTCGGCGCGTGACACGGGCAGGAAGAAAGCGATGTGGGAGAGGTGGCGGCGCTGCCCGGCGCGCGCCGCGCTGTCACGCAGCGCGATGAGGGCGGGCAGCACGATGCCGGCGCCGAATCCGACGCACAGCCCCACCAGGAGCATGAGCCGCGACCTTCCAGCCAGCCACGAGACCTCCGGCGGCGTCAGCAGCGCGGCGTGCGGCGTCGTGAGGAGCAGCAGCACCGTCGCCGCCCACAGCCACCCCACCGTCTTCTGATAGCTGCGGATCCGCCTCCTCTCGCTGGGGTCCGCCTTGAGCAGCCGCGTCTCGTGCCGGTCCCACAGCGGGAAGATGAGGACCAGGAAGAGCACGAACAGGTGGTGGGGAAGGGCGATTTCCATCGGCGGCTCCGCCGTCTGTGCGGGATCGCTCGGGGGACGCCGCCAAACTACACGTTCCCGCCGCCGATTCAATGGCACGAGGACGCCGCGGAGCGCCGTCGCACCGGTCTTGCAGATCGGAGGGATCGGGCCGACAACGGGAGGGAGCAGCCCGATGGCGCGGATCGGCAGGCGAGGATCAGAGCCGGAGCAGGCGCCCACCGGCGGAGGCGGCGGACACGCCCCCGGTCCCGAGTCGGAGCAGCAGGCGCGCTACCGGCTGTTCGAGGCCGTGGTCGAGAACGTGAACGACGCCGTCGTCGTGACCGGCGCGAACCTCGAGCCGCCGGGGCCGCGGATCGTGTACGTGAACCCCGCGTACACGCGCATGACCGGATACCGCCTCGAGGAGGTGATCGGGCGTAACCCGGGCTTCCTCCGAGGCCCCGACACGGAGACGGATCGCGCCGCGCGTGCGCGCATCAGAAGGGCGCTCCGGCGAGGCGAGCCGGTGCGCGAGGAGCTGCTCAACTTCCGCAAGGACGGCACGCCGTTCTGGGTCGAGATCAGCATCGTGCCGGTCCGGGACGCGCAGGGCCGCATCACGCACTTCGCCAGCGCGCAGCGGGAGACGACGGAGCGGCGCCGGATGGAGGATGAGCTGCGGGCGGCCACGCGGCGCCTGGAGGCCGTCATCCGCGCCTGGCCGCTCGCTTTCGTGGCACTGGACTCCGAAGCCCGCGTCGAGCTCTGGAACCCGGCGGCGGAGCGCATCTTCGGCTGGACCGCCGAAGAGGTGATCGGCCGGCGCCTCCCTACCGTCCCGGAGGACCGCTGGCACGAGGTCATGGAGGAAGAGATCGGCGTGGCGCTGGCTGGCGGCGAGCTGAGGCGGCGCGAGACCGTGCGGCGCCGCAGGGACGGATCCCTGATCCCGGTCGCCATCTCGGCTGCCCCCTGGTACGACGAGAGCGGACGTGTCTCCGGGATCATAGCGATGCTGGAGGACATCAGCGAGCGGAAGGAGGCGCAGGCGGCGCTGGAGCGGCTCCGCCGCGAACTCGAGCTGATCCTGAACGCCGCCGCGGAGGGGATCTACGGCGTGAACACCGAGGGGCGGACCACGTTCGCCAACCCGGCGGCCGCGCGGATGGTAGGAAGGACGCCGGAGGAGCTCATCGGCCAGTTCCAGCACGACCTGATCCACCACACCCGGCCCGACGGCTCGCCCTACCCTGCGGAGGATTGCCCCATTTACGCCGCGTACCACGACGGCGAGGTGCACCACGTCGATGACGAGGTCTTCTGGCGCAAGGACGGCATGAGCTTCCCCGTCGAGTACACCAGCACGCCAATCCGTGAGGACGGGTGGCTCACCGGCGCGGTCGTCACGTTCCGCGACATCAGCGAACGAAAGAGGGCGGAGGCGACGCAGCGTTTCCTGCTCGAAGCGAGCCGCCGGCTGTCCGGCTCGCTGGACGTCGATGCGACGCTCCGCCAGGTCGCGGACCTCATCGTTCCCGAGCGCGCGGACTACGTCATGATCCACCTCGTGGACGAGAAGGGGGAGGCCTGTACGGCGGCGGCAGTGCACCGCGACCCGGAGCAGTCGGACCTCGTGCACCGTGCGGCCAGTGCCCTGGGCGCCATCGCGCGCGTGCTCCGATCGGGAGAGCCCGAGCTCGTCCCCGAGGTGTCCGACGACTGGCTGCGTTCCGCGAGCAGAGACGCCTCTCAGCGCCCGCTCCTGGATGCGCTCCGCACGCGATCCCTCATGCTCGTCCCGCTCCGCGCGCGCGAGCGCGTGATCGGCGCCATCACGTTCGGTCTGACGGAGCCACGCGGGAGCTACACCGACCAGGACCTCGTCATCGCGGAGGACCTGTGCGGCAGCGCAGCGCTCGCGCTCGAGAACGCACGCCTGTTCCGCGACGCGCAGCAGGCCGCGCGCATCCGCGACGAGGTGCTGCGCATCGTCGCGCACGACCTGCGCAACCCTCTGAACACCATCCTGCTCAGCGCGGGAGTGCTCGGCGAGCTGCTGGGGCTCGCGGCGGAAGCGCATCCCGCGGAGAAGCGGCAGATCGACATGATCCGCCGCTCGGTGCACCGCGCCGACCGCCTCATTCAGGACCTGCTCGATGTGGCGCGCGTCGAGGCGCGCACGCTCGCCATCCAGCCGGAGCCCCAATCCGCCACAGCGCTCGTCCATGAAGCCGTCGACCTGCACCGCACGCTCGCCGGCGAGAAGGAAATCCGGATCGAGGCCGAGCTTCCCGAATCGCTGCCGCAGGTCAACGCCGACCATGACCGCATCCTTCAGGTCTTCTCCAACCTGCTCGACAACGCGATCAAGTTCACGCCTGAGGGCGGCCGCATCACGGTGCGCGCGGAGCCCGGCGTCGACGAGGTGGTCTTCAGCGTCCAGGACACCGGCCCGGGCATTCCGGAGGACCAGCGCGCGCGCCTCTTCGACCCGTTCTGGCAGGCGCGGCGCGCTCGCCGCGCCGGCGCGGGCCTCGGCCTCGCCATCGCGCGCGGCATTGTGGAAGCGCACGGGGGGCGCATACACGTGGAGAGCGAGGTGGGGAAGGGAACGACGATGTCGTTCACCGTGCCGACGTCAGAGCGCCGGCGCCAGGCAGCGTAGCGCGCCCGCGGCCGGAACGCCGACCCGCCGCAGGCGGGCCGCGCGGAATGCTGCTGCGTTTCGCCGGTGGCTTACTGCCACGCGTCCAGGTACGCGATCAATCGCCAGCCGGTCGGCCGCTTCAATGCGCGGGCGAGGTCAACGCGCACGAAGCCATCCAGCAGACTCACGCCGACGCCGGCCGAAAGCAGCCACGGGTCCGTGCGCAGGTCCTCATGCCGGCCGGCCCAGCCGGCATCGGAGAAGACGACGAAACGCGCGAACGGGAACGATGTCGCCAGCTCGGCGCGACCGCGCCAGAACGACTCGCCGGCCATCGCGCCGCTCGTGTAGCCGCGCAGGGTCGTCGGCCCGCCCACCCGCCACAGGTGCTGCACCGCCGGGTCGCCGAAGCTGGTGCCGGCCGCGCCCTCGAGCATCATGACGTACGGGCCGGGCAGCGGCAGGTACGTCCGTAGCGTGAGCGCGGGCCGCCAGTAGCGGAACGTGCCCACCGCGCCGTCGAGCCCCAGCTCCGCATGAGCCCTGACGCCCCCCGGATCGCGGCCCAGTCCGCCGCGCAGCCGCAGCGAGGCGCCGTACTGCGTCGCCTCCCGTGCGGGTTCGTTCTCGGGGAAGACGCGCGTGCTGTCGATCAGGTGCGGGATGCTGAAGTCGGTCTCCTTCTGCGCCACCGTCTCGCGCTGCGCGTACACGCGCCAGTCGTACCAGCGTCGGCGCGAGATGGCGGGCGCGCCCGTCAACTCCACGCCGAGCGTGCGGTAGTAGTCCGCCTCGTCGTGCCCCAGCACCAGCGCGGAGAGGGACGCCGCCAGCGTGAATGGCCGCGCCTCCGGGTCCATCGGGACCAGGCGGCGGTAGCCTGCGAGCTGGAGGTGCGTTCGCATTCCGTCGCGCGCAATCCGTAGCTCGCCGTTCGGCTCACGGTCCGCAATGCCGATGCGCGCATCCGCCCCGACCTGGACGCGGCCGAGGTCCACATCCAGGCCGGCGCCGAGCGAGAGGCCCTCGATGCGGTTGTAGCGCACGAGCCCACCGCCGAACGGCCCGCTGAAGCGCGGCCGCGAGAGCTGCCACGGCGTGGCCGGGAGCTGCTCGAGCCGCGCCACGAGCGACTCCAGCTCCGCCTCCGTCAGCAGCGCCTCGCCCGCCGCGAGCGGCGCGGGCGAGAGCATCGGGTTCTCGAGCAGCACCGCGGCGTCCTCCGGGACCACGACCTGGAACCGGTCGCACTCGCGCCGCTGCTCCGGGGTCAGCTTTGCGTACGCCGCGGCCCGCGCGCTGTCCCGCGCCGCTTTCCGGCGCGCCAGCTCCGCGCTGTCGGCGTCCGGGCCGCCACTGCTCACCTGGATGGACGCGCGAGCCGGGCAGCGCACCCTGCGGCCCGCCGCGTACTGCGTCTCCTCCACCGCGAGCAGCGGCGCACTGGCCGGCTCGCCGCGCACCGTGTAATCCGTGTACGTGCGCTCGTAGACGAACGGCACCGAGACGAGCCGGCCGAAGCGCGCCGCGCCGCGGATCGCCATGATGCGCGGCAGCCACCACTGGAAGTCCCACAGCCCGTACTCGATCGTCAGGTACTCGAGCTTGAGTCTCGGCTCGATGATGCGGGGCGCGTCGCCCTCGCGGTCCAGGCGGAACTCGTCCGCGAGGCGGAACGTGAGCTGGACGACGGCGTGCGTCTCCTCGTCCAGCCAGAGCGAGCCCTGCACCAGGTTGCCGGCCTTGCGCCGCGGAAGCACCTCGACCTCGAGCAGCCGCACCTCGCGGCCGTCCGGCAGGCGGATCACCGTCGTGTCGCCCGTGCGGAAGCGGTAGTCCACCTCGCTGCCCGGCGCGAGCGGGTGCGGGATCTCGTCGCCGGCATCGTCCCAGCCGGTGAGCAGGTACGGGTCGGCGGGGTCGAACGCCAGGCGCGGGAGGTATTCGTCGAGATCCTCGGGAACCTGGATGTCCGTGGTGGCGATGGGCACGACCTCGCGCGCGGCCAGCGCCTCGATGCGGATCGGCCCATCCCGCTCCCAGGCGATGCGGCTCGCCACCTCGCGTTCCCAGACCGCGCGGTCGCGTCGCACGAGGCGCAGGCCGATCGAGACGCGCTCGTGCGCCGTCGTCTCGTACGCCTCGATCGAGCGGTCCACCGTCCGCCGCCGCTCGCGC
>Ga0207873_1003977_pt1 | contig 10191 bp, 13 predicted proteins | sample BGWIniCompost_FD_187373 | JGI IMG/M metagenome (GOLD analysis project Ga0207873, IMG submission 187373) | Cellulose adapted compost microbial communities from Newby Island Compost Facility, Milpitas, CA, USA - BGW Initial Compost (SPAdes)... ... | reverse complement strand
GGTCATCAGCAGGGCGTAAATGAGCGCGGGGATGTAGTTATTTTCGTTATACGCCTTGAACCGGAGCAGCATGCCGTTGAACATGGCGCTCTGAATGATGATCAGCATCAACCCGATGATCTGGTAAGCCGTCAGCGACCTCCCAAACAGGAAGTCGATTAGCCAGTAGGTGGATGCGGCAAGCGGCGAAAGGCCGTCCCAGATGTCGATATACATCGAAGCGCCTTCGTCCATCTTTTCTCCGATGATCATCCACGTCAACTCGGGGAAAGCGACGGGTCTTCCGCCAATGAGGGATGGAAGACTGATAAGGATCAGGATAAAAAAGATAATGATTAACCGGTAAGGGTCGTTTATTCTGAAGAAGCTAAACAATTTTCTATTTTATTTGTAACCTAAAACTGTTTGCGAACGCTCGAATTTAATCTGAACTACTTAATTCTTACAAATTTTATTGTAATATTTGTCGATGGAAAGTAAAAGACAAAATAAATTCTCGAGGCTGATTCAGAAGGAGTTGGCCGATATTTTTCAAAGGGACCAGAGGCATCTGTTTCATAACGCCTTTATTACGGTGACCAAAGTAAATGTGAGTCCCGACTTGAGCGTCGCAAAGATTTTTCTCAGTTTCTTTAAGGCGACAAACGCGGAAAGCGCTTTGCACAATCTGGATATCCTGAAAAAGGAAATCAGGAAACAATTGGGGATGCGCATTGCCAAACAGGTGAAGCGGGTGCCCGAACTGGTGTTTTATCACGACGACAGCGCGGAATACGCCTCAAAAATCGAAGCTTTGCTTTCCAGGCTCGATATTCCTCCCGCAGAGGACGAGCCAAGTGAGGACAAATAAATTTGATTGCGCCTTGAATCTGTCATTTTTTATAGCCCGGCGATATTTTCTGTCGAAAAGGAAGAAGAATTTCATCAACATAATTTCCATCATTTCGATGGCTGCCGTAGCCGTTGGCGCGTGCGCCCTGGTGGTGGTGTTGTCGGTTTTCAACGGCCTGGAAGAGTTTGTCAGAACCTTGTACAGCTCGTTCGATCCGGAAATAAAGATTGAAGCCGCCTCGGGCAAGTCGTTCGAAATCACTGAAGGCTTCATCGACAGCCTCAAGAATGTGGAAGGGGTGGACATCGTAACCCAGGTGGTCGAGGACAATGTATATGTGCGATTCAGGGATTCCGAAACCGTAGCCACCCTGAAGGGCGTCGAAGCGAATTTCCTGAATCAAAACCGGCTCGACCGCGCATTGGTGCAGGGCGAGATGATCTTGCAGGAAAAAGGCGTCAATTATGCGATCATCGGGCAGGGCGTTCAGTACAAATTGTCGATTCCGGCCAACAACAGCCTCTACCTGATGGAGATTTTCTATCCAAGAAGAGACCGCCTTACCGCCGCCGACCCGTCGAGCCTGGTAAACCGCCGGCTTATTATGCCTGCCGGCGTTTTTGAGATTGAAAAACAATACGACCTGAACTACATTTTCGTCCCGCTTGACTTTGCCGTCGATCTTTTCGACTATGGTTCGCGCCGCACGTCGCTGGAAATCAAGACTAAGGAGGGATACAACATCCAACGGGTAAAGGCTTCCATTCAAAAACTGTTGGGGCCTGAATACCGGGCGTTGGACAGCGACGAGCAGCATTCGGGGCTGCTGAAAGTGCTCAAAATCGAAAAGTTCTTTGTGCTGATCACATTTTCATTTATCATCGCCGTAGCCTCGTTCAATATCCTGTTCTCGCTCACCATGTTGGCCATTGAAAAGAAAAAGGACATCTCGATACTCTACTCGATGGGCGCCACCAACCGGTTTATCCGGTCGATATTTATCAAGGAAGGGGCGATCATTTCGCTGAGCGGTGCCTTTATCGGCCTGGCTTTGGGGCTGATTATTGTGGCTATTCAGAAAACTTTCGGCGTCGTTTCCATGGGCATGGTCACTTCGGCGCTCGACGCCTATCCCGTGAAAATCGTGGTTTCCGATTTCATTTATATTGCCTTCATCATCATTTTGATTACTTTACTTGCCTCATACCGCCCCGCGACCATCGCTTCAAAGTATAACGATTGGAAAAATCTGAAATGAATCTGTTACGCAGGCCTTAACGTTGATTTTGCCAGTAACAGCAACCTGCAACTGGAAACCATCTAAAAAAAACGGCGGAAGAAAAAAGTCTTCCGCCATCGAAAAATGGTTCACGGGGTATTAAAAAATAAGTTTAAAAATTATGTCTCACTTTTGAGCGTAATTTTCACGTTGTCAGCTTTGCTGACCTCCCTGATGAAATTGGCGTACTCGGCGTATTTTTCAGCGGGATATGTTCCGGCATTCCTTTTCACGATGCGGATGTGCGTAATGTTTCGTTCGCCCGCAATTGTTTTTGAATAATACTCGCCAAATTCCGATTCAATCCGTTTCTCTTCCGGCAAAAATTCGGGGTAGTATTTCTCAGGAAGGAATATTTTTACCGTATCCGCGTCGAAATAGCTGTATTTGACGTCGATGTCGCTTACCCTCTCGGTCAGGGCGGGAAGATTAAATTCCATTTTATTCAATACATAGTATAGTATATGGTGGAACGAAATATTTAACTCATCGGATTAATTTGTTGACAAATTAAAACAAAAAATAAAGCCAGTCAAGTAAAACTTAAATAAAGTGTTAATATCGGTCATTAAAGACGGTAGAGAAGCGATTATTTTAGGGAAAACTGATTGAAAGATGCAAGGCGGAGGCTTCTTACCTTTAAACTATATGAACGGCAAGATTGCAAATTACATGGCATTGAGGCTGATCTTAGAATAGGCTCGGACCGTCGTTATGAAAAGGCGGGAAGAATGAAGACGGAGGATCATCCGGAAGAAAAGGCGTGCCGCGCGAAGCGGCAGCCATGTTGATTTCTTAAAATTTTTCCATTCTGGAAAAGAAGAAATTTCCTTCGATCTCAGCGTTTTCATCGGAATCGGCGCCGTGAACGGCGTTGGCTTCCAGGGACTTTGCAAACAATTTCCTGATCGTTCCTTCTTCCGCATTTGCCGGATTGGTGGCTCCGATCAATTTCCGATAATCCGCTACGGCGTTTTCTTTTTCCAGGATCATGGCCACGATGGGGCCCGATGACATGTATTTGCAAAGGCTTTCGAAGAAGGGTTTGCCTTTGTGCACTTCATAAAACTGTCCCGCTCTTTCGGCTGTCAGTTTGGTGAGTTTCATGGAAATGATCTTAAACCCGGCTTCTTCAATCATTTTGATGATAGCCCCCGTATGACCGTCGGCAAAAGCGTCCGGCTTGATCATTGTAAAAGTTCTGTTTGTCGCCATATTTTATATTTGGTTTTCCTTGTAAAATGGCAAAAATAGGTCATTATTTGTATTTGCCGGCTAATATTCTGCTATTTAAACTGTCTCGGCCGCTTGAAAAAGTCCTTGGTTTGCCCGGGGGACAAATAATTTCCTTCAAAATAAAACCGGGGTTTTGAAAGTTTATAAGTTTTTTTCATCTTTGCATTCTTATTTAGGAATTCAAGAAAACACCATTACGATATGTCTAAGGTTTGTCAGATTACGGGTAAACGGCCAAGGGTAGGCAATCATGTTTCTCATGCCAACAATAAAACGAAGAGGAAATTCTATCCCAACCTGCATACAAAGAGATTTTTTATTCCTGAAGAAGGCCGTTGGGTCTCTTTGAAGGTGTCGTCGAAGGCTTTGAGAACGATCAACAAAAACGGAATCACTCCGGTTTTGAAAAAGGCGATAGAAAAAGGACATTTAGTTTTAAAATAACAGATATTGACCGATGGCTAAGAAAGGAAACAGAGTCCAGGTAATATTGGAATGCACGGAGCATAAGAACAGCGGGCTTCCGGGCACATCGAGGTACATTACGACCAAGAACAGGAAGAATACTCCGGGGAGATTGGAGCTGAAGAAATACAATCCTGTGTTGAAAAAATATACTGTTCACAAAGAAATTAAGTAACTATGGCAAAGAAAGTTGTCGCAACCCTTAAAAAGGCGGATGGAAGGAATATCGCCAAGGTCATCCGCGTAGTGAAGTCGCCAAAAACCGGCGCATATACCTTTAAGGAAGAAATTGTTCCGGTAGAATTGGTTCAGCAGACGTTGGCTAAGAAAAGCTGATAAGGCTTTTATTATATAGATACTAGCGAAAAGTCCCTTAGCCGGGACTTTTTTCGTGTTTTTTTGTTTCTTCTAAAAAATATTATCATGGCTCTTTTTAATTTTTTTTCCAAGGAGAAGAAGGAATCTCTCGATAAAGGGCTTGAGAAGACAAAAGAATCCATCTTTTCCAAACTGCGCAGGGCTACGCTGGGCAAGTCAAAGATCGACGACGAGACGCTTGACGAACTGGAAGAGGTTTTGATTACTTCGGATGTGGGGGTGGAGACCACATTGAAGATTATCAGAAGGATTGAACAACGTGTAGAGAAGGACAAATATGTAAGCATCTCCGAGCTCGACAATATTCTGAAAGAAGAAATAGTCGGACTTCTTGAAGAAAACCGGGCCGGCCAGGAGGAAGATTTTTCTCTTCCATCCGGCGTGAAACCCTATGTAATCCTGGTTGTCGGGGTAAACGGAGTAGGCAAAACCACGACTATCGGCAAACTCGCCGCGCAGTATAAGAACAAAGGCAAAAAGGTAATCCTGGGCGCCGCCGATACTTTCAGAGCCGCCGCCGTCGATCAACTGAAACTTTGGGCCGACCGGGTAGGCGTCCCCATCGTTTCGCATGGCATGAATACGGACCCGGCCTCGGTGGCATTCGACGCCGTGAAGACCGGCGTAAACGAACAGGCGGACGTGGTAATTGTCGATACGGCCGGACGTCTCCACACGCGCGTGAACCTGATGAACGAGCTTTCGAAGATCAAACGCGTGATGCAAAAGGTTATTCCCGAGGCGCCGCATGAAGTTCTGCTGGTCCTCGATGGCAGCGCGGGTCAAAACTCCATTATTCAGGCGAGGGAATTTACCAAGGCCACCGAAGTCACGGCCATGGCCATTACAAAACTGGACGGCACGGCCAAAGGCGGCGTGGTGATTGGCATCTCCGACGAATTTAAAATCCCGGTCAAATACATCGGGGTAGGCGAGAAAGTGGACGATCTGCAGGTTTTTAACCGCTACGAGTTTGTCGATTCGCTGTTTAAAAAATGACCCGGTTCTTTTTGTAGATTCCCTGCCAAACAGACAGATAAGTGAATACGCCGCTCTTCTGGTTTTATGCGGCGTTTAAACTATAAAATCGCCCCTTCATGTAAAAGCATATGTAAACAAAGGCGGTCTTGGCATCATTAGCGCTTTTTTTGCGTCTACCTGCTGAAAACTGATTTTTAATTGGTTATGAATTTTTACCAGCCAAACAGAAACCGCATGAAAACATTTATCCTGTTTTTAACCGCATTATGCTTGATTTTTGACGCGGCGGCTCAACAAAGGTTTACGTTGAGCGGATATGTCCGGGATTCGGAAAATGGCGAAGAGCTGATTGGAGTAGGCGTGTATATCCCATCCCGGTCGTCCGGAACGGTTACCAATGCGTACGGGTTTTACTCGCTCACCTTGCCGCCGGGAGAATATGAGTTGAACTTCAGCTCGGTTGGTTACAGTCCGAAGCGGGTCAAGGCAATTCTGGATCAAAATAAGACCATGGATATCCAGCTTGACCCCGAAACGTCGGAATTGCAAGAGATTGTGATTAGCGACCGGCCGATAGACGAGAACGTAACCAGCGTAACGATGAGCCGCATGAAGATGGATATTAGCCAGGTGCGGAAACTTCCTCCGTTGTTTGGCGAGCCGGACATTATCAAAACGATCCAGCTTATGCCCGGCGTGCTGATTGCCGGAGAGGGCTCGGGATCCTATTTTGTCAGGGGAGGCAACGTAGACCATAATCTCATTCTGCTCGACGAAGCTCCCGTTTACGATCCTTCGCACATGTTTGGCCTTGTATCCGTCTTTAACTCGTCTTCCATTAAAAGTTCCGAGCTTTTGAAAGGAGGCATTCCGGCTCAATATGGAGGCCGTCTTGCTTCGATTCTTGACGTGCGCACCAAAAACGGCAACGACCAGAATTTTGGCTTTGAGGCGGGGTTGGGGATGCTGTCTTCGCGGATTCTTGCTGAAGGCCCGCTGATAAAAAACCGCAGCTCCTTTATCGTGTCCGGGCGCAGGTCGTATTTCGACCTGTTAATGCCCCCCGACGCCATTCTGAAACCCTATTTTTATGATGTCAACGCCAAAATCAATTTCGAGCTGAACGAGAACAATACGGTGTTTGCGGCTTTCTACATGGGAAGAGATAAAATCGACATGCTCGATGGCATGTTCAACATGAGCTGGGGCAATCAAACGGCGACCCTCAGATGGAACCATGTTTTTAATAAACGGCTGTTTTGGAACACTTCCTTAATCTTTAGCGATTTTGATTATCAAAACATCCAGGATTTTCCCGGTTTTGGCGTGGATTGGACGTCCAACCTACGGGAATACAGCCTTAAGGAGCATTTTGAATACTACATCAATCCCAAGCATACTTTCTCTTTTGGCCTGAACAGTTCTTACCGGACGTTCGACCCCGGCCGCTTTGTGCCGACCGATACGGCTTCAATGATCGCCGAAACAAGACTGGACCGTCAGTATGCATTTGACAACGCAATTTACGCGGGATTGAAGCAGCAAATTACGCCTTCGCTCGCTTTGGAATATGGGGTGCGTTTGTCGGCGTTCACGCAGCTTGGGAAATCCGTGGTATATGTTTATGAGCAGGTCGAAGATCCCGCGCAAAAGGTAAACGCAGAGATCCTTGATACCCTGCGCTATGACCGTTTTGAACCGGTCAAAACGTACATTCGTCCGGAACCGCGCATTTCTGCGCTCCTGACGTTGACTCCAAACAGTTCCTTAAAGTTCAGTTACAACCGGATGGTTCAGTATGTGCATCAAATGACAACCGGAACGTCGCCGCTGCCTATTGCGATATGGCAGCCCAGCGGTTATCATATCAAACCTCAGATAGCGGACCAGGCGGCAGTTGGATATTTCCGAAACATGCGGAATAACATGTATGAAAGTTCCATCGAGGTGTATTACAAGTACATGAACGACATCATTGATTTCCGGGATAACGCGCAAACCTTCTTCAACGTCCACCTGCCACGCGAGATACTGCCCGGCGATTCATACGCCTATGGCGCGGAATTCCTTCTGCGGAAAGTAAGAGGTCCGCTCAACGGCTGGATCAGCTATACATGGTCGAAAGCGGTCAGGGATGTGCCCGGAGTTAATCAGGATCGGACGTTTCTTCCCACTTACGACCGCCGCCACAATGCGACAGTGGTCGCCACTTTCGATCTGAGCAAACGAATTTCCATTGGCGGAACGTGGATTTATGGCACAGGGAGAAGCCAGACTCTTCCGAAAGGAACTTATGTGTTCAACGGCCAGGTGGTCGATTACTTCACGGGAAGAAATGAATTCAAGCTGCGCGATTTCCACCGCCTCGACTTGTCTGTCAATATTTACAGCAAGGAAAAGCCGGGGAGGAGGTTGCGTTCCGAGACCAATATCTCCATCTACAACGCCTATGGAAGACGGAATCCCTTTATGGTTTATACCGAAGCCAAAGGCGCCGAAGATATCACGGACATTTTCGATCCGGGAGGCGCGCTTAGGCAGGAAAAAGAAATCAGACAGGTAAATATGTTCGGCATATTGCCTTCCATATCCTATACCCTGAAATTTTAAAAAAGATTGGCAATGAAAAAGATATTATTATACCCGGTTATCCTGGCTTTCCTTTTCTCCTGCGACAGGTTTCTTGAATTTGGGGGAGAAGAAGTGTTGGATGAATATGATCTGAAATTCACGCCGCAGCTCGTCATCCAGGGAATGATTACCGACGAAGATACGCTGCAAACGGTAAAGTTGTCGCTCACAAAGATCCTGAACAGCAATGCGGATAATGTGGAAATTCCCGACGCGCAGGTCCAGGTATCTACGGGAGAGGAGGTCGTTCGCTACGAATATGTCGATTCCCTCCGCTTGTACGCCGCCCGGTTCAAAGCGGAGCCGGATGTAGAATATACGCTCGAGGTGACCTGGCAAGGTCGCAAATACACGGCCAAAGAAACTCTGGCCAATTTGCAACATTTTGAAATCGACTCTATCGAGATCAGAAGGGCAAGTTACGACATCACCCATTGGCGCTATTTTGATCCGGACGCGCCATTTTTCGACTATAAAAACCAACCGATCCTGATTACCGCCGATACTACGCGGACCATTCAGGACACGATATTGGGAAATGTGCCCATTGTGCACAATGTGGTGTATGTCGATCCCGGCAATCATGAATTCCTGGCGGAATATCGATATGGCGATCTTGCAGAATTCTGGTTTGGCGCGGAGCCTTATATCATCAATGCCGCTAAACCGGGAAAGATTATGAACGTTTATAAAATCTACATGTACGCCAGGGAGTCGAAGGTTGAATCCAATTATTATCGCTTCGATGTAAAAAGAAAGGGAAACTCATGGCTCCAACCCGGTCAAATGATAATTGCCGATGATTTTGCCTTGAAAGAAAATATCCAAGGCATAGAATTTCCCGGGTATTTTGTAGATGGCGACGAAGTGGAATTTATCATGTACGGGATTTCAAGAAAAGCGTACAATTTCTACCTAAGCCTCCAAAGCGTGCTTCAGAACGACGGCGGCAATTTCTCGTCGATTCCCGGCAATCCGCCTACGAATATTTATGATGAAGATGGCAAACCCGGTCTCGGGTATTTTGAAGTGAACAAAGTAGCGCGCGTGAAAAAGATTGTGACCGGCGAATAAATTTCAATATTTTAGCGGAAATATTGTAAAAACAAATCGAATGACGATGAAATATTTGCTCTTTTTTACAGGCGTATTTTTCCTTTTTGCAGGTTGCGAACGCAAGACTTCCAGCCTGGACGCCCTTTATAAAGAAGTGATGGTCGTACACGACGAAGTGATGCCATGGATGTCGGATATTATGCGATATAAAAAGCAAATCCGAGAAAAAGTGGATTCAACAGCCGACGGCGAAGCCACCGAACTAAAAGCGTTGATGAATCAACTTGACGCCGCCGACAAGGCGATGATGGACTGGATGAGGAATTTCAGCCGCAACGACTACAAAGTAATGTCTGAGGAAGAAGCCTCGGCTTACCTGCAGGATCAGAAACAAAAGATTGAAGAAGTGCGCAAGACCATGCGGGAAGCGTTGGATAAGGCTAAAAAAGCGATTTGAAAAGAATAAAGGGGGAGAAGAGCAGCCATCTCCCCCGCTTTTTTGACAAGCCTATTCTTCTGTTTCCTTTTTCTTGGTTACGATGGAGTAATAGATCAGGAGGCTTACTCCGCCGAACAGCAGGACCATAGCAAAATAATTCACCGGATCCGGAAGGATATTCCAAGCGTGCATGACGCCCCCGGTGATTAAACCCAGGCTGACGCCGATAAATAAAATGCCAAACATCAGCGCGCTATATTTCCTAGTGTGCGCGTCGCCGCCTTTCGCGAATATGCTCGCGTCCACGCCTTTTTCGATCATGGCCAATCTCTCCTTATTCCGGGCCGAAACCAACACATACACAATTCCAAAGATCGACACAAAAAACGCGATAGGTATTAAAATCTCTTCCATTTGTATTTAATTTTTGTTTTCAGGCTTTTGACGCGCCTGCGCAGAATCCGGTTACAATATTCCCCCATATTTTTTATTTTGCCCGATGATAAGGATATTCCCGGATTTTCATCCGTGAATCGCCGATGAACCGGATACGGGCGTCTGCCCGGAAATTGCAGCTATGCGGGCTCCTGTTGGCACAGGCAATGAAAGCTGCCCAGCCCCCAGATAATGTGAGTGGAATCGATTCCCACGACGTCGCGACCCGGAAAGAACCGCCCTATCGTTTCTATTGCCCGCTGGTCGTTGGCGTCACCATACACAGGGATGACCACGCTTTTGTTGGAAATATAAAAATTGGCGTATGACGCGGGCATCCGTAACCCGTCGGAATATAGCGGCTTGGGCAAGGGAATTTCAACCACTTGCAGCTGTTTCCCGTTTTGCAGTCTCATCCTGTTGAGCCGGCGAATGTTTGTCTTGAGGATTTCATAATTG
>Ga0207873_1003971_pt1 | contig 10208 bp, 8 predicted proteins | sample BGWIniCompost_FD_187373 | JGI IMG/M metagenome (GOLD analysis project Ga0207873, IMG submission 187373) | Cellulose adapted compost microbial communities from Newby Island Compost Facility, Milpitas, CA, USA - BGW Initial Compost (SPAdes)... ... | reverse complement strand
ACCAGCGTCACCTTGAGGTCCAGTTGGTCCTGTTGGACCAGTATCTCCTTGTGGTCCCGTTGGACCTGTCGGACCTTGTTGCCCTTGAGGACCAGTCGGACCTGTTGGGCCAATAGGTCCGGTTGGACCCACATTACCCGTAGCGCCTTGCAAACCAGTTGGTCCTGTAGGACCAGTTGGACCGACATCACCTTGAGGACCAGTAGGACCAACAGCACCAGTCGGTCCTGTGGGACCGACATCACCTTGAGGACCAGTCGGGCCTGTTGGACCAGTTGGTCCTTGCGGGCCAGTCGGACCGCCCGCACCGGTAGGCCCAGTTGGGCCAGCATCCCCTTGAGCTCCTGTCGGACCTGTGGGTCCGGTAGGTCCTAGATCACCCTGCGGACCAGTAGGGCCAGCATCGCCCTGTGGACCTGTTGGTCCAATATCCCCTTGAGGGCCGGTCGGACCAGTAACACCCGTTGGCCCTGTAGGTCCAGCTTCTCCTGGCTCACCTTCATCCCCTTTAGGACCTGTTGGGCCAATTGGGCCAGTTGGTCCTTGCGGGCCAGTCGGGCCAGTAGGTCCGCTTTGACCAACAGCACCACGCATCATCCCATCTTCATAAATGAAGCTGAGAATTATGCGTTCACCAGGGCCAAGTAAAGTGGTATCCGGTTCGTCAGCTCCTCCCCAAGTGTACGCAGTATCGAATTGAAGATAATGGCCACCAATAGAATCCTGCGCAACTATAAGGATGTATGTAGCACCTTCTCTAGGATTAGTCGGATTTTGTAATGTACGGTTTGCCGTCAATGTCAGGCGTGCAACCTGAGCATCTGATACATTCCATTCAACTGGATTATCTTCAATTAGATCTACAAGCCCGAACCACTGTTGCTTTTCCCACTCATGTTCTTGATCTGTAGGTGGCTGCGGGCCAGTAGGTCCGGTTGGACCTGTAGGTCCAGTTGGACCTGTAGGGCCAAGTGGACCCGTTGGGCCTCGCGGCCCCTGTGCTATGACTTCAACAACCTCAAGCTGAACGGTCAGACTCTCAACAACATCACCCGAGTCCGACAGAACCTCAAGCTTGGTTTCTTGAACAACTACCTCAAGGACTGACATCTCGGGTTGCCTCAGGAGCCAAGGTTACTTTACCCTGGAGAAGTCGCGTAACGAAGCCATCCTGCGCAACCATCTCCAAGTCATAAACACCTTCAGAGAATTTGAGTTGGGCGGTCTCAGTCGCCGCCATCTCAATTACAATCGTTCCCGCAACACCACCAAGCGTAATCTTACCATTCTCAGTCGTAAACTCCGCAATCACATGGTCCGACGTATAGTTGCGTCTGATCTGCATTCGAGCAGTGTAATTGGTTAGATCGTAAGGGTTATTATCCTTATCCTTCCACCGAAGTTGAAGTCGGAACGTAGCACCTTGCTCAATAATGAGATCCTTGGTCGCAGCGGGCATAGCTCACAGACCCTCGTTAAATCCGAAATCTTCACGAGTTACGGACTCGCCATCAATACCAGTCGCAACTCCGGTGACATGAACTCCAGTACCCTCGAGAAACTTTCCAATCAATTCCTGCACCACAGTTGGAAAACGTGCACGCTTCAAGAATACATTTTCCGCATCACGGAAGTACGTGATCGCAACTGAACCTGCTTTGAACGAATTGATCGTCTGCACGCCCGGTTGTGGATTTTCTTCAACGTCACTGCCATTAAGAATTAGATTGGCTAGTTCGATACAAGCGTACTCGATTTCTTTAGGAACCTCGGTATCGGTTACACCAGGAACACCCGTACCTGTTCTTGGCCAAGCAAGAGTTTGTCCGCTCAAGCCCGATGGCGATCCTCGCCAACGCTGCCGATCAAGAATACGGGTTGCTGTAATCAACAGTCGCTTGCGAGTATCGTTATCCGTGATGGGATCAAACCATGAACTGTTGTTGTAATTTCCGGTCATATACTTTTGTGCATCATCAAGATCTGCATAGACCGGAAAATCAATATTATCTATACAAACTGTCTTGTTGACCATATTAGAGCCCTCGCTCACCAGGATCTCTCATAAGAGCCGAAGCCCGAGGTAAGCGCTGGAACTCATCATCAAAAGAACCCATGCGCTCATCCCGATTAGGCATATCCGGCCTACCATCATTACGAGGTAGCGGCTTCGTTTCTTCACCTTCAATCGGCAACGGTATTGCATCACTGAGAATAGGCTCGGACTCAATTGGCGACCGAGTGATCCCAAGGAGGTCACGGACATCATTGATAGCCGGATCATCAGGAGTCAACACCGCACCAGCCTGAGCCATGCGAGCAAGAGCCGTGGTAACCTCCAACGCATCACGCGGAGCTATATCCTCAGCCATCAACTTTGGCATAATCCTAGGATCGAGTCCATTAAGCTTCCACAACGGCCGGATAACATCGCGCTGAACACAAGCTACGATCAACCGGAGCACGGAACTGGCAATCAGGTAGACGTTGCGGCTCTTATCCTGAGCAACAGCACGACTTCCACCCTGATCGCCCAAGAGCAAGTGCTCGACACCAATTATCCGAGCAATCTCACGCTGGATACGCTCAATAGCATTGGCAATTTCCTGAAGACCACCAGTGGAACCACTCAACAGCTCGAGATCCCACATCTTCTCAGAGCTAATTGCTGGACCACCTTGAGTAGTAGAAGTGTATCGAGCACTATCCAACAGGATACCCGTATTGGACTCCTTCACCTGCATCTGAATGATGTCGGTGATTGTCTGTACAAGTTTTGCGGCTTCTTCCTTTGTAATCGCACCGTCCGCTACAGCTTGATTGATGAAGCTGATTGGCGCGCGTCCGATTGGAATGCCGCGTAGATCACGCTCGTAACCTCTGATCTCGAGCTCTTGAAGCCTTTTCAGACGAGCATACGGCTCAGCCAAATGACGGAATACACCCAAGCCTTCAGGGCTGTCAGTAATCGCGTCTTCAACGATGTACAACAACTTTTCCCTCGGCAAACCCAAAAGTTCTTGAGTTTGCGGGTTACGCTGGAATACACCGAAAACATGTCCATGATCGTCTACCGCCCAAAGCTCGACCGTATGTTGAGGGCGAACCTCGATATTCTCCAAGCCAAAGAAGCCATCGTCACGCTTTTTAGCTATCCACTCCAACAGGCTGAACCCATGGAACCGATACATTGCCGCATGACGAACGATGCTGCTCCATGGGTTATACATCTCGTCCATGACTTCGTTCACGAAGTCCGCAGCTTCCTTGGCTTCGTGGCTATGCCGCTCACGAGGATTAGGTTGAGCAAACCAACGAGGATGAGCAATGAGATTAAGAAAGTAATGAACACCAGCGGCAACAACGGAGATATTTGTGACGATCTCAGCAGCGGTACGATACTTCTCAGAACCAATCCACGACGAGTGTTTGTCTTTAACCTGGATATAGCCACCGTAAATTGCCGTACCATGAGCGCCCTGCTCTTCGAGCGGACGAGGCAACGGCACCGGTGGAACGCCGAACATAGTCCGAGAACCAAGTAGTCGCGAACCACGTGGACCTGCCGCCTTGCCGTACTCGGCATCCATCATGCTTTCAATTTCGGCAGCAGACAACTTAGAAGTTGGCGCAGCCTGCTTATCCTCAATGCTCGACTGGTTGTTTTCTGACATCGGCTGCTCCCAGAGGGTGCTGTCTCAGTTAAAAGGTGCGGAGCACCTTTTAACATGAGACAGACGACTTGTAAAGGGCAGCTTCTCATCCCCTAACCAGGATGGGTGCACCGAACATACTGACAGAACCCGGAGCAGTACTCGGCATGGGAAACATGGCCATGACTAATGCGTCCGCAAGGTTAGGTGAAGGAGCTCCTTCCGGCTGCTTATCGATACCCATTTTAAGTTTGGCCGTTGCAGCACTAGCCGTCACCTGGACAAGCTCATCACGGAGTTTATGCAGCGTAGTGATATCTATGGATTCGGTATCAATAGCGATCATCTCATCAACATTAAATTTCTCGCCTTCCCGAACCGCCCGGTACGTATTATGGAATAACCGGCCCAGATGCCACCAAGCCTGAGCCCGGAGGTTGAGGAAGAACTGATGGTTCGTAGGTGCCTTAGGATCATTCTTCACGATTTTCTCATGAGGATCGAGCACCGGATCACCGGCCCGCCATGGAATGAGCCTTACACCATCTGGCATCAAGCCCATATCTGCAAGACGGTTAGCCTCACCCTTCACACCAGCTCCAATCCCGATACAGTCGTACTGGAGATCAATTGGAGCAAAGGGACGCACAAGCGTAATGGCCTTCCGAGCTGTAATGGCTATGTCTCGAGCATGCCAGAACTCGACAACCTTCAGAAGCCGATGCTTGACAACGGTGCACGCGTTCACTGCCGCTCCACCATCCGCCACGTCGAGAGCAGCCGACGACTTACCAGCTTGGAACTCATCAACCAAGCCAAGAATCTTATGCGCATTGCAAGCTGCATCGAACCATTCTGGCTTGATGATTGTTCCTGTCTGCGTAGCGGCGTAGTCACGTTCAATCTCACGGGCGTAGATGTGTCCAAGTCCCTTGGATTCATAGTGTGCTTTTCGTTGTGCTGCCCACTCCTCAGTTTTCTCAGGATGATCACGCCAGTCAAGCAGGAATACGTTGGCACGGTCCCGATAGATTTCGCCACCAACTTTCCATTCGACACCAGATTGGCGTGTACGATGGAAAATAGTGCCCGGAGCGGATACCGACGATATATCTATGCGAACACGTGTAGTCTCCGAGAGAGCTGCTTCAACCGCTTCAGGATGCTCTAAATATGCTGCCTCGTCTACGAAGTAGACACGAGTACGACCACCACGTCCGATGTTATCACCAACATCTCCGATGATAGAGTTGCCATTTTGAGGATTGAGGATGCGTTGATGCATCAAGTGTTTCTTCTCACTAAACTTGTGAGGCAGGAACACCTTGGGCAAACCACGGATGGTCAAACGTATTTTCTCGAAGATACTGCTAGCATCGCCAAGACGGTCGAGCTTACCAGCGGTAGCGGAACCCCATCCCACCGTTGCGCCTGGAACAAAGAGCCACATCCAGGTGGAGTAAGCTACACCACACCACGTAGCTCCCATGTCTCGAGCTTTCTCGACTAGACCGTTACCATCCCCAAGCACACAAGCATGGAAAAACTGAATAAGCTCAGCCTGTCTCTGGAATAGGATGAACGGCATACGCGTCGGAATTCCTTTAGCGGCGTTCCGAGGTTCGTAGACATCGCACCAATGACAGATAAACCGAACTGGGTCTTGACTATACCATTCCCAGATCAATGATGGGTTTTGTTCTAATTGAGCCAGAGTACGATGCCTCCAGCGCTGGACCATCACATAGTTCCGCGATGGCCACTCCTCCTTCGTCAAAGGACGAGGCTCAGGTGGATCGACAGGGTTAGGAATTCTACCCTCACGATATGCGATCTCGTCCTCGACCTCTGCGATAAGAGCCTCGATCAAAGTTGGATTGGCCTGCCCAAGAAAGTTATCATTAATCTGAGCAGACCTCTGCATGAACGATTGATCGGGTCTAATCCGTTTCATTTTCTACTACCTCTGCATCCTCGATCATATCGTCATTGTTGATCTTCATTTGATCCAAGCGTCCTAGTGCTTGGTTAGGACTCATGAGCCCTTTAAGAACTTGCAGAACATTGTGTAATTGTTCTGTGCTCATGCTGCGGAGCATGTTGACGTTGATTGTCGTAGGAGTCTTATCGTCATTATTCTGACTGCTTTCTGCTCCTCTACCCCAATTCGCCGGATCACGATTCATCAGCCAATATTTAGCTGCGTTGAGATCCTTCGGTATGTACTTTTTGTACGGTACCTTGATAACCTCTCCCTTGTACTGCATTATCTTGACGGCCGGAACATAATACCCGTTCGCCATCTCATAGACACTACGTTCAACCCTAGCATCTGCCAAGCTCGCTTCCCTCGAGATCTTACAAGCGGCAGCGAACTCAGGATACTGTGTCATCCACCGGCTAAGAACAGTACGATTGATATGGAACTCAACAATCAAATCCCTGTCGGTTGCACCATTGAGAACCAATTCTGCTGCACGCTTAGGATGGTACTCAGGATCATACGTGCTAGCGAGCATAGCAGAAGTACGATCTATGGTTCTCGTTGGTAACTTCTCCTCCCGTCGTGGCTTACTCCCAATCAAGCGTCGCCGCTCGATCTTACGCTTTGGCTCCATCGGTTTCTCCTCGTCATCGAGCGGTGGGTCTGGGATATCGACTACACGAACTCTCAGGGGCTTACGCTCCTCTTCCCATGGATCTTCACCACGGGCACGACGCTCAGCTCTATCTGCTGCACGCTTTACCCACTCTGGGACTTGACGTTTCTTGACATAGGGTAGACTTCCCCCGTGTCCATTAGAGATTGGCTTCTCCTCGCTCGTGATCGGTCTCTTTAGTCGTTTACGTTCTACCTTTTTGCCCATCGAATAGGCTCCTTGAGAATCTTAGCCCTTGGTTTCCGGTGGGATGTAATCGAAAACGTGCGGCTGGGCACTAGTCCTTCCTTACCTTGTGCATCCAAGCCATAATGGTATGGAGCTCGTTTCCAGTCAATATATCCACCGTGTTCTTCATACCAGCGCTTAACAACTATCCAACTCGTCAGAGGCATATAAGGAGTAACTTTTGTCGCCTGCTTATTCCCACTGACGGTGTAAGTAAACTTGTTGATGTCAATATCCTTCTTCTCATATCTACCTAAGCTATGAACGTACAGAATGATGTTCAAGGGAGTAGCTTGGAGTGGTAGAGGTAGTTGGACTGTAACCGCCGTGCGCTTGGTCCGCTTTATCTCATTCAACCATTTCTCATGGATAACAACTTCTAGAGGTCTCAGTGGTCCACCTCTGCGTGTCTCATCCCGACGAACCTCCTTGATCGGTGGAGGCATGTTACAGTACGGCCAGGATATTCCAAGCAACTGCCAGAGTCTAAAGGCATCGCGGGCACAGCGTAGATAATGCTGTGGAATAAGCCTAGTCTTCGTCTCACGGCCTAGAGCACGAAAGCTACGGAACCAAAGAACATTGGTATTGTTTTTCTGAGCTAAGTGCAGCAAGGAAAGTAATAGATTGACATCCATAGCTGTGGGAGCTCTAGGCTCAGGCCGGGTGTAATTCTTTTTAGGATAAGCTTCACCGATAACTTCTTCGTCGTGCCAGTAGAGCTTTACCTTCTCATTACCGGTGAGATCGGCCTGATACTTGACGCCGGATAGTGATGAACGTTTCCAGAATATCCTAACCCTCGGATCTCTAGCAACAGGATCATGACAAAAGGGTCGGAAGATTGTCACTTCTCTCATGATTATTATTCCTTAGAAGAAAAGGGTGCTCGGCCTCTAAGCAACACCCTTTATTATCTTTCAACCTGTAATTTCCTTGAGCCATTCCTGGTAGACTTTCTGAACGCGCTTATCAAGTTTTTTCCAATCACGCTCAGATATTTCTACATCCTTAGGAAGTCCACCAAACTTCATGACAATAGGACGAGTTATGGGTTTGTATCCAACGTCGTGTCCATTTTTCTCAGGAGCTGGAAGCCAAGCCTTAATATCCCTAGGCTCAACAGCAGGATGTAATTCTTGCTGTTGAACTAACTGATCCAATTTCTTAGGTGAAAGTTCTTTCTCATGTTTAGCGATCATGAGAAGAGCTGCCTGATTAGCTGGAAGATATGGCCAGTTCTTGGGATTAGACAGCCAAGGATGTCTAGCCATCTTACGATACCGCCAAGCGGTTGCAGTGGGATTAATCCCTAACTGATCACAGAGTTCATGGAAACTTTCTTTTCCAAGCCGCTTACGAGCATCTTCAAGATAGATACCAATCTTGATCCAAGCCACAGCAGACTTCCGTAGAAGACTTTCAATCTCTTGAAAATAGTCATCTACTGTTTCGCAGATACGGAATTGTTTAGGAAATGTTTTGCAGTACCACTCAAAGGTACGCTTTTCATCCAGCATCCTAAGATCATTACGATCTTTTTTCTTCAGCACTGACTTAGCCATGTTGCTATTCCTTGGTTAAAGAGATATTCTGTACAGAGTTTTCTTAATTCTGTACAGAATTCTACATTGCAACGGATACCAGCTAATTTGCCGTAGTTCCTTACAAAATGTCAAGTTCTTTTGTCTAGATTCCTTTGCCACATTTTTGTCACAATCGTTTACATCGTGTAAACGATCTCTTTATTACTCCTACATGAATACAAGTCTATAGATCATAGCTACCGTAACTCCAAGTAGGATAGTGAAGAGTACTAGGACAATCTGTGCATTCCTGCGTATGCGTGCGTGCTCTTCAGGACTTAAGAAAGACATTGCCTGAATACTCCTACATGTCCAATAGTCTTAATTTGCATGTCTTATAGTCCTATGTCAATGTAGTCCTATGGATGGTTATTTCCGGAAGTGTAAATTTTCTAAAAAATTACACATAGATTCCGGAAGTGTAAATTTTCTAAAAAATTACACATAGGGATATTTGGCACTCTGCAGACTCCCGGCAGGATCCTCTGGATCTAAAATCTGCACAGTGTCCCGGACAGTGGGATATCCCTAGCTCCATCCTCTATGGATCCAAGACAATCATCCCATGGATAGCGATTGCATTTGCGCAATGGCGTTTCGCGTTTGCGATAGTGCCATTGAGCGAACGCGAACGCATTATCGCCGCAGGAGCACAACTGCAATGCACAAGGGCGGGGTTAAGCAATTCACTTGCGAATACAACTCCAGTGGAGCGCTACGGGCACCAGTGATTTATTTTGCTAGCAGAACAGCAATGCATTCGTTTCGGTACCAGTTTCACTGTTTCGCTACTAGATTCCCTTGCCACATTTTGGTCACAATCGTTTACATTGTGTAAACGATATCCTTATTGCATCTACATGGAGTATCAGCGAAATAGGTTCATTTCGTAGAGGATAGATGTCCATTTGCGTAGTAGGATAAATGTCCATTTTCGTAGAGGCTAATTCGTATTTTCTCTAGGGATGGAGGGATAGATGAGACGGGCATAGTGCCAAAAACCCCCTTAAAAACCTTTTCCTCTATAAGCCCTGCTACAATATAGCGACCGACTCTCCAGTTGCTGAAGAGTAGAGATTAGCGAACCCACTACGGCAACCGTCCAAATTACCTTGAATACCCTACCTACATTGCTCAACTACCGAACCCACAAACTGTTCGCTTGCACCTACAAGTCAAATGTTCACTTGCATCTACAAGTCAAACTTGAACGATAAGCACGCATAACGGCACCATGGAGCAGTTTTTCTCCTCAAAGCTTAGCTAGTGCAAACGATCAAGTTGCATATACGCTCACTTGTTTGTGAATGTCTTGCCTATACAAGCCCAACAAGTTGCATAGGCTGACTTATTGCCAAAAACTGCCCGCTTGAGCGTAGGTTAGCGGCATTCGCTATGAACCGAGTTCACAACTACGATTGCATCTACAACACGTAGTTTAGGTATTGTGGGGCCTGAGCGAATCACTTATGCTAGGCACAATGCTGAACGTTGAGCGACTAGCGACTTCAGCAGGCTAGCTTAGGCGGCTTCATACCGCACTAGGCTAGGCTCTTTGACAATTAAATCGATTGCTTGGCCGCGCGCTAGTGCCTAGCGCCGCTTGCGAGTCAATATTGTGTCGCCTAAGGGTAGGCGGCAATGAGACTCACTGTTCGCTAACGTCGCCCTACGGGCGTAAATCGTTAGCCAAGCGGAGCTGTCACTAGCGCGTCGAATAGGCTACAGCGACGAACGCCAACGATAATCCCATAGCCCCATTATGCGGAAAACACTGTACCGCTACTAGCTGAGACTTGGCCGTTGTGAAACGCCTAAGCGCTCAGCTTGTACCGTTGCAGTGAGCGACGGCAGCGCTTGCATTGGGCAGCGCTGAAACCTAAGCAAATATGGGGGTTAGCTATGGCACTAAATAATCACTTGCGGCGCGCGATAATCTATGACAAGCGGCCATACGAGATCATCGACACTAGCGACGGCTCACTAGTCGGCGGGCCTTATCAATGGGCTAATGTCGCTGAACAACTCGCCGCTGAACTCAATGAGCACTATGGCGAACCGGACCGATTCCTCGTGCTGAA
>Ga0207873_1003969_pt1 | contig 10212 bp, 5 predicted proteins | sample BGWIniCompost_FD_187373 | JGI IMG/M metagenome (GOLD analysis project Ga0207873, IMG submission 187373) | Cellulose adapted compost microbial communities from Newby Island Compost Facility, Milpitas, CA, USA - BGW Initial Compost (SPAdes)... ... | reverse complement strand
CTGGCATGTCTCCCGCGGGGTGATGCGGAGCGTATTCGAGCGCCACGACTTCGCCTTCAAATGGACGTTCGCTGAATTTGAGGGCGCACGAGAATTAGTCCGTTGGGGAGTGGATCAAGTCGTCGATGCGTACACGTCGATTGCAGCGCTGTTGAACGGGACCGAAGGGACGATGCGCAACGAAGTCCCCATGGAGCCGGGAGAGGTCGGGGTCACACAGGGCAATGCGGGTGCTCTCGACCTGAATGATGGTTCTTTCGACCTCGTCTGTATCGATCCTCCCTACTACGACAACGTGATGTATGCCGAGTTGGCCGACTTCTTCTACGTCTGGGAGAAGCGCACCCTCAGCCATGTTTGGCCCGAGTTGTTCGTCGACGAGCTGACCAACAAGGAAGAGGAGGCGGTCGCCAATCCGGCTCGGTTCGAGCACGCCGGACGTCGCAAGAAGGAGTTGGCGACCCTGGACTACGAGCGGAAGATGACTGCCATCTTCGCCGAATCACGGCGTGTCCTCACCGACGAAGGTGTCATGACGGTCATGTTCACGCACAAGAAGGCCGAAGCCTGGGACACGTTGGGCAAGTCGCTCCTCGAAGCAGGGTTCACCATCGAGGCGTCGTGGCCGGTTCCAACGGAATCAGAGCATTCGCTTCATCAAGCCAAGAAGAATTCCGCATCGTCGACGATCTTCCTCGTCTGCCGAAAGCGCGAAGTTGCCGACGATGCCTCCCGGGTGTTCTTCGACTCGATCGAAGGTGAGGTTCGTTCTGCGGCTCGGGAGTCGTTCCAGCGTTTCACCGAATTGGGGATCACCGGGGTAGACCTGCTGTTGGCCACCTACGGCCCCGCCCTTTCGGTGCTGTCCGATCACTGGCCGGTTTACTCGTCCGAGCCTGGCCCCGATGGGCAATCTCGGCTCCTGCGGCCGGAAGAGGCGTTGGATGTCGCACGAGAGGAAGTGATTCATCTCCAGCGCAACCGTCTCGTGTCGGATCAGGTGGAATTCGACCCATACACAGATTGGTGGCTGCTGGCTTGGGACACCTTCGAAGCGCGCGAGTTTCCCTTCGATGAAGCTCGAAAACTGGCTTTGGCAGTCAGCGGGGTCGACGTCGACGACCTCGCGCGAGCCAAGATTGTCAGCAAGAAGTCGGGAACGGTCGAGATACTCGATCCGACGAGCCGCCGTCGTCGAGGAGCCGATAGCGAGCTTCCGGGTGTCAACGTCGACCGGACTCAGTTCCCGGTCCTCGTCGATGCGCTCCATACCGCCCTGTACGTGTTGGACCTCGACGGGGTGGCAGCCGCCAGGAATTGGCTGGAACAGCGTCGACTAGTCGAGAACGCCCGTTTCCGATCTCTCGTCGAAGCGGCCGTCCGGGCGATACCGCGCAAGCGTGAGAAGGGCGAGCTCGTCGTGGACGAAGCGCGTCTGCTCGAACGACTCGTGATAGCGGCTTTCCCAGATGTCGAAATCCCTGAACCGGATACCACCTTGTCCGAGGGACAGCAGAGCTTCGACGTATGACGTTTCCAGGCGATGGATTCCGGTCTCTTACCGATCTCCCGGGTCGGTTCCGGGGATGGGACGATCGGGTGGGGCGCTTCTACGTCCCGGTCCTGTCCCGAGCCAGGAGATACGACCGATTGGTCGGCTATTGGCGGTCGTCGACTTTGTTGGTTGCCGCGACTGCTCTCTCCTACTTCGCAGCCCGTCGCGGAAAGATGCGAGTGATCGCAGGTGCCGAGCTGACCGATGCTGATATCGAGGCCATCCGAAACGGCCGTCCTCTCGACGAGGCCGTAGGACGTCGTCTGGTTGAGACGCCGGAAGAGGCTGATGACATCGTCGCGGCCCACCGATGGGAGGTGCTGGCATGGATGCTCAAGGAGGGCCTCCTCGAAATCCGGATAGGGGTGAGAGTCGACGCCGACGGTGAGCTCTTGAGCCCCGACGAGGCCGACGGCTACTTCCATTCCAAGTTCGGCGTCTTCGAAGACGAAGCCGGCGACATGATCGCTTTCTCCGGATCGGACAACGAGTCTGCGTCAGGCTGGCGCAACAACCACGAGACATTCCATGTCTATCGATCGTGGGGCTCAGAGGAGACATGGAGAGAACATGGCCTTCCGACAGTTCGAGATTTCGAGGAGCATTGGGCGGGCTCTGTGCCGGGTTGGAAGGTCATCGAGTTCCCCGACGAGAGCAGGGATCACTTGCTGCGGCATGCTCCGCTTGCGGTGGACTGGGTGCCCCCGCCAGATCCTGCAGCACCCCCTGAACAGCCGATCGATCTGACGGCGGCCGAAGCTGAGCTGGAGGAACTTCGTCGCGCACCGGAGCGAGCCGGTGGGACCGGCGTCGGGTTCGTCACCCTTCCCATCGAGCCCTGGCCGCACCAGCGTTCGATCGCCTCTCGCATTCTGGGTACCTGGCCGCGCTCCTACCTGCTCGCCGATGAGGTTGGGCTGGGTAAGACGATCGAGGCCGGGCTGGTGATCCGGGAGCTCTTGTTGTCAGGTAAGGCCGAGAAGATCCTTCTGCTAGTCCCTGCCTCAGTTCAGCGGCAGTGGCAGGAGGAGTTGTGGGAGAAGTTCTGTCTCGACGTGCCCTCATATCGTGGAGCGGGATTCGAGAATGTCGCTCGGGAGCCTGTCGGACTAGAGCCGGGCGTCAATCCATGGTCTGCGTTCCCGGTCGTGCTCGCATCTTCCCACCTGGCGCGGATGAGGACTCGTCGTGAGCAGATCGTCGACGCTGGCCCGTGGGACCTGGTGTTGGTGGACGAGGCTCATCACGCTCGCCGGCGTGGAATCGGGGGAACTGAAGCCGCCAACCAGCTTTTGCAGCTGCTCCGGATGATGCGAGACGCCAGGTCGTGGAAGGCACTGATCCTGGCGACCGCCACTCCCATGCAGATGAATACGGCGGAGCTCTTCGACTTGTTGGATCTGATCGGGCTGCCTGAGCTGTGGAAGAGATCGCCCGAGGACCTGGAGGCCTATTACCGCCAGCTGGCGGAGGACGATCCCAAAGCAAGAGATTGGGAGATCCTTCGAGAGATGCTGGCTTCGTACCTGGCTCAGCCAGACGTCACTCCCAACCGGTACGTCAAGGACCAGCTCTTCCAGCTCTCTGCGCCTGCACGACAGCGGATCGAGCGATTCCACACCGTGCCCGCGTCGAGCTCGCAGATCGCCTCTCGCTCGCCGGACGAACGGCGGCTTCTCGACTTGTGGCTGCGGGCCAACACTCCTCTAAAGGACCGCATCTTTCGTACCACTCGGGAGGCCCTGCGGGAGTACAAGCGGCGTGGGATTCTTCCACCCGAGGCAACGATTCCGCGTCGTCACGTCGAGGATGTCTTCATCCCTCTGGAAGGAGACGAGGCCGAGCTCTACAACCGGATCGAGTCCTATATCACGCGCTATTACGAGGCGTACAACGCCGACAAGAAGACCAAGCCGCTCGGGTTCATAATGACTGTCTACCGGCGACGGCTCACTTCGTCGCTGTATGCGGTGCGGGAGAGCTTGCGGCGTCGTCTGGAGGGTCTCCGCGCCAAGGCCGCCTTGACGGAGTTCTTGGACGAGGACGACCGCGGAGCCCTCGAAAATCTTCCCGACCTGGACGCCGATTCCCTCGAGGACACCGTGATCGTGCTGGAACAGGAAATAGACGAGCTGGAGAGTTTCGTCGCTGACCTGAACAGGGCGATCCCGTCGGACTCCAAGGTGGAGCGTCTTGTCGACGACATCGAGAGCGCCTTCCTCAGCGGTCACCGAACCGTCGTGGTCTTCACCCAGTTCACCGACACCCTCCACTGGATCCGCGAGCAGCTCAAAGACAAATACAAGGACCAGATTGCCTGTTACTCCGGTGACGGCGGAAGCCGCTGGAACCCACAGACCAGATCCTGGGAGAAGCTCACCAAGCAGGAGGTCAAGGATCTGTTCCGTGCAGGCGATGAGGTGAGGATTCTGCTTGGTACCGATGCCATGTCGGAAGGACTCAACCTCCAGACCAGTGATCGGCTCATCAACTACGACATGCCCTGGAACTTCATGCGAGTCGAACAGAGGATTGGCCGCATCGACCGCATTGGGGGGAGGCCACAGGTCTACATCACAAACTACTTCTACTCCGACACCGTAGAAGAACAGGTCTATAAGGGGATCCGAGAAGACGCTGATTGGTTCCAGCAGGTGGTCGGACCTGCCCAGCCTGTCTTGAGCAGAGTTGAGCAAGTAATACAGAGCGTGGCGATGACGGCCGCAGGAAGCGCTCGCAGCCAGGCGCTGGAACAAGAACTCGCTGAGGTGCGGCAAGCGATAGCGGAAGCCCAAGGGAAGGCACTGAAGCTCGACGACCTCAATGACGACCAGCCACCGCTTGAAACCTATGGGGCGGATCCCGTGATTGAACTCGCCGAGATTGAGCGGGTACTCACGTCGAATCCGTTGACAGCACCTCGCTTGCATGCCCATCCAGACTTCGAGCACACCTATCTGGTCGAGGTCGGTGGGGAGAAGATCCCGATGACCTTCGTGCCGGAGATCTACGACCACAACGCGGAGATCGGCTTCATGACATACGGACATCCAGTGTTCGAGAAGCTGATGGAGGAGGTCCTTTGAGAGCCCAGACCCTCACACCGTTTCAGCTTTTCGGTAACCAGGGGCGATATGTGGTTCCCATGTTCCAGCGGCCATATGTGTGGAACCGGGAGGAGCAGTGGGAGCCCCTATGGCAGGACGTGAGGACGCTGGCCGAGCGGATGTTGGAGGAGTCTTCAGCCGGTGTCAGAGAAGAGGCTCCCACCCATTTCCTGGGTGCCATCGTCTTGGATCAGCAATTCGCCCCCACCGCCTTCATCCCGGCACGTCACATCATCGACGGGCAGCAACGCCTGACCACTCTTCAACTTCTTCTCGATGCGGCAGAGGCAGTCGTACGGGAACATGGACTCGCCGCTGACGCCAGTGCGCTCCGTGGCCTGATCTTGAATAACGCTGCTATCGCCCAATCCCCCGACGATGTCTTCAAAGTCTGGCCGACCAACTACGACCGGTCAGCTTTTCGGGCGGCTATGACTGACGGTCACAAGCCCACCGGAGATGACGCCAAGTCACAGATCGTCAAAGCTCACGAATTCTTCTCGCATGAGATCGCCGAGTGGGCCGAACTGGATGGCGATCCAGAGAAAGTTCGTCAACGCCTCCACTCGTTGACTCTGGCTCTCACCCAGAGTCTGCGGCTCGTAGTCATCGATCTCGAGGATGGCGACAACGCCCAGGTGATCTTCGAGACTTTGAATCATCGCGGCACTCCATTGCTGGCCGCCGATCTCGTGAAGAACTTCGTCTTTCAGATCGCCGAGGCAGACGGCCTGGACCCGGAAACCCTCTACGAGGAACATTGGAAGAAGTTCGACTCGAAGGAGTGGCGACGCAGTGTTGGTACGGGCAGCCAAAAACGCCCACGTCTCGATGTTTTCTTGAACTATTGGTTGGTGATGCGAACGCTGCGGGAAGTTCCTGCTGATCGTGTATTCACAGACTTTCGATCTCTTGTCTCCTCAGCGGAGACGGGGGTCATTGAGCACGTACGCGACCTCTCGGCGAGCGCGGAGGTCTTCGAACGACTCGAGAGAGCGGACGCGTTCTCTCTAGAAGGGACTTTCTACTATCGGGTGCTCAGTGTGCTTCGGCAGTCCGCTTGGGGACCTTTCCTGCTCTGGCTGTATAGGGAGGGCCCCGATGCAGTTGAGCCAGCACAGCGTGAGCGGGCGCTCAAGGCTGCGGAGAGCTGGGCTATTCGGCGGATGCTCGTCCGCGCTCCGACTCGTGCGATCACCGCTTTGGTAGTCGACCTCCTGCGCGTCATGGATGAGGCTCCGAGAGATGAGGTGGGGGAGGCGTTGTCCCGGTATTTGGCTGAGCAGACAGTCGAGAGTCGGTACTGGCCCTCAGATTCCGACGTCCGGAGCGCGGTGGTTGATCAGCCGATCTATGGCCGGATTCCCCAGGCTCGGGTCAGGATGATTCTCGAGGAGCTGGAGGATCAGGCTCGGACGCCGCTAGCCGAGGAGGGACACTGCACGAGGGGGAAGCTGACGATCGAGCATGTGATGCCGCAGGGATGGCGGGAGCATTGGCGACTTCCGGGGGAGCGGACGCCGGAACTCGAGTCTATGGACAGAGATCGGTATATCCACACGTTGGGGAATCTCACTTTGGTCAACAACAAGCTGAACCCGGCCTTGTCTAATCGCCCCTGGCTCGACTCAGAGGCTGTCGCCAGGGGCCTCGGGAAGCGTGGAAAGCAATCGATTCTGGAGGAGCACAGTGTGTTGGTCCTCAACCGGGAGATTCTGAGAGGCCATCCAGATCAGTGGACGGAGGAGGCGATTCGCCGGAGAGGCGAACGAATGGCCGAGCAGATCATCCAGTCCTGGCCCAGGTTCGCGCCGGCTGGCTGAAGGAGAGAAACACATGCCGAATCACTGGATCTCCACGTGCAATCCGAAGCGTTGGGATATCTGGGGTTTCTTGGATGACGGGAACTCGCTCTCCGATATCGAGAACTGGTCAGTCTCTCGCTACTTCGTGGACATGGCCGAGGACGAGGATGCAGTACTGTGGGTCGCGGGGGAGAAGAGGGGTGTTTATGCGGTGGGGATCATCGCAGGTGTGCCGCACGACGGTACGGGTGGCGAATACTGGGTGGATGAGCACGACGGAGCACGTCGCAGGGACTACATCCCTTTGGGGCGCCATACAGATGTCTCCGAGAGGCCGCTGCTAGCGGAAGAGCTCAAGGTCGATCCACGCTTCGCGGATGCCACCGTCATCACCTTTCCAAGGGCGGGTAACCTACATCGACTCGATGACCGCCAGTGGCAAGCGATGCGCGAACTGGGGGGTCATCGAGTCTGAGCACCCTCGGATAGGCCTTTTCGCTGAGCTGGACAGGCGCATCGAGATCGAGCGTCAGGAGTCCGATTCGGCCCTATGCGACAGCCTAATGAGGGGGCTGGAACAGACGATTAAGCATATTGCGCTGCTCCTCGTAGCCTTGCTGCCTGACGATGAACTCGGCAACAGCGAGCGCTATCGATGGGAGTATGCGCTATTTAGGACGCCCAGTATCGGCGGATGGGTATCTGCGATTCAGGGCTTAGCAGGCGGCGCATTCTATTCAGCTCTGAGCAACCAGGTCGACACCCTGGGATATCCGGCGGCGATTGAGCAACTCACCGCGCGTGCTAGAGAAGGGGAGTGGCGGTCAACAACCTCATCAAGAGAACCAAGCGGATCGCCTTCGGGTTCCGCAGCTTCCGGTCCTTCCGGATCCGGGCGCTGCTCTACGCCGGAAGACCCAACTCGGACCTGTTAGCCACCGTCACTCCCCGCTGAATTCCGAAGTGCCGACAAAACGCGCTGCGCGTGATATTTGAGTCGAATGACCCTTCACAGAACTGCTCGGTTGCCTTCAGAGTCGAGCACCCCCCGACGATGTACCTCTAGACGTAATCAAGAGAGAGGCAGTCATGCGCGCTGACACACTGACCCCGCGAGATATCTTTGGAAGAGACGTTCGCTACCTCATTCCCATGTTCCAGCGCCCCTACGTTTGGAACAAGGAACAGCACTGGGAGCCCCTCTGGGAAGACGTGATGGTGGTCGCCGAACGACTTTTGGAAGAACGCGATCTGGCCGACCAAGCGGCGACTGCCGAGCAGCAGACTCCTCCTCATTTCCTAGGCGCTATCGTCCTCGACCAGCAACTGGGTCCAGTCGCGGAGTTCGATGCCCGTCACGTCATCGATGGGCAGCAGAGACTCACCACGCTTCAACTCTTATTAGACGCGGCCCAAGAGGTCGTGGAAGAGTACGGCGACCTCATGGACGCCCGCATGCTAAGTCGCCTGGTTCTCAACGACGAGGATCTGATTCGTTCGGCTGAAGATCGCTTCAAAGTCTGGCCGACCAACGTCGATCGAGAGGCTTTTGCTGCAGTCATGACCAACGGCGCTTCGGTCCCCTCTCACTTGGAGAGAACGCCGATCGTTCGGGCGCACCGCTACTTCCGATCCGCGATCGAAGAGTGGGCCGGAGCCAACGAGGATCCTGAGAAACGTACAGCTCGGTTGAACGCCCTCACCACGACCCTGCGGGGCCTTCTCCGCCTCGTCGTCATCGATCTGGAGCCGCACGACAACGCGCAAGTCATATTCGAGACACTCAACGCTCGAGGGACACCGCTGCTCGCGTCGGACCTGATAAAGAACCTGCTTCTCCAGACCGTCACCGAGGGAGGTGGAGACGTCGAAGAACTATACGAACGGTACTGGAGGGACTTCGATAGCGAACGCTGGCGAAGAGAGGTACGTCAGGGAAGGTTGAAGAGGCCCCGAGTCGACGCGTTCTTGAACTATTGGCTGTTGATGGAGACGACACGCGAAGTACCTAGTCACCAGCTGTATCCGTTGTTCAGGTCGCACGTGAAAACACATGATGCGGTTGAGCTGATGAAAAAGGCTTCTCGCTACAGCCAGGTGTACGACCAGTTCGATTCGTTCCCATGGACCTCCCCAGAAGGCACCTTCATGTACCGGTGGCGCGTCATGGAACAGTCTGTCTTCACACCGCTCTTGCTCCGACTGTTCGGTGAAACAGAAGGTGCGCTCCCAATCGAAGAGCGCCGCCGAGCGCTCGCAGTGCTCGAAAGCTGGCTCGTGCGACGGATGCTCTGCCGTCTCACCACGAAGGACTACAACCGCCTACAACTGGATCTCCTCGAGCGGCTCGACGCGAGGACGGGGGAGTCTCCAGCCGAGATCGTCATCGACTTCTTCGGCGGTCAAGGGTCCGACAGCCGTTTATGGCCATCCGACGATCAGGTCACCGATGCCGTCTTGGAAGAGGAGTTCTATCGCAGGCTCACCCGCGCTCGGCTCCGTATGGTGTTGGAAGCGGTGGAAGACCACCTCCGCTCGCCCAAAGCGGAAGAGCAGCATGTCGTCCGCGGTCGGCTCACTATCGAGCACTTGATGCCCCAAACGTGGGAGATCAACTGGCCTGCCGAGGCACACGAGCCGAGCGAACTGGCTAGAGCGCGCCGATCACGGCTCATCCATACGCTGGGGAATCTCACCTTGGTGAACAACAAGCTCAATCCGGCTCTCTCCAATTCGCCTTGGGATAGCAAGCGGCACGAAATACAGAAGCACTCAGTGTTGCAACTGAACCGGCACCTCCTCGAGGCGTACTGGGAGGAATGGACGGAGGATACGATCCGCCAGCGGAGCAGTTGGTTGGCGTCTCAGATCATCCAGATCTGGCCTTCTCCGGAGAGGTTCTGAAAACGGTTCCTTCGTCCCAGAGAATCCGTCACACCCCATTTGTAGGGTGTCAGACGACGACTCGCTGAGTCGCGGACGAGCGTGATATGAGACGAGCAGCAGACTTTCTCCTGGAGCAGCCAGGTCCTATTCCGTGGCAGATTCCTGAAGGAGGAAGGGCCTCCTTCGAACCGATCAACCTCTTTCTAGGCCAGGGCGCCAACGCCTTGGAGGTGGCTGTCGCAACTTCTCCTTCGCGTCCGAATGTCAGTGACGTCCGCCAGTTGTGGCGTCGGCGAAAAGGCGGTCGCCCTGCTCCGCTGCTCTTGGTCGTGCTCTATTCGACTCCCGACGGGCTCGAGGCGGCCACTTGCGGGCCGGTAGGAGAGGACCCGGCCGTCGCCACCGATTTGGACGCCGGCCAGGTCGAACGGATCGCTCAAACAGCTCTGGCCGAGCCGAACCGCAACGCCGCCACGCGCTTCTTGACTGACGCCCTGTCCGCGGTGGACAGCGAGCTACCCGGGATCCGCAATGTCGGGATGTTCGCCACCCACGAGCTCCGATACGGCGTACCCCGTCGTCCAGATTGGGGCGAGATGTCTGAACGAGGGCGTTCCATGCTCAAGGAAAAGGGTCAGCAGCTCGTAGCCGCACTCGGTTTCCGTGTCGAACAGCTCGGCTCCGCGACCTCGGTACTCCGCCTCGAGGACTCGAACCAAAAGGCCGCCGTCGCCGTGTTCCTCGATGAGACCGAAACACCGGAGGGGAGCTCGGCTCGGTTCGGTTCCTCCAGCCCGGTCTCGCACGCCCTGGCACAGGCCGATGCCGAGCGTTTGCCCTACGTCGTTCTGACCCGAGG
>Ga0207873_1003968_pt1 | contig 10216 bp, 6 predicted proteins | sample BGWIniCompost_FD_187373 | JGI IMG/M metagenome (GOLD analysis project Ga0207873, IMG submission 187373) | Cellulose adapted compost microbial communities from Newby Island Compost Facility, Milpitas, CA, USA - BGW Initial Compost (SPAdes)... ... | reverse complement strand
CGCGGCGAACTCCTCGCCGCCATAGCGCGCCGCGAGATTCATCGACCGGGTCTCCTCGCGAAGGACTCGGGCAAAGAGGACGAGCGCGTCGTCTCCTTCTCGGTGGCCGAACGTGTCGTTGTACTCCTTGAAGTGGTCGAGGTCGAAAAGGACGAAGCTGAGGGCGCGTCCACGGGTGGCGGCGGCGAACTCCCGTTCCAGGAAGAGGTCGAGCTGGCGTCGGTTCGGGAGCTGCACCAGCGGATCGGTCAACGATAGCTCCCGCAGCTCGGCGTGCATGCGCGCGTTCTCTATTGCGGACGCGGCGTACGGCGCCATGCGGAGGAGGAGTCGGAGCTTCTCGCGGTCGGGCACGTCCTCGATCCACGGGCCGACGGCCAGGAACCCGACCAGCCGCTGACCGAGTATGAGCGGCGTCGTGATCCGGCCGGCGAGCGCCGGGTCCCACGCCCCCGCGGCCGTGCTCGGAGGGAGCCCGAGGACGGCGGACCGCGCCTCGTCGTCGACGATGTCGAGCGCCTCGCGGAGCGCATCCGCGCTCTTGCGGATGCGCGCCTCCTCGGCCGGCGTGAGCATCCGCTCTTCGCCGATGCCGACCAGCGCCCCTCCGGCCCGCGCGACGGCCCGGATCCAATCGTTCTCCACGAGCCAGACGACGATCGGCTTCCCGACCAACATGTGGGCGTGATCCGCGACGCGCTGGACGACCTCGTCCAGGTCGAGCGAGGCGCCCAGGTCCCGGGCCGCGGCATCCAGCCGCTCGATCTCGTCGCCGCGGCGCCGGGCAAGGACCGAGAGCCATGCCGCATCCACGGCCGCGCCGACCAGGTTGGCGACGGCGCCCAGGAAGCTCTCGTCCTCGGCGGTGAACGGCTCGACCGCGCGCTCGGCGACGAGACACCCCAGGAAGCGGTCGTCACGGCGCAGCGGCGCGGCAACGTAGTACGCGCCCGGCCCCTCGCCGCTCACCACCTCCCCGCCCTGGAGCCTGTCCAGCTTCTTCGCGACGTAATCGAGGCATGCCCCGGCATCCCCATCGCGGTAGATCGGCTGGATCGGCCCGGCCGCATCGTACAGCCCGGCCACGAACGAGGTGCAGCGGAGGACGCTCCGGATGGGGGCGTGAAGGGCAGGGAAGAGCTCAGCCGGCCCCGCGCTCCTGCCGAGAAGCCGGGTCACGTCGAGGAGGGCGGCGTACCGCCGCTCCAGCGAAGCAGGGTTGCGGTCCGGTTCGGTCGTAGGCTCTCCCCCGCTCACGTTCCCGGTGTGCGCAGCCACCCCCACGGGTCGTGCCCTGTACCGGCGCTCACGTGCCGGATCCACCGGTCACGCCCGATCCCGCCCGGACACGCGTAGATCGGTACCCTCACAGCCAGGGTACGCCTACCGTCCCGGGGACGAGGCACGGAAGCAGCATCGCTCCAGCGCATTGTGAAGATGGTGAAAACGGGCCGCCGATCCGCCCGGGTCACGCATGCCGGGCGCGCTCGCCCGCGCCGGTTGTGGCCGATGTGTCGCGCCGACTTGGGCGTGGACGCAATTGGATAAAGTATCGTGCCGCAAGGACGTTAGCAATACACGCGCGCGACGTCACGACCCGCCCGCCGTGAAGGTCGTGACATCGTCCTGGATGGCAGCCAGGTACTCCTCGTCGACTTCGACGCCGATCCCGGATCCGGTCGGGACCGCGAGAGTGCCGTCCGGCCCGAGCTCGAAGGCCGGGTGCACGATGTCCCGGTCCCAGTACCGGTTGCTGGCGGACGTGTCGCCCGGGAGACGGAAGTTCGGGAGCGACGCCAGGGCGACGTTGTGAGCCCGGCCGATTCCCGTTTCGAGCATTCCGCCGCACCAGACGGGGATCCCCGCCTCGGCGCACAGGTCGTGGACGCGGATGGAAGCGGTGTGGCCGCCGACGCGTCCGGGCTTGATGTTCACGATCCGCCCGCTCTCGAGCGCGATCGCGTCGGCGCAACGGCCCGGGCTCGATATGGACTCGTCCAGGCAGATGGGAGTGCGCATCTCCGCCTGCAGCTCGGCGTGCGCGAGGAGCTCGTCCGCGCCGAAGGGCTGCTCGATCATGGCGAGGTCGAAGCGGTCGAGGGCGAGGATGTGACGCATCTCCGCCGGGTCGTACGCGGCATTCGCATCGACCGTGAGCGGGATATCGGGAAACCTGGCGCGCACCCGGTCGAGGACCATCTCGTCCCATCCGTGGGTGATCTTGATCTTGATGCGCTGGTAGCCCTCCGACAGGTACCGCTCGATGCGCTCGATGAGTGTGTCGATGTCGGGTTGGATGCCGATACTCACTCCAGCGGCGACGGCATCCTTGGTCCCACCCAGGAGGCGAGAGAGGGAGACGCCGCGGCGCTTGGCTTCGAGGTCCCATGCGGCCATCTCGAGGGAGGCCTTGGCCATGTTGTGCCCTTTGGCCGCGCGGTCGAGGGCCGCGGCCACGTCCCTGGCCGAATCGAACTCCCGGCCGAGGATGGCAGGGATCAGGAACCGCTGCAGCACGAGGCGGGCGGTGTCGACGGTTTCATAGGAGAAGTTAGGCTCTTCGCCCGCGACGCATTCACCGTAGCCGCGTGTGCCGTCCTCATCCTCGAGCTTCGTGAGGAGGACGGTGCGTTCATGCGTGAGTCCGGAAGAGATCCGGAAGGGCTCCTTGAGGCGGAGCCGGACCTGTTGAATCGTGATTCGGCGAATTTGCATGCGAATGCAATCCTTGATCGTCGCGAGACGCGAAGATAATATCCCGATAGAGGCCTACCACCGCGCCGGAGCGGCCCAGCGCCCCCAGGTGTCGACGTCCGGCCGAAGCTCATCAAGCCGCACATGGACACTGGATCACCGACCCCAACGCCGGTCAAGATGTTCGCCGCCGCAGCAACGGGCAATGGCGTGACGCGGGTGCTCGCCACTCGTCTCCTGGCGGGATGTTATGGGGTCGTGGCGGCGGTTTACCTGCTGGTGCCCATGGCCGATCCGGCCCGGGTGGTTTTCGGGCACTGCGTGCTGGTGGCGGCGGCGACGGCGGCGGCTGCGGCATGCCTTACCGCGGCGCGTCGAGACCGGACCGCCTCGCGGCTGCCCTGGTATTTCTTCGCCGGCGCGGCCGGCGCGGGCGTCGTCGGTCACGGGTTGTGGGCGATCGAGCAGCTCCTCCTCGGAAAGGCTATCAGCTTCGCATCGCCGATTTTCTATTGCCTGCTCCTCTTCCACCCCCTGTTCGGCGCCGGTGCAGCCGTCGCCCTGCGCCCCGCGCGTGCTCGGGGAACGACGGACATCGTCATCGATGGCGCGCTGATCGTCACGGCCGCGTTCCTGCTGGTCGCACGCTTCGTCTTCGAGCCGCTGGTGACCCGACCGCCGGTCGACGGCGACGTTCTGGTCGTCAACGTGATCGCCCAGCTCGGCGCGGTGAGCTCGTGCCTGTTCGGCGGGCTGCTGGTGCTTTGGGGCGACCCTGTCTTCCCGGGGCGCACGGTTCCGGCGCTGGCTGGGACGGCCGCGGCGTTCCTGACCGTCACGGTTCTGACGGCAACGGGCGCCGATCCCTCGCCGCTATCGCCGGGCGATGCGTTCGACCTCCTCTGGCTGGCCGGATGGTCGCTGCTCGCCGCGGCTGGACTCGCGGCGCACCGCGTGTCATCGGATCCTCTGGCCGAGGCGGCGGCCGACCGGATCCGGCGACGCCTGCGCCGGGCGGTCGCCCCGGGCGCCGCGTTGTTCCTGGGTCTCGCGGCGGTGGACGCCGCGCTGCAGCCCGGGCCCATGCATCACGTGGCCATCGCCTCCGTCGGCCTCGCGGTGCTCCTCGCGATCCGGATCCGTTTCGCGGCCGCGGATGCGGAGCGCCGGGTCGAGGAGGGTGTCCAGCTCGCGCACACCCGCGCCCTCATCGAGCTCAACCGCGCCCTCGCCGGAGCGACGGAGCTCAACCGCACGCTCGAGCTGGTCAGCCAGTGGGCTTGCAGGCTGCTCGACGCCCGCGCCGCCGGGATCGAGCTCCTGACGCCGGACGGGACGACGCTCGAGCTTCGCGCCGCCTACGGGCTGCCCGACCACGTGATCGGGATGCGATTCCCCGTCGAGAGCAGCTTCACCGGTTGGGTCGTGCGCCAGCGCCGCGCCCGCGCCACGCTCAAGCCTAGCACCGATCCCTACTTCCACCCGCAGAGCATCACCTTCCTCGAGGACAAGCCGACGGCCGCGGCGCTGCTCCAGTTCGGCGACAAGCCGCTGGGCGTGCTCTTCGCCGCCAACCGCGACCGCCCCTTCACCGCCCGCGACCTCGAGCTCCTCGCCTCGCTCGCGGACCAGGCCGCGCTGGCGATCGAGAACGCTCAGCTCTTCGAGCAGGTCCACGCCCTTTCGATGACCGACCCGCTGACGGGGCTCGCGAACCGTCGCCAGCTCGAGCGCGAGCTCGCCCGCGAGTTCGCCGCCGCGCGCCGGGGCCGCAAACTCGTGCTGGTGATCTTCGACCTGGACAACTTCAAGGTATACAACGACAAGCACGGGCACCTGGCGGGCGACGAGGTCCTGCGCGCCTTCGGCCAGGTCCTCGCCGTCGAGACCCGCGCCATGAACCTGGCGGTCCGGTACGGCGGCGACGAGTTCCTGGCGCTCCTGACCGACTCCGATCTGGAGGGCGCGGCGACCTTCGTCGAGCGCGTGCGGAAACGCTTCCAGGCGGTCCTCGCCGAGATGGGCGCCGGCGAGGTGAACGTGAGCGCAGGGATGGCGCCCTACAACCCCACGATGGGCACGCCGGAGGAGCTGATCGCGGAAGCCGACCGCGTGCTCTACGAGGTCAAGGCCGGCCGCTCCTCGCGCTCGAGGAGGTAACAGCTCCGCTCCCCTTCCCGTACGACCTCCACCGCCATGTAGCCGCGGCCGAAGTACGCCTCGAACGCCGCTCGCGTCTTCTCGCGCCAGTCGGCGGCGAGCTCCGGCGCCCGGGTCTTGAGCCCCTGGATGTCGGCCGGAACCGCGATGCGCACACGCGGAGCGTCGAGATCGAGCTGTGGCTCCAGGGATTCGATCCCGCACGGGCCCGATCGCGTCTCGTTGACGAGCAACGCGTCGGCGACGTCGTCCGCCGAAGGCGGCGGCTCCCCCTCCAGCCGCCGGCGCACCCGCTCGCTCGCGATCTCCCAGACCGCGATCAGCCGGTCCGTGCCGATCCCCTGATGCAACGGCGAGCCGGTCCTGCCGTAGAAGTCGCGGTGGTACTCACGGGCGATGATGCCCAGTCTCCCGAAGTTGAGGTACGCGTTCTTCGACTCGAGGGGGTCGAAGGTCCAGTAGACGGTCTGGACGCCAAGGGGGAGGAGAGCGTCGCGCTGGTATCGCTTCAGGCGAGCGCCGAGCCCACGGTTCCGCACGTCGGGTCGGACCGCGAGCATGTCGGACCAGTGGACGAGCCGGCCGTCCTCAAGACCCGTGATCCCAAACACGAAGCCGGCGAGATTCCCGTCGACGTCGTACGCGGCGGCCGTCACGCCGCCGAGCTTCTGGGCCGCCCACAGGATGGCTGGCGGGACGATCTCGGTGAAGCTCGGCCCCCAGATCTCCTTCTGCAGCGCGACGCAGCGCTGCGCCTCCCCGATCGTCCGGACCGGCCGGATCTCGAAATCGTCGCGGCTCACAGCGTTTCGAGAAGTCGTGCGTAGAGTGCTGCGCGGCGAACGAGGTCGTCGACCAGGACGTGCTCGTCCGCCGCATGGGCGCCGCCGCCCCGCGGCCCGAGGCCGTCGAGCGTCGGGACGCCGAGCGCGGCGGTGAAGTTCCCGTCGCTCGCCCCTCCCGCCGCCCCCTCGCCCAGCTCGAAGCCGAGCTCGGTTGCGAGGTCGCGGGCGTGGCGGTAGAGGCGGAGCACGGCCTCGCTCCGCTCCAGCGGCGGACGGTCGCGCCCGCCCTCGACGCGGACTTCCGCGCCGGGGAGCACCGGTCGGAGCGCGCGCATGGCCGCGTCGACCCGTCGCTGCTCGTCCAGCGTCGTGAAGCGCACGTCGAAGTCGGCCCAGGCGTCGGCGGGCACCACGTTCGTCGCCGTGCCGCCGCCCACGCGCCCAACGCTGATCGTGGTCCCCTTCTCAGGCGCGGCGAGCGCGGTGGCGCGAATGATCTGGTGCGAGAGCTCGAGGATCGCGTTGATCCCCTTCTCGGGCTCCAGCCCCGCGTGCGCGGCGCGGCCGCGGACGACGATGCGGTAGTCGGCGATCCCTTTGCGCGCCGTCTTGACCGAGCCGTCTTCCAGCGGCGGCTCGAGCACGAGCACGGCCGCGGCCCCACGAGCCGTCGCCTCGATCAGCGGACGCGACGTCGCCGAGCCGATCTCCTCGTCGCAGGTGACGAGCACGACGACCGGCCGGCGCGGGAGTGCGCCGATTTCGCCAAAGAGAAGCAGCGTCTCGGCCAGGATCGCGAGCCCGCCCTTCATGTCGAACGTGCCCGGCCCTTCGGCGCGCCCGTCGACCACGCGGAACGGCCGCTCCTGGATCGTGCCTCGCGGATGCACGGTGTCGAGATGCCCCAGCACGACGACGGGCTCGAGGCCGGGCTCGCGGCCGGGGAACCGCGCCACCACGTGACGACCGCGCTCGGGCGCGTCCACCCACTGGACCTCGGCGCCGGCATCGGCGAAGGCGGCGCCGATGTCGTCGGCGAGGGCGGTGCAGGCGGAGACGTCGCCGGAGGGCGTCTCGTGCTCCACCCACCGCCGGAGTCGCTCCAGGATGCGGGCCTCCACGCGGGCCTGGTCCATCGGGATCATGGATGGAAAAGATTTGGTCCGAATGGCGTTCAGGCAACCGCCGCCCGCCTTTGTCGGTGGGTTGGATCGGGGAGAGGATACCGAGGCCGACAGGCGGATTGGGGTGCAGGATCCGCTGGATCGCTGGAGGCCAACCCCCGACGTCTCGGGAACGGGCGGAGATCGAGGGATTGGGACGGCGGAAGGGTGCGCACCGCCCGATGGCGACGGGGTCGTGGTCACCGAGGTGACCACGACCCCGTGCCGGAACGGGCGGATCACGCCCGCGACCGCGGCGTCACGGCCGCAGGCGGGATCACGGCCGCGGCCGCGGGCGCCACGCGAAGGCATGCACGTTGGTGTTAACGGGGAGCTCCGCAACCTTGGTCTGCTCGACGGCGATGATCTTGCCGTTCTCGCCGGTCGTCAGCTTCGCCACGATGAGGTCGTACGGCAGGGAGGTACGCTCGGTACCGCGCAAGTAGGCGATCTTGTCGCTCTCCGGCGCCGGCGCCCACTTGAGCATCGTCACGTCGGTGTTGAGGTCCCCGTCGATCTCGCTGAAATCATTCGGGCCCCCGCCGATGAGACGCAGGTAGATGTGCCACCTGGGGGCGCCCATGGTGGGCCTGAAGCCAAAGGTGCTGTGGGACAGCCAACGCCCGTCCGGCGATACGCTGGCGTGCTGGTTGTCGTCCCCCAAGGCACTCCCCCAGTTGTGATTCTGCACATCGGATCCGTCCGGGCGGACGCTGAAATATTGGCCGGCGCCGCCGGAAGAGTCCAGGCGTCTGTACAGCACCCTCGAACCGTCCGGGAACCACGCCGGATCGACCTCGGAAGCGCTGTTATTGGCCACGGTCGTCTCGCCGCCCCCGTTCGCGTCCACCACGATGATATCGTAGTTGCCGCTCACGTTGCGCTGCACCGCGATCAGGTTTCCGACCGGGGCCCAGACCGGGTTGATATCCTGATTGCTGTTGTTGGTCAAGCGCGTCACGCCCGAGCCGTCCGTGGCGTTCATGACGAAGAGCTCGGGTGTGATCAGCGGCTCCCGTCGGCTGATGAACGCGATCTTGGTGCCATCCGGCGACCACGTCGGCGCAGACTCGAGCCCGGTGTCCGTGAGCTGCCGGTCCAACCGGCTGCCCACATCGTACACGAAGATGTCCGTCTTCTCGGTCCCGCCGATGTTCCTCCGCTTGGCGTAGGCGATCTTGCTCCCGTCCGGAGACCAGGCCGGTTGCACGACCCGATTGTTGACATCGCCGCCGAAGCTCGAGCGGACCGTGCCATCCTCGTCGATGATGACGAGTCCGTCGTTCGGGGTGTGGTAGAAGAGCTGATCCATCACCTCCACCGGGATCGCGGTGGACGCCTCGCCCGCTCCGGCCACGATCTCCGTCTTGCCCCCGCGCCTCCTGCCCGTCACCACGCCTTCATCCGTCACGGTCGCAATCGCCGGGTCGCGACTCGTCCACGTCACCTCCACGCCCGGGATCTCGTGGCCGTTCCTATCCTGCACGACCGCGGTCACCGTTTCCGTACGACCTTCACCGACCCAAACTCTGTCCTCGTCCGGCACGATGATCGCCGGCACCCGCGCCACCTCCACCTCCGCCGTATCCGCGAGCGACCCGGTCGTGGCCACGACCTTCGCCGAGCCATCCGCCTTCGCCACCACCCAACCGCTCGGCCGCACCACGACCACCTCCTCGTCCGTGCTCGACCACGTCACCGTCACCCCCGAGATCGCGTCGCCATGCGCGTTCTCCACCACCACCGTGAGCAGCACCGAGTCCTCGAGCGCAACCAGCGTGGCCGTGCCCGGCGTGATCGTCACCTTCGCCGGCGTCCCGCTCACGTCCACCTTCACCGTCGCCGTAGCGGACACCGAGCCCGCCTTCGCCACCACGTTCGTCGTCCCGTCCCCCTTCGCGATCACCCAGCCCGTCGGCCTCACAACGGCGACCGCCTCGTCCTCGCTCTCCCACGTCACCGTTGCCGAGACCGGCTGGCCGCTCGCGTTCTCCACCGTCGCCGTCAGCTGCACCGAATCGTCTATCGCAATGAACGTCAGCGACGTCGACGAGAGCCGAACCCGCGCCGGCGTGGAATCGCCGCCTCCCGACGGCGGCCCCGCAGGGTCGTCGTCATCGCCGCAGGCAAGGACGAGAAACAACGACAACGCCCAGATCCACACGATACGACCACGCATACGCCACCTCGATCGTTGGAATCGCAGAGAAGACGGCCCGGCAAGGCGGTCCCCATCGGGGAACCGCAGACAATGGCGAGAGGCCCGGCCGGTATGACCGACCGAGCCCGTCGCCGGGTCCGTGCACGCCAATCGCATGGCGTCGAGATCCAAGATCGAGGAATCGGGAGGGGCGCACTATGGCATGATGATACTATAGTAGGGAGCGCACCACACGTCGGGGGACTACCGTCGCCGGAAGGCGATCTCCCGCCGGCCCCGGTGGCAAGCCGGTCCCTTGGTGGCGAGCCGACCCCTTACCTCCCGCCCAGGGGCAACTGGATGCCCAAGCCCGCGGTGAACAGGGGCTCGTCGCCGAAGTAGAGGTGGACCTCGGGTACCAGTTGCACCCGGCTCCCGAACCGGCTCCCGGCGAACACGCCGAAGACGCTGCCGGTGAGGAACTCGTCCTCCGAAGTGCCGGACGCGATGAGGATGCCCTTCACGCCCCCGTGGAAGGCGCCGGCGCCGACGATGAGCGCCGGGTACAGGGCCGTGAAACTCCAATCCGAGCTGGACTCCGAATCCCCGGACGACACCGTGACCTCTCCGCCCGCGTGGGAGACGCCGAGGTCCGCCGCCAGCTTGAAATCGCCATCCACGAGGAGCCGCTTGATGTCGCCCTGCAGGAGGCCGGCCGGCGGAATGCCCACGAACTTCAGCCCGACGTCCCAGTTGGACGCCAGGCCGTAGCGGCCGTAGAGCTCGGGGACGAACCCGACCTCCCCATCCGCCACCATCGTCGTGGCGCCGACCCCGAGAACGAAGCGACCGGGGTCGACCGGCTCCGGCACCTGGAACGTACTGACGGAGACGCACGCGGATGGCATTAGTGCCACCAGGATGACGAGGGCGACACGTCGCATTCGAACCTCACGGGTTGGCGTGGAGTCAATGCGGAGCGACCACGGCCGCACGACGGTCGGCCGCGCGTCGTCCGCCGGTGACGTAAGTGCTATCGAGTACGGGGAGAGCAAGAGCGCGGGACGACAGGAGCCGGACGCATGTGGCCGGCGCCACGTGACGCGGGTCGACCCGGCGTCCGGCCGGGATCACGGAGTCCCTCCGTGGTCGGTGATGACCTGATCGAAGCTCCGGCCCAATCTGTAGCGGGCGCCTCGCCGACGCAACGATATCGGGCGCCGCTCACCGCCCCTTCACCACCCGCGCGATCACCAGGTAGGGGACGTCGAGCT
>Ga0207873_1003967_pt1 | contig 10219 bp, 9 predicted proteins | sample BGWIniCompost_FD_187373 | JGI IMG/M metagenome (GOLD analysis project Ga0207873, IMG submission 187373) | Cellulose adapted compost microbial communities from Newby Island Compost Facility, Milpitas, CA, USA - BGW Initial Compost (SPAdes)... ... | reverse complement strand
CGGTGATATCGATCGAGAAGGCCGAGCGGGTGGCGATGCCCTCGGCGAAGGCAGCGCCGACTCCCTCGATGAAGGCCGGGTCGGAGTAGCCCGCGTTCTGGGCCACGATCATCTTCGGGAGGTATCCCTGCTGACGGGCCGTCTCAATGGTGAGGATCGCGTCGTTCGTGTAGGAAGACGGGACCAGCACGTCGGCGCCCTGAGCTCGCAGGGCCTGCACCTCGCTGGTGAGCGCGGTGGTGTTGGCCTTGTACTTCACCTCGCCGACGATCTCGAGGCCGTGCGCCTCGGCCTCCTGGGTGAGGGCCCTCGCGCTGTTCACGCCGAAGTCAGTGTCCTCGTACATCAGCGACACCGTGCTGACATCCGCGCCCTTCTCGTCGGCCATAGCCCGGATGAATGCCATGATGGCCTTCGAGAAGTCGCCGTCGTGAGGCGAGGTGCGGAAGAACCACTGGTAGCCGCTCTCGGTCAGGTCCGGGGAGGACGAATCACCGTTCAGGAAGGGGATACCGGCCCGCTCGGCGACGGCGCTGGCCGTCTTGGTCACGGCGCTCTGGTAACAGCCGAAGAGGGCGATGACGTTCTCCTGGTTGATCAGCCGCTCGGCCTCCGACTGGCCGACCTCAGCCTTGCCCTGGCTGTCGGCGAAGACCAGTTCGACCGTGGCTCCGCCCAGGTTGGGCAGCCCGGCCGTTGCTGCCAGCGGCAGGGGGACACCGGGCGTCTCCTCGTTAACGATCTTCGCTGCGAGTTCCACCGCTACCTTCTCATCGGCTCCGATGCTGGCAGCCACGCCGCTGAGCGGGAGGATCACGCCGATGCGCACTGGTCCCGATGGGGTGGTGCTGCCCTGGCTGCTGGGCGAGGCGGCTGGACTGCCGCCCGAAGGTGCGCCGGAGCCGGACGTGGTCGCCGTGGGAGCCGCCTGGCCGCCGCCGCTGTCGCCCCCGTCTCCCACCGACGCCTCACCGCAGGCCGCCAGCAGGCTCATAGCCGGCACGGCCGCACCGGCGGCAAGCAGGCGCAGCAGTCGCCGCCGCGAGAGCCGCCCGTCGAGCGCCTTACCCCCGATCCCCTGTGCTGCACGCTCGTGGTCCATCGTCCCTCCTCGCTCTAGATCGTCTTCCGGACCGATCGAACCGCTCGGGATCTTCTCCTGGTAGTGTTGGCCTTAGAGCACCGCCAGTGACGCGACGGGAACGTCGGTGATGAACATGTGCCCGGGCGCGTGGGTGATCATCAGTTCCGGCCGGGCGTTCATCGCCACTGCCTGCGGGGTCACCCCACACGCCCAGAAGACCGGGACATCGCCCGGCTCGATGACCGGCGGATCTCCCCAGTCCGGGTGCGCCAGATCGGTGATGCCGAGCACCGCCGGGTCACCGATATGCACCGGCGCGCCGTGCACCGACGGGAAGCGCGAGGTCACCTGCACCGCCCGCACGAGGTGCTCCGGCGGGATCGGCCGCATCGAGACGACGAGCGGCCCGGCGAACGGCCCGGCCGGGATGCACTCCTGGGTCGTCCGGTACATCGGCACGTTGCTGCCGCAGCCCAGGTGCCGCACCGGCACCCCGGCCTCGACCAGCAGGCCGTCGAAGGTGAATGAGCAGCCCAAGAGAAAGGCCACGAGATCGTCACGCCACAGGTCGAGCAGGTCGTCTCGTTCCTCGACCAGCTCCCCGTGCCGGTAAACCCGGTAGCGCGGGAGGTCGGTTCGCAGGTCGGCCCCGGGGGCGACGCGGGCCGGCTCAGGGGAGCCGGGGTCGGTCACGTCGAGCAGCGGGCACGGCTTGGGGTTGCGATGGCAGAAAACGAGGAAGTCGTAGGCGAGGTCGCGTGGCAGGACCACGAGATTTGCCTGCGCGTAGCCCGGCGCGATCCCGGACGTATGGCCCCGCATCTGACCGGAGCGGATCGCCTTCCGGGCCTCGCTGGGTGTCGCGAGCGACTGCGTCGATGATGCCACGCTGGAGCTCCTCTACCTGATCCACCCGCGCACCCGGTCACGCCGGAAACGGTCGGATGGGGCTCGGAAGCCCTCCACGCGGCGCGGCAGCGTGGACCACAAGGGTTGGATGAGTGACGGAAACAGTAGGCGTGCCGAACGCGCAGGTATCAGTCAATTGTTAGGTCTGTCCCAGAATAGCACCGCGCCGCGAAAGCCGTCAAGACGCGAACAACGCGGTGCCGCACCGGCCCGGCAGTGCTTCCCCGCCTCACCGGTCCGTCGCCAGGACCTTCAGGCTATGCCTTCCTAGGTAATTTGGGTTAGGCAAGTAGCCAGGATCTTGTACGATATCCCGTCAATCCCTATGCTGTCTTCACACGCTTCCAACTCATGCCCTCTGAGGCCAGCAGGGTCTGATCGGCGTGTCGTCTCACAGCGACCATTGCGAAAGGAGGGACGGATTCCCCTACGGGCACGGCGTAGCCGTCGTCCCCGATCGACCGTGTTTTCAACGATGAGGGAAGGGGAGATCGATGGCGCATTCCCGATTCCGCGCGACCGTGTGGACTATCTTCCTTGTCATGAGTCTGGTACTCTCCCTCGCGGCGACTGCGGTCGCTGCCCCTTCGGGGCCGGTAGCAGCCCAGTGTTTCGACGAGAGCTTGCCCGTGACGGTTGAAGAGACGCGCCTGGAGGCGATTCCGGAGGGCGGGACGGAGCCCGCCTCGCAGCAGATCCTTGCCCGCAGTGGGTTCGATCGCTTCGTGGACCAGTTCATCACCAGCCTCTGCCGGGCGCCGAACCTGCAGCAGGCCGAGAACATGATCCGCACGCAGGGTACGGCGCTGTGGCGGGCGGCGGTCGACCGCGCTCAGGGGCGCGGCCCCGCCCACGGCGACCTCGACCGCTACGACGACCGGCCGCTCTACTGGGCGCGCCTGAGCATGACCCGGGCACTGCGGCAGTGGGCGCCGCCCTTCCCGCTCAGCGACGAGGCGCGTGCTGAGTTGATCAAGTTGCTCGAGTACACCTCGCGGGGCATCACCTCGGTCGACTTCCCGGCCGGCGCGGGGGTCAAGCGCGTACTTGTCAGCGGCTTCGATCCCTACACCCTGAACCAGGAGCCGCGCCGCTCCAACCCCTCCGGCGCCAGCGCGCTGCAGCTCGACGGCCTGCTCATCAAGACCGACAGCGGCCCGGCCTTTGTCCAGGCGGTGATCTTCCCGGTGCTGTGGGGTGCCTTCGAGGAGGGCATCGTCGAGGACGCCTTCGGCCCGCACCTCATGGAGGGGCCACGGCAGGTCGATCTGATGATGACGATCAGCCAGGGCGGGGCGCGCCAGATGGCCATCGAGCAGTGGGCCGGCAACTGGCGCGGCGGCAGCCTGGACAACAACGACGTCAGCAGCCAGGGCATGATCCCGCTGGCCGCGAACTGGCCGCAGACCCCGGAGCCGACCTGGTTCATCGAGACAACGCTGCCCTATCAGGCCATGATCGACGCCGGCACTGGCCCCTGGCCCGTCTTCCTCAACACGCGCGTGCGCGTCTGGCCGGACCCGAGCAACCCCGGTGTCGGCTCCTGCATCACCCGCCCGGACGGTCCGCAGCCGGGCGACGCCGCCTGCGCCGGCGGTGGCGGCAATTACCTCTCCAACGAGAGCATGTACCGCTCGAACCGCCTGCGGCTGGCGCTCGGCCGGCATGACCTCCCCGGCGGCCACCTGCACATCGCATCGCTGATCTACCCGGAGGACTCGGCGGCGATCACCGACCCGGTGTTCGAAGAGTACCGCAAGGCAATTGTCGACCAGACCGTCGCCCTGGTCGCCGCTGCGGCCCGCGCCGTCCGCTGACCCGCGATCGGTTTCCGGCCTTGACCGGCGCCGGCCTCACCGTTTCGGTGGGGCCGGCGTCGCCCTTCAGGGCCGCGTTCGCTTCCACCAGGCGGCCAGGGCACACCCGCCCACGACCAGCCCGGTGATCGCCAGCGGGATCCAGATGAACTGGACAGCGGCGTGTCCCAGATAGGCGTAGAGCAAGGTCTGCGGGGCCACCCCGATCGCCGTCGCGGCCAGGAACCGGTCGAACCGGATCCCGGTCAGCCCGGCGGCGAAGGAGACGGCGTCGAAGGCGACGCCGGGCACCAGCCGCGTGATCAGGATGGCGGCGGTCCCCCAGCGGGCGAACCAGCGGTCGGCCGACTCCAGCCAGCCGCGGCCCACGACGGCCTCGACCGGTCCCCGGCCGAGCGCTCGCATCAGCCAGAAGCACACGCCGGCCGCCAGCGTATGTCCAGCAACGCTCAGCGCCCAGCCCCAGCCGACGCCGAAGGCCAGCCCGTTGGCGAACGACACCAGCGACGACGGCACAGGCGCCACCAGCGCCTGGACGACCATCAGGGCGAGGGAGGCAACGGGTGCCCACAGGCCGTAGGAGAGAATGTAGTGCCGCAGCCCCTCCGCATCGCCTCGCCCCAGGATGGCGGCGATCGCCCCAACCTCGGCGCGGAACTCGTCTGAGAGCAGGTACGCCAGCCCAAAGAGGGCCGCGGCGCCGAGCGTGACCACGACCTGGAGCGGCGGGACGATGCGGCGCTTCGCCCCCAGCCGGCGTGCTGCCGTGAGGCGTTGTCTGGTGGATGATGCGCCCGGTGCCGGGGCGTTCACGCTGCCCTCTCCTCCCGCTCGTCGCGGTCGCGCTCGTCCATGTGGTCAGCCGACCCGGAGCCCTTCCCCGCTCGTCGCATAGGGGACAGATGACTCCGCCATGTGTCAGGATAACCTTACAGGTGATAGCGAGGACTGTCAAGGCCGGCGACACGCAGCCCGGTGGCTTGTTCCACCTCTTCGCTACCGGTAAGGGGTGATCGGCATGCCGGGTCTGCCCCGTCGTCGAGCGGGCCCGGCCTAGTGGTCGCGACGTCGCCGGAGCCGGCGGCGCTGCTCCTCGAAGATAAAGCGGAAGATCGCCTCGCTCACCCGCTTGTCGAGATCGACGAATCGGCAGCCGAGTTGCCAGGGGCGCTGGAGCCCGTCGGGGCGCTCCTGGCAGTGCATCACCTCGACGACGGTGTCGAAGGGCGTCGGCGTGGTGGGGAGGGAGAAGACAAGGTGCAGGCGTTCGCCTCGATCGAGGCTGGTAGCCGATTCGAGCCGCACGCCCGTCGCGCTGAGATCGATGATCCGCGCATCGATGGGCTCCTCGCCGTCCGGCGTGATGCGAGCGACGGATTGCGGCCGGATCACGATATCGAGGCGCACAGCCTCGCGGCGCTGCCTCGGCTGCCAGGGTGTGGTGCGTCGGAGGACGAGACGCACGGGGTCGCCGGACAGCACGCGGTCGACGACGGCGGTTGCGACAAGCGGTGCAGCCAGCGTGCGAGACACGACGGCGGTCACGGTGGCACCGGTGAGGCGGGTAAGGTCGTCCGCATCGCTGCCGGATATACGGACGACGATCCTGCCTCGATCGGTGAGCCGCTCTTCGACCTCAACAGCGAAGCTGGTGATGCCGGCAGGGGTCGGCACCTCAATGGTCACGTCGCCGATGAAGAGCGAGAGCGGCAATTCGTCTTGGTGTACCGTCCTGGTGCGCTCGGAGACGTTGCTCATGCGAACTACTCGCCGAAGCGGTGCCACGCGCGCTGCGGGAACAGTAACACGGCGACAGTCCAGGCGGAAAGGGCGCCAGCCGGGACTTTGGTTCGAGTTCGGAGGCTGACGTGCAGCCAGTGCCGCCTACGGATCGCCCCTCAGGCGCGCAGGCGGGGGCCGATCACGCGGCGGAACGCCTCCACCTCGGCCCAGGGCAGCTCGTAGCTCGTCGCGGCGGTGTGGGCCGGGAAGAGGAAGACGCGCTCGACCCCGGCCTCTTCCCGCGCCCGCAGCAGCCGCTCGGCGCAGTACTCGGCCGGGCCGAAGAGCCCGAGCCGATCGCAGATCTCCTCGGCCTGCGCCTCGGAAATGGACATCGGGTCGTGTCCCGGCGACAGGTCGACTCCGGCGTACCGCAGCCAGTGGAGGTTCGAGCGGCTCGGGTACTCGAGCCACGGCTGCCCGGGACGGAACCACTGCCGCGGCCACTGACACACCACCGCCCGGTCGCCGACCGCGATCGGGGTGATGAAGACCTCCAGAAGTTCCTTCGGGTCGCGCCCGGCGCGCTCAGCTCCGGCTGCCAGGTGGCGCCGGGCGGCGGCCACCATCTGCGGGTCGAGCCCCACCAGCATCACCGCGCCGTCGGCGACCTCCCCGGCGAGTTCCAGCAGGCGCGGCCCGGAGGCGGTCAGCAGTACGGGCAGGGTCCCTCCCGGGTGGTTCCGCAGGCGCACCGGCACGCCCTTGAACTCAGTGGTCTCCCCGGCCAGCAGTGCCCGGATGGCGCGCACGGCCCGGCGCAGGTCGTCGATCGCCGCGCGCGACTCCCCGGCGGCCTCGACCGAGAGGAAGCCGGGGCCGAGGGTAATGCAGGTACGCCCGGGGGCGACCTCCGCCAGCGAGTTGGCCAGCGCCGCGAGCACCAGCGGATGCCGGGTGACCGTGTTGGACGTGACCGGGTAGAGCGACAGCCGCGACGTGCTGGCCGCGGCGATACCCAGCACCACATAGCAATCGCGGCCGATGTGGTGGTGGTCATGGAGGCCCACCCCGTGGAAACCGGCCTCCTCACAGCCGCGGATGAAGTCGATCAAGGCCGGGAGCGGCAACCCCATAGGCACCCGAATATCCACCGCAACGGTCATGGCCTGTCCCCCATTCGGTTTGCACGATCACCCGAATCCCACTCCCGACGGTGCGGCGCTGCCCGTTCCGCCTCACGCAATGGCTACCGTCCAGGGCTTCTGTGGCTCGCCCGCATCCCCACTGAAAGGGCGTGTGCGGACGACCCATGCCCGTGGCCGAAGCCGCCGGGCTGACAACGAAAGCCCGCAGAAGCGGGCCGCGGGGAAAAGGTTCACCCGCATAATACCGCGTCCGCGAACTGGTTAGCGCCCGGGGATTTATCCCCGGGCACATGCCGGGCCCTCCACGCCAGGATGTCGGCCTTCATCTATCCCATATCCCAGCCGGCTTTAGCCGGCTTTCCTTGGCATCCGGGCGGCTTTAGTCCCGGGCACATGCCGCGGTACGGGAACCTTCGCACTACCCACCCCGGGCCCAGACCACGGCGCGAGAACCCTCGCACCACCCCGTTCCCCGCACGGACGTCGGTAGCCAGGTGCGAGCTCCACCACAGCGGGATATCCTCCTCAACGCACTGCGGTGGCGTGAACCCGCTGTGTGGCGAGTGTGAAACATTATGTCTTGACACCGCCCCTGCCCGCCCCTATAGTCGCTTGCAGAGTCTCCACGTGAACTGCGGTTTGCGGAATCATGAGAGGGACACGGGTCTGTAATGTGTCCCGATCTCGCCCCAGCTATGATGATATGGCGTGATAGCAGTGCAGGAATGCTGCGCTCCACGGCCGGCATCAAGCCCTGGTCCGTGGTTTCGTGGACACACGATGCGGCGCGTTCCGCTCCATCATGACCCATGCCGCGCCGTGCGCTGCCTGCGCGTGAGGCTGGCGGCGACGGGCCGGTGGGAGGAGGTGCTCACGACCACCGAAGGAGGACGCGGCCTGCCGTGCGGCTGGCGCCAAGGGTGCCCCCACGCGGGACGAGCCTGGCCGGGTTGGCTGGCAGCCGTGCGTTCCGGTTCTGTGGTGTACCCACCGTCCAATGGGGGGGAGCGATACCGTGACGCCACGCATGCCTTTGCGCCTACTGACCTTCTTCAGCCTCCTTGCCCTGGTCCTGGCCGCGTGCGGCGGAACAGAGGGTGCACCCGTGATGAAGATCGACGCGACGGACTCGATCCCGAGCGCGCCGTCGCAGGAGATCGACTTCCAGCGGATGCAGAGAGGCTTTTACGCCAGCACCACGGCCAACCGGTGGACGGACTACGCCATCTCCTTGGCGAGCTGCACGCGACCGGGTGGTTCTACACGAACCTGCCGAGCGCGGAGGGCTGGAGCGAGAACGACGACGAGCACCCGTTCCATGAGGAGTTCATCGTCTGGTGGGACCCGTATGGGATGGTCGCCGGGGAGCCGTACGACATCGACGTCGAGTTCTGGGACCCGCACGTCGGCAGCAAGGGCTCGATCAACTTCGCCCAGTCGCAGAACGTGGCCTTCCTTCGGGACAGCCAGCCCTTCTCGACGTGGTGGAAGGACAAGTTCTGCACCGGGCCGTACGACCAGGGGAAGCCAGAGGAGTACAACGCGAGGCCGATGTTTGTGTACCCCTGCGATTGGGACTAGCCGCTCGGGCGTGGCGCGTGCGTGAGACGGAGGTCTGATGATGCGACGGATTCGAATGCGGGCGGCCGCGGCGGTGGTCGCAACGGGGCTGCTGGCGGCCGTGGTCGGTGCGGGGGTCGTGGGCGCGGAGCCGACGAACCCGCGGGCCAAGGCGTTGTACGAGTACGCCCAGCAGCGGCGGGCGGCGGCCCCGGCGGCGTTCGCGAAGACCCCGAACGGGCGGGTTCCGGCGCGCGTGGTGTTCCGCTCGCCGGTGGCCCTGGAGCGGCTCAATCAGATCGCGGAGCGGCAGGGCGTGAAGATGGAGAGCTTCCGGCTCCGCGTGGTGATGGAAGACGGCACGGTGGGGACCATCGGCGGCGTGCCCGACGATCAGGGGCGGATCAGCCGTGAGGACATCGACCGGTTCGTGGCCGCAGTCCAGTCCAAGAACCCGCAGGCGCTGACGGTCGAGGGCGTCTTTGACGCGACGGTCGAGGTCGATGAGGCGGCCTATCGGCACCTCGAGGGGCAGGCGGACGTGTTCCTGGTGGACGTGGAGCCGCAGCGGCCAGAGTCGGCAAGGCTCTACGCGGGCCTGGAGGAGGCGGGGATCGCCCACTAGGGCGCCCCGCTCCGCGCCCCGGTGCGACAATTCGTCCCCCGGGGCGTTTATTTATTGCGTGGTCGTGTGATGTGACAGGGAGGATGGATCAGGTGACAGGGCGGGTGTGGGCGTATCTGCTCGTCGGGGCGGTGGTCGTCTTCATGTTCGCGTTGCTCTCAACGAGCGACTTCTGGCTCGACAAGAATTCGCCGTGGTACCAGGTACAGAAAGCGGAGGCCGAGCTGGAGCAGGTCAGGACGTTCAGCGACCCGGAGACGATCGCCCGCTACGAGCGCAACCTGGAGCTCTGGCGGCTGCGTCGGCAGGACATGGTGCTGCGGCAGGCGGTCAAGGGTGCGGTCTGGTACCTCCTGCTGGTCGTGGCCCCCATCGAGGGCGGGCGGGCCATCGTGCGGGCGCGGGAGCGGGCACGGGCATCGCGGGACGCGGGAGGCCCGGCGTCTGTCGAGACGCAATAGGACAGAGGTCCGGGGTGACGGCGGGCACTTGGTCACGTGTACGGACATATGAGAGAATCTAGCCTTATGTGACTGGCGGGTATCCGGCCTGTTGACATGCGACAGGTTCCGGTGCTGGAGTTGGGCGTGACAGGAGGGCCCTGATGGCGGATGAGCGCACCCCTGACAACACGTTTCGCAAGCGCAGCCGGGTCGGCAACCGGCGGACCTTTACGGTGTACATCAACGAGGATGTTGCGGCGCGCCTAGACGAGCTCGTGGCCGAGGGGTACTTCGCCAATCGCTCCCAGGCGGTCGAGTTCGGCATCCAGCGATTGATCAGCGACATCGAGGCGGGCACGTTTCGCGGAACGTACATCGCGGCCGTCTCCTAGGCGCGAGCCGGCTGGATAGCGGGGCGGCGGCACCTCGGAGTCGGACCGTCGCCTGCCAACCGGTCGCGGTTCGTCCCCGCGATCGGGCGTGAGGGTTCCCCCTTCACGCATGTCCTGTCTGCGAGAACCCCCGCTGCGGCGGGGGTTTTCGTGTCTCTGGGGATCGGGAGATGAGCGAGCGAGACGACGGCGAGTGGCTCACCCCGGCCGAGGCGGCGGAACGGCTCGGCGTCGGGCGGGACGCGATCAAGAAGCGCATCCGGCGGGGGACGATCGACGCCCAGAAGGATGAGCAGGGCTACTGGCGCGTCAGGATCCCCGCTGACGGTCCCCCAGGGGCGGACGGGACCGGCACGTCGGCCGCGGCCGAGACGGCGCCCCAGGGGCCGCCTAAGGCCCCCCAGGCGGACGCGGCCGACGACCCCCGCGATACCTACATCCACGCCGACCGAGCCGGCGGGCGGGGCAGGATCCGGGGCGGCAACCGCCCCGGCGTCGCCGGGTGCCGGCGGCGAGGAT
>Ga0207873_1003966_pt1 | contig 10221 bp, 14 predicted proteins | sample BGWIniCompost_FD_187373 | JGI IMG/M metagenome (GOLD analysis project Ga0207873, IMG submission 187373) | Cellulose adapted compost microbial communities from Newby Island Compost Facility, Milpitas, CA, USA - BGW Initial Compost (SPAdes)... ... | reverse complement strand
CCGGTTGTCGGGAATCCCTTAATTCCCTCCGTCCCTATTTCAACTTGCCATGACGTCATACACGACCACGCGCTCCCACAGGTGCTCGCAGTCGGCGACGAACTGCTCGTGGATGGGATGGACCTGATACGCGTTCTGCCCGGCCACATCGTCGAAGAACAGGATTTCCGAGGCGCTGTAGCTGCCGTCGACGACGCCGCGCTGCTCGGTATCCGCCGGCACGCCGATGTGGATGCCGCGCACGGTGTCGATGCCCGCCAAGGTTCGTAATCCGGCGAGGAGCCTGGCGAGATCCTCCTTGGAATCCGGATTCTTCAGCCAGAAGAACACGTGGTGCACGACCGGCGGGAACGATGCCTTGGCGGCGGGTGTGGAAGCGACCGCGCGGGACCCGGTGGCGGTCGCGCCGACAGCCAGGGCGGTGGCGGCGAAGAGAATGTCTCGGCGGCTGCGATCGGTCATGTCCGGTTCCTTCGGTGGATAGCCTGCGGCCCACGAGTATAGGGCGGCAGCGTCGATGCCCCAGCGCTTCCAGACCAAGGAGCAAAGGTCACTGGCCCGTTCCTGTCGGGACGGCGTGGAATCCGGCCCGGAACCCTCGCTTCATGGGTCCTTGAGCTTGATCGTCACCGTGGTGCGCAGCTCGCGTTGGTCCAGCGACTCAGCCGGGCCGATGTGGCAGATCTCGGATCGGTGCGCGAACCATTCGCCATCGGGCTGGCGGCGGCTGTCGAACACCAGGCCAGCGTGGCGCGCCCAGCCGATCAGCACCGCGTTGACGGTGACCAGGTCGTCGTAGGGGCCGGTGTAGGTGATCTCTGCGTGGCGGCCGCCGGGCAGCACGCCGCTTGTGAACTCGCCCTCTGCCTCCACCGGGTGCGCCACGGGCACGGCGAACTCCATCTGCAGGCGCGGCATGTCGACCACGTTGTGCTTGAGGATCAACGGCCCCGTCGCCGGCAGCCCGCGCTGCGCGAGGTAGGCCGACAGACGGGCGAGGATGTCCGGCATCTCGTCGTCGAATGGCAGGACGACGTGTCTGCTGAGCGCGACGTAAGGCGTGGCGCTGCGTTCGACGATGCATGGCAGGCTGAGCATGGCGGTCTCCGGTCGGTGTGCAGGGCGCACGGCGCGCCCCCGCTGGCTCGACGAACGGGACGAGCGCGAATCGACTTGCCGCCTGGGCGTGCACCTAAGCGGCCGTCTGCGGGGAAATGGCTCCAAAGGCATTTGACGGCACGCGCTGTGTTTCGCCGGCGCGACAACGCCGGCCCCGGGTTCTTCACGGATCGATACCGGGCACAGCCGGACACTCGCTGACGGCCATTGCACGGAGCCGCCACATGACCGCGGCCATCCCCGACACCGCGCCAGCCGGTCCCGCGGGCCTGGAGCTGCGGCTGGGCGTGCGCCACCGACGCGTGGACGTGTCGGGGGTGGACACCTTCTACCGCGAGGCCGGCCCGGAGGATGCGCCGGTGCTCCTGCTGCCGCACGGGTACCCGTGCTCCTCGTTCGAGTTCCGCAACCTGATGCCACGGTTGGCTGATCGCTGGCGACTGCTTGCACCGGATTATCCGGGCATGGGCTACAGCGCGACGCCCGAGGATTTCGACTACAGCTTGGGGAATGGGGTCAGGTTCATTTTTGCCCGTTGAGCACAACGAGCCGTCGATCGGCCTGGCCGGCGAGCGCGACATGCTCGCGGGCGACTTCGAGGTGCTGACGCTGGTGACATCCGCGAGACCGCTGGCGGCCGGCACGCCGTCCCGGTCGATGCGACGCCGGTTCATTGACGGAATGGCACTCGCCGCGCTGCTTCCATCCGGGTCCAGGATGGCGCCGGCCCGCAGGGCGAGGCCTCGATGGCCGGACGCAAGCGATCGTTCCGTGTAGTCCATCAGCAGATGCACTTCCACGGCCAGCAGGGCCCGGCCGTGCGGCCCGCACCTTTTCGCGCGGCCCGGGGCGGGACCGGCATGTTCCTGCTCGACTCGCGCTGTGGTCCCCGACCTCCCCGGATTGCCTGCCAGGACTGCCGAAATGAGGCTGCCCACCGTTCCCCGTCCATCCCGTTCGCGCTTTTTCGCGGTGATGGCCTGGGTTGCGCTGGCCGTTTCCGTCACCGGCTTCAGCAAGACCTTCTTCCTGCCGCTTGCGCAGGGCACGTTCGTGCCCTTGCCCGCCGCGTACGTGCACGGCGCGTTGATGTTCTCGTGGGTGTTGCTGTTTGCCCTGCAGGCGACGCTGATCGGCGCGCGTGCCCATGGACTTCATCGCCGGCTCGGCTGGCTGGGCGTCCTGCTCGCCATCGCGGTCGCGTGGTCGACCGTGGCGATCGGCATGCAGGGAGTGCAGCGGGACGTCGCCGCCGGGCTGGGGCCATCCGCGACGTCGGGCATCGTCGGCAGCTGCACCGCCATGCTGGGATTCCTGCTGCTCGTCGCGGCGGCAGTCCACCAGCGCCGCCGTCCCGACGTGCACCGGCGGCTGATGCTGATCGCCACCATCGCCCTGCTCTGGCCGGCGTGGCTCCGGTTCCGGCATCTCTTTCCCGCCGTTCCCTTTCCCGAATGGGTGTTCGCCGTCATCGCCGCCGACTCGCTGCTTCTGGTCATGGCCTGGCACGACTGGCGCACCCTCGGGCGGGTGCATCCGGTTACGCTCTGGTTGGGCGGTGCCCTGGTTGCCGACCACGTGTTCGAGACCCTGGCATTCGACAGCGCAGGCTGGCGGGTCGTCGCGGACTTCCTGGTGCGTGTGCTGGACTAGCCCATCCTGGGCGACGAACCTGGCTGGAACCCAGCGATGGCCGGAACAGGTTCGAATCCCACCGAAGGGCTGGACCTCTACTTCGACCCCCAGGGAAAAGGGGTCAGCCCGCGTAGCCCGGGTAAGCGAAGCGCACCCGGGACCCGTCGCATCCCGGTGGTCGCGAGGTGCCGGATGCGGCCTGCGGCCTTGTCCGGGCTACGGTGTGACTCCGATGTGCAACCCAGGAACGACATGCCGCTCGTACGCCTCTACCGCGACTACATCGCCTGCCTCAACAGCCGCGAGCTGTCCCGCCTGGGCGAGTTCGTCGCCGGGGAGGTGGCCTACAACGGCGAGCCGATCGGCCTGGAGGGCTACCGCCGGATGCTCGAGCGGGACTACCGGGCGATCCCCGATCTGCGCTTCGAGGTGCAGCTGCTGGTGGCGGACGGGTCCACGGTGGCGGCGCGCCTGGCGTTCGACTGCCATCCGGCGGGCCGCTTCCTGGGATTGGGCGTCAACGGCCGCCGGGTGAGGTTCTGCGAGAACGTGATGTACGGGTACGCGGACGGGAAGATCGCCCGGGTGTGGTCGGTCATCGACAAGGTGGCCGTCGAGCGCTGCCTGTCGGAGCCGTCGCCCGGGTAAGGGAAGCGCACCCGGGGCCGCGTCGGGTTCCGTGTTGCCGCGTGGTCCCGGATGCGGCCTGCGGCCTTGTCCGGGCGACGGGCGCGGCACGAGGGAATGGGGTCGCGTCCCCCGGCCCGCGCCGGGCGCCGGCCGCGAGCCGAGGCCTCTCGACCCTCCAACGCCTCCGGCACCGTGCCCCCGCCAGGTGTCCGCCAGGCCGGGCCACTCCAGTGCCCGATCCGGGCCGGCCCTGGCGGGAGGACACATGGACGGCTTGCCCTTGCGTCCCTGATCCAGCAGCCTGCCAGGCCACGGTGCCCTTGCAGGGCCGGGATCGATCAATGGGGGAATCCACCGCCGGGCGCGGCAAGGTCGCGCTGCTCACCTGCGTGGCGATGCTGGCGTTCGCCGGCAATTCGCTGCTGGTGCGGATGGGGATGGGCACGACGTCGATCGATGCGGCGTCGTTCACCGCGATCCGGATCGTGTCCGGCGCGCTCACGCTGCTGGCGATCCTGCTGTTCCAGCGAACGCGTCCGGGACGGCTGCGGGACGGTTGGCTGCCGGCGGCGATGCTGTTCGCCTACGCGGCGACCTACTCGTTCGCCTATCGCGACATGGACACCGGCGCGGGCGCGCTGGTGCTGTTCGCCGCGGTCCAGCTGTTGATGATCTCGTATGGACTCGTCCGGGGCGAGCGGACCAGCTGGATCGGCCTGCTGGTGGCCTGCGGGGGACTGGTGGCGTTCCTGGCGCCCGGGGCCTCGGCGCCGCCGCTGGGCGCCGCGGCGCTGATGGCGCTGGCGGGATTCGCCTGGGGGGCGTTCTCGCTGTCGGGGCATCGAGGCCAGGATCCGCTCGCGGGCACGGCGCTGAGCTTCCTGCTGGCCATTCCCCTCGCCCTGGCCCTGGTGCTGTTGAACTACCGAAGCCTGCGCCTGGACCCGGCGGGGGTGGCCTGCGCGCTGGTGTCGGGCGTGCTGACCTCGGGCATCGGCTACGTCATCTGGTACTGGGTGCGCGTGCGCCTGGCCTCGATCAGCGCCAGCGCGGTGCAGCTGTCGGTCCCGGTGATCAGCGCCGTCCTGGGGGTCGTGGTCCTGGGCGAGCAGGTCAGCGCCCGTGCCGCCGTCTCGGCGCTGTTCGTGCTCGGCGGCATCGGTGCGGTCCTGCTGGCGACCAGGCGCGGATGAGCACGTCGCCCGACATCATGCGTCGCCCGGGTAAGCGCAGCGCACCCGGGTCCACCGCGTCGCCGCTTGCCGCGCGGCCCCGGATGCGGCCTGCGGCCTTGTCCGGGCTACGGGTGCAACGCACTGCCCGGCCGTAGCCCGGGTAAGCGCAGCGCACCCGGGTCCACCGCATCGCTGCGTGCCGCGCGGTCCCGGATGCGGCCTGCGGCCTTATCCGGGCTACGGGTGCAACGCATTGCCCGGCCGTAGCCCGGGTAAGCGCAGCGCACCCGGGGCGCGTTGCACCGATCGTTGCCGCGCGGTCCCGGATGCGGCCTGTGGCCTTATCCGGGCTACGTGGTCGCGGGATTGGATGCCCCCGTTGATTCCGGGTGGCGGGATGCGGCTGGAACACGCCGGTCGGCTCAGAGTCGCAGCCGCCTGGACACGGTCTGCGCGCCGCGACGGTATTCCTTGAAGCCCATCCGGTCGTAGAACGCCAGGCCGCCCGCGTTCTCCAGCCGGATGCAGGCGTCGATGAAGCGAACGCCGGCGGCCCTGGCGGCGGCGCGCGTGCGGTCGAACAGGTCGCGGCCGATCCCGCGGCGGTGCCGGCCGGGTGCGACGTAGGTGGAGATGAAGGCCCAGTCGGCGGGCAGGCGGTCCGCGCCCGGCCAGTCGGGGTCGGACCACTCCAGCGCCTGGAAGCCGCGCACGGCGCCTGCGTCCAGCGCGACGAAACAACAGATGCCGCGTGCGGGGGCGATGAACTCGCGCTGGATCCGCGCTGCATCGAACGGCTCGCGATGCGCGGTGGTGCCGCCGATGGCGATGATCGCGTTGAGGATGCCGGCCATGGCCCCGGCATCTCGAGTCCGCGCTTCCCGTATGACGAGCGTCTCCATCGAGCGCGGCATTCTAGGCAACGCGGCTGCGCGATGGCGAAGGCCCGGCGGCGCCTCGCGGCGACCGGACGGCCCTCGTCGCGGCGCGTTCCCCGCACGCGCACTTGCATGTGCGGGTATTGCGGTTTCGCGCGCGAACGCGACATCCGGCGCCGCAATGCCCGCGCGGCGCGCCGGCCCACGGCTAGACTACGCGCCTTCCACCACGCAAGGAGGGTTGCCGATGGCTGATCGGGAGATCGCGGAAATCAAGCGGGTGTTCGTGTCGCGCCTCGACACCCTGGCGCACATCCTGGACACGGGCGCCAGGCACATCGAGGATTTCGACGCGACCCTGCAGGCGCGACTGGCGCCGGACATGGCGCCGCTGGGAACGCAGGTCGTGTTCGCCTGCAACCAGCCGCACGGGTTCGCGTGGTGGTGCGCCGGCCTGCCGGTGGAGAACCTGCCGCCGGAGGTGGCATCGCTGGCGCTCGCGCGCGAACACATCCAGCGCACGCGCGAGCAGGTGGCGGCCATCGATGCGCAGGACGAGCGGCTGGACCAGGTCAAGCGCATCGTGGTCGGCCCCGACCGGTACTGCGACCTGCCGGGACGGCAGTACGTGGGCGACTTCCTGCTGCCGAACTTCTATTTCCACATCTCGATGGCCTACGCGATCCTGCGCCATCTGGGCGTGCCGCTGGGCAAGGCCGACTACATGGCGTTTCTGGTTCCGCTCGTCCGCGTCGGAAACCCGGCCGGCAAGTGACGCCACGCCGTAGCCCGGGTAAGCGAAGCGCACCCGGGACCCACCAGATCGATCAATACCGCGCGGTCCCCGATGCGGCCTCCGGCCTTGTCCGGGCGACGCCACCCGGCCGTAGCCCGGGTAAGCGCAGCGCACCCGGGACCCACGGCATCGATCAGTACCGCGCGGTCCCGGATGCGGCCTCCGGCCTTGTCCGGGCGACGCGTCGCCCGGGCCACGGCTACGGCGTGCTGGTCTGAACGGTGCGGATCAGCTTCGACGTATCGAACCCCATGTCCTGCGCCCTGGCGACCAGCGCGTCCAGCCGGTCCCCGGGGAAGGCCTGCTCGCGGGTGAGGAACCACAGGTACTTGCGGTCGGGCGAGCCGACGATGGCCCAGCGGTAGTCGGGATCCAGGTCGAGGATCCAGTAGTCGCCCCACACCATCGGCAGGAACGACAGGAACGCCGGCGCGAACCGCACTTCGAGCTTCGAGGTGCTGTCGCCCACGCGGCGCGCGATGGCCGTGGCCTCGATGCGCCTGCCGTCCGCGTCGTCGCACTGGTTCACCACGTCGATGCGGCCGTCCTCGCGCAGCGCGTACTGCGCCGTCGTGTTCGCCACGCAGTTGCGCTGGAAGAACAGCGGCAGGTGGGCCTGTTCGTACCAGGTGCCGACGTAGCGCTCCAGGTCGACCGAGGGCACGGCCTCGGGTTCCCGGGCGTGGACGAAGACAGTCGACAGCAGCAGCGCGGCCGCGGCGGCGAGGGATGGGGCAAGACGCATGGCGGGGTTCCGGACGCGAACAGGGTGCGGATGGATCCCACACCCGTCGTGTCGGCCGCATGAAAGGCCGACCGGAACGCGTGGTCCGGTTCAGTTCCGCGCGGCGCGTGCGCTCCGGCGCGCCAGCCGCGCACGGTTGCGCACGGCGGTGTCGCGGGCCGGACGCAGGGCGGCGTTGCCCACGCCGCACCACAGCTCCGCGATCGCCGACCACGCATGCAGGCTGCCGGCGGGCGTCCACGAAGCCGGCCGCATGGCGACCTGCATGAGCCGCCAGGGCAGCATCGCCAGCGCCATGCCGGCCGCCTGCAGCCCTTGCCCGGCGGCCTCGACCTTCTCACTCCCCATGCGCAGCAGTTCCGCCTGGTGCCAGGCCGACCAGGGCCCGGGGAACCCGGAGAACGCCTGCGCGCGGGCGGCGACGACACTGGCCGCCGCGGCGCCCGCGTCCTGCCACAGCAACGCGCCCGCGCGGGATTGGCGGCGTGACGGCATGGCGGGCTCCGGGAACGACAGGGGCGCCACTGTGCCGCCCGCGCGATGAAGCGGACGTGCAGCGCGCCCTGCCTGGCCCCGCGCCCGGCCAGGCGCAGTCCGTCCGGGGTCTCGTTCCCGACGCGACCACCCGTTCCCGACAAGCTCCGGGCTTTCGCCGCGCTACCGCCGCGGCACGATGCCCGTGCGCACGATCTCCTTGCCCGCGTGCTGGCGCGCCGACTGCTCCAGCAGGTCGCGCATCGCCCGCTCGCTGGCCTGGGTGGTGCAGAAGGTCGAGCCAGGCCGCCCGTAGCGGGCGCGCAGGTCGGCGTCGAACTGGTCCGCCACGGCCGCGGTGTCCGGCGTCGGCCGTTGAACGCGACTACGCTCGACAGGAACAGGGCCTAGCCACGTTCGCCCTCGCCCACCTCGCGGATCGACACGAATCCCACGAACGCCTCCGTCGAGGACGCGGACGCGGGAGCGGGAGCCGACAACGCGGCCACCGTCGTTGCAGGACCCCTGCCATACCGGTGCCCGGAACTCGGGCACCGGCCGTCGAGGCGCCTTCCGCCAGCCCGCGATCGTCCCCAGGCATCTTGCCGGGTGGCCGGGGGAACGGGTTAGGATCACGCGGCACAACCCAGGGGGGATCCACCATGCACCTGCCAGGCAAGCTCCTGCTCGCCGCGCTCCTCGCGCTCGCCTTCGCCGCCCCGCAGGCGGCCTTCGCCCAGTCGTCGCCGGGCACCATCTCGGGCCCCGAGGCCCTGCGTATCCTCCGTGACCTCGACCTGTCGCCCGAGCTGGGACGCGACAGCGCGGGCGATCCGCGGATCGTGTTCCAGATGGACGGCCTGCACGCGCGGATGAACTTCTTCGACTGCCGCCAGAGCCGCTGCCGCTCGCTGCAGCTGGAGACGGCCCTGGACCTGACCCCGGGCTCCAGCTTCCAGTTCGCGAACGAGTACAACCGCAAGTACCGCTACGGCCGGATCTACCTGGACGAGGAGATGGATCCCTACCTGCAGTTCGACTTCGAGCTTCCGATGGCCAGGGTGGAGGAATACATCATCAGCCAGCTGGAGACGTTCGAGCTGCTGCTGGGCCACCTCACCAGCGAGTTCGACTTCTGACGCCGCCGTAGTCCTCGTAGCCCGGGTAAGCGCAGCGCACCCGGGTCCGCCGCGTCGATCATTGCCACGCGGTCCCGGATGCGGCCGATGGCCTTGTCCGGGCGACGCCCCGTAGCCCGGGTAAGCGCAGCGCACCCGGGTCCGCCATACACGTGACGTTCGCCACGCTTGGCGACCCGGGCCGCGATGGCAGGATGCCCCGCTTTCCACCACGAAGGCCCAACGATGCGAAACGGAATGCTTGCCGCCTCCCTGTTCCTGGCCGTGGTCGCCACCGCCTGCTCGCAGGCCGATGGCCCGGCAACGTCGCCCGCCGATGCGGCCGCGCCGGCCGAACCGGCCACGACCGGATCCGCGCACGCCGAGGCAGTGGCGGCGCCGGCGGTCGCCACCGACGCCGCGACCCGCGCCTGCATGATCGCCGGCGAATTCGAGATCCTCGGCCAGCGCGTGCGCTCGCGCGACTGCCTGCAGGCGGGCGCCGACATCCCGGAACAGGCGCACCGCGAACTGTGCGAGTCGCTGGCGCAGACCTCGGCCCAGATGGGCGGCAAGGCGGGCGAAGTGACCTACCTGGACACCTGCCCGAGCCCCAGCCAGGGCAGCTGCAAGGGCCTCTTCGGCCAGGCCTCACTGCACGCGTTCTACTACGAGCGCAGCCACGACGACCTCGCCTCGCTGCCGGCCAGCTGCCAGGCCGGCGGCGGCACCTGGCTGGACTGATCCGTCCGGCCACCGCCGCGCCGGCAGCCGCTGCGCGGGCACCACCGCGGCAGTGGTGCGCGCGGTCGGGCCGGTGCACACTGGCGCCTGCTCTTCCCGCGCAGGCGCCACGTGACGGCATCCGACGACTTCTGGCAATGGTTCACCACCCACGAACGGCAGTTCAAGGACCGGACCGATCCGGGCCGCGAGGCGCTGACCGATGAACTGCTCGAGCACCTGCACCAGGTCTCCGACCAGCTGTGGTTCGAGATGGGCGTCCTGCGCGACGGTACCGGCCACCTGATCATCACCGCCGAAGGCAACGCCGAGGCCTTCCCCGACGTGGTGGCGCTGGTGGACGCGGCGCCCCGGCTCGAGGGCTGGGAGATCACCGCGTTCAAGCCGCCGCGCGGGTTCGGCTTCGTGCTCAACCGCTCGGGGATCGCGGTCGATCCGAAGCAGGCGCGCTTCGCGGCGCTCGAGGATCCCGACGATCCTGGCTTCTTTGGCCTCGAGGTCGCGTTCCCGCACTACGATGCCGGACGCGAGGACGACTTCCTCGATGCGGCCTACACCATGCTCGAAGTGGGCATCGGCGAGCTTGCGTTGGCCGCGCAGGTCCACCACCTCCAGGTCGGCGCCCTGCCCGCCGACCCGGAATCCGAAGGCTACCTGCCCCTCGAACGCCTGCCCGACCTGCTGCCGGGCCGCGTCACCCACTGACCCGCATGGCCGTAGCCCGGGTAAGCGAAGCGCACCCGGGACCCTCGCCCTGACGCGACGAGGCAACCCGGATGCGACCTGTGGCCTTGTCCGGGCTACGCACCTCCGCGACACGATGCCCCATCCGTAGCCCGGGTAAGCGCAGCGCACCCGGGACCCTCGCCCTGACCCGACCAGGCATTCCCGGATGCGGCCTGCGGCC
>Ga0207873_1003965_pt1 | contig 10222 bp, 11 predicted proteins | sample BGWIniCompost_FD_187373 | JGI IMG/M metagenome (GOLD analysis project Ga0207873, IMG submission 187373) | Cellulose adapted compost microbial communities from Newby Island Compost Facility, Milpitas, CA, USA - BGW Initial Compost (SPAdes)... ... | reverse complement strand
CGAGGATTCCATGACTTCCTTCCACGCCCTCGTCGCCGCCTACAGCGGAGACGTGCCGCCGCGCACCGTGCTCGACGAGCTTCGTCGTGCGAATTGCGTGACCGTGGAAAACGATGTCGTGCAAGTCACTGATAATGCGTACGGCCCATATGCGCCGTCAGAGGACTTCATCTCTGCGGCTGGCCTGATCATGGGGGCACTCGGTGATACGACCGATTTCAACACCGCGCAGCTGGAGTCGGGTCAGCGCCGATTGATGCGTGCCTGGTACCAGAACAACATTCCTATAGAAAAGCTTCCGGAAGCCACCGCACTCATCACGGAAAATGCGGTGCGGTTTGGCCGGCACCTTGATAACGAGCTTGCGCGTCTGGCCCATCGTGAACGGCGACCTGGCCAGATTTACAAGCGAGTGGGTCTGGGAGCTTTCTATTTTGAGCAGTAGTTACCATCTTGAATGTAGCCAATTGTCAGGCCTTCCCGAATAATGAGAGGAACCACCCTACACGGAGGAACTGCCATGAAACGATTGATCAGCCTTTTTGCCTCCGGCCTTTTGCTCTCTGCAAACCTCGCGTTTGCTGACGAGACGGGAACCGGAACTCCCAGCGCAAGCCAGCAGTCTGTATCGACTCAGTCGATCATCATCGAAGAGTCGGAATGCACCATCCTCGACTGGCTGCTGGGCGAGTGCGAATGACACTCTCCTGAAGGCCAAGGAAAACGCCGGGCATAGCCCGGCGTTTTTTTGTTTGATGGAATCACCCGGCACTTCGCCGCGGCCCTCCCCTTGCAGAAAGGGCGTGAAAGCTGAACCAGCGGTGCTCGAACATTCACGTGCCCTCTTCCCGCGGGAGAGGGGCGCAGGGGAGAGGACATCCTGGCAGAGGGGAACAATCGCGGTAAAAACCGGCACAGGCTCACTCCGCTCAAATCTGCCTGAGTGAACGCCGTTCCAGCTCCCGGAACCACAACGCGAAGATCAACATCCCGCCGACCAGGTAGGTCGCGCCCATCGGCACCCACATCAGCAGGCCGGCGAGCTGCTGGTCCTGGAGCCCGTCAAGGCCGAGGCCGCGGGCACGTTCGACGTATTCGCCGTACCACGGTGTCGACGCAAACGTCATCAGCGCGCCCAGCAGGCCGCTGTGCATGAGCGTGGTGAACATCAGCAGGATGCCCGCCGCGCCTCGCTCGCGCCGTACCGTGCTCCACGCCGCCCACCAGAACAGCAGCGCACTGAAGAAGAAGCTCGCGTGCTCGAGATCATGCAGCAGGCTGTCGCGCAGCGCCGCCTCGTAAAGCGCGGGCAGGTGCCAGGCCCACAGCGCGATGCCGTGAACGATCCACGCCGCGCCCGGTGAAGTGAGCGCGCGCCAGCCGCTGATCGTTCCCCGGGATCGCGACCGCCAGCGCGCAAAGCCGTGACGCAGGTCTTCCGGCAGGGCCCAGAGATACACCGGCAAAGGCGAGGCGAACACCAGCAAGGGCGCGGCGACCACAATCAACAGCATGTGCTGGATCATGTGCATGGACACGCGCTCCGCAGAAATCGCCGCGAGCGGGGAATGCAGCGCGATCACCATCACGAGCAGCCCGGCGTAATGACTTGCGCCCTGCGAGACGCGGCGCGCGCCATTCAGCCACAGCCGCCGCCAGCCGAAGCCGTACCAGGCCGCCGCAAGCAGGATCAGCAGGAAGACGTAGTTGAAGCTCCAGCCGTGCGCGTGTCCGTCATGCGCGTGCACTGCCGCCGGCATCAAGGCTACTGCGATCGGCAGGGTTCTCATTCCAGCGTGTACAGGTAGGCCGCCATGTCGCGGGCTTCCGGCTCGGTCGCGCCGACGTCGGGCATGGCGGTGTCGGGACGCACGGCCTGCGGATCGAGCAGGAAGCGCACCAGGTTGTCGGCGTTGTTCGGGATGCTGCCGGCGAACAGGCTGCGGCGGCTGAAGAACATCAGCGGCGGGCCGACCACGCCATCGGCGTTGCGTATGCCCGGAATGGTGTGACAGGAACCGCAGGCGTAGTACTCCATCATCAGGCGGCCGGATTCCGGGTCGGCATCGGCAATGGTGCGCGCGGGATCGCGCGGCGGCTCGCTGCAGGCGGCAACGAGCAGCAGGGCCGGCAGCAACAGGCGGCAGATGCTGGCAGTCATTTCAGCCTCCTTCGCAAAGCGGATACATGAACACGCCGAGCGCAAGCCAGGCGACGCCGACGAGCGACAGCACGCCCAGCAACAGGGTGACGAGCTCGAGCATCTCCCGCTGCCTGCGCAGCGCGAGCTGCTCCGCGCCGACGATGGTGCGGCGGATCCCGCGCCGCCGCTTCGCGGCGTCCCAGCTCAGCTTCGCGATCCACGCACCGCCAATGAGCGCGAGCGCAAGGAGGGCGAGGCGGACGCTGTTGATGCGGTCGATGTTCCCGGCCAGTTCGTATCCGCATACCACGCCCTGGATGACGTACATCGCGACGAACAGCACCAGCCATATCAATGGCGCGGCGAGGATGCGAATGGCGTAAGGCTCGGTCATGACAGCAGGCTCGGCCAGAAGTGGTTGATGCAAAGACTGATCAGCCCGGTGATCAACGTGTACTGCCAGAAGGCGCGCGCGTTGGCGACGATGGTGCGCTCCGGCGCGTATCCTGGCTTGAAGCGCTGCCAGGCAAATGCAAACAGGCTGATGACGGCGGCAATGAGGGCCTGCAGCGCATGCGAGCCGAGCAGCGTCAGGCTTGCGGCATCGAGCGCGGTTTCCGTGGGCGAGAAGTCCGCCGCGAAGGCCGCCTGCAGCGTGAAGCCCATGCTTGCAAGCCCCGCAATGCCGGCCGCGAGTTGCGACATTGCGCGCCGTGAATGCGCCAGGCCCGCGGCAAGCGCAAGTGTCGCTGCCGCGAGCAGGAGCGGCAGTGCCGGCGGGGCGCCTTGCTGCGGGAAATCCTCGGCCTGCATCCCGAGATAGAAGTACGCGAACACCAGCGAGGCATACATCGCGCCCAGCCCGCCGATGGCTGTCCACATTCCCCACCATCCCGCTGCCTCCGGCGGGCCGTCGTTGACCTCAAGGCCCGTGCGCTGTCTGAGCTCATGCGCTCTTCCTGGTGCAGGATGCGGCTGCCGCCAGAACCAGTTGAGCATCACCAAGAGGAATGCCGCCAACGCCAGCGCAGTCAGCGACCAATGCTTGAGCAGCGCGGCAACGCAGGCGGCGGCCAGCACCAGCGCGGCGACGAGCGGTGCGAAATCGGATTGCGGCAGGACCAGCAGACGTCGCAGTTGCGCGCTCACGGGCGTGGTCAGCACGCCGAGGCGCAAGCCGAACCAGGGATGCGCCAGCAGGCCGCGGCCGTCGTTGATCGCGGTCGCGAGTTCGCCGTCGCGCCACAGGGGATCGCGGCTTTCGATAACGGGCAGGGAGAGAAAGTTGTACGTGGGAGTCGGTTGCGGCGTAGCCCATTCCAGCGTGGCCGCATTCCAGGGATTGAGCCCGGCAGGCCTGCCGTTTCTCATGCCGAGAACGAAGTTGGCGATGAACACGAGTATGGACACCGCCATGAGAAACGCGCCCGTCGTCGCCGCGAAGTTTTCCCACTCCCACATGCCGCGAGGATAGGTGTAGATCCGCCGCGGCATGCCCATCATGCCCGCGACCTTCATGGGCAGGAAGGTGAGGTTGAAGCCGGCGAACATCAGCCAGAAGTTCCAGCGGCCGAGGCGCTCCGACATCAGCTTTCCGGTTGCGGTGGGAAACCAGTAGTAGATGGCGCCGAACAGCGGAAACACCATGCCGCCGAACAGCACGTAATGGAAATGCGACACCAGGAAGTAACTGGAATGGGCCTGCCAGTCGAAGGGAATTACCGCCAGCATCACGCCGGTAAGTCCGCCGATGACGAACAGGAACAGGAAGCCGGCAACGAACAACAGCGGAGTGGTCAGAACCGGCCGGCCCAGCCAGAGCGTCGCGATCCATGCGAACACCTGGATGCCGGCGAAGATCGCCACCGTCATGCTTGCCGCCGAGAAGAAGCTGAGCGACATCAGCGGAATGCCGGTAGTGAACATGTGATGCGCCCACAGCCCGAAGCTCACGAAGCCCGTGCCGACGGCGGCAGCCACCAGCCACGGATAACCGGCGATGGGCCGCCGTGAGAAGGTTGCGATCATGGTCGAGACCATGCCGGCCGCCGGCAGGAAGATGATGTACACCTCCGGATGGCCGAACAGCCAGAACAGGTGCTGCCACAGCAGCGGATCGCCGCCGCGCTCCGGATCGAAGAACGGCCAGTCGAAGGCGCGCTCGATTTCCAGGAGAAGATCGCCAAGGATCAGCGGCGGAAAACCGAACAGGATCATGAACGCGACCACCAGCATGTACCAAGCGAACAGCGGCATGCGGTCCAGCGACATGCCCGGCGCGCGACAACGCAGGATGGTAACGGCGATCTCCGCGGCCGCGGTGATGCTGCCGATTTCCACCAGCGTGATGCCGATCAGCCAGAAATCCACGCCGCTTCCCGGCGAGAAGCGCGAGTTGCTGAGCGGCGTGTACATGGTCCAGCCGGCGTCCGGCATCATGCCGACGAACAGGCTGCAGTAAAGCAGCAGCCCGCCGAGCAGGTAGCACCAGTAACCGAAGGCGCCAAGGCGAGGGAAAGCCATGTCGCGCGCGCCGATCATCGGCGGCAGCAGGTAGATGGCCGCGCCCTCGAGCATGGGTACCGCGAACAGGAACAGCATGGTCGTGCCATGCATGGTGAACATTTCGTTGTAGGCCTGGTGGCCGAGGAAATCGTTCTGCGGAACGGCAAGCTGGATGCGCATCAGCAGCGCCAGCAGGCCGCCTGCCAGGAAGAACACGAACGCCGTGAGCATGTAGCGCCGGCCCATCGGCTTCTGGTTCACCGCGGAGAGCGCGCGCCATCCCGGCCCGGTGGACCAGGCGCGCTCCTGTTCGCGTTCCAGTTGCTCGCGGTTCATTCCAGGCTACCGAGGTAAGTGGCCAGCGCGTGCAGGGTGGGACCATCGAGCGGAAAATCCGGCATGCGGTTCTCGGGCTTGATGTGTTGAGCGGAGGCGATCCACGCCTGCAGGTTGCCGTAGCTGTTGTTGAGCGTGGCGGCGGCGATGGTGCGGCGGCTGCCGAAGTGGGTCAGATCGGGCGCGGTATCGCCGTTTGCGGCCGTGCCGCGGATGCGGTGACAGTCAGCGCAGCCGGCCTGCATGAACGCCTGATGGCCGCGGCGTTCCGGTTCGCTCTCGGGCAGGCGCGCCGGCTGCCGTTGCCGTTCCAGCCAGCGATCGAACTCGGAGGGCGGTTGCGCGATGACCAGCATCGCCATCAGCGCGTGCTGATCGCCGCAGAACTCGTTGCACTGGCCGCGAAACACGCCGGCCCTGCCGGCCTGCATCATGAGGCGGTTGGTCTTGCCGGGGATGAGATCGCGCTTGCCGGCGAGGTTCGGTATCCAGAAGGTGTGGATCACGTCGGCGGATTGCAGGCGCAGTTCCACAGGGCGGCCCACGGGCAGGTGCAGCTCGTTGGCGGTGACGGCGTCGCCATTCGCGTCCAGGTAACGGAACTGCCACCACCACATCAGGCCGGTGACTTCCACCACCAGGCGATCGTCCGGCATGGCTTCGATGCGGTTGCCGATGCGGTGCGACCAGGCGAGCAGGGCAGTGAGCGTGACCACCGGCAGGATGATTCCTCCAGCGATGATGAACAGGCGCTCGCTGACCGGACGCGGCCGCGAGCGCATCAGCGCGCGCAGCAGCAGCACCGTGACCAGCATTGTCACCAGCGTGGCGCCGCCGAACATCACCCATGAGAGGCGCGCGATCTCGGCCGCCGCCGGGCCGCGCGGGTCAAGCGCGGATTGCAGGCCGGCGCAGCCTGCGAGCGTTGCCGGCAGCAGCAACAGGAGCCTTCTCGTCACCGTTTCCTTCCTCGCAGCTGCACCAAGTCTCGCTGCGACGGCAACACCCCGAAATACGCGAGAGCGCCTATCAAGGGAGAGGAAACGGCTTGAGGGAAATCACTCAGGGGTTACTTTTAATGCGGCGTGCATGACTCACCTGATACCGGCGGCAGGAATACAACGGAGGCAGAATTACCAGCCTGCAACTGTCGCCGTACGCTCACTCTCGCGAGGGTTTATCACCATGTTCCGGTGGTTATTTTGAGAGGGAGCAGTAATGTCGAGCATCACCTTGGAATCGGCCGTCAGCAACCGCGCCATGGAGTTCGAAGAGGCGTTCGCGGAGTATGACGGCGCCACGCTCGAATGGGCGCTGGCAGTCGCGGGGGGACTTGAGGTCGACGTGACCGAGGAGGAATACCTGGCCGCCTGGCAATGGCTCTACGACTACGGCTATGCCGACGACCAGGAGTGGTTCGCGGAACGCGCCGCCGAAATGCAGGCCAGGCAGCTGCTGCGCTGATTCAGTGCGGCAGCCGCGACGATGGCCCAGGCCGCGGCCGCAACAGCGGCGCGGGCACGTGCTGCAGGACGAGATCACGGCTCAGTTCGCCGCCGTCGCTGAAGCGCAGGGCGAGCAGGTCGATGAGGCTGTGGTACTTGTAGAGCAGCTCGTCCTCGCTGTTCGCGCCCAGCCATGCCTCGCCGACGATGAAACTGTATTCGCCCTGCCGCGCCAGCTCGTGCAGCTGCATGCCCGGCTTCACGTCCAGGTGCACCAGTGCCTCGCCCAGCTGCCGGGAGATTTCCTGCAGGCGGCCAGGCGAGGGCGTGCTCAGCACGGTGGCATCGCCGATCTTGTTGAGCAGCAGCTTTGCCGCCTGCCGGTAGCGACCGCGCCGCTGCCACATCTCCGGCACCCGCCCCAGGGCGACGGCGATGGCGGCCTCGTGATTGCTGCGGCCATCGACCTTGGTGAACAGGTCGCTGTGCGATTGCGAGATGCGCGTGTTGACCTCGATCAGCCACAGCCTGTCATTCTCCGCATCCCACATCAGTTCCACGTTGAAGCAGCCATCGTTGAAATCGGCGTATGAAAGCACGCGCCGGCATACGTCCAGCACTCGCTCGCAAAGCTCATCCGGCAGGTCGGCGGGATAGCGCAAGCCGAGAATGTCCTTGCCGTGCGAGCGGCGCGGCATGTCCAGCCAGCCCAGCGGCACCACCTTGCCGTCCTGCACGTAGCCCTCGACGGCGAACTGCTCGCCTGTCATCAGGCTTTCCACCAGCGCATGATGCCCCGTCACGGCGCGCACGTTTTCCGGGACGCTGGCATGTTGCAGGCAGTGATCGAAGGAATCGCCCATCAGGTGCCCGCGCGCGGCGATGGCCTGCAATGCGGCGCGCAGCTCCATGACGTTGTCCGCGCGAAAACCCAGCATGGACGAATAGCTTTTCACAGGCTTGATCCAGACGGGGAAGGGCAGCGTCATCCTGTCCGCCGCCTGCGGATCATGCGGATCCAGCACCTCGAAAGCGGGAACGACCTCCGGCGCCGCGGCCTGCTGCACGAGGCGGGACCAGTACTTGTGTTCACAACGCAGCACTGCTTCCAGTGTCGGGTAACGCAGGCCGTACTCGCGCGCCAGCACCGGGGTGAGGCAGCTGGAGGGGTAATCCCAGTGACAGATGATGGCATCCGGCTTCGCGATGCGATCGATCTCCCTGCGCAAGCGCGCCAGCAGCACGTCGAAGTCCGCGGGCGCGTGCACCAGGTCGTGAAAATCAAGCAGGCCGTGAAAAATGAACTCGTCCGCGTCCTTGACCGTCTCGAGCCTGGACTTCTGCCAGTCCTCCAGCGCGAGTACGAAGATGTTCTTTGTCATTGTCCGTTCCAGGAGCGTGGCGGCTGCCACGTGGTCGGAAATTGGCGCGGGCAGGAGCGATTCAAGTGCGCAAATGGCGACAACGCGCTGCCCGCGAAACACCCAGCTCAATGACAAGCCCTATTCCCCGCGGGCGCGTTGCTGACATCATCGGAGTTCCGCCTCACTCGGGAGACATGCATGAAGAAGCTCTACAGCACCGAAGCCACCGCCGTGTCCGGCCGTGAAGGTCACGCCAGAAGCGCCGACGGCGTGCTTGATCTCGATCTCGCCGTGCCCGCAGAGATGGGCGGGAAGGGCGGCAAGGCCACCAACCCCGAGCAGCTGTTCGCGGCGGGCTACGCCGCCTGCTTTGGCAGCGCGGTGCGCGCCGTTGCCGCGAAGAAGCATGCGCCGTTGCGCGAAGTCGAAATCACCGCGAAGGTGGACCTCGGCCAGACCGATGGCGGCGACTTCCAGCTTGCGGTGCAGCTCACCGGCAAGTTCCCGGGCATGAGCGAAAGCGAGGCGATGGAAATCATGCGGGCGGCGCATGAAGTCTGTCCGTACTCGCGCGCCACGCGCGGCAACATCGACGTCGAGCTGCGTACCGCATGAACGAAAGGCAGTCGCCAGGCGCATCACTGGCGATCTTCGCGGCTCTCGTCATCGCCGCGGCGCTGACCGGCATGCTGTTCCAGCCCGGCGAATGGTACGCGTCACTCGACAAGCCCTCGTGGACGCCGCCAGCCGCGGCCTTCGGCATCGCGTGGACGCTGCTCTACATCGCCATCGCGTTCGCCGGCTGGCTGGAATGGCGTGGCGCGGAGGGAAGGGCGGACAGCGCGGTCATCGCCTGGGGCGCGCAACTCATCCTCAACGCCGCATGGTCCTGGCTGTTCTTCGGCCTGCATCGCATCGGCCTTGCCTTCATCGACATCCTGTTGCTGTTGATCGCCATCATCGCGTTCATGATCACCGCGCGATCACGCATCGCGCGCTGGCTGTTTCTTCCCTACGCCCTCTGGGTCACGTTCGCCGGCGCGCTGAATTTCTCCATCTTGCTGAACAACTGATCGCCGGCGCTTCCTCTGAAGCGCTCAACCGTTGCTGTCAGCGGCTCCGCTGTGGGCTTGCGGTTCCCAATCCATTAAGTAAAATCCCCTAGAACTGGGAACTGCACCCCCTAACGGGGAGTCAGGGAAGCAAAAACAGCATGACGGGGGCGGCATGCGCAATCTTCTCCGTGCCACTGGCATCTTCGGTTTCTTCTTCGTTTACCACCTTGCGGCGGCCTATGCGGCGACCGCACATCTCCCCGAGAACTACTTCTACCAGCGCGCCGATGTGACCGGCGATGGCCGCGACGAGCTGATCGCGCAGCCTGCGCGCGCCGGAGACGAGGCATATGTCCTGTTCGCCACGGGCGCGGACAGCTGGGAAGGCGTCTGGCAGCGATTGAATGACATCGATCCGCGCCTCGCCTGGGATAGCGAGAGCGCCACCCTCATCGTGGGCGACTTCAACGGCGACGGTCGCGATGACCTGTACGTACAGGCCCGCGCGCCGGGCAGTGCGCACGCGCTGCTGCTCGCCGACGAGAGCGGCCAGTTCACGCAGATCCATCACCTGTTTTCCGATGAGCGCCTTGGTCTGGAATGGCATGGCGAGGCACGCCGGCTGCTCGCGGGAGACTTCAACGGCGACGGCCGCGACGAGCTGCTGCTGCAGGGCCTTGATACCGCGGATGTCCACGTCATCTTCCACGCCAACGAATCCGCGGATTTCAACACCAGTGGCGCGAGCTGGATCGAGGGGCACCTGGGATTGCGCTGGTCTGCTCCGAATGCCGAGTTGTATTCGGGTGACCTGAACGGCGATGGTCGCGACGACCTGCTGTGGCGCCGGAGTGCGGATGCCTCGCCACGCGCGGACGAACCAGCCGTGGCCATGCTGCTCGCGAACATGCAGGGCGAGTTCGACGAGGTCTCGCAGCAGTGGGAAGAAGACTTCCTGGGCGCCGAATGGGATCCGGCCACGCATCGCATCGAGCTGCGGGACATCACCGGCGACGGCATCGCCGACATCATCCTGATGGCGCGTTCCGCGTCCGGAACACATTACCTGGTGCCGGGCCGCCTCGACGGCAAGCTGATCGAAGTCGCCATGCGCTGGACCGGCACGCAGAGCGCCGAGGCTGCATGGGCCAGCCAAAACCCCGGCCGCGCCGACATCGTGGTGAATCCCGTGCAGGCGGAGATGGCGGCGGCAGATAGCTCAACGCTTCAGACGCTGGCACAGCAGTCATCTTCCGGATCACCGCTCCCCGGCAATGAGGTTGGCACCTTGGCGGGCGAGTTCTCCGTGGACCCCACCGGCGCAGCCAACTACCGCATCCCTATCGAAGTGCCTCCTGGCGTGGGCGGCATGCA
>Ga0207873_1003964_pt1 | contig 10222 bp, 10 predicted proteins | sample BGWIniCompost_FD_187373 | JGI IMG/M metagenome (GOLD analysis project Ga0207873, IMG submission 187373) | Cellulose adapted compost microbial communities from Newby Island Compost Facility, Milpitas, CA, USA - BGW Initial Compost (SPAdes)... ... | reverse complement strand
CGGGCCGTCTCGTGCGCGAGTTCCGGGTTCCGGACGAACAGCTCGTTCGTCCGCTCGCGGAGCGCCTCGTATCGAGGCCTGCCATCCTCTCCGTGGACAAGCAGCTCCCAGAAACGGCGGTTGTTGCTGTCGACCCGGGATGCGGCCGTATCCTCGATGGCGAGGACACCGTAGACAGCGGAATCCGGGAGCGAGAAGGCGCCGTGGAACACGCCGTCGGCACCGCGGACGAGCGTACCGAGCTCGGCGATCTCACTGTTGCCGTTGGCGAAGCGGAGCCGGCCGCGCAGGACGAGAACCGGCTCCGAGGCGAGGAGCGAGCCGGGCACGTAACGGACCTGAACGGTCGTCCCGGCCTGCGGGCGCTTCGGCGAAAACTCGAGCTGGCTGCGGTCGGCCCCGAGGCGCGGCACGGAAACGAGGAGCGAGCCAGCGACGAAGAGCGCGAGCGTCGCCGCAATGGCGGAAACGGCGCGCCTGCGTTCGGGCTCGATCGGAACGGGGTCGGACGTGGGAAGGATGACCCGTTCACCGGCGGCCCTGCGGGCCAAGAGGCGCGGAAGTGCATCGGCGGGCGGCTCTGGCGCCGGGAGACTGCGGGCGACCTCGCCGAGTTCTCGGATGAAGCGGACGGTGTCACGGCAACGAGCGCAGCCGGCGAGGTGCGAGGCCACGCGGTCGCGAGTTCTCCCCGTGAGCTCCGCGTCAGCGTAGCTGCTGAGCTTTTCGAAGCTCGGATGTCCCAGGAAACTGATCATGCGGAGTTCCTCAACCGGTCCCTCAAGATCTTGCGAGCCCGATGGAGTTTGCTTGCGGACCCGTGCTTTCCGATCCCCATGAGCTTGCCGATCTCCTCGTGGGAGTAGCCTTCGATCTCCTTGAGGACGAAGACGGCGCGCAGGGCATCGGGCAGCCGGGCGAGGGCTCGCTCGAGCGCAACGCGATCCACTACAGGCTCCGCACGCTCGATGGGCTGATAACCCACCGTTCCGTCGAGGGAGACCTCCCTGCGACGGCGCTTCTGGCGCAGAACCATGAGAGACCTCCGTGTCGCCACGATCTTGAGCCAATCTTCGAGAGCGCCCCGTCCCTGGTAGGTGCGCAACGCCTCCGGCAGGCCGGCGAATACATCTTGGAGGACGTCTTCGGCATCCTCCTCAGACTGGGTCAACCGGAACGCGATGCGGTAAACGACGCGACCGAAGCGTTCGTACAACGCTTCGAGCGCGGCGGCGTCCGCTTGTCGCGCGCGTTGGACGATCAAGTCGACACCAGCCTGGTCCATCATCGGATCCCGTGAATACCGGACCGCGCCAGATTGTCCTGGGGGCACCACAAGTATAGATGCCGCAAAGGGCCAAGACTTGGCATCGAATTTGTAAAATGCGACATGGCAACACGATACAATGGTGGCTCCGACGGGCCAGATTGGAGCGACAGGTGATCAGAGGCGCCGGGTCGCGGCCGCGACCCGGCGCCTCTGACCGTCGGCGGTGTCCATACGAGCTACATCAACTCCGGGGCGCCGATTCTGCCCGGGACCCAAGCCACGCGGCACGGAACGCCCGCACCTCGTCGGAGACCGGCATTCCTGCTTTCTCGAACGTGACGACTTCGAGCGTCGGGTCCTCGGCGAGGGTGATCGTGGCGGTCCGCGTCCGGCCACGCTGCTCGTAGGTCACCTGGATACGGTCCCCGGGCGAACGGCCGGCGAGGATCGCGGCCACATCCGCTTCGGACGTCACCGTGCGGCCGTCGAGGGAGATGATGCGGTCGCCGCGATCGATACCAGCGTCGTAGATCGGCGAGCCGATGAGCGTCTGAGTCGCGACGAAGAGCTGGCCGTCCTGACTCTGGAAGCGGACGCGTCCCAGGGTCGCGCGGCCGGGCGCAGACTTTCGGACCACGAACCCGGCGCGGGCGAGGAGCGCTTCGTAGTCGGGGACGTCGGTGCCGGTGATGTAGCGGTCCATGAACTCGCCTGCGAACCCGGCGTCTCCCGTGACGCGGGCGAGCGCGGCGCGGATGTCGTCGAGGGTGTACGGTTTCTCGGCCTTTCCGTGGGTGCGCCACATCTCGCGCATGAAGTCGTCGAGCGTGACCCCGAAGCGCGAACGGAGGGTGAGGTCGAGCCCGAGCCCGATCATCGAGCCCCACGTATAGTACGAGATGAAGATGTTGGGCGTGTTCGTGGGGTCGATCGACGTGGCGGCGTCGATGAAGGGCGCACGCATGCTCATCTGCACCGGGCTGTGGAAGCGCCGGCCGGGCGAGTTGACGACGGCGTCGACCGCGCCGGAGATCGCCGCGGCGTAATCGTCGTCGGATATGAGGCCGGCGCGGCGGATGGTGAGGCGGTCGTAGTAGCTGGTGAAGCCTTCGGCGAACCAGAGCTCGCGGGACATGTTGGCCCGCTCGAAGTCGAACGGCTCGAGGGAGCGGGGCCGGAGCCGCTCCACGTTCCAGGAGTGGAAGAATTCGTGCGAGAGCGTGCTGAGGTTGCGCAGCGCGCCGTCGCCCGCGAGCGGGCGGGTGCTGGTCAGGATCGTGGAATTTCGGTGCTCCATCCCGTCGCCGGCGACCCAAGGTAGGTAGTCCGCGATGAAGGTGTAGCTGCCGTAGTCGAAGTCGGCGGGCTCGCCGAAGATCGCGATCTGTTCGGCGACGACCTTCTTCGCCATTTCGGCGAAGCGGTCGAAGTCCTCATCGCTCCCCTGGTGGTGGAGCGCGATGCGGATCGTGTACTGGCGGCCGTTGCTCCCGGGGACGGTCCACTCGCGTACGTCGAAGTCGCTCAGCTCGATCGGGCTGTCGAGGAAGTAGTAGAGGTTCGGCGCGGTGAAGGTGTACGGCGAGTCGCCCGGGACGAGTTGCGTGGCGACCTTCCAGTTCGAGCCCTCCGGCGGTTGGAACGTGACGGTGATCGGCCGATTCTCGAGGCCGCGCGCCCAGGCGAAGGTGGCCGGGATGTTCAGGTGCGCGTGCGTCGCATCGATCCCGCTGTAGGTGCCGTCGGCGCGGTCGGCGAAGAGGGTGTAGGCGAAGCGGACGGTGCCATCGTGCCCGGAGACTACCCAGCCGTAGGGGTCGGACTGGGAGACCTCGAGCCGGCGGCCGCGGGAGTCCGTGGCCTCGACGGCATAGACGTTCTTCGCGAACTCGTGGATCGCGTAGCGGCCCGGGGAGGACCGGCTCATACGGACCTCGAGGGGGCCGGATCGGAGGCCGGTGAAGGTCACGACGATCCGCGCCTCGTGGTGCACGGCATTGGGGAAAGAAACCTCGTAGCGGACCGGCGCCTGCGCGACGGCCGCAGCCGGCACCGCCAGGAAGAAGGAAAGTGTCAGCGTGTACAGCGCTCTCATGGCGTCGTGTCTTGGACTGGTCAACGATGACGGGCCTTTCGCCCGAGGCGGCTCGGGCGACTCAACCGGACCCGACATCCGTGGTGGGCCCGGCACCCGATTCGGAAAAATGAGTTCGTCCGGCGGTCTCGTCGAGGATCGCCTCACGGAGGGCCGCTACTCGCTCGGCCGGTAGTTCCACGGTGAGCGTCACCCCGGCGCCGTAGTCCTCGTCCACAACCCGCGCCTCATGCGCCTCCAGGAGCTTGCGGACGGGCGTAATCGAGGCGTAGTCGAACTCAAGGCGGACGGTGGTCGTATGGACGCGCTCGCGGGTGGGGAGCGTTTCCAGAGCCTGCTTCACACAGCCGGCATACGCTCGGACGAGGCCACCCGTGCCGAGCTTGATCCCGCCGAAGTAGCGGGTGACGACGACGGCAACGTCGCCGACGCCGCCGTGGAGGAGGGTGGTCAGCATGGGGCGGCCCGCGGTGCCGTGGGGCTCGCCGTCGTCGCTCATTCCGATGGCGGCGGTGCTCCCCGGAGGTCCGACGACGTACGCCCAGCAGTTGTGCGTCGCGTCGGAAAACTCTTCGCGCACGGAGGCGATGAAGGCGCGGGCCGCCTCGACCGTCGGTGCGTAGGCGACGGTCGTGATGAAGCGGCTGCGCTCGATTTCCCGCGTGACACGGTGGCGCGCGGCGGGGATCGGGTAGCGACTGCCGGACATGAGGATCTACCCAACCTCGTCGGCCACGTCGAGCCCCTCGCCGGTGTCCTCCCAGCGCCACTCGTCCAGGATCCGGGCGGCGCGGGGCCCGAAGCCCTCCGCGTACTCCTCGGGGAAATGGGTGACGACGAAGAAATAGCGGCCCTGATGGACGCCGAGGGCCGCGGTTCCGATGGCCTTGCGGCCGCCGGGCAGCTCGCGCGCGAAGTTCCACTCCTCGAGCGACCACGGGTACCGACCCGGCGCGTCCGGGGCGCGGTCAACGATTTCCACTCCGTATCGCCCGGCCGCGGTGCCGGCCAGGTCCTGCGCTGCGTCCTGGTCGACTCCTGCCGGCAAGACGGCGATGGCGAGGAACACCTGCTCGTTGCGCACGCCGCCGAACTGCGCGACGAACCGGATCGCATCGACCTCGTCCGCGGCGACGGGCGCGGCCGTCATGTCCGTCGGCACGTAGGTGGTGAACCGGATAGGGAATTCGGGCGGTGAGCGGTAGAGCCAGTACGTCATCGGCTCGTCCATCCCCTCGAGGGTGATGGTCGAGTGAATCGTGTCGGGGCGCGGCGGGAGCGCGGTGGCGCGCCGCCCGGCGGCCGCGCCCTCGACTCCCGCCGCGTCGCCGCCGCGGGGCTCCGTGCAACCGACGCCGACAATGAGGACGAGCGTCAGCGCACGGGCCCAACCGACGGAACGAAGGAATTGCCTCAATCGTCCTCCCGGTTGGTCAGTGGTCCTCTACGATCTCTATCGACGGAATAAGCACGCGGTACGCCACCAGCGTCGCGAGATCGGTGTCGGGGTCGCGCTCGAGCGCGTAGATCTGGTCTCCGACGACATCGAAATCGTACCACCGCCGCTCGAACGTCACACGGGCGAGGTAGACGCCGGACGCGTCGAAGAGGTGCAGCGTGGCAGGGCCGCCGCCGAAGTCCTCTGACGCCTGCTCCCACACCCACGTGTGTCCTGTCTCGGTATCGCGACGAACACCTGCGAAGATCTGCTTGACGCGCCTCTGTTCCACCAGGTCACGCACGGCCCGCTCGACCTGGTCGGTGGGTGCGCCGAGACGCGAGATATCCTGACGGGCCCGGGCGGCGAAGGCCTCGAGCTCGGCCTCCGTCGAGTACTCGGGCCGGCGGTCGACCGTGGTCTCCCGCTGCGGTGCGCCGTCATCCCGGATGAACTGGACCCGGAGCATCGAGCAATGGGCACGGAGGATCATCGGGCCGCTCGTCGCTTCCCGGATGCAGTCCGGCACATCCTGGGGCGCTTCGGCCGTCCAGGCCGGTGGGCCAAGGGGCCGGCGCTCGCGGTCGGGTGCGAGGATGGCCCAACGCGATTCGCCCGTGAGCTGCGCGAGGCGGACGAGCAGTCGGTCGGGGCCGAACGGATAGACGTCGAACACGATTCCGTTGGGGCGAATCGAGCGAAGGTGGGTTCCCAGCGTGTCGAAGACCTCCATCTCCGACATGGCATCGGCGATGATGATCTCTCCCGCCCGGACCGCGAACGCCATGGGCTCCGCGACCTCGCCCGGGCCTTCGCCCTTCCGGCCCATGGTCGCAAGGAGGGAACCGTCTTCGGCGCTGTACCTGTAGACGCGACCAGCCATCCGGTCGAGGACGTACACGGAGCCGCCGTAGGCGCGCACGGAAGCGGGGCGCTCCCACACCGGCGCGCCACCAGTCTCATCGTTGCCGTCGACGGCCCATAGCTCGGTCGCGGCGACCGTGCCGTCGGCGAGAAGCGGCGCGGAGGGGTTCCGGACGATCTCCACGCCGTCGATCGTGTCGCGGATGCCGGTCCATTCGCGGGTGCTCGAGTCGCCGGCTGCGCAGGCGGCCGCCGCGGGGATCAGAACGGCGAAGACGGCAGGGGAGATCCTGGATCGTGCGAGGGGCATGGATCCTCCTCTCTGTTGACCCGGCAGGAGTTGGCGAAGACAACCGGGAGGCCCTGGGGTGCCAGTGACCGACGACGCGGCCCTCGGCGTCGGCGACGCGGGCGCGGTCATGGATGGCGCCCGCGTCTGCCGTATTGACGTGCAAAGGTAGGGTCAGCCACCGCCGATCGCCATAGGCATTCCGCCCCTGCCGACAGCGGGCGGAACGGACGCCCTGTCCACCCGCTTCATCGGTGGATTTCGGGTCGGACGGCCAGAATATAGGTGCTGTGCCGAGAGGAGAGCGGCTTGCCACTCCCGATCACGAAGGTCTGCCCGAGCGGCACTGTGAGCTTGGTGGAGAAGAAAGGGTCCGAATCTCCGTAGAAGATCTGGATGTCGAGGCTCACGGAGCCACCGCCATCCCCGGTGTGTCGGATGTCTCGGACGTGGCCCTGGAGGTAGAAGGGCATGTCCGAAGTCCACACGTTCCCGACCCTCTGATTGAAATCACCGAATCGCCGCACGTGGAGCAACCCCTCGCCGGCGAGGCGGTATCCTTGGAAGCGGAACAGTTCACGGAGAGCCGCCTCCACGTCGGCAATTCGCGGGTCCGCCGTGTCGAAGCCGCCGGCTTCGATGATCTGGAAGTGCAGGGCGACGGCGGGTGCGGCGGCGCGGTCGAGCTCGGCGAGCGTCGCCTCGATCCGCCCGAGGATTTCCGGTCGCTCTCGCACGGTGATGGCGCGAACGTTCCCTGGCGCCGCCCTGATGGTCGCGCCCTCGGAAAGGATGTAGGGCTCGAGCAGCGACACCGCGGCCTCGGGGGACAGGGATTCCAGGGAGAACGTGCGCGTCTCCAGGCGGTTGCCGGGGCCGGCTCCGCAGGCGGCGGCGAGGATCGCGACCGCGAGCGAAGCCGAGCCCATGAGCGTACGGTGGCGGATCATGATCGACTCCCTCAATAGAACCACACGACAGTGATCTTTGGGTTCGACGTCTTGAAGATCGCGGCGTTGCTGCCGGCGGGCACGGTGAGCACCGGGTCCGCGGCGTGCTCCGCGAAGCGTGCGATCGGGAACGGCTCGGGAGCCGCCGGGTCGTCGCGGAGGAGGAGAAGCGCGAGCGCCGCCGCGGCGGCCAGTGGGACCGCCGCGGCCAGGCCCCTCCGCCCCAGGCGGCGGCTCCCGAGGGGCGATGGCGCTTTCCGATGGAGCCTCGCGCCTGCGATCACCTCATCCGCCGACACCCGCGGCTGCACCTCGTCGAGCGCGGCGGCGAGCAGGCGTTGGCCGGCAAGCAGCCGCTCGGCCGTCGCCGCGCAGCGCGCGCACGACCGCACGTGCGCCGCGAGGGCCGAGTCGCCGCGGCCGGCGAGCTCCTCGAGTTCGGCTTCGAGCATGAGCTCGAGCGCTTCTTCGCACCTCACGATCGATACTCCTCCAACAGACGGGGGTGGCACTCCAGGATCTTCCGCCGGATCGCACGTCGCGCCCTCAGCAGGTTCGTCCGCACGGTGACCGGCTCGAGTCCGAGCAGCTCGGCGACCTCGGCGGGCGTGTGGCCCTGGAGGTCGACCAGGTCGAAGACCTCGCGCTGGCGGTCGGGCAACTCACGGAACCGTTCCAGCACGATTCGCGCGATGCGCGCCGCGTCGATCGATCCCTCGAGGGCCGGCTCGGCCGCGAAGGCGTCGCCCTGGTGGGCGAAATGATCCTCCAGCAGGCGAATACGCCGCTGCCGCTTGCGCCGGATCTCTTCGGCCACGCTCGCGGTCATGCGATACAGCCAGGCGGTGAACCTGCCGCCGCGGTACGCGCCGAGCTTTCCGTGCAATCGGACGAGGACCGTCTGTGCGACGTCATCGGCGTCGTCGGGCGAGCCGGTGCGGCCGAGCGCCCAGCGATGGATGCGCCCGTACACGCTCCCGGCCAGGCGCCGGAAGGCGTCCGGGTCGCCGGCCCGGGCGCGGACGACCAGTTCCGCGAACGGATCGTCTTCGGATCGAAGATTCGTCACAGGCTGCGTGGCTGCATCCAATCGCATCTGCGAAAGGAGACGACGCGAGCGGTCCGGGCGTTCACTCGGGGCGGAGACCGCGGCAAGGGCGGTGGCGACGGGTGAGGGTCGGCGGCGAGTCGGAACGCGGCGCCGGGGGCCGCTGCCTCAGTCGTCCGCGTTCGCCACTTGCCCGAGCACGGCCGGGTCGATGACGTGACCGCCCGGGAACGTGACGACGCGGGCGTCGACGCCGAGCTTCCGAAGTCGTGCGGCGTCACGCTCGGCCAACTCCGGGCCCGCGTACTGGTCCTCGGTCCCGGCCACGAGGATCGGGCGGACGGCGCGCAGGCGCTCCGCCGCGGCGTTCAGGTCGAGGTCGACGGGGAGGAAGCTGGACCAGAGGATCAGCCGGTCCACCCGCGATTTGCCCATGGCGACCCAGCGACACGCCGTCACCGCGCCCTGCGAGAAGCCGAGGGCATAGACCCGGACGGCATCCCGGTCCGCCCGCTCGAGGATGTGGGCGTACAGCGTGTCGAGGTAGGCGACGTAGTCTTGGATCTCCGTCAGGCGGTCCTCACGCGTCATCCACGTCGCCCCGACGCGGGACTCGGGCCCGTGCGGACCCGGCTCGTTGTCCAGGTAGAAGCGGTTGAGCGCCTCGGGCGCGACGATCAACCGGGTTTCGCCAGCGATCGGCTCGAAGCGGCGAATGAAGCGCCCGGCGAGCTGGGCGTAGCCGTGGCAGACGAACCAGACCTCGCGGAGCGGGCCGGCCGGGTCGCCGAGGGTGTGGTAGCGGGCCGTGCGGCCGACCCGGATGTGGTGTTCCTCGGGGCGGGCGGCGCTCAGGGTGCCTCCTGGGTAGCCCGGTTCAGAACGCCCGCATCGTCCCTGGCCGTCCGCCGGGATTCCACTCGGGCGCCGGCCCATCGGCCAGGACGCGCACGGCCTCGATCGCGGTCTCGATCACGAGCGCCATGTGCTCGAAGTCGATCCGGTCGACCTCGTCGTCCGGCGTGTGGTAGTCCGCGTGCATGTTGTACGAGGAGAGCGTGTGGGCCGGAATCCCCTGGCGGGCGAACACGATGTTGTCGCTGCGGAGGAAGAAGTTGTACTGCGGCCGCGGATCCGGGACGACAGCCAGCCCGCTCTGGCGGAACAATTCTCCCATGGTGGAGCGATCGTAGCCGGTCAGCCACGCGCGCCCGTGGCCGCCGGCGAGAGGATCGGGTCGGCCGATCATCTCGATGCCGAGCACCGCCACGGTCTGGCGGAGGGGGAAGGGCGCGTTCTGCGCGTACCACCGGGCGCCGAGCATCCCGACTTCTTCTGCGGTCACGGCGAGGAAGATGACAGTCCGGCGCGGCGCCGGGCCGCGGGAGAGGGCCCGGGCGATCTCCAGCACGGCCACGACGCCCGAGGCGTCGTCGTCCGCGCCGTTGTAGATCGAGTCACCCTGCGCGTTCGGCGTGCCGATCCCCATGTGGTCGAGGTGTGCGACGACGATCACCGCCTCGTCGCGAAGCACCGGGTCGCTCCCCCGCAGAACTCCCACGACGTTCGTGCCGATCACCCGTTCGTTCCCGGGAAGCTGGCTGAAGCGGTTCCAGCTCGGGAGGAGCTCGAAGCGCTCGCGGCCTGCGCCGTCCACCGTGCGTCGCATCGGGATGCGCTGAAAGTAGCCGTCGTTCCCCGCGGCGGTGAGGCCGAGCGCCTCGAACCTCCGCGCGACGAAGTGCGCCGCCCGGGCTTCGCCGTTCGTACCGACGCGACGGCCCTCGTAGTCGTCGCGGGCCAGGGTGGTGAGGGCGGCACGGATGTCCTCGACCCTGACGGCCGTCGGTGCGGCCCGCGCCGTCGTCGCTTCCTGCGCGAAGGCGGACGGAACCGTGGCAGCGGCCGCGAGGAAGATCAGAGGGCGTATCGCGCGCGACCAGCGCGCGGGAAGCGTCATCGACAGTCGATCCAACATACTTCCACTCCGACGAACAGACGGGCGACCGGCGCAGTCTCACGCCGGATCGGGAAGGCTAGGGCGGGCGATCGGCGCGGTCAACCCCGCCGTGCCCGCCTGACGGGGCGTCGCCCGCGGGCCGTGCGGGGCCCCGCCCACGACTCGCGGCGCGCGACGCGCGCCTTGCGGGGCGCCGCCCCAGCGCCATATTCCCGGGGCCGCATCGAAATCCGACCCATCATCGCTCCAACCACTCGAGGACGGGCCATGAGGCGATCCCCCATCGTCGTTCTGGGACTCCTGCTCAC
>Ga0207873_1003962_pt1 | contig 10224 bp, 9 predicted proteins | sample BGWIniCompost_FD_187373 | JGI IMG/M metagenome (GOLD analysis project Ga0207873, IMG submission 187373) | Cellulose adapted compost microbial communities from Newby Island Compost Facility, Milpitas, CA, USA - BGW Initial Compost (SPAdes)... ... | reverse complement strand
CGGCACCAGATAAACGCGCCACCACCGGCCGAAGCGCATCAGCTCCCGCTCGGCGCGATACCCGGTGCGCACGACCTGATCGAGGAACCCCGGCATCACCGAAGAGCCGTCCGTCTCGTGGAGGAAGGGGCAGTAGTGCATCGTGAGCGAGCTCGCCGTGCTCCAGCCGACGAGCCGCGCGGTGGCCTCGTTCGCCTGCACGACGAGGCCGTCCGAAGTCATGAGCACGACGGGATGGCCGATCTCGTTCAGGACGGTGTGCAGAGCGTCCTCGGTGAACTTCAGGGCACTGTGCTCGAGCTGCTGCTCGCGGTCGATGAGACACAGCATGCCGAACGCGGCGACGGTGCCCGAGGGAAGGCGCACGACGTCGGTGCGGCTGCGCAGCCACAGATAGACGCCGTTGCTGGATCGTATTCGGTAGTCGTCGAAGAAGTGGCAGTTCCTGCCGCTCACCACGGCTTCACGCGTGCGCGCCTCGACGGCACCGCGATCTTCCGGATGAACGAGCGCCAGAAAGGCATCGACGGTCTGCTCGATATCGCCGGGCCGGTAACCGAGCAGCTCGAGCGTCCACGGGCGGGTCGCCTCGTCGGGCTCGAGCTCGCGGCGCGCGATCAGGTGGCCGCGCTCGCGGCGCGGGGACTTCGCGTCGCCGATGCGCTCGCCGTCGCGCCAGCGCACCCGGAAGTAGGGCTCGCGGCCGCGCCAGTGCGGCCCGAGCCGGCCCCACCAGGCGAGCCGCCGCGCGCGCTCGGGCAGGACCGCGTCGTGGCGGGCCACGGTGGTGTCGTCGTCCTCGGCCGCGTCGCCCACCGCGAAGCCCGAGTCCAGCAGCACCGGGAACACGAGGCGCTCGATCTCGCCCTCGATCTGCGTGCGCGCGCGTCCCGTCGGTCCCGCGCGGAAGCTCGCCTGCTCGAGGAAGAAGAGCGCCTCGCGGCGGCGGCCCGCGCTCTTGAGCGCGCGGCCCAGCGTGAGCAGGGTGGCGGCCTGGTTGGGATCGAGGTGCACCGCGCGCCGGTAGGCCGCGATCGCCTCGTCGAGCCGGCCCTGCGCCTCGAGCAGCTCGCCGCGGCGGTAGGCGATGCGCGGATCGTCGGGGCTGCGGGCCTCGGCCGCGTCCAGCACGGCGAGCGCCTCGCCGGTGCGGCCCGCCGCTGCCAGGCGCTCGGCCTCGTCGAGCGCCGGCTGGGCGAGCGCGCGGTCGTAGCGCGGCTCGGCCGGCATCGCGGCGCGCTTGTGCCGCACGAGCCAGGCGAGCCGCTCCTGCACGGCGCGGAATCGGCGCTCGAGCTCCGCCGGCGGAGGCGCGCCCGGCGAAACGCGCTGCGCGTCGAGGCGCACCGCCTGGATGCGGTCCTCGACCTGCGGGTGCGAGTAGAGGTAGGGCGGGATCTCGCCCGGCGGCAGCTTGCGCTGCTCCACCTGGATGCGCTCGAAGAAGCGCACGAGGCCCTCGTTGCGCATGCCCGCGCGCGCCAGGAAGTCGACGGCCATCCGGTCCGCCTCGTCCTCGTACACGCGCGAGTACTGGAGCTGGATCGCGACGTTCGCAGCCTGCGCGGCCAGCATCGGGGTGGCGTCGCCGGCCGCCGCCGAGGCGGCCAGCCCCGCGACCGTCGCGAGCAGGCTCGGGATCGCGGCGTCCTTGGCCATGCGCGCCGAGTGGCGGCCCTTCACGTGCCCGAGCTCGTGCGCGATCACGCCGGCCAGCTCCTCGACGCTGCCGGCCTCGAGGATCGTGGCGCTGTGCAGGTAGATGTAGCCGCCCGGCACCGCGAACGCGTTGAGCTCCGGGTGGGGCAGCACGCGGAAGCGGTAGTCGAAGGGCTGGTCGCCCAGGTGGTCGACGAGCCGCTGGCCGAGCTCGTCGACGAAGGCGAGCACCTCGAGGTCCTCGACCAGCGGCAGCTGCTTCTGGATCTCGCGGTCGAAGGCGAAGCCGGTCTCGCGGTCGCTCTCGACCGAGGCGAGCTGCCCGGGCAGCCGCAGCTTGCGCTCGCCGTCGGGAGTGCGCGCGCAGCCGGCGACGCACGCCAGCAGGCCGAGCAGCGCGAGCGCGATCAGGCCTCGGGTTCGGGCGGTCGCCATCGCAGCACCGGCCGGCGCGCGGCGCGCGTCTCGTCGAGCCGGGCCAGGCGCGTGCGGTGCGGCGCGGTGCGGACGCGCTCGGGATCGCGGCGCGCCTCCTCCGCGATCGCCTCGAGCGCCGCCACGAAGCGGTCGAGGCCTTCGCGCGGCTCGCTCTCGGTAGGCTCGATCATCAGTGCGCCGTGCACGATCAGCGGGAAGTAGACGGTGGGCGGGTGGTAGCCGTAGTCGATCAGGCGCTTGGCGACGTCGAGCGTGGTCACGCCGGTGCCGCGCAGGCCGTGGTCGGAGAGCACGCACTCGTGCATCACCGGCCGGTCGATCGGGACGTGCCAGGTCTCGCGCAGCTTGGCGCGCAGGTAGTTGGCGTTCAGCACCGCGATCTCGGCGCAGCGCCGCAGGCCCTCGGGGCCGAGCGAGCGCAGGTACGCCCAGGCGCGCACGAACATCCCGACGTTGCCGAAGTTGGCGTGCAGGCGCCCGATCGAGAGCGGGAACTCGTAGTCGAGCGTGAAGCCCGAGCCCTCGCTGCCTTCGAGCTTGCGCACCACCGGGACCGGCAGGTACGGCGCCAGCGCGTTCTTCACGCCCACCGGGCCGGCGCCCGGCCCGCCGCCGCCGTGCGGCGTCGAGAACGTCTTGTGCAGGTTGAAGTGCATCACGTCGATGCCGAGGTCGCCGGGCCGCGCGATGCCGAGCAGCGCGTTCAGGTTCGCCCCGTCGCCGTACACGAGGCCGCCCTTGGCGTGCACGATCTCGCAGATCTCGGCGATGTGGGTCTCGAACAGGCCCAGCGTGTTCGGGTTGGTGATCATGAGCGCGGCGACCTCGGGCGTCATCGCCGCCGCCACCGCGTCGGGGTGCAGGATGCCGTCCTTGCCGCTCGGGATCGTCACCACCCGGTAGTCGTTGAGCGCGGCGCTGGCCGGGTTGGTGCCGTGCGCGGAGTCGGGCACCAGCACCACCGAGCGTCGCTCGCCGCGCTGCTCGTGGTAGGCGCGGATCATCATGATCCCGGCCAGCTCGCCCTGCGCGCCGGCGGCCGGCTGCAGGGTCACGCGGTCCATGCCGGAGATCTCGGCGAGCGCGCGCTCGAGGCGCCAGCACAGCTCGAGGAAGCCCTGCGCGAGCGCCACCGGCTGGAGCGGGTGCGCGGCCGCGAAGCCGGGCAGCCGCGCGAGCGCCTCGTTGAGCTTCGGGTTGTACTTCATCGTGCACGACCCGAGCGGGTAGAGCCCGAGATCGACCGCGGCGTTCCATGTGGACAGGCGCGTGAAGTGCCGCACCACCTCGACCTCGGACAGCTCCGGCAGCCCGGGCAGGTCGTCGCGCAGCCACTCGGCCGGGAAGGCGGCGGCCGGATCGGCGTCGGGCACGTCGAGCATGGGCAGCGAGTAGCCGGTGCGCCCCGGCCGGCTCTGCTCGAAGAGCAGCGGCTCCTCCCACGCCAGCCCGCAGGTGGCGTTGCCGACCGCTTCCGGTCCGCCCGGCGGCTCGCGGCGCTCGTCGCTCATCGGCGGTCCGCCAGGCACGCGACCAGGCGGTCGATCGCCGCGCGGCTCGCGAGCTCGGTGGTGCACACGAGCAGGGCGGGGCCCAGCTCGGGCTCGTAGTCGGCGAGGTCGAGGCCGCCCACGATCCCCGCCTCGAGCGCGCGCGCGAGCGCGGCCGCGCCCGAGTCGGGCACGCCCACCACCACCTCGTGGAAGCCGGGCGCGGCGAGCGGCAGCGAGAGGCCCGGCGTCTCGCGCACGCGGCGCTTCAGGTACTCGGCCTTCGCGTAGTTGATGCGCGCCAGCTTGCGCAGCCCGACGCGGCCCAGCAGCGAGAGGTAGATGGTGGCGTACAGCAGGCACAGGCCCTGGTTGGTGCAGATGTTCGAGGTCGCCTTCTCGCGCCGGATGTGCTGCTCGCGCGTGGCCAGCGTGAGCACGAAGCCGCGCCGGCCGCGCGCGTCCACCGTCTCGCCCACCAGCCGGCCGGGAAGCTGGCGCAGGAAGCGCTCGCGCGTGGCCAGGAAGCCGAGCGCCGGGCCCCCGAAGCTGGTCGGCACGCCGAAGCTCTGCGCCTCGCCGCACACCACGTCGGCGCCCAGCTCGCCGGGCGCGCGCAGCAGTCCGAGCGACAGCGCCTCGGTGACGACCACGACGAGCAGCGCGCCGCGCTCGTGGGCGGCGGCGGCCGCCGCCGCCACGTCGGGCACGGGACCCAGGAAGCTCGGGCTCTGCACCACCACGCAGGCGGTGTCGTCGTCGAGCGCGGGCGCGATCGGCGCGCTGCGCCCGTCGGGCTCGCGCGGCAGCCACTCGATCCGGGTGCCGAGCGCGCGCAGGTAGGTGCGCAGCACGTCGCCGTAATGGGGGTGCAGGCCGGCCGCCACCACGACCCGCGAGCGGCGCGTGGCGCGCAGGGCCAGCAGCACCGCCTCGGCGGTGGCGGAGGCGCCGTCGTAGAGCGAGGCGTTGGAGACGTCCAGCCCGGTGAGCGCGCAGATCATCGTCTGCCACTCGAAGATGGTCTGCAGCGTGCCCTGGCTGATCTCGGGCTGGTACGGCGTGTAGGCGGTGTAGAACTCGGCGCGCGAGGCGAGCGCGTGCACCGCCGCCGGCACGTAGTGGGCGTAGGTGCCGGCGCCCAGGAACCAGTCGTGGGACTCGCTGTGCGCGTTGCGCGCCGCGAGCGCGCCGATCTCGCGCCACACCTCCTGCTCGCTGGCCGCGCTCGGCAGGTCGAGCAGCCGGGCGAGGCGCAGCTTCTCGGGAACGCACGCGAACAGCGCCTCGAGGTCGGGCACGCCGACCTCGGCCAGCATGGCGCGGACGTCCTCGTCGGTGTGCGGGATGTAGCGCGGGAGGTCGCCCGTCACTCGGTGCTGCGTTCGTCGATGTGCTGGCGATACTCGGACGGCGAGAGCAGCGTCTCCAGCTCGGACTCGTCGCTGATCTGGATGCAGATCATCCAGCCGTCCCCGTAGCAGTCCTCGTTGACGTGCTCGGGGTGGTTGGCGAGGTCGGTGTTCGACTCCACCACCTCGCCCGAGACCGGCGCGTACAGGTCGGAGACCGCCTTCACGGACTCGATCACGCCGAAGGGCTCGCCGCGCTCGACCGGCGTGCCGACGGGCGGAAGCTCCACGTTCACGATGTCGCCGAGCTGCTGCTGCGCGTAGTCGGTGACGCCGACCATCGCTCGGTCGCCTTCGACGCGCACCCATTCGTCTTCGCGCGTGTAGCGGAGATCGGTGGGGATCTCGTAATCGGCCACGGGGCCCCCCTCAGCTCGTGATGAACGGCGTGCGAACCACGCGCGCCGGAACGCCGCGATCGCGGATCGCGATCTCGAGCAGCGTCCCGGGCGCGGACGACGCCGGCCGAACGTAGCCGAGCCCGATGGGTTTTCCGAGGGTCGGAGAGGGCGCTCCGGAGGTGACGTGGCCGACGGGCCGGCCCTCGCAGAGGATCGCGTGGCCCGCGCGGGGCACGCCGCGCCCCTCGAGGACGAAGCCGACCAGCGCGCGCGGGTGGCCGGCCGCCGCGCGCCGCTCGATGGCCTCGGCGCCGATGAAGCCCCCGGCCGCGCGCTTCACGAAGCGCTCGAGCCCGGCCTCCAGCGGCGAGGTGGTGTCGTCGAGCTCGTGGCCGTAGAGGGGCAGGGCGGCCTCGAGCCGCAGGGTGTCGCGCGCGCCCAGGCCGGCGGGGACCAGCCCCTGCGGGCGGCCCGCCTCGAGCAGGGCGGCGAACACCGTTTCACCGTCGGCGGCGTCGAGGTACAGCTCGAAGCCGTCGCCGCCCGTGTAGCCGGTGCGCGAGACCAGCGCGCGCCGGCCCGCCACCGTGCCCTCGGCGAAGGCGAAGCGGCGCAGCCCGGCGAGCTCGACGTCGCACAGCGGACCCAGGATGGCGGCGGCCGTCGGTCCCTGGAGCGCGAGCAGGGCGATCTCGGCGCTGCGGTCGCGCAGCGCCACGTCGCCGCCCACGTGCCCCACCACCCAGCGCCACACCTTCTCGACGTTGGCGGCGTTCACGCACAGCAGGAGGGCGTCGTCGGCGAGCCGGTAGACGGTCACGTCGTCGACCACGCCGCCTTCCTCGTTGCACAGGAGCCCGTAGCGCACGCGGCCCGGGCGCAGGCTCGCCACCGGGCTCGACACGAGCCGCTCGGCCGCCGCCACCGCGCCCGGCCCGCGCAGCTCGATCTGGCCCATGTGCGAGACGTCGAAGAGCCCGGCCGCGCTGCGCACCGCGGCGTGCTCGGCGAGGATGCCCGCGTACTGCACGGGCATCTCCCAGCCGGCGAACGGCACCATCCGCGCGCCGAGCTTCCGGTGCAGCTCGTAGAGCGGGGTGCGGCGCAGGGTCAATGCGCGGCGCTCGCGCCGGTGCGCGCCTTGTAGGCGGCGAGCGTGTTGCGCAGCAGCATCGTGATCGTGAGCGGTCCGACGCCGCGTCGCGACGGGGTGATCAGGCTCGCCACGCCGAGCGCGGCCTCGAAGTCCACGTCGCCCACCTGCACGCCGTCCGCGCCCACGTTCACCCCGATGTCGATCACGGCGGCGCCCGGCCGGATCCAGTCGCCCTTGACCAGCTTGGGGCTCCCGGCGCAGGCCACCAGCACGTCGGCCTCGCGGCACAGCGAGGCGAGGTCGCGCGTGCGCGAGTGGCACATCGTCACGGTGGCGTGTCGCTCGAGCAGCATCAGCGACACGGGCTTTCCGACCAGCGCGCTGCGCCCGATCACGACGGCGCGCGCGCCGGCCAGCGGCACCCGGTGGCGGTCCAGCACCTCGAGGATCCCGAGCGGGGTGCACGGACGCAGCCCGGGCAGCCCCGCCACCAGCCGGCCGGCGTTGCGCGTGTGCAGGCCGTCGACGTCCTTCTCCGGGTCGACCGCCTCGGTGACGGCGGTGGCGCGCAGCGGCGCGGGCAGCGGGAGCTGGACCAGGATGCCGTCCACGTCGGGATCGCGGTTCAGCGCCTCGACCAACTCGAGCACCTGCGCCTCGCTGGCCGTGGCCGGCAGGTCGTGCTCGCGCGAGGCCATCCCGACGCGCTCGCACGCGCGCCGCTTGCCCTTGATGTACGAGAGGCTCGCGGGATCGTCGCCCACGAGCACGACGGCGAGGCACGGCGGCCGTCGGCCCGCCGCGACGAGCCCCGCGACCTCCGCGGCGATCTCGGCGCGCAGCTCCTGCGCGAGCGCGAGGCCATCGACGACGACGGTGGAGCGGGGGGCGGTCACGGCGGCGCAGGATAGGGCAGATCGCCCGGATGGGGACCCGGGCGATCTGCGCCGCTCACTCAGGCGGCGGCCGCCTTCTTCTTGCCGGACGACTTGGCGCTCGAGTCCTTCGACTCGGCCTTGCTCTCGGACTTGCCCTCCGACTTCGCGTCGCTCTTGTCCGCGCCGTCGCCGTCCTTGGAGGCGCCGGGCTTGGTGCTCGAATAGAGGTCCGAATACCAGCCGCCGCCCTTCAGCACGAAGCCGGTGCGCGAGATCAGGCGCCGGACCTTGCGCGCGCGGCAGCTCGGGCACGTCTTCACCGGATCCTCGGTGATCCGCTGCTCGCGCTCGAACTCGTGGCCGCACTTCTCGCACAGGTACTCGTAGATCGGCATGGTTTCGACTGTCTCCGGGAATCCTGGGGTGGCCGGGATCTAACCCACCCGCTGGCCGCCCGCCATCCCGGCCAGGGCGCGCAGCCGGGCTTCCAGCGCCGCCGGGTCGCCGGCCACCTGCACGCGCTTGCGACGCCCCTTGGCGCCGGGGTCCAGGTGGACCGCGGCGCGCGCGACGTCCAGCGCGCGGGCCAGCGCCCGCACGCAGGCCGCATTCGCCTCGCCTTCGACCGGCGGCTCGCAAACGGATATGCGCAGCGCGCCGCCGTGCAAGCCGCCCACGCGCGCGTGCGCCGCGCGCGGAGTCACGTGGATCCAGAACGAGACGCCGCCCGAGGGCGGCAGCGCATCGGGGCCGACCCGGCGCAGCTCGAGGCCCGGGTCGGCGCCGCTCAAGCCTCGCTCGCTTCCGGCGCCGCGCCGCCGCCCGCCGCGCCGCTGCTGCGCCGCACCTGCGGCCGGGCGGCCGCCTGGGCGAGGAACGCCACCTTGCCGTCGAGCACCGGGTCGTCGGGCAGCTCGGCGGAGAGCCCGTCGAGGAGCTGCAGGTGGGTCTCGATCGCCGAGCGCACCGAGGCCGCCATCCGCGTGCGCAGGGTCCGCATCTCGCGGATGTCCTCGGCCAGCTTGGCGACGCGCCGGTGCGCGGCGTCGAGCAGCTTCTCGGCCCGCACCTCGGCCTCGGCGAGCATCACCTCGGCCTCCTTGGCGGCCGTGCGGCGCAGGTCGTCGCTCACCGACTGGGCCGTGAGCAGGGTCTGGCGCAGCAGCTCCTCGCGGGCGCTCATCTCCTCGACGCGCCCCTCGAGCTCGCGGATCCGCTCGCGCAGCCGCTCGCACTCGCGGATCAGCGCCTCGAAGTCCTCCGCCACCATGCGGTGGAAGGCCTGCACCTCCTCGGGGTCGTAGCCGCGCAGTCGCTGGGCGAAACGATGGTTCTGGATGTCGAGCGGGGTCAGGCGCACGGAACCCTCCTCGGCCCTTCGGCCTGCGGCAACGGATCGGCCCAAGGGCGCGTCGTCTTGAGGGCTCGCGGCCAGGGCGGGCATGCGCGTCCGGCTCAGCCGCCGAGCTCGCGGGCGCGCCGCGTGGCGGCCTCCACGGCCTCGTGCACGGCCGCGCGCAGGCCTCCGGCCTCGAGGCGCGCGAGGCCTGCGATCGTGGTGCCGCCCGGCGAGGTGACCCGGTCCTTGAGCTGCCCGGGGTGGAGGCCGCTCTCGAGCGCGAGGCGGGCGGAGCCGAGCACCGTCTGGCAGGCCAGGCGGTGGGCGGCCTCGCGCGGCAGGCCGGCGCGCACGCCCGCGTCGGCGAGCGCCTCCAGGAACACGAACACGTAGGCGGGCCCGCTGCCGGAGAGCCCGGTCACCGCGTCGAGCAGCCCCTCGTCGGGCGCCTCCCAGGCGAGGCCCACGCTCTCGAACAGCGCCTGGGCGGCCGCGCGGTCGGCGGCGGTGGCCGCCGGACCCGCCGCGAAGGCGGTGGCGCCGGCGCGCACCAGGGCCGGCGTGTTCGGCATCGCGCGCACGGTGCGCGCGCCGGTCGGCAGCTCGGCGGCGAGCTTCGCGAGCGAGACGCCCGCCGCGATCGAGATCCACAGCGGGCGCGCCAGCTCCGCGCCGAGCTCCTTGCGCAGCGCGCCGAGCACCTGCGCCACCATCGCGGGCTTCACGGCGAGCACCACCACGTCGCTCGCGCGCACGAGCGCGCCGTTGTCGTCGCCCGCCGCGATGCCGAGCGCGCGCTCGACGGCGACGCGCCGCGCGGGATCGGGGTCGGCGGCGCGCACCCGCTCGCGCGGCACGCCGGCGGCCAGCAGCCCGCCCGCCAGCGCCTCGCCCATCGCGCCGGCGCCCAGGAACCCGATCTTCAGCCCGTCGAGCGCACTCATCGCGTCTCCTTCCGATCGCTCGGCCGCGGGCCGAACAGATCCGTGCCGACCCGCACGAAGGTCGCCCCCTCCTCGACCGCGACCTCGAGGTCGTGCGACATGCCCATCGAGAGCTCCACGAGGGGGGCGCCGCCGGGAGCGTCGCGCAGCGCGTCGCGCAGCGCGCGCAGGCGCGCGAAGACCGGCCGGGCGTCCTCGGGATCGTCGCTCGGCGCCGGCATCGTCATGAGGCCGACGGCGCGCAGCTCGGGATGCCCGGCGATCGCGGCGAGCAGGGCGGGGAGCTCCTCCTCGGCGACCCCGCCTTTCTGGGGCTCGCGCGAGAGGTTCACCTGCACCAGCACCGGCACGACGCGCCCCGCGGCGGCCGCCTGGCGCGCGAGCTCGGCGGCCAGGCGCGCGCTGTCCACGCTGTGGATGCAGGCGAAGGCCGCGACCGCGTCGCGCGCCTTGTTGCGCTGCAGGTGGCCGATCCCGTGCCAGCGCAGCGCGTCCGCTTCCGGGCCGAGAATCTCCTTCACGGCCGCGATCTTGGCCACGGCTTCCTGAACGTAGTTCTCGCCCAGGTCGCGCAGCCCCGCCCGGGCCGCCGCCGCCACCCGCGCGGCGGACTGGCGCTTGCTGGCG
>Ga0207873_1003961_pt1 | contig 10224 bp, 7 predicted proteins | sample BGWIniCompost_FD_187373 | JGI IMG/M metagenome (GOLD analysis project Ga0207873, IMG submission 187373) | Cellulose adapted compost microbial communities from Newby Island Compost Facility, Milpitas, CA, USA - BGW Initial Compost (SPAdes)... ... | reverse complement strand
CGTCCGCCCGCCAGGCCCGCAGCGCGCCCTTCGGGTCCGGTCCGGCGAGCGCGGCCAGGGCGGCGGTCAGCCGTGCCCCGGGCCAGCCCGCCAGGTCGTCGAGACGGGCGGACGCCCAGCCGTAGCGGCGGTAGCGCGGCGACTTGTGGCCGACCATGGCGTCCAGGGTGTTGACGGCGCGGAAGCCGAGCAGCCCCGGCACCCCGCCGACGGCTCCCCACACCAGGGCTCCGACCACCGCGTCGGAGGTGTTCTCGGCGACGGACTCCACCACCGCGCGGGCGATGCCGTCCGCGTCCAGCGCCTGCGGGTCCCGCCCGCACAGATGCGGCAGCCGTGCCCGGGCCGCATCCGCATCACCGTCCCGCAGGGCGCGGGCGATGGTGCGGGCCTCCCGGGCCAGCGAGGTGCCGCCGACGACGGCCCAGGTGGCGACGCCGGTCAGGGCGACGGAGGCGGCGGGGGAGCGGCGTGCACAGCGGGCGGCCAGGCCGCCGAGGGCGACCGCCCCGCCGACACAGACGGCGGTGTGCACGGCGCCCCAGCCGCGATGGTCACGCCACAGCACACGTTCCACGGCAGCCGCGGCCCGCCCGAAAGCGGCGACCGGGTGCCCGCGGCGGGGATCGCCGAGCAGCAGGTCGCCGAGGAGGCCGGCGGCGGCGCCGTACGCGAACACGCGATCGGCACCCATGGGTTCAGCCGGTGACGGATCCGGTGGGAATGCTCCGGGGTGCCCCGCTTCGGGGCCGTGCGTCGCTGATCGACCTCAACAGGCAGCCGCGCATGGCGATGTATGTCCTCACTCAGGGTGTCCGCGCCCTGGTTCGACGAGACCGGCGGTGAGAGTTCCTGGCTCCCGGGGTGGCTCACCCCGGTGACAGTGGCGGGACCGCGCCGGACTTCCACCGGCTTCCTCTCGTGCCGCCGCACTTGGCTCCGGCAGTCCACCACGCTCCCGGAACGGCCGTCAACTTGCAGTTGACCTGCGGGGCTGAAGTGTGCTCAGGCCCACAGAGGGGTTCGGGTGGGGGAGCGCGAAAGGGTGGTGCGAGGCATCGCCTCGCACCACCCTTTCCGGAAACGCTCGCGGGATCAGGCCATGATCAGGTAGATCCCGTAGCCCACCGCCGCCGCGCAGGCGGCGAAGCAGGCGTACGCACCGGTGAGCGCCAGGGCCGCGGACCGGCCCTGCTCGGCGGCCCGTTCGCGGCGGGACAGGCCGGTGATGCCGAGCGTGAACAGCGCCACCAGCGCCACCGTGACCACGAGGCTGACACCGAAGACGGAACCGAGGGCCGCCCAGTCGATCTTCATTGCTCTGCTGCTTTCCTTCGTGTGCCCGGATGCGTGACGGGGCGGTCAGACGGTGGTCTTCGCCGGCGGGTTCGCCGGGTCGGCACCCGCAGCGGCGGATGCCGGGGCGGTGGGCGCCGGAACCGAGGGGGCCGGGACGGTGGCCGTCAGCTCCTCCTCGAGGGTGCTCGTGGGAGGCGGGGTGACGGCGGCGATGGCCTGGGTCACCACGCCGGCCGGCTCCTCGGCCGGGGTGCCGGGGTCGTTGACGTTGGTGTGGTCGACCACCTCGCGCCGGGAGATCTTCCAGATCGCGGCGCTGGAGGCGACCAGGAAGAGGGCCACCAGGGCGGTGCCCCAGTCGCCGAAGCCGCAGACCCACTCGGCGAGCGCGGCGACCACCGCGGCGGCCGGCAGCGTCAGGCCCCAGGCGACGAACATCCGGGTGGCGGTCGACCAGCGGACCACACCGCCCTTGCGGCCGAGACCCGCGCCCATGACCGAGCCGGAGACCGAGTGCGTGGTGGACAGCGAGAAGCCGAGGTGGGAGGAGGCCAGGATGACCGTGGCGGCGCTGGTCTGGGCGGCGAAGCCCTGCTGCGGCTGAAGGTCGGTCAGGCCCTTGCCCATGGTGCGGATGATGCGCCAGCCGCCGAGGTAGGTGCCGAGCGCGATGGCGACGCCCGCGGAGAGGATGACCCACAGCGGCGGATCGGAGTCCGGGGCGAGCGCACCGCCGGCGATCAGGGCGAGGGTGATGATGCCCATCGTCTTCTGGGCGTCGTTGGTGCCGTGGGCCAGCGAGACCAGGCCGGCGGAGGCGATCTGCCCGGCCCGGTAGCCCTTCTCGGCGGCCTTGCCGTCGGCCTTCCGGCCGAGGCGGTAGGTCAGCCGGGCGGCGAGCATCGCGGCGATGCCGGCCACCAGCGGGGCGGCGAGCGCCGGGATCAGCACCTTGGTCACCAGAACGCCACCGTGCACCGCGCCGATGCCGGCGGTGGCGACGGTGGCGCCGATCAGGCCGCCCATCAGGGCGTGCGAGGAGCTGGACGGCAGACCGACCAGCCAGGTGAGGAGGTTCCAGAGGATCGCGCCGACCAGGGCGGCGAAGATGACCTCGGGACGGATGCCGGTCTCGTCGACGAGGCCCTTGGAGATCGTGTTGGCGACCTCCACCGAGAGAAACGCACCGACAAGGTTGAGGACGGCGGACATGGCCACGGCCGCCTTGGGCCTCATCGCACCGGTCGAAATGGTCGTTGCCATCGCGTTCGCGGTGTCGTGGAAACCGTTCGTGAAATCGAACGCGAGTGCGGTCACCACCACAATCGCGAGGATCAGCGAGAAGCTTTCCATTTACCCAGGCAATCGTTCGAGGTCATTGGCTGGTCGAACGTAGGTAACCAGGGTGAACGGAAGATGAACTGGGAGGGGCACGGTGGTGACCGGAAGAGGCGGCTGCTGTTCCGCCGGTCGGCGGGGCCGGACCGTGCGGTGGGCCCGGCCCCGCGGGGGCGCGGCGGACCGGCCGCTCGGCGCACCCGCGCCAGCGCCTGCGACCGGCCGGGAGACCGTTGAAGCAGTTCTGGTCTCCCGGAGGAGTTCCGGTGCCGCCGCCGTCGTACCGCCGGAACGTCCACGACCGGCCCGCCGGCCGCGCGTCCGGCCCCGACCTGCTGAAACGGGCGAGCCACAGCGGGTGGTCCCGGCCGAAGGCGGCGGTGTTCCCGGTGCAGGCGCGCCGCCAGTGGGTGGTGGTGTGGATCACAGGCCGGCGGCCCGTGCACCGGTGGGCCTCGTCGCTGAACGAGCGGATGCAGGCGGCCGTCCGGGTCTTGCTGGGCCCGTGGCACTTCTTCTTGCGGTCGTGCGGGTCGTATGCGATGCCGAGAGCGGGCGGCAGTGTGCGCCCGTCGGCTCTCCAGGCGCCCCCGTTGCGTACGAGGTACGCCGCCTGCGCCCGGCCCGGGAAGCGGTCGGGCAGGCGAAGCGAGAGGCCCCGCGGATCAGCCCCGCCCTGCGGGAGCCGTCGTACTGCTGCCGGATGTGCGGATTGCGGTAGGTGGTGGACTCCGTCGCCTTGACGTGGACGAACCGGGCGCCCCTGGCCCTGGCCTTCGCCCGGTTCACGCTCTTCTGGTGCGACGAGACGTCGTACCCCTTCGGGCGGCTCGCCGATGCGGCGGGCGCCTCGGCCGGACGGTCCCGCCGAGCGCGAGCGCGGCCACGGAGGCTGAGGAGCCTGCGGCGGCGACGGGACACCGGTGTGCGCTCACGGGCCGTGCTTCCCCGGATGCGGCGATGTGCGCGGGAACGCCGCGACGCCACCGGAAGATCGTTGAATGCAGGACAGCCTCCGGCCAAGGTGATTCCGGCGACCGGTGTCGGGGGATATGCACCCTTACGGAGGGTCGCATTCCGGCCTAAAGCGCCCCGGCTCACAAGGGCACTGGAGGACTCCTGACAGGATCACGGCATGGCTGAGCAGCGAGACGACCGGCGTGGCGCCAGTGGCGTCGGGAACGGTGCGGGGGGCGTGGGGGAAGCACGAAGGCGGCGTGTGAGCGAGGAGGAGGCGCGCGCCTGGGCCGGCCTGGTGGACACCGCGCGGCGGACCACCGCCGAGGGGCTCGTCGTCGGCACCTCCGGCAACGTCTCGGTGCGTGTCGGGGAAACGGTGCTGGTCACGCCGTCCGGCGTGCCCTATGACCGGCTCACGCCGGACGATGTGACCGGCGTCGATCTCGCCGGGCGGCAGGTGCTCGGCACGCTGGTGCCGACGAGCGAGCTGCCGATGCATCTGGCGGTGTACCGGGCGACCGATGCGCGGGCCGTCGTCCATACGCACGCGGTACACGCGACGGCCGTCTCCACGCTCGTGCACGAGCTTCCTCTGATCCACTACATGGCCGCGGCGCTGGGCGGGCCGGTCCGGGTTGCCCGCTATGCGACGTACGGGACGGAGGAGTTGGCCGAGAACATGCTGGATGCGCTCAGCGATCGCACGGGGTGCCTGTTGCAGAACCACGGGACGCTGACGTACGGCTCGTCACTGGCCCAGGCGTACGACCGGACGGCGCAGCTGGAGTGGATGTGCCGGGTGTGGCTGGCGGCGTCCTCCGTGCCGGGGCGTGCGCCGAGTCTGCTGTCCCTGGCGCAGCTGGACGAGGTGGCTGAGCGCCTGCGGGGGTACGGGCAGCGCGGGGGTGACGGGGGCGGGGGCTGAGCCGCGGTGGGTGCGTCCGGGAGCGGCTCCCGGCACGACCGTCCGCAGCCGGGGACACCGGACTGCCCCGCGGCCGGGGGCGGGGCGTCACCCCTCTCGCGTCGCCCACTGGCCCGGTACCTGGCGGGCCGGGAGACTGGTGGGGTGCGTCCTGTCAGAGTGAGTGCTGCTGCCGTCTCCGCCGTGATAGGGGCCGGTGCCGCTGCTGTGGCCGCCGGCCGGTTCGCCAGTGAGAGCGCCCTGAAGGCGCCGCCGGGCAGGCCGCTGCCCACCGAGCCCCGGCTCACCGTGCACGGCACGGCCGCCGGGCAGGTCACTCTCACCCGGCACCTCGCAGCGCTGCGCCCCGGCCGCTACGGGCTGGCCGGCGACGGAGTCCATGCGGTGGTCGGGCCCGTCCTGGAGGGCGCCTCGCAGTCCGCCGACACCGTCGTGCGCCGCCTGGAACGCGTCACGCACGGCACGCTGGAGCCCGGCGACCGCGCCTGGCTGGTTCCCAACCTCCACGTCGGCGACCCCGGCACAGCCCTCGGCCTGGAGCACACCGACCTGAGCATCCCCGGCGAACTCGGCCCGCTGCCCGCCTGGTTCGTGCCGGGCGCCCGGGGCACCTGGGTGATCGCGGTGCACGGACTCGCCGCCACCCGGGAACACGCCCTGAACCTGCTGGAGTTCCTGCACGGCCACCGCTTCCCCGTTCTCGCCCTCGCCTACCGGGGCGACCAGGGCGCACCGCGCTCACCGGACGGTCTGCACCACTTCGGTGAGACCGAGTGGCGCGACCTGGACGCCGCGATCCGGCACGCCGTGGACTCGGGCGCCCGGCAGGTGGTGCTGCTCGGCTGGTCCACCGGCGCGACCATGGCGCTGCGCGCCGCCGCCCGCTCTCCGCTGCGGGAGCGGATCGCCGGGCTCGTACTGGACTCGCCGGTGCTCAGCTGGGAGGCGACCCTGCGCGCCCTGGCCGCCGCCCGCCACACCCCCGGCCCGCTGCTGCCGCTCGCGGTCCGCGCCGCCAAGGGCCGCACCGGTCTCTACGGCGACCGCGACCCCGGCGCGCTCCACCTGGACCGCATCGCCGTTCCGACCCACATCTTCCACGGCCCCGGCGACACCGTGGCCCCCTGGCACCACTCCCGCCGCCTCGCCGACGCCCACCCGAACACGGTCACCCTGCACCCGGTCACGGACGCCCCGCACGGCGCCATGTGGAACGCCCGCCCCGACGACTACGAGGAGGCCCTCCGCCGCTTCCTCACCCCCTTGATGTGACCCGTGACGTGAGCTCTCGCCGGATCTCCACCGAGATTCCGGTCCGCGCTCGCGCCGTGGCCTGATCACGCTCCTCACCGCCTTGTCAGGCCGTGCATTGGCCTCGTCCGTAGCCGCCCGTGACATTCCGTTTGGGTTTTCGGACCGTCAACCGGAAGACTGCACCCGTGACGTCCCGTATCCCGCGCGACTCCAGGCTCCGACTCGTCCGCCCGCGACCCCTGGCCGCCGCACCCAGAGCGATGAACCAGCGGCGCCCGCGCCGCCCCGCGCCGCGCCCTCCCGAGGGCACGCCGGCACCGGCGGCACTGGCCGGAATGGCCCGTTCCCAACTGGCCGGTGCGGTCCGGGTGGCCCGCTGGGCGGACGTCGCCCTCGGCCCCGGCCGGACCGCGGGCGACGGCAAGGCGACCCTCTCCGAGGCGACCGCGGAGCGCGCCGCCGAGGACCTCGGACTGACCCCGGCTCAGGTGCGCGCCGACTGGGACACCGCCCGCCTCGCCGGTCTGATCGAGGTGCACGGCGACAGGGCCCGCCCCGGCTGGCGGCTGCGTGCCTGGGACCGCGACGACAGCGCGGTGCTGCGCGGCTGGGTCGCCCTCTTCGACGCCTGGTCGCTGGCGCATCCCGAACCGGGAGGCCAGGAGCCCGGCGCCGTCGCCGAGGTCGTCTCGGCCATGCCGCAGGTGCTGTCCTTCCTCCAGCTCTCCGCCGGGCCCGTCCCGGTGTCCCAGCTGCTGGATCTGCTGCGCCAGCGGGTCACCGAACTGCGCACCGAGCGCTGCGAGATCGACTACGCGCCCCGGCCCGCGCCCGTCGTACCGGAGAGCACCGACGCACCGCTCGAGCCGCTCCTCGACTGGGCGCTGCGCGCGCTCGCCTCCGTGGGCGCGCTCACCTACGGGGACGGGCAGGCCACGCTCACCCCGCTGGGCAGCTGGGCGGTGTGGGTCAAGCTGGAGCAGATCTGTGTGGCCGCGCAGAGCCCCGCGGGGAACATCGAGCAGAGCGCCGAGGACATGCTGCGCGGCTGCGCGCAGCTGCGGCCGAATGCGGCCCGGGCCGAGTACCGGGCCTGGCTCGCCGCCCGTCCTGTGGGCAGCGCGGTCACCGAGCTGATCGATGCGGCGCGGGGTGAGGATGCGCTGCTGCGGGGGCTTGCCTTCGAGGCGCTGCGGGTGGTGGGGGCGCCGGCCGAGCCCGAGGTGCGGGCCGTGCTCGGCGAACCGGCGCTGCGGCCCTACGCGCTGCTGTGGCTCGCTGAGCACGACGGGGCCGATCCCGAGGACGCGCACGAGGTCCTGACCCGTGAGGAAGCCACCTGGCTGTGGGTCGACACCGCGGCTGCCGTGGCGGACCACGGGGAGGCGCCGATGCTGGTGCGGCACCTCGAGTCGGCGGTTCAGCCCACCGTTCCGGAGCTGCTGAAGGAGGTTCGCGCCGTCGGGCATCCGCGCACGGTGCAGGTGCTGGTCGCCCTTGCCGCCGCACACCCCGACCCCGCGCTGGCCCGAGCGGTCCGGCGAGCCGCGTTCCAGGTCCACACCGGCGGCTGACCGCGGCCCTGGGGCGCCGCAGGCATCTGCGGCGGCGCCGCAGGCACGGCCGGCTCAGCCGCCGCTCACCCGCGGGGAGATCGAGACCTCACGCCTTGATCTCGGGTGCGTACGTACCGAAGCTCCAGATGTTGCCCTCGAGGTCGCGGGCCATGTAGTCGCGGGAGCCGTAGTCCTGGTCCGTCGGGGGCATGAGGATCTCCGCGCCGTGCTCCACGGCGCGCTGGTGATGGCCGTCCACGTCGTCCACGACCACGTAGATGCCGGCCGGTCCCGCGTCCTTCATCGCCGTGTCGAAGGCGCCGCCCCGCCCCTTCGTGCCGAGCATCACCACGCCGTTGCCCTGCGCCAGCTCCGCGTGCTCCACCGAGCCGTCCTCGCCCTCGTACACGGCCAGCTCCGTGAAGCCGAAGGCCTCCGTGAGCTGGCGGACCGCCGCCTTCGCGTCGGTGTACAGCAGCGTGGGACAGATGCTGGGACGTCCGCCTGCCATGACGATCACTCCTCGAGTCGTCCGTTGTGCCGTTCGTCGTACCGCCCGTGGTGCCCGTCCGCTTTGTCACCACTCGCGGTCAGTGTGACACCTGCCACTGACAACGACCCGGCACGGCAGCTCGGCGCCCCCGGCGCCGGAAATCCGCTTGCACCGCACCGTTAGAATGGCCCGCATGGCCATTCTCCTTGCGCATTAGACGGCGGGAACGACCTCAGCCGCCCACCCGCCACCCACCCGCTCAGGAGTCTGACCAGTGATCTCCGCTTCCGGTATCGAGCTGCGTGCCGGTGCCCGCGTCCTCGTCGAGAACGCCACCTTCCGCGTCGCCAAGGGCGACCGCATCGGCCTCGTCGGCCGCAACGGCGCAGGCAAGACCACCCTCACCAAGGTCCTCGCAGGCGAGGGCATCCCGGCCGCCGGTACCGTCACCCGCTCCGGTGAGGTGGGCTACCTCCCCCAGGACCCCCGCACCGGCGACCTCGACATGCTGGCCCGCGACCGCATCCTCTCCGCGCGCGGCCTGGACGTCCTGATCCGCAAGATGCGCGAGAACGAGGAGCGCATCGCCAACGGCAAGGGCGCCACCCGGGAGAAGGCGCTCAAGCAGTACGAGCGCCAGGAGACCGAGTTCCTCACCAAGGGCGGTTACGCCGCCGAGGCCGAGGCGGCCACCATCGCCGCCGCGCTCAAGCTGCCCGACCGGGTGCTCAACCAGCCCCTGCACACCCTCTCCGGCGGTCAGCGCCGCCGCATCGAGCTGGCCCGGATCCTGTTCTCCGACGCGGACACCCTGCTGCTCGACGAGCCGACCAACCACCTCGACGCCGACTCGATCATCTGGCTGCGCGACTACCTCAAGACGTACCGCGGCGGCTTCATCGTGATCTCCCACGACGTCGACCTGGTCGAGACCGTCGTCAACAAGGTGTTCTACCTGGACGCCAACCGCGCCACGATCGACATCTACAACATGGGCTGGAAGCTCTACCAGCAGCAGCGCGAGGCCGACGAGAAGCGCCGCAGGCGCGAGCGGCAGAACGCCGAGAAGAAGGCCGCCGCGCTCAACGCCCAGGCGGACAAGATGCGCGCCAAGGCCACCAAGACGGTCGCCGCGCAGAACATGGCCCGCCGTGCGGAGCGGCTGCTGGCCGGTCTCGAGGAGGTCCGCCAGTCCGACAAGGTCGCCAAGCTGCGCTTCCCGGAGCCGGCGCCCTGCGGCAAGACCCCGCTGATGGCCGAGGGCCTGTCCAAGTCGTACGGCTCGCTGGAGATCTTCACCGACGTCAGCCTGGCCATCGACCGGGGTTCCCGGGTCGTCATCCTCGGGCTCAACGGCGCGGGCAAGACCACCCTGCTGCGGCTGCTCGCGGGCGTCGAGCAGCCCGACACCGGTGCCGTCGTCCCCGGTCACGGGCTCAAGCTCGGCTACTACGCGCAGGAGCACGAGACCCTCGACCCGGACCGCACGGTGCTGGAGAACATGCGCTCCGCCGCGCCCGACATGGATCTCGTCGAGGTCCGCAAGGTGCTCGGCTCGTTCCTGTTCTCCGGCGACGACGTCGACAAGCCGGCCGGGGTGCTCTCCGGCGGCGAGAAGACGCGCCTCGCCCTCGCCACCCTGGTCGTCTCCTCGGCGAACGTGCTGCTGCTCGACGAGCCGACCAACAACCTCGACCCGGCCAGCCGCGAGGAGATCCTCGGCGCCCTGCGCACCTACAAGGGCGCGGTCGTCCTGGTCACCCACGACGAGGGCGCGGTGGAGGCGCTGCAGCCGGAGCGGATCATTCTGCTGCCGGACGGCGTCGAGGACCTGTGGGGTGCGGACTACGCGGACCTGGTCGCCCTCGCCTGATCCCGAGACGCCCGATCCGGGTGCGCGGGGCCCCGGCACCGACCGTGTTCCGGCTGCCCACCCCGGCGTGATCAACGGCGTATGGATCATTCGGCCCATCGGTGATCCGTCATCTGTGTGAGATCTCCTCGTACCGGGGTGTGTCCTACACGGATTTCGCGGCCGGACCCCCGAGAAGCGGGGGTCCGGCCGCCCCGCCTTTCTGACCTGGCACTTCACGAAGGAACCCGTTCGGCGGTATCAAGGAGACCGGATGGAATTCCGCATTCCGCTTGTGGGGACGGACTCCTGTCGTCACAACCTTGTCTCACGGACCTTGCCGAATGGGTGGCCATCGGGCCCGGTAGGGGTGATCATGAGAAGACCAGAGCGCACTTCCCATGAGGAGGCACGGGTGGCCGAGACTCTGAAGAAGGGCAGCCGGGTTACCGGCGCCGCGCGCGACAAGCTCGCGGCAGACCTGAAGAAGAAGTACGACGCCGGTGCGAGCATCCGGGCGTTGGCCGAGGAGACCGGCCGCTCGTAT